>ENA-OPDF01002003-OPDF01002003.1-human-gut-metagenome-genome-assembly--contig:-NODE-2003-length-11119-cov-2.958333_pt1 | contig 11119 bp, 9 predicted proteins | sample MGYA00241575_ERZ501501 | MGnify/ENA primary metagenome ERZ501501 (study PRJEB25962, sample SAMEA1972229) | human gut metagenome | biome: human gut; feature: human-associated habitat; material: faeces... | reverse complement strand
ATCGACAGGTTTATAGTTTTGCCGGTCGAGGCGGTCAGAAGAAAAGCAACAATCGTCTTTCCTGAGCCCACATCACCCTGAATAAGCCTCTGCATCACATAAGGGCTTTTAATATCCTGCTTTATCTCATCTATTGTCTTCTTCTGCGCGCCTGTCAGCTCATACGGAAGCTTATCAATCAGTCCGTCTATAAAAGCATCATCCGTAAACTTAAACTCATTTTTGTCCTTCTGCTGCTTTTTATTCTGATACCGCATGCCCATGATAAAGAGAAAAAACTCATCAAAAACAAGCCGTCTTCTTGCCTCCACAAGAGCGTCAAAATCATCAGGGAAATGTATCTGCTTCATGGCATAATTATACTCGCAAAAGCCGTATCTGTGCCTTATATCCTTAGGCAGGTAATCTGACAGCAGTGTATCATGTGACAGAGTCTCCTTTATCGTCTTCACTATCAGATTGTTTGTCACACCGCTTGTCACGGAATACACAGGCTGCAGTGTATCGCGTATAGCCTCGTACTTTTGCACCTCATACACCACAGGCTGCTCCATGACATATCTGCCGCTCTTTGGCTTAATATGTCCGTAAAATATAAGATGTCTCCCCTGCACAAGCTGTGCCTTAAGGTATGGCATACGGTACCATACCAGCTGTATCATATGCCCGGGCGAGCCGATATCCTGCAATGTAATCTGCATTCTCGCTGTATTTTTCACTACAGGTGCCTTTTTAATCACAGCATGGATGGCATAGGTGCTGCTTACGTTTACATTATTCAGTTCATCAATATCCGTTATTTCCGGAAACTTTACATAATCCCGGGGAAAATGAAGGAGTATATCACCAACGGTGTATACTCCCATTTTAGAAAATGCTTTTTGTGTTTTTTCCCCAATTCCCTTAACCGAGGTAATCGGTGAAGCTATATCCATATTTGCTCCTAAATATAATAAATATCATTTATATTCTTTAAAAGGCTTTACTCTACAGAAATAACATAATAGTAGATTGGCTGTCCGCCATCGTTGACCTCAACCTCTACATCAGGATATTTCTCTTCGATTGCTGCCGCAAGCTCATTAGCTGAGTCCTCATCAGAATCACTTCCGAAATAGATGCTGACAATCGCTGAATCCTCATCTACCATGGCATCTACCATCTCAAGTGTGGTAGCCTTTAAGTCTGTTCCAACAGAAAGGATGCTCTTGTCTCCGATTCCCATGAAGTCGTTCTGCTTGATGGTTTTTCCGTCAATCTCAGTATCGCGGACTGCATATGTCACCTGTCCTGTCTTGACATTTTCTATCTCAGCCATCATCTGCTCTTTATTCTCCTCGGCACTGTGGTCAGGTATATAATTTACAAGCGCTGTGATACCCTGTGGGATAGTCTTTGTAGGGATAACAATAATCTGTTTATCCTCAACAAGGTCTACTGCCTGGTTTGCAGCCATGATGATATTCTTGTTGTTTGGCAGGATAAATACTGTCTTTGCATTTACATGCTCGATAGCGTTAAGCATATCCTCTGTGCTAGGGTTCATGGTCTGACCACCCTCTATGAGATAGTCCACTCCAAGGCCTCTAAACACTTCATTCATGCCTTCTCCGATTGAAACAGATACAAAACCCATTTCCTTTGCAGGCATGTTATTTGTCTTTTCATCAGCCTGAGCAGCTTCATAAGCCTCTTCCTCAGCCTTCTGCTGTGCTGCAAGCTTCTGTGAATCCTTGATGAGCTTTTCCTGATGTTCCTCACGCATATTGTCGATCTTTATCTTGCTGAGTGAGCCGAAGGTAAGTGCCTTCTGCAGTGCAAGTCCAGGGTCGTTTGTATGTACGTGAGTCTTTACGATCTCATCGTCAGCTACAACGACTATAGAGTCACCGATTGACTCGAGGAATGCCTTGTATGCGTGCTCCTCATTGTCTGACATTGGCGCATTGAGTACAATAATAAACTCTGTGCAGTAACCAAACTTAATCTCTGCCTCTGTCTCAGCCGAAATCTTTGCAGGAGCTGCTCCTGTTGGTGCACCCTCTATTGTATAGTCAATCTCCTTGCCGATAAGAGCATCATATGCTCCCTTTAATACCTGAACAAGTCCCTGTCCGCCTGAATCAACAACACCTGCCTGCTTTAATACTGGAAGCATCTCCGGTGTCTGGTCAAGCACATACTCAGCCTGCTTTATAACCTCTTCAACAAATGTGACAACATCCTCTGTTTCGTCTGACAGCTCCAGAGCCTTTTCTGCTGCGCCCTTTGCCACTGTAAGGATAGTTCCCTCCTTTGGCTTCATAACTGCCTTGTAAGCTGTCTCAACCGCCTTCTGGCATGCCTCACAAAGAATAGTGACATCTATCTCATCGTATTCCTTTATAACCTTGCAGAAGCCTCTGAAAAGCTGTGATAAGATAACACCCGAGTTTCCTCTGGCACCTCTTAAAGAGCCTGATGAAATAGCCTTTGCAAGCTCTGCCATGGTAGGCTCTGTGAGCGAGCTGACCTCCTTGGCCGCAGACATGATTGTCATTGTCATATTTGTTCCGGTATCACCATCCGGTACCGGGAATACATTCAGCTCATTTATCCAGTCTTTCTTTGAATCAAGATTCTTGGCTCCCGCAAGAAACATCCTTGCAAGGAGCTTTGAATTAATGCTTGTGATCTCCACTTTTTGTAGTCCTCCTTAATCAATTACCCTTACGCCCTCAACGTAAATATTGATCTTTGCAATTTTCATTCCTGTAAATGACTCAACCTTGTACTTAACCGTCTCGATAAGATTGTCCGAAACAGTGCCGATTGAAATACCATACGCTACTATTACATGGAAATCAATCGTAATTTCGTTGTTCTCATCTACCTTTACATTTATTCCATGGTTCAGGTAATCTCTCTTTAAAAGCTTTACAAGACCATCCTTCATGTTGACCGCTGCCATGCCTACTATTCCAAAGCACTCTACAGCTACAGAGCCTGCATAGGTTGCAATAACATCTGTATCAATTAAAATTTGTCCATATTGGGTATCCATCTGTCCCTTCATAATATATACCTCCATCATATTGTGACGTAGCTAATGTTATTATACCTTTTTTTTCACAAAAAGCAAATATTTTTATATTTTATCCTTGCATTCTTTATTTTAATCTGATAGAATACATTTGTTGTGAGCTTAAGAGTATGGTAAGCTTAGTGAAATGCAAGGAGGTGCAATATCATGGCAAAATGTGCAATTTGTGAAAAAGGTGTTCATTATGGAAATAATGTCAGCCATTCTCATAGAAGATCAAATCATGTTTGGAAGTCAAACATTAAGAAGGTTTCTTGCAAGGTCAATGGAGTTCCACAGAAGTTATATGTATGTACTTCATGTTTAAGATCTGGCAAAGTTGAGAGAGCTTAGTCTTTATTTTTGAATCTTTTGAATTTTAAAGGACATCCGTTTGGATGTCCTTTTTATTTGCTCTCATATATGATATTAATCCTGCTTATCGTCCTCTTTATCGTCTACCTTTACATCGTCGAGATTAAGGTCATCATTTTTTCCCTTTGAGAAGCGGCTTACAATGTCCGGCACCATATCAAGTATCTTGGTCATGCCGTCCTGATTCTTTACATTGACAAGCTTTGTCTGTCCATTCTGGATAACGAGCACTGCACTTGGCTGAATCTTTCCGCCCATACCGCCGGCTCCGTTATTTTTCTTTTCTGCCGAAAATGCTCCTGCTGCCACTCCAAACGACACATCCACAAGCGGAAGTATGATTGTATCCCCTATATGAATCGCATCACCGACCACCGTCTTTGTAGTGATAAAGCTGTCCATCCCCTTGAAAAGTGACTCTACTGTGTTATTGAAACTATTATCTGCCATAATATCTTCCTCCTATCTGCTTATCCTATTATATAATCTGCGGCAGTTTTTATCAAATAAAATTCTAAGTGTTGCCGCTAAAATACTTATTACTATCACATGCCCCTTTATATCAAAGCTGCCCTTTGCATACGGCTTTTCACTCTCGAAATCGGGTGTAATCCGCCATCTGTTTGTATAGCCGACAGGAAAACATGCTAAAATACCTAATGAAATGCCTGTTGTATCCGGCGAGCCGGTTGAATATAACATTGTAAGCTTAAGCCTCCTTGGGCATATTCTTTTAAGAATGATAAAAAGCTCTTTTTTCAGATGTGAAAAAGCGGCTTTATTTCTCTCATCACTGTATTCTCTTTTTAGCTTATAGATGCAGTTTTTTATTTTATCTGACTTATCTTTAAATTGCTTTTTATGTGACTTTTTGTGTGGCTTTTTATACGTTTTTTTATGAGTGGGCTTTGTTTGTTGTTTTATATGCTGATTCTCATCAGTTACTGACCTGTACCCATTATGCGTACGTGCTGTGCATTCATCCTCTGCCTGTTCATCTGTGATGTGTTCTGACTCATCTGCCGATATTTTAGGCTCATCTCCGGTGTTTTCACTGACTTTATCTTCTGTTTCAGCTTTAGCTGCATCATCCATATCGTCATCATCCAAAGCCTCATAATTGTCAAACAGCTTCTTCTTCACAAAGACAAGTCTTATATACCCGTCAGTCTCCTGTGCATACTCTATATGCAGTGCAAACAAATGAAAAAGCCACGACACATGCGCTTTTGCTCTTATGTCTGTATTGTCAAAGCTTCCGACAGCCCTGTACTTGACCGGCACAAACAGTACGCAAAGCAGCGCTGTAAGTATAAGAGCAAGCACTACAAGGAGTATGATGCCTATGACCTTTAAAATCGTAAATATCATATATCTAATTCCTCCGTCTGCTCTTTAAATAGCTCTTCACATCAGTTTTACCTGTATTTTCGTATGTCTCCTTAACAATATCACAGGCCAGCAAAAGTGCCTCATCATAATTACCCGCTACTGCGATTATGTGCAGATTCTTCTTCGGATATCCCTTTTGCAGCAATTCTCTTGTCGGAATGATATCCAAAAGATTTTCCTCATTTGACGGAAACGTGATGATGTATGTGTGAAGCATGCCGGCATTATGCTCTATCTTCCACTTGATTTTCTTTATCTTTCCGGTAACAGACTCTCCTACAAATAAATCCTCATACCATTTCATTCCAAAACCTCAAAAAGCAGTTTTTAAAACTGCTTTTTAATAATACTAATAATACTTGTGTGTCCCCCATAAGTTGCTTTTCTTTAAATCCAGGTACTCATTGTAAGCCTTCTCAAGTATCTGCTTCTCATTTGCAAACTTGAGCAGATGATATGCCTCATGATACTTGTAAAACCCTGAATCCATGAAATACTCTTCTCTTTGCGGTTTACTATAATAACTTTCGCCCATCATAAGATACCAGTGTACATCCTTTTCCACTGTATCATGTGGCACGGTAAAAGAATAGTGGCTCTTACCCACGTATTGGATTATCGTTGCACTGGCACCAGTCTCCTCTTTCACTTCACGGATTGCAGTGTCCTTATACTCTTCATCAGATTCCACAGTTCCCTTGGGCAGTACCCACCCCTCGTACCTGTTCCTGTAGTTCTTGTATAAGAGTAATATTTTGCCACGAAAGATTACCACACCGCCACAGCTCGTTGCTTCTATCATTGCCATTCCTCCAAGTGTGGTTTAAACGCTATCTGTCAGTTCAAGCGAAATATGAACGATAACGTCTGTCATTACACTTAAGTATAACCTACTTCTAAAAAAAGTGCAACAAGCCTATTCATTGAAATATTTATCAAATACCTTTTTTGCCACCGGCACCGCATATGTGCTTCCGGCACCCGAATCCTCCACAATTACTGCGATTGCCAGATCATTGTAGCCATCCTTTTTTCCATAGCCCACAAACCAGGCATTGGTCTGGTCTGTAGAATCTGATACCTGGGCAGTTCCGGTCTTTCCAAAGGCCTCATAGCTCTGATTGCTTAGCTTTGCGCCTGTTCCATCAGATACCACTGCTGCCATAAGATTCTGGAGAAAAGCTGCCTGATCCTTTGACATAATCTGCTTGTATGAAGCCGGTTTATTCTGCTCCACAAGCGCCCCGCTAGCATTTTCCGTATGGTCTACCAGATATGGCCTCATCAGATTTCCATCATTGCAGATTGCACCGGCAATCATGCACATGTGAAGCGGTGAAACAAGCGTGTTTCCCTGTCCTATCGTGGTCTGCATGGTCAGAGCTGACGAAGCATTGTTATCCAGTGCAAATTTACTCTTTTTTGAATCAAAGGCTATAGGCAGATTCTTGTTGAAAAGCATATCGTCACACAAGGTATTAAGCTTATTGTTATCCACCAAAAGACCTATATTGGAAAATGACGAGTTGCACGACTTGGCAAACGACTTTGTTAAGTCCTCCTGTCCGTGTGATTTATTGCCGGCACAGTGGATTGTAAAGCCGTCCTTTGTAATACTGCCGTCACAATCAAAGCTATAGTCGTTGTATGTAGACGGATTTTCGTTATAATACTCAAGTGCTGTAAAAATCTTAAACACTGAGCCCGGAGCATACTGTCCCTGTGTTGCCCTGTTGTAAAGAGAAGTGCTGCCCTCACCGTTTACGCTCTCCCAGTCACTTGCGATGGTATTTGGGTCATAATCAGGCTTTGACACCATAACTGCAATCTTTCCTGTCTTCGGCTCAATTGCAATTACAGCACCTTCATAGTCGTCAAGTGCATTGTATGCAGCCGCCTGTGCTTCATAATCCAGTGTGGTTATGACATTATCACCGGTATTTTTCTTACCGCTTATATCATTTACTATCTGGTCAAGGAAAAACTCATGTGAGCGAAGCAATGAGAAATTTTCCTGCTTTTCAAGCCCGGCCTTACCATTTACGGCAAAGCCCGCTACATGCGCAAACAACCTGCCGTCAGGGTATTCCCTTGTCTCAGATGCATCCGAGCTGACCTTTGTCCGAGCTATGACATGTCCATCCTTAGTCTGTATCTCGCCCCTCACTACATTCTTAGAGAAAAGATCCTGCAGCGAATTGTATGGGCTGTTGATGAATTCGTCGCTTTTTACAAATTGGAAATATAAGAAATAACCTATCAATCCAACAAAAACTATAAGGAAAAAATATGTAACAACCGCATACTCTCTATTTCTGTGTCTTCGTGCTGTTTTTGCCGCCTGCTGCCGGTTTTCTCCTTCTCTGTTGACTTCCCTGCGCCCCCGGCTCTTTAGCTGTCTGCTTTTGTCTGTTTTTTGTCTCATGGTCCTTTCGTCTCTTGTCATCTATTTTTCTCCTTTTTTCAGGGGATGCCTGCATAATATACATGCCCTGTATCATTCCAAAAATAATCATCGTAGATAGAAGCGAGCTGCCACCGTAGCTCACAAGCGGCAGCGTCACACCGGTCATCGGTATAAACTTGGTTGAGCCGCCGACAGTTAAAAGCACCTGAAGCGCATACACACTGCCAAGTCCCAGAGCCACATACTTGTAAAATGCATCCTTCATCTGCATGGAAAGATTAAATATCATAAGAAAGCAGCTGACACAAACCATAATGAGGCAGACAGCAAATATACCGCCCATCTCCTCTGAGATAGCCGCTATGATAAAGTCCTTTGACACAATAGGTATCTTATTTGGCAGTCCCTGCCCCAGTCCAAAGCCAAACAGTCCGCCTGTACCTATGGCAAAGAGCGACTGACACACCTGATAGCCGGCCTTGTCTATGACAGAAAGAGGATCAAGCCATGCAACAATTCTGTTTTTCACATGTGAAAACAGATGATATCCTGCGTACATTCCAAGCCCAACAAACGCGAGTCCTCCGGCAAAAATATAAAACTTTTTTGTCGCAACATAAATCATGACCAGATATGTAAAGAAATATAAAAGCGCTCCACCGAGGTCGTTTGATGCAACAAGTATCAGCACAAACACTGCCGATACGCCGCTTGTTATGGCAAGCTGCTTTAAATCAGTTGATTTATACAACATGGATGCTATAAAAAACACAAAAAGTATCTTTACAAACTCAGACGGCTGAATTGAAACAGGACCAAATGTCAAAGAAAGCTTTGCTCCTCTGCTCGCCACTCCTACCACAAGCACTGACAAAAGACCAAGTATTCCCACACCGGCATATGTCCATGTCAATTTTCGAAACATCGTGCCTTTTTGCATGATAAGCGGTATTAAAAACGCAAATATCGTTCCGGCAAGTACAAAAACAAACTGCCTTAATGCCTTGTCGAACGAAATTCTCGTTAGAATAATCATGCTTATGCAAAGCATCATCACCATGTTGTTTAGCACAAGCTCTGAGGCATTCTTATAAAACTTATGATAAATCAAATAAATTGATTCAAAAAGCACAAGCTGTGCTATATAAAATCCTATTATCTTTGTATCCATTGTCGTGACAAAGAGCACCAAAAAACCATCTAAATGAATCAGAAACATATAAAATCTCTGCAGATTATATATATGCTTCTGCTTTTTCGGCTTGTCGGGATACTTGAATAAATGAAAGCATAAAAAAGTATATATGAGAAAAAGTATTATCATAATATACTTGGAAAGCTGTACTATCAGATGTACCATGTTATTCTACTCCTCTTTTGTAATGTCCGTTTGTATATTCAGCTACCTTATCATCCATAACCGCCTTAATCTGCTTTGGAGTCTCGATTGTAAAGCTGTATCTAAAACTTCTGATACCTGCCTCCTTAAGCTTACCTATATTCTTTGTGAGCATGGTAGGCAGTGAATTATATATTGTATTATAGCACTCCTTACAGTTGTTACAAACTGCAAAGGATTTATTGTATCTGTCCTTTAAGTATATAAGCTTTTGCTTTTTATCACAGCCCTTTGTGTTTTTGTGCACACAATTGGCGGTGGTCATAAGCGGATAATATCCATAGACTATCATCTGCGAGCCTATATTGTTTCTATGCATAATCTCCTTTGAATTGAGTTCAAGCGGCACTGTGTCACCACTTACTCCGTGCTCAAAAAATGCACTCTTTGAAACATCATTAAAGGTATACATATTGTGGTCTAAAATAACTTTTTTTCCTGTAAACAAATTTTCTGTCAGATAAAGCTCCTCATAGTTTTTCACCACAAACCCCTCGAAGCTTACATTATCAAGCTCTTTTGCGATAGATACAAAATAATCAGATGAATCTGCCCTTAATATCGTAGGCAGCATGAGATACACTTTTTTATTTCGCTTTGTAAGGCATTTCACATCATCTGCAAACTGCTGTATCAGAGTCTTCCTGTCATACATGTCAAAATCCAGATAAAAAACATCAAAGCATTCATAGCTAATAAGTGTATCAAGCTGCGCGCGTGTCATACACGAGCATATGGTGGTGTAATCCTTTGCATTTACAGCTCCATCTTCATGTGTTGCGTCGCTTTTTACGACATGTTCAGGGAGCTCACACATACTTGATATATCAGCATATCGTGCGTCATCCCTGTAATACTTTTTCAACAGCTTATCACAAAGCCCTGAAATTGCATCACGCCGCAGCTTGTTTAGTGCTCCGTTCGGCACAAAGACGTTTTCTCCGATTTGAGCTTTAATATGTGAAAACTCAAAGTCTGTATCACCGGTTTTGTTTATCCTGTCGATAGCAGCCTTTTTATCTAGCGGTGCCTTAAGTGCGGCACTGACAGGTTCTATTGAAGCTTTGTATGTCACATCACCTCTTTTTACAGTGAGGCTTCCGGGCTCCCCCTCTCTTAAAACAAGCTCTCCCTCTATCGAAAGCTTTCTTTTTTCAGGCGAAGGCTCTGCAGCATTTGAAACGAAATTAGGCTTCACATAAGTCACCATATCAGAGCCATTGTGGTCGAAATAATACCTGTCTGTGAAACCACAGCGGTTTCCAAGTGCCTTTATCCTGTCATAATCAGCATCGGTAACAGGCTTCATACTGTCGATATAGCTTCTGTAGTATTTTACCACTCCGCATGCATACTCAAGCTGCTTCATACGTCCCTCAATCTTGAGCGAATAAACACCTGCATCATGCAGCTTGTCAAGAGCCTTTATACCACACATATCCTTAAGGCTTAAAATGTATTCATCCTTTTTGCCCTCCACGGTATACGGCAGTCTGCACGGCTGTGCACAGCGGCCTCTGTTTCCGCTTCTACCACCTAAAATACTGCTGAAAAGGCACTGTCCGGAATACGAATAGCACAATGCTCCGTGCACAAAGGCTTCAAGCTCCATGCCTGTTTCCTCATGTATGCGCTTCATCTCGGCAAGAGAAACCTCCCTTGCCATGACCACACGCGTCACTCCAAACTGTGAAAGAAAACGCACTCCGTCTGCTCCAGTCACCGTCATCTGTGTACTCGTATGTATCTCCATTGACGGAAAATATTCATGGATAGCCTTCACCACTCCAATATCCTGCACTATCACTGCATCAAGCCCTCTTTTGTAGTACACAAGCAGGTAGTCGTAGAGCTTTGATAACTCACTGTTTTTAATCAGCGTATTGACCGTCAGATACACCTTTACTCCTCGTAAATGCGCAAAATCAATTGCCTCTAAAAGCTCCTCTTCTGTGAAATTATTGGCATATGCCCTGGCTCCAAACATGCTTCCGCCCACATACACAGCATCGGCGCCGCTTTCTATCACGCCCTTAAATATCTCAAGGTTGCCTGCCGGTGCAAGCAGTTCAAAATCTTTATTTCTCATATATTTCCTCATATAGATGCTCATTTGATATCATATAAACCTGCAATAAAATAGGGAACAGTGTACGATAACTGTTCCCCTTTTATTGCTATTTATCGCTACTGTCATTTGCCCCTTTAGAAGCATGTGCAGATTTTTTAACAGGCTTTTTTCCATCAAGAAGTGACTCCTCAAGAGTTGCCTCAAGTCTCGCCTTGTTGAGTAAAAGCTCTTTGTTTTGTGCCTCAAGCTCCTTCATGCTTGCCTCAGCATTCTCGGTCTTTACCTGATTGGAAATTAAATCATGCTTTAAATCGTATATTTCCTTATCCTTATTCTCTGTATCTTTAGTAGACACGTGCATAGCAATAACCTTATCACCAATAGAACGTGCATAAGAAATGGCACCAATATTAG
>ENA-OPDF01001995-OPDF01001995.1-human-gut-metagenome-genome-assembly--contig:-NODE-1995-length-11150-cov-2.872555_pt1 | contig 11150 bp, 8 predicted proteins | sample MGYA00241575_ERZ501501 | MGnify/ENA primary metagenome ERZ501501 (study PRJEB25962, sample SAMEA1972229) | human gut metagenome | biome: human gut; feature: human-associated habitat; material: faeces... | reverse complement strand
GGCTTGTTGGTGTTGGGAGAAGAATATTCGATCATGACCAGCGGAGACTGTTCCGTTACAGGGATGATCCCGTATGACGGCTGGCCGTTGATTTCGTTTAATAAATCGATCCAGCAGGCACAGGCGATGGTCAGGTTGAGGAATCCTTTGATTACATTGAATTCAGCTACCGCTGGCTCGTTTCTCAACAAGTACTCACCGATTTCCTGAGCGGTCTGCTCCGGAGATTTCTTCGACATGCGAAGGAATGGGAATACGACTAGGGTCAAGTGCCCCTTGAATTCTTTTTTCGTTTTTTGTAACTGCACTTGGCTAGCGGTGACATCCGCTCCGTACAGCTCTTTGATGCCGGCTATGATAGCTCCGGTAATCTGTTGTTCGATAACCATATTCGTCTAACTATAATTCGGATTTTATTTGCACGCGAAGGTACACAAAAAAAGGATACAATTTGCATCGTATCCTTCTTCTATAGAGAATAATGGTGTTTCTTATTTGATTAGCTCGTTCAATTCAGCACCAGCCTTGAACTTCACGGCCTTGCGAGCTGCGATTTCAATGGTTTCTTTAGTTTTCGGGTTAACACCTTTACGAGCGGCCTTCTCTGACACAGAGAATGAACCGAAGCCAAGTAGAGCGACTTTACCGCCTTCTTTTAATTCGTTAGAAACTGTGTCAACAAAAGCTTCTACTGCCTTTTTAGCATCCACTTTGCTGAGACCTGATTTTTCAGCGACTGCACTAATAAATTCTGATTTGTTCATGATGGTTTGACTGTTAATATATTAAACAAAACTATGATAACCGATAGACGGCTCCAAATGTAGTTTTATTTTGAAATATCACAAAAGAAAAACCTACTTTTTTTACCGATTTACATATGTTTTAGTATTATTATGGGCAAAAACGGCTAAAATATATTTACCTTTGCCGCTAAATTAACGTAGTATATGATGAATCAGACAAATTCGGGGTTCTTGAATAGTATCCCGCCGGTAACGAAAAATCTTATCATTATAAACTTGCTATTTTGGGTAGCCAGCCTTGCACTGCCGAAAGTCGGCATCGATTTGGTGGATTTATTAGGGCTTCACTTCCCGGGTGCTACCGACTTCAAGGCTTATCAGATCGTTTCTTATATGTTCATGCACGATACCCATTCGTTCGCGCATGTGTTTTTTAATATGTTCGCCGTTTATATGTTCGGCCGGGTATTGGAGAACGTATGGGGCCCCAAACGTTTCTTGATTTTTTACTTCGTGACGGGTATAGGCGCCGGTTTGGTACAAGAGGTGGTATGGTTCTTTAATTTGCGGGATGTGATCTTCGCTAGCCAAGACATGATAAACTTGAATGGAGCCCAGATTATCAGCAAAAGCGAGTTCTTGAATTATTTCGTGACCATTGGCGCTTCGGGTGCCGTATTCGGAATCTTGTTGGCATTCGCGATGATCTTCCCGAATGTTCCTTTGTACTTGATGTTCATACCGATCCCGATTAAAGCCAAATATTTCGTAATATTTTATGGTCTTGCCGAACTATTTATGGGTGTGGCTAGTTTTGGTGGCGATACGGTAGCGCATTTCGCTCATTTGGGGGGTATGTTATTCGGTTATTTCCTAATTCGTTATTGGAAAAAGAAAGATGCAGACAATGGACGGTATTTTTACTAATTTGAAGCGTATGTTTCAGTCGGGTAATATCCTGTCGAAACTGATATATATAAATGTAGGCTTGTTTATCTTGATACGTTTGGCCAGCGTATTGTTTATGCTCTTTAATGTGCAAGGGGTACCTTTTTTGCAGTATTTGCAGTTACCGGCTTCTCCGGAACTTTTGGACGTTGTTTACTTATATGTTCACTCATTTTGACTTCTTGCATATCTTGTTCAATATGCTTTGGTTGTATTGGTTCGGGGGATTGTTCTTGAATTTCTTCAATGAGCGGCAGTTGGGAGGCTTGTATATATTGGGAGGTCTTGCGGGTGCGATATTGTTTGTCCTTGCTTATAATATTTTCCCTTATTTCCAGAACGTGGCTTCTTTTAGCTATTTGATGGGGGCTTCGGCATCTGTTATGGCGATCGTTTTCGCCGTGTCGTTTTACCGGAAGGATTTGGAGATTAATTTATTCTTGATCGGAAGGATCAAATTAATTTATTTGGCTATCTTTACGCTGGTGATCGATTTGTTGGCGATGACTTCTGATAATGCGGGAGGACATATCGCCCATATCGGCGGGGCTTTGTTTGGTATGTGGTTCGCTTCCCGTATTCGTAATGGAAAGGACTTGACCGCTCCAATGAATCGGTTGATCGACTGGTTCGTGAATTTGGGCAAACGGAAACCGAAGATGCGTGTGACTTATAAACGTAACGAAACGGATTATGAGTATAACGCACGCAAACATCAGGAGTCGGTGGATCTAGATACTATACTGGATAAATTGAAACGTTCCGGTTATGAGAGCCTTTCCGCTGAAGAGAAAAAGCGACTTTTCGACGCCAGTAAGAAATAACAGATACTTATGAAAACTCTACGGATTTTTCTTCAATTCTTATTTGTCGTAGCGAATGTGGTGGCTGTCGTGTTGTTGATAGTCTCGGCTTACTCGGATCGGGTGTCTCCTGAGACGAGTATGACGTTATCTTATCTGGGATTAGCCTTTCCAGTCTTATGTGTAGTCAATCTTTGCTTTATTATCTATTGGCTGTTCTTATGGGAATGGAAGTTCTTATTGATCGGCATATTCTCCTTCTTGTTATGTTGGGGTCCCGTGAAACGCTATTTTCCGTTTCACTCGCATAAGGATGTCCCTCGGGAAGAGGTACTGAAGGTGCTGACTTATAATGTGATGGCTTTTGGGTACAAGAATCATACGAAGATAGCTCCGAACAAGATTATCCAATATATCGCTAACTCGGACGCGGATATTGTTTGTTTGCAGGAATATGCCACGGCTAAATCAGAGAAGAGCCTTACTGCCTCTAAGATCTATGATGCGTTGAGCATGTATCCTTATCGTTCTGTATTTTATCAAAGCTCCACGAAATTCCAGAGTTTCGGCATCGCTGTGTTCTCCAAATATCCGCTGTCGAATTCCCGGATGGTGAAATACGATTCGGATTATAACGGCTCTTCCGTACATGAAGTGAACATCAAGGGAAAGAAGTTGACCTTGATTAATAACCATTTGGAATCGTTTAAACTGACGATGGAGGATCGGACCCGTTATTCATCCCTTATAAAGAGCTTTAGCTCGGATGGGTTGGACGATTTGAAAGGAGCGTTCGAGCAAAAGCTAGGACCTGCTTTCCGGATTCGGGCTAAGCAAGCGGAAGCGGTATCAAAAGAGATTAAGAACGCGAAAGGAGATTATGTCTTGGTATGCGGTGACTTTAATGATACGCCTATTTCTTATGCGCACCGTACGATCCAAGGGGATTTGATGGATGCCTTTGCCGAGTCTGGCCGGGGAATGGGTATTACCTATAATCAAAATTTCTTCTGGTTCCGTATCGATAATATCCTGCATTCCCCGAACATGACCTCTATGAATTGTTCCGTGGATAAGGTCGCTTATTCAGACCACTACCCGTTATGGTGTTATTTGAAACTTGAATAAAAGGGTTTCATCACTCGGATTCTGCGTTCTGCGCAGCGTCAAATACGTCGGCGAACAAGTTCTCGACAAAGAAGAAGGTAGCGTTACAGAATAGCTTAGGATCTTTGATCAGCGCTATCGTATTGCTATCCCCATTATTGGCGATCACATCTTCCGCTTTATAGGTCTTGTACTTTTTATCGTTTAGCGGATCATATTGATATACGATATCGCTTGCCTCGATCGTGTATCGGTTGTCGAAGCAGGTGATACGCATTTTATATTTAATGATAGTCTTGTCTGTATCATTCAACAATAATTCAACCTTAGAGCTTACGAAGATGGTCCCTTTGTTCTTGTTCGAGTTTACGTTGGATAAGAAGACATCTTTTCCATAAGATTTCTTAGCCCATGCGTTAATAGCGTTGAATATTTCTAGTTTAGAGGTATTCTCGATCTCTACATCATCACTATAGCATACCTTCCCGTTTTTCATGGGGGCGCATTCGTCTACCTCGCCTTTATGCCCCTGCGCCATGACTAGCACAGGGAACATCATATATATTAATAATAGAATCTTTTTCATAAATGCAACTCTCTTTTTCGTTATTTGATCCATACATTCGTAATCTCGCCGATTAACATCGTTTGCTGTCCTTCGGAGGTCTCGCCTTGTTTACGGCACTCGATAATAATCCATGGCGCATCGGCAGATGTGCCGGGCTTGGAGAAGGATAATCGATATACATCGTTATTGCCAATCGCTTTATAAGCAGGACTATCTTTGGATATGGAGATTGTACTGATCGTTTTACCGAACATATTGCCTATGCCTTTCCATTCAACGTTTGCGTCGGTCGTATTTCCTTTTACGGCTTTGATCTGTAAAGCGTTGTCCGGTAACATTTGGAGGATCGTGCTAGGTATTTTGTCCGCTTGGAACGCTACGAAACCTTCCATCGGTGCCACAGGTCGTGTTTCCCGTTGCGGAGCGGATACTGGTTCTACCGGTGCGGCTGTCAGCAACTGTGCGCCTAATACGTTGGCTGCGCTATCGAACGTCTTATCCGCGAAGTCAATCGTGGCCTTACGGAACTTACCGCTGATACGGTTCAATTTCGTCTTGCTCTTATTCAAGGCATACTCGTCCGTGATCCATTCCTCGGCTAGGTATTTCTCCGGCTCGTTCTGGTAAGACACGTTATATTCATATCGGATGCCCGCAAGTTGCAGGGTACAAGCATGTTCCTTACATTCAATGATAATACGGTATTTCATCATCGCCCGATCGAGGGATAAGGCTGTGCTGGAGAATACTATATATTCTTCTCCGATAATGGCGATCTCGCCTTTTGCCTCATTTTGATAAGCTACTCTACTTTCCTTTGTGTTAAAATTTTCTTGTCCCCATTTTAATAGTTGTTGGTAGATTTGTGCCTTGCTTAAAGAGGGGGCATTAATCTCTCGGGTAAAAACGACTTTACCGTCTGCAACCGGAACGGCCCCTGCCAGATAGTGTTGATCCTCTTGTGCGAATAGCAGGGCGGGGATAAATAACAGAGCGAATAATAACTGTTTCATGGTATATTTTCCTTATTATTTTAGCCCCAAAGATATACATTTGCGTTTGAAATAAACTATGAGCGTGACAAATAATTATACTAATTGCTCTTTATCAAAGAAAAAAAGTCTATATTTGCACCCTGTGAAAAAACGAATATAAATAATGTAATAACATAAACCTAAGATTCAGATGCAAAACAAAGGATTTGTAAAGGTCTTCGCGGTGTTACTTACGCTTGTCTGTTTGTTCTATTTGTCGTTCTCGTTCGTGACGCAACATTACAACAGTAAAGCCGCTGAGTATGCGGGTGGAGATCCTGCGAAAGAGAGTGCTTATTTAGACTCACTATCTACTCAGAAGGTATGGTTAGGCTATACGCTTAAGCAATGCCGTGAAATGGAAATTAGTTTAGGTCTTGACTTAAAGGGCGGTATGAACGTTGTCCTTGAGTTGAACGTGGCGGATGTAATCCGTTCGTTGTCTAACAACAACCAAGACGAGAATTTCAACAAGGCGTTGGATTTAGCTTATGCGCATCAAGCGACTAGCCAAAAAGATTTCATCGACCTTTTCGCTGAGGAGTATAAGAAGTTGGATAGCGGCGCACGTCTTTCCGCTATTTTCAGTACATTCGAGTTAAAAGATAAAATCACGCCCCAGAGCTCAGACGCTCAGGTTGTTTCTGTTTTGAAACAAGAGTTGCAGAGTGCGATTGATAACTCATTCAACGTATTGCGTACTCGTATCGACCGTTTCGGTGTGGTTTCTCCGAACATCCAACGTTTGGAGACAGCGGGTCGTATCTTGGTTGAGTTGCCGGGTGTGAAAGAACCGGAACGTGTTCGTAAGTTGCTTCAAGGTAGCGCTAACTTGGAATTCTGGGAAACTTATAAGTTGCCGGAAATCTATCAACAATTGGTTGCCGCTGATAATGTATTGGCTACTATCCTAAGTAAGGAGGCTTCCGCTGATTCTGTTGCTACCGATAATGTTGAGAAAATCGCTGATGCCGCTGATGCGAATGTAAGTGAGGCCGATTCTTTGTTGGCTGAGCTCGGTCAAGATAAAAAAGATACGGAAGCTAATCAAAGCATGGAAGAGTTCGCTAAGCAACATCCATTATTTGCTTTATTGCAGATTAGCCAGTACAACGGTCAGTTGTCTCCGGGTTCGACGGTAGGTATCGCTCAAGCAAAAGATATGGAGAAGATCAGCGAATACCTGAACATGAAACAAGTGAAAGAGGTATTGCCTCGTAACTTGGCTTTAAAATGGGGTGTAAAGGCGATCGATGATAAAGAGCAGTTCTTTGAGTTATATGCCTTGAAGGTAACGAACCGTGACGGAAGTCCCGCTTTAGGTGGTGACGTAGTAACAGATGCTAACGCTGACTTTATGCAACAAGCCGGTCGTTCAGAGCAAATGGTTAACATGGTTATGAATGCCGAAGGCTCTAAGGCTTGGGCTCGTTTGACGAAAGAGAATATCGGTCGCCAGATCGCTATCGTTTTGGATGAGATGGTTTATTCCGCTCCGAACGTAAACGATGAGATCACGGGAGGTCGTTCACAAATCACCGGTCACTTTACACCGGAAGAGGCGAAGGACTTAGCGAACGTATTGAAATCGGGTAAGATGGCTGCTTCCGTACATATCGTTCAAGAAGATGTCGTTGGTCCGTCTTTGGGACAAGAGGCTATCAATGCCGGTGTGATTTCTTTCGTTTTGGCATTGGTGCTGTTGATGGTTTATATGTGCGCATTCTACGGATTGATTCCGGGATTGATCGCCGACGGTGCTTTGGTATTGAACATCTTCTTCACGATGGGTATCCTTGCTTCTTTCCAAGCCGTTCTTACCTTGCCGGGTATTGCCGGTATGGTGTTGACGCTGGGTATGGCAGTCGATGCTAACGTATTGATATATGAGCGTACGAAAGAGGAACTTCGTGCCGGTAAGTCTTTAGGAAAGGCTATCGCCGACGGTTACAGCAATGCGTTCTCCGCTATCTTCGACTCAAACTTGACATCTATCATTACCGGTATCGTATTGTTCTATTTCGGTACGGGTCCTATCCGTGGTTTCGCTACGACGATGATCATCGGTTTGTTCGCTTCATTCCTTACAGCCGTGTTCTTGACTCGTATCGTTTATGAGGCATTGTTAGCGAAAGATAAATTGAAGAACGTGACATTCACGACTTCTATTACGAAAGACTTGTTGACAAACCCGAAGATCAATTTCTTGGGTGCTCGCAAAGTCGGTTATTTAATTCCGGCGGCAATCATCGTTTTAGGTGCTATCTCTTTTATGACGATCGGCTTGAATAATGGTATCGATTTCACGGGTGGACGTAATTACGTGATCCGTTTCAATCAAGAGGTGAAGACTGACGATGTTCGTAATATGCTGGACGCTCAGTTAGACGGTTCTGTTAGTGTTATCCAGATCGGTACAGCTGATCAAGTACGTGTGTCTACCAACTATAAGATCAATGATAACGATCCTACGGTAGATCAAGAGATCGAGAATAAATTGTTTGAGGGCGTGAAATCCTTACTTCCGGAAGGAACTACATTAGATGAGTTCACGACTACTTTCATACAGAGTTCGCAGAAGGTGGGTCCTAGCATGGCAGACGATATCAAGAATAGCGCTATCTTAGCGGTAATCTTCGCCATGATCTGTATGGCCGCTTATATCCTGCTTCGTTTCCGTGATGTGTCATTCTCTGTGGGTGCGTTCGCCTCTGTTGCTACGACTACATTGTGTATCATTTCTTTCTATACCTTGTTATGGAAGGTTCTTCCGTTCTCAATGGAGGTAGACCAGACGTTTATCGCAGCTATCTTGACGATTATCGGTTACTCTATCAATGATACCGTGGTTGTATTCGACCGTATCCGTGAGACAATCGCTTTGTATCCGAAGCGTGATCGTTATCAAGTGATCAATGATGCGTTGAACTCTACCTTGTGTCGTACATTTAATACATCATTGACTACGTTGGTGGTTGTATTGTGTATCTTCATCTTGGGCGGTAGCACGATCCGAAGCTTTACGTTCGCTATCTTGTTAGGTATCATTATCGGTACATACTCTACTTTGTTCGTCGCTACTCCGATCGCTTACGAGTTGCAGAAGAAGAAGATCAATAAGAAAGCTGCTGCTGAGAAAGCCGGAAAATAATATATTTCTTTAAGGATTTTATGAAGATCCTCTATCTTTCCTGTGTAAACGGAGAGATAGAGGATTTTTTTATGTATTAATTCTTAAGGAGATAAAGTATGAATGAGAATGATTTTGTGGTGGGTGTACTTACGTATATCACCTGCCTGCGTGAGAAAAAGCGTTATTCCACGGCGAAGAGTTATCAAGATGCGTTGAGGTCGTTTAAATGTTTTTGTGGCCGGGAAGAGATTCCTTATGCGTATATTAATCGGGATACACTTTTGCGTTATCAATCTTGGCTGTTGGCCAAGGGATGTGCTCGTAACACGGTATCTACTTATATGCGCCGGATTCGTCACATCTATAATTTAGCGGTAGAGGTGGGTGAGGCTGCCTATATTCCTCATTTGTTTAAGCATGTGTTTACGGGGGTTGAGAGTAAACGTAAAAAGGCGTTGCCTTCGGAAAGCTTACGCTTGCTGATGACAAGCCCGGTGACAGATCCACAACAGAAGAGGACCCAATCAGCCTTTTGCCTGATGTTTTTGTTTTGCGGGATGGCTTTCGTAGATTTGGCGCATTTGCGAAAGGAGGATATCAAGGAAGGGATCTTGTCTTATTATCGGCAGAAAAGCGGATCCCTTATACAGGTGGAGATCCCAGCGGAGGCACAAGGGCTGCTGAATGAGTTGGCAGCCGATACAACCGAGGATTCGCCCTATCTGTTTCCTTTTTTAGAGGGAATGAAGACCGGTGAGGATGCCTACAAGGAATATAATACCGTATTAGGAGGTTTTAACCGCAGATTGAAAATACTGTCGGAATCCATTGGCATTCATACTCGGGTTACCTCATACACGATTCGTCACTCTTTCGCCACGACCTTGAAGGAGCAAAACGTACCGATTGAGATGATCAGTGAACTGTTAGGGCATAAATCTATCAAGACTACGCAAATATACTTGAAGAGTTTCTCTTTAGAAAAACTCTCAACCGTAAACAAACTTTGTTTCGAGAGTGTGTATAATTATGCGCCGAAAGTAGGGTGAAGAAAAGTACGCTACTTGGCGAGTAGCCTTAACAAGAGGAGTGAAAGGATATTCCTTAGTTGTAGAGACGGAGCGTGTCCCGTTTCATCCCCTTACAATGGTATTTTAGTTACTATCAGGCGGTGGGAGACGGAGCACGCTCCATCTCTACATGATGTTATATGGAATTTACTTCGGATAACGTGATGATTTCGGGAATAACGAGGCCATTTCGTTTCTATTGCCATGTCTATACATCAGAAATAAGAACGAAGATTTAAAGAGAATTAAGGTTGAAACACAAACAAAGCCTAATGTTTGCTTGTGTTATGTTATTTTTTACTACATTTGCGGCATGAAATGAACGCTACTCGCCAAGTAGCAGTCAGTTTGGCTACTCGCCAAGTAGCATGAGTATTGAAGGGATGCAAATTTTCAGTAATTCCTTTTTTGTTTTCACATAAGTATTTATTTATCAGGGTATTACAAGAATATCTTGATAAGGCTCTGAATTATCTTCCTCAATGAATATCGTGACAAGTAATAGCTCTGATAGAGCTATGGTGCATATACGCAATCGCCGTAGCCAGGAGGCTGTACGTTGGTACGTACTGACGCTTCCTACCGCTGTTGGGGGACGTGATAATATCTATTCGTCAAAAGGATTAGATGCCGAGCTTTCCCGTCGTAAACGTTGTGGGGAACCCTTGTTCGAGTACTTTGCCCCCTCGTATGTCGAGGCTCGCAAGGTGGGAGGCAAGATGGTCAATACGAGGAAGCCTCTTTTATACAACTATGTGTTTATCCATGCTTCGGAGAATGAGATTTTCCGTTTGAAACGTATCATGCCCTTATATAATCTTCTTCCTCGGGTATCCGTGGGCGAACACTCTTATTTTCCTTACCTGTCAGATCATGAGATGGAGACCTTACGCTGGATGGCTGAATCTTATTCCAATGAGCTTCCGGTGTACGTACCGGATAGCGGTCGCTTGCTGAAAGGTGACCGTGTACGTATCACCTCGGGTTCTTTCATGGGGATGGAGGCTGAGGTGGTGGTGCAACCGGGTGGAGGTCATAAGGATGTCATGGTACGTATCCTTGACTGTATGTGGGTTCCTCTATTTGAGGTAAGGCAAGGCGAGTATGAGCTGATCGAGTTTAATACGAAAGGCAAGCATGTTTATACCCATTTGGATAACGATCGTTTATCGGAAGGTATGCACAAGGCGTTGGGGCGTTATTATCTCTCGGGCAAATTGGGAAAGGAAGACGAACTTTTGGTTCGTGAGGTGCTGAAGGGCTATGCTTCCCTTCGTGTGGAGACCGACGTGATGCGTTGCAAGGTTTACTCATTACTCCTTCCGGCCTATAAGCTGTTGGATCAGGAAGAGGAGTTTGAACGCTTGTATTCCACCCTACGCAATATGCTTCCATTGGTTAAGGCAGTGAATTCTCGTGCCTTGCTGCTCGTCACGCTTTACGGCTGCACGAATAGCAACCTGTATTACCGTATGGCGCATGAGCTGGTAGATCCCTGGCGGGATGACCCTTCGCCTAAGAGAAGCAAGGCCTTGTTGATACAGCGTTTACACGATTACGATATTTGGCTAAAACATTAAATAGTAGACTGTCATGAGAAAGGAAAGCGAAACTCCCTCCGGTATCCGTTTGATGCTATTGCTGAAAGGGCATTTGAGAGAGATCATGAATCGTGAGTGTGCGAATCAGACCTCGATCCATTTATATTGTACGGGATCTTATTGGGTTGCGTTCGAACGTT
>ENA-OPDF01001994-OPDF01001994.1-human-gut-metagenome-genome-assembly--contig:-NODE-1994-length-11155-cov-10.229099_pt1 | contig 11155 bp, 10 predicted proteins | sample MGYA00241575_ERZ501501 | MGnify/ENA primary metagenome ERZ501501 (study PRJEB25962, sample SAMEA1972229) | human gut metagenome | biome: human gut; feature: human-associated habitat; material: faeces... | reverse complement strand
GTCTGAACTTGATTTATACGCTCCAACAGAAGCACCGCGTTTCCACTGTCGGTGAACTTCTGGCGCTGACGGATGAATACGCCGCCAAACTCTCAGCCATCACTTCGTCCGACGAGCACATCGAGGAACTGAAAGCGCGTTGCGACGCTTTATATAATAAGGTGAAAAAGCAGGCTGCCGTCCTCACCAAGGCGCGTACTGCCGCTGCCCGTGAAGTGGAGAAGCAGATGGCTGCGCGGCTGGTTCCGTTGGGCATGCCCAATGTCCGTTTCCAGGTAGAGATAGGTGCCCGCAAAGAGCCGGGCATACACGGGGCGGATACTGTGAACTTCTTGTTTTCCGCGAATAAGAACGGGGCATTGCAAAGCGTCTCCTCCGTAGCTTCGGGTGGTGAAATAGCCCGCGTCATGCTCTCCATCAAAGCAATGATAGCCGGTGCCGTCAAGCTTCCTACCATTGTATTCGACGAAATAGATACCGGAGTCTCCGGCGAGATAGCCGACCGCATGGCGGATATCATGCAGGAGATGGGCGAGCAGGACCGCCAGGTAATCAGTATCACCCATCTGCCCCAGATTGCTGCCCGCGGACGCGCCCATTACAAGGTGTACAAGCAGGACAACGAGACGGAAACAAACAGTCACATCCGTCGTCTGACCGACGATGAACGTGTGGAAGAAATAGCCCATATGCTGAGTGGCGCTAAGCTGACCGAAGCCGCACTGAACAATGCCAGAGCATTGCTGGAAGTATCAAATAGTAAATAGTAAATCGTCAAATAGTAAATACCCATATATGGTTGATAACAGTGAAATGATTTTCGGCGTCCGTGCCGTGATAGAAGCCATTCAGGCAGGAAAAGAGATAGACAAGATATTGGTAAAGAAGGACATTCAGAGTGATTTGTCAAAAGAGCTGTTCGCTGTCTTGAAAGGGACTTTGATACCGGTACAGCGCGTTCCGGTGGAACGCATCAACCGCGTGACGCGTAAGAATCACCAGGGAGTGATTGCCTTCATCTCTTCAGTCACTTACCAGAAGACGGAGGACTTGGTACCTTTCCTTTTCGAGCAGGGCAAGAATCCTCTGTTTGTGATGCTTGACGGCATCACGGATGTCCGCAATTTCGGCGCCATTGCCCGTACTTGCGAGTGTGCGGCGGTAGATGCCGTGATTATCCCTGCACGGAACAGTGTATCAGTCAACGCAGATGCCATGAAAACTTCGGCAGGAGCCTTGCACACTTTGCCCGTTTGCCGCGAACACAGCCTGAAAGAGACCCTGCAATTCCTCAAGAATAGTGGTTTCCATATCGTGGCAGCCACGGAGAAAGGCGATTACGACTATACCAAAGCCGACTATACCGGTCCGATGTGCATCATTATGGGTGCCGAAGACAAGGGGGTGTCCTATGACAACCTGGCGTTGTGTGACGAGTGGGTGAAGATTCCCATGTTGGGAACCATCGAGTCCCTCAATGTTTCCGTTGCAGCCGGCATTTTGATTTATGAAGCGGTAAAACAAAGAACCAACTAAGATATGAAAAAGAAATTGCTGTTGATGCTCACTCTCTGTTTATTGGCTCAGTGGAGTGTGGCACAAGCCCCGAAGTGGGTAGACAAAGCCAAACGTGCCGTTTTTTCGGTGGTGACCTACGACCAGGACGATAAGATACTGAATACTGGAAACGGCTTTTTTGTCACTGAAGATGGCGTTGCGCTTTCTGACTACACCTTGTTCAAAGGTGCCCAGCGCGCCGTTGTGATGAGCTCGGACGGGGCACAGATGCCGGTGGAGGCCATTATGGGGGCCGATGACATGTACGATGTTGTCAAGTTCCGTGTCGGCATCCCCGGAAAGAAAGTCACGGCACTCACTTTGGCTGCTGTGGCTCCGGCTGCCGGTGCGGATGTATATCTGCTGCCTTATTCCACCCAGAAGGACCGTTCCTTCACTGCCGGGAAAGTAAAGGAAGCTGATAAGATTTCCGGCAACTATTCCTATTATACGCTCGATATGCGTCTGAAGGACAAGATGGTGAGTTGTCCGCTGATGACTGTGGACGGGCAGGTCTTCGGCCTTGCGCAGAAGTCCTCCGGACAAGACACGGCTACCATCTGCTATGCCATTGATGCCAATTTCGCCATGTCGCAGAATATCTCCGCATTGTCTTATGGAGATATGTCATTAAAGGGCATCGGTATCAAGAAGGCATTGCCCGATACCGAAGAGCAGGCTTTGGTGTTCCTCTACATGGCTTCTTCCCAACTGTCTCCGGAGAAGTATATGGAGACTCTGAACGATTTCATTGCACAATATCCTGCCAGTGCCGACGGTTATCTGCGCCGTGCTTCCCAGCATCTGTTCATGTCCCGTGAAGATGCTTCCATGGATAAGGTCGCCGCAGATATGGATAAGGCTTTGGAGGTTGCCGCAAAGAAAGATGATGTGTATTACAACCGGGCCAAGATAATCTATAATTATGCATTGGGCAAGCCCGAGAAAGTTTATAAGGACTGGTCGCTCGACAAGGCTCTGGACGAGGTACGGAAAGCGATAGCCATTGACGAGCTTCCGGTTTATGTCCAGTTGGAGGGTGACATCCTGTTTGCCAAGCAGGACTATCCGTCGGCATTTACCAGATATGATAAAGTGAATAAGACCATTCTGGCCTCTCCGGCTACCTTCTTCAGTGCTGCCAAGACCAAGGAACTGATGCAGGCGCCTGCCGAAGAGGTACTGGCTCTGATGGACAGTTGTGTGGCCCGCTTTACCCAGCCCTATACGGAGGAAGCCGCCCCTTACTTGCTGGAGCGTGCCCAAGCCCGTATGAATGCAGACCAGGCGCGTAATGCCATGCTGGATTATGACGCCTATTACAATGCCGTGAACGGTAAAGTGAACGACATGTTCTACTATTACCGTGAGCAGGCTGCTTTGAAGGCCAAGCAGTACCAGCGTGCGCTGGACGATATGGCGAAGGCCATCGAACTGAATCCGGAGGATTTGACTTACCGTGCCGAACTGGCAGTGGTGAATCTTCGCGTGGGACGTTACGAAGAGGCGTTGAATGTGCTGAAGACTGCCTTGGAGAAAGACCCTAAGTATGCCGAGGCCTACCGTCTGATGGGTATCGCCCAGCTGCAGATGAAGAAGGACAAGGAAGCTTGTGTCAGCTTTGCCAAGGCAAAGGAATTGGGTGACCCCAATGTGGATGCTTTGATTGAGAAGCATTGCAAGTAAAGGGATGGGATAGAATAAAGGCTCTGCTTTCGCAAGCAGAGCCTCTGTTTTGGGGAACTCCCCCGTGTTAAATGAGTTAAGTCTAGGTATAACAGGTTATGAGTGAAATTACGTTGTTTTATTTATAAAATGCGTGGATTTCCGGAATACTGCATATACTTCGGATTTTTTTTATTTCAAAAAAGAAAATAGACTCGATTATTAATAAAAACAAACTTTGACAATTATGAAGAAAGTGATTTGCAGCCAGCAGGCACCGGGCGCCATAGGCCCTTATAGCCAGGCTATCGAAGCTGGCGGAATGGTATTTGTATCAGGCCAGTTGCCCATTGACGCAGCTACCGGAATGATGGCTGAAGGTGCGGAAGCGCAAGCCCGCCAGTCCTTGGAGAATATAAAGCATATTCTGGAAGAGGCAGGCCTGGGCATGGCAAATATTGTGAAGACAACCGTTTTCCTGGCAGACATGTCCTTGTTCGCTGATATGAACAAGGTATATGCCACTTATTTTGACGGTGCTTTCCCGGCACGTTCGGCTGTGGCAGTGAAGGCGCTGCCTAAAGACGCCTTAGTAGAGATTGAGTGCATCGCGGTTCGCTAACAAGTCGGCAACAATGAAACTGCTGCCTCCCACGAAGATGAAATCTTCCGGGAGGCTTTTTTCTTGTGCGGCCCGCACGGCGGCAGGTACATCAGGATAGCAATGTCCTTCCAGACCTGCTGTTTCGGCAAGCTCCTGCAGTTCGCTTTCGGGCAATGCCCGCTTCACGCTGGCTTTGGTGAAGTAGTAGGTCGCTTCCCGGGGCAGCAGGGCCAGTACCCCCCGTATATCCTTGTCATTGACCATGCCTATGATGATGTGTAGCTGGCGGTAAGTTTGCTGTTTCAGTTGTTCTGTAATGTAGGTGATGCCTCCCACATTGTGGCCGGTGTCACAAATCAGGGTGGGCGACTCCTGCAGTTTTTGCCAGCGTCCCATCAAGCCTGTCAGTTCCACCACACGGGCAAAGCCACTGCGCACTGCTTGTCCGTCCAGCCGGTAGCCGGCTTCTTTCAGTAGCGGGAGGGCGGTGAGGATGGTCCGGGCATTTTTCTGCTGGTAGAGTCCTTTCAGTTCGTATTCTATTCCGGGATAGTCTTCACGGTCATTCTCCTCGGCAAAGTAGATGGGAGCACCCGTTGTCTGTGCTTTTTCCAGAAATACCGGTTTCGTTTCGGGAGTGGTCTCGCCGATTACAACGGGGATACCGCTTTTAATGATTCCTGCCTTCTCTCCTGCGATTTTTGCCAAGGTGTCCCCCAGGAATTGGGTATGGTCAAAACTGATGTTGGTGATGATGCATACATCCGGACGGATGATATTGGTGCAGTCCAGGCGTCCGCCTAGTCCCACCTCGATTACGGCTACATCCACCTTTTCATCGGCAAAGTAGCGGAAGGCCATGGCGGTGGTCAGCTCAAAGAAAGAGGGATGGAGGGGTTCGAAGAATCCACGTTCCTGCGCTACAAAACGGATGACGTATTCCTCGGGTATAGGCTGTCCGTTAATCCGGATGCGCTCCCGGAAATCCACCAGATGGGGCGAGGTATAGAGCCCGACCCTGTATCCTGCCTCTTGCAGTATGGCGGCAAGTGTATGTGAGCAGGAACCTTTTCCATTGGTACCGGCCACATGAATACTGCGGAAACTGCGGTGGGGATGTTCGAAGTGTGCGTCCAGGGTCAGAGTGTTTTCCAATCCTTCCTTGTATGCTGAGCCGCCCACTTGCTGAAACATGGGCACACTGTTATATAAGTAAGTTAAAGTGTCCTGATAATCCATCTTTTATAATATTTAACGGAGAAGCAATCCTTTCTCCCTATTAATTTGTTATCTTTAAAAGCGACAAAGATAATGCAGACCGAACGCAATCAAGCTTGCTTGAAATTGCTTGCAGTGTAGCTTATCTTAAGCTTATGCAAAGGTATTAACAATTTAAATCTAACGTGTATGGGAGCTAAGAAAAATTTTGTGATTGATACGAATGTGATTCTTCACGATTATAATTGTTTGAAGAATTTTCAAGAGAATGACATTTATCTTCCCATCGTAGTCCTTGAAGAACTGGACAAATTCAAGAAAGGTAATGAGCAGATTAATTTCAATGCGCGTGAGTTCGTCCGTGAACTAGATTTGATTACCGATGACAATCTGTTCACCAAAGGGGCGCCATTGGGAGAGGGCTTGGGCCGTCTGTTTGTGGTGGCAGGCATGGTGGACTCTCCCCGGGTACGTGATTCCTTTCCCGAACGCATTCCCGACCATCAGATTCTGTCGGTAGTGGACTGGCTTTCTACCAAAAAGCCTAAAATGAAAACCATTCTTGTCACGAAAGACGTGAATCTGCGCATGAAGGCGCGTTCCATCGGTCTGCTGTGCGAAGACTACATCAATGATAAGGTAATCAATGTGGATATATTCGAAAAGTCGAATGAAGTGTTCGAGGGTATTGACCCTGCGCTGATAGACCGCATTTATTCTTCCAAAGAAGGACTGGACATCAACGAGTTTGATTTTAAGGACATCATTCGTCCTAATGAATGCTTTGTGCTGAAGAGTGACCGCAGCAGTGTGCTTGCACGTTATAATCCCTTTACCCATTCGATTTGCCGGGTCAACAAGACAAAGAACTATGGCATTGAACCGCGCAATGCTGAGCAGAGCTTTGCTTTTGAGGTGCTGAATGACCCGAACATCAAGCTGGTTGCCCTGACTGGTAAGGCGGGAACCGGCAAGACCCTGCTGGCACTGGCCGCTGCATTGGGAAAACTTACCGACTACAAGCAGATTCTTCTGGCACGTCCCATCGTAGCCCTATCCAATAAGGACCTTGGATTCCTTCCCGGTGATGCCAATGAGAAAGTGGCTCCTTACATGCAGCCTTTGTTTGATAATTTGAATGTAATCAAGCATCAGTTCGCTGCCAATTCCTCTGAAGTGAAACGCTTGGAGGATATGCAAAAAAGTGAACAATTGGTCATCGAGGCATTAGCCTTTATCCGTGGGCGCAGCTTGAGCGAAACCTACTGTATTATCGATGAAGCCCAGAACCTGACCCCACATGAGATTAAGACCATCATCACCCGTGCCGGCGAAGGTACAAAAATGGTGTTTACCGGTGATATTCAGCAGATAGACCAACCCTATCTGGACAGTCAGTCCAATGGGCTTGTTTATATGATAGACCGCATGAGGGACCAGAATTTGTTTGCCCATGTCAATCTGGTGAAAGGGGAGCGTAGCCAGTTGAGCGAGTTGGCAAGTAATCTGATGTAGCGGATACCGCATTTTCTGGGGTAAAACTATTTCTATCCCGCTTTCCAACTGTTAAAACGAGGGAGGCGGGATAGTTTCTTTATAGACGATAAATAATTATTATAACATTTTTTTATCGATTTCTTGTCCGTTTTGACTAAAATAGTGTATCTTTGCCTCGCCTAAAACAAAACTGTCAAGCGAAATGAAGCGAAATTTTTTTCATCGGTATCTTTCCGCGAAAGTGCTTCCGATATGGACTATTCTATTAATTGACGTATTTATCATCGTCATATCCAGTCTGTTGGCCTATGCTCTCCGATATGATTTCAGAAGCATTTTTTTGGAATCCTCTACCATTGACAAGACCATTTTATGGACGGTTGTTGTCAACTTGATTTTCTTCCGTGTTTTCCGTACGTATTCCAATGTGTTGCGCTTTTCCTCCTTTGTGGATATCATGCGCATTTTTGTGTCATTAACAGTGTCGTATGCACTGCTGATGATAACAAGCGTCTTGACAGAAAGCTATTTGGAGTTCAACCTGGCTCCGGTCAGCGTGCTGTTCATGTCTTATATCATCAGCTTTGCCATGATGGCATGCTCCCGTGTGATTGTCAAGACTTTCTTCGAGGCGCTGAACTTCGACGGCACCCATAGTGCCAATGTGTTCATTTACGGTGCCAAGGAAGCCGGGGTCAACATTGCCAAGGCATTGCGTGTCAATCTGCGCAACCACTACCGTCTGCGCGGATTCATTGCGGACGAACCTGAGCTTATCAACAAGGTGATGATGGGTGTCAGGGTGTTCCCCAACGATGATACGCTGATTGATGTGCTGAACGACCGCGATGTGCAGACCATCATCATTTCTCCTGCCAAGATGGAGGAACTGAAGAAGTCCGACATGGCTGACCGCCTGCTGGTGCACAACATCAAACTGATGACCGCGCCTCCTTTGAGCGAGTGGAACGGTCAGGCGCTGAGCCGCACACAGTTGAAGGAAATTCAGATTGAGGACCTGCTTCAGCGCAATCCTATCGAGATAGATATCCATAAGGTTGCCTCTCATCTGGAGGGCAAGCGTGTGATGATTACGGGCGCCGCCGGCTCCATCGGCAGTGAAATCATGCGCCAGGTGGCTTCGTTCAATCCCTATAAACTTATTTTAGTGGACCAGGCCGAGACCCCTCTGCACGACATCCGTCTGGAACTTCAGGACCGTTGGCGCGACATCGATGCCGAGACCATCATAGCCGACATCTCCAATGCCACGCGCATGGAGGATATCTTCAGGGAGTTCAAGCCCCAGTATATTTTCCATGCGGCCGCCTACAAGCATGTGCCGATGATGGAGGACAACGTTTCCGAGTCCATCCAGGTGAACGTATTCGGCACGCGCACCGTTGCCGATCTTGCCGTGAAATACGGTGCCGAGAAGTTTGTGATGATTTCTACGGACAAGGCTGTTAACCCTACAAACGTGATGGGCTGTTCCAAGCGTATTTGCGAGATTTATGTGCAGTCTCTTGCGAAGAAGTTGCAGAAGGAGGGAGGCCATGCCACTCAGTTCATCACTACGCGTTTCGGCAATGTGCTGGGTTCCAACGGTTCTGTCATTCCCCGTTTCCGCGACCAGATTCAGCGTGGCGGCCCGGTGACAGTGACCCATCCTGAGATAATCCGTTACTTCATGACCATTCCCGAAGCTTGCCGCCTTGTTCTTGAGGCCGGCAGTATGGGCAACGGCGGTGAAATCTATATCTTCGACATGGGTAAGCCGGTGAAGATTGTGGACCTTGCCAAGCGTATGATCAGCCTTTCCGGACGTACGGATGTGAAGATTGAATTTACCGGTCTCCGTCATGGCGAGAAGCTCTACGAGGAACTCTTGAATGTGAAGGAGCTTACAAAGCCCACCTATCATGAGAAGATTATGATTGCCACGGTGCGTGAGTATGACTATGACGAGGTGAAGGAGCGTATCCAGAAGCTGATTGATGTAAGTTACACTTATGACCAGATGAAAATTGTTGCTGCCATGAAGGATATTGTTCCGGAGTTCGTGAGCAAGAATTCCTGCTTTGAGGCGCTGGATAAGAAGAAATAAAAAGATAGGGTAAGTATAAAATGAAAGGGTGATAACACAGCAATGATGTTATCACCCTTTCATTTTTATTGTCTTCTTGTCACCCTTTTGTCTCATTCATGTGAAGAGAAGTATTTCAAGAACTGTGTACGTTCGAAGGTATTGACTCCCTTCGGGTCGTTTACGTTCAGAATACCTTTGAACTGGCTGATGGTTTCCATACCTTTGCGGTCCATCCACAAGTTGAGGAAGCGGATGTATTCTTCAATGATGGTAGCTGAATTCTGATAAAGCACACTGCATATCTCTACGGCCGAAGCACCTGCTAATATTGCCTTGACAACGCCTTCGGGCGAGTGGATACCACCGGAAGCAGCATAATCGAGTTTGTTTACGGCTGCCGAAGCGATGCCTATCCAGCGCAGGGCTTTGGACAAATCGGCTTCATTGCTGAATACGTTGCCGGATACTTGTATCATTTTCTCAATGTTGATGTCCGGCTGGTAGAAGCGGTTGAACAGCACTACTGCGGCGGCACCGTTGGCATACAGCTGGTCTATCAGAGCTATCGGATTGGTCAGGTTGTCGCCCAGCTTCATGATGACGGGTATCTTGACCGTCTTCTTGATGTGGCTCAGAATGTCGATGTGGCGTTGCTCGAAGGTTCCATATGTATACTGTACATCCGTCTGCAGTGCAAGGATATTGATTTCCAGTGCGTCTGCGCCGGCTTCTTCTATTTTGGCGGCAAATTCCACCCAGTCGGCATTCTGATAGCAGTTGATGCTGGCTATGATGGGGATATTGCAAACCTTTTTGCTTTCCTTAATCAGGTTCAGATATTCACCCAGCTTATGTTCGCGGATATATCCTACAAGGTAGTCACTGCCTTCGGGGTACATGTTCGGGTCTCCCATCCAGTCAGCCTCCATCATGATTTGCTCTTCAAAGAGTGATTTTAGCACAATGGCACCTGCGCCGGCCTCAGATAGTTTCTGATTCTTGGCAGCGCTGTCTGTCAGTCCGGAGCTGCTGACGATAATGGGGTTTCTGAGTTTCAGCCCTGCAAAAGTAGTTTCTAATGTTGCCATGATAATGATTTTTTATGGTTAATAGTTTCTTTCTCCAAAAATCTTGCTTCCTACACGTATCAAGGTGCTCCCGGCTGCAATGGCCTCGTGGTAATCGTGAGACATTCCCATGGACAGTTCCCGGAATGACTCTGCATCGGCAAACCACTTGGCTTTCACTTCATTGAAGAAGCTACTTAAAGAACAAAACTCTGTTTTGATTTGTTCGTCATTGTCCGTATTCGTGGCCATGCCCATCAATCCGCATATCCGGATATGCTTGAGCTCTCTCCATTCACCAGCCGCCAGCATTTCCCGGCATTCGTCAAAGCTGAATCCAAACTTGGTCTCTTCCCGGGCAATGTGCAACTGCAGCAGGCAGTTGACGGTTTTTCCGGCTTTGGCAGCCTGCTTGTCCACTTCGGCCAACAGCTTGTAGGAGTCTATGCCATGAATCAGCGCTACGTAAGGAACGATATATTTTATTTTGTTTGTTTGCAGATGCCCGATGAAATGCCATTCTATGTCTTTGGGCAGACTTTCGCATTTGGCAGTCATTTCCTGCACCTTACTTTCTCCGAACACACGCTGGCCGGCACGATACGCTTCTTCTATCGCCTCGTTGGGGTGAAATTTGGAAACAGCCACCAGCCGTACCTTTTCAGGCAGTTCGCTCAGTACTTGTTTTAAATTCTCTGCAATCATCGTTTTTTTGAGTTATGAGTTATGAGTTATAAGTTATGGCTCGCAATAATAATTCATAACTTATAACTCATCACTTAAATTAAACTTCCGGTTTGTCGTCGGGCTCTGCACTGTACGGATATACATCCATAATGGCGGTTTCCGCTACAGATGCTATCTGATAGTCGGCCATTGTGCCTTTCATGCCCTCATCCAGTTTCTTCACTGCATCACGCAGGTCGGCAGCCTGCACCAATACCTGGGTAGAGGTTTTCTTTTCCGCACCGCTTTTCTCGTCTAGTGTGATGAAAACCAGTTTACATTTAAACCAGCGGTCGGCAGCTTCCTCTTCGCTGGGGAACAATTCGCTATAGTTGGCACGTTTGATGTCCGATACGGTGAACTCTCCCGAAATGAACGGCGTCATCTCTTCGATGATGCGTGCTTCCGCTTCCGTAAAACTGAGGGCATCCACCAGGTACGGTTCGGTCACCTTCTTGTTCATTCCATTTTCCATTGTTTTCTCGTAACGGATCTTACATTCAAACCATGTATGCATTGCCATAATTTTCTGTTTTTAATTATTGATTTATTGTTAGTTAAGCTGCTTTATGCGTGCCTATGCCCGCCGAAAGCAGTGCAAAGATAGCCAAAAACTAAATGGATATAAAAAGTTGCCTTGCATTTTACGTGAAAATTTTATTGGAGAACCGGGACGGTACGTATGGGCATAAAAAAAGGAGTACCGCTGTACTCCAACCTTTGTTAACCTTA
>ENA-OPDF01001989-OPDF01001989.1-human-gut-metagenome-genome-assembly--contig:-NODE-1989-length-11172-cov-2.586489_pt1 | contig 11172 bp, 8 predicted proteins | sample MGYA00241575_ERZ501501 | MGnify/ENA primary metagenome ERZ501501 (study PRJEB25962, sample SAMEA1972229) | human gut metagenome | biome: human gut; feature: human-associated habitat; material: faeces... | reverse complement strand
GGAATAGCAAAAAGCTTGGTAAAGGCTCTTACAACAATCAGATTGTTTTGATCTCGCCCGTGCGGCGGGCATCCTGCAAGGCAGGGAAACGGCTCAATTCGCCGCGCAGGTATTCCGCACGTTCGCGGCAGAGCCGGGCATTGATGGCTTGTCCTCCTTCGGGCGAGGCCGACCCGTGGATGACCGCGCTGGTGATGCCCGCATCGGCACCCATATAGCGCGACATGTTGTCTTTGAGTTGGTTCATTTGTTTGAAGTTCAACGTGTCTGTCGGGTCGAGGCGTGCTTCTCCTACCACGAATTTCAAATCGAGCTTTTCGTGGTCTTTACTGAATTCCGCTCGTCCTCTTCGTGCATAACGCTCGCGGTTGATGGGAAGCTCGATGAGGCTGTAATCCAAGAAGCGCATGGGGTCTTTTACGTAACCCTCGCTCAGGCAGACGCTGTCCTGCCGGTAGGGGGTGTTGGAGTTCATGCCGTAGGCCTGAAGGGCATCCACCCGGTAACGCGTATTGCGGTCTACGGGTTCCAGAACGAAGTGGATGAGCAGGGAATCTTCCACATGGGAACGCATGAACGTCCCTTCGCGGTATTTGAACAAGGGGTCGCGGGTTTCGTCGAAGCCCATGCGGCGCAGGTTGCCTTTCTGGAACTGTTCGCCGTCTTTCACGAAGGGAACCAGATGACCCACGATCTCGCCGTTGCCTTCTTCCTCATTCTCGTCCAGGTTCACCTCTTCGCTGATGGGAATCGCCTTGACCACGGGGCTGACGATGATGCGTGATTTGTCGTCCGTGTCGTCGGCCGACAGATAATAGTAGAAAGGACCGACCACCATGCGGTTGCCGCACATGTTGGGGATTTGCGGCTCATTCTTCCATTTGCGTTTGGCGGTTTTGGTCACCGTGCCCATCTGCTTGGCGGCCAGGCAGGTCACTTTGATGTCCATCATGCCGCGCAATTCCCGTTTCACGAGGGTGGCCCCCTCCGGTTTCACGACGATATAGCCCGTCAATGGAAGCTGCATCAGGCAGTAGCCGTCCTGGTCGGTCTCGCCCAAAGCGTCGTACTCCGATTCAGACTGTGGAACATAGGTCGAGCCGTTGGCTTCCGCCTCCTGGCTTTTCTTCACGAAGGCGTTGGCCTTGCTCGCGTTGAAAAAGCCATATACGATGACATTCGGCCAAGGGGCTACATCCTTGCTGTTCAGGTCTTCCGCTTTGCGGACCGTGATATTGATGTTCTTCACCTGGGCTTCTGCAGGGATATGGACCGCTACGATGAACAGCAGGAACAGCAGGCGGCGTATAATCATATAGAAATTAGTTTTATACATGGTGATATGCAAGTTGTGGGTTTACTTGATGATATAGGCGAAGGAAACGCCGAGTTTGAACGGGATGAAGGCGTAGCCGTGCGCTGTGCGGCGGTTTTCGGAATAATGGTCGTCGCGGTAGTAATGCTTGTGGTCGTAGTAGACGGCACCCACACTCCCGTAACATTCTATGTTCCAATGGGGCGAGAGGAAGAAAGCGTAGCCGAAAGTCAGTCCGCCGCCCCAGGCGTCGCCCTTATAAGTCTCGCTGCCCCACGTGATGTCGTAAGACGTGCCAAGGGCTGCCACTCCGATGAATTCGCGCATCATGGGGCGTCCGCCGAACCAATAGCGGAATTCGGGGATGGCACCCACCATTTTCATGTCCATACCCCACGGTTTGTAGTTGCCGAACACGGACAAGCCGAAGCTGGTCTTATTGCCCGTAACGATTTCCATGCCTAAGTTAGGGGTCATCAGTCCATCCCACAGTGCGTCGGTCTTCAGGGCCAATAGCTGCGCTTTCAGTCCGGCTGTTACAGCTACGGTTATGATTGTTGATAAAAGGCGTTTCATTCGTTCTTTTCGATTGGTTTGTTCTTTTTTGAAAAAACATCCTCCGGCGCACACGGTTGCGAGGCATGCGGCCGGAAGATGTGCCGTCGGGCTTTTATGCCAGAAGGGAGGGGCATGTCATAGCTCGACGGAGGGGCCGTTGACGGAATCCTGCCAATCGGTGAGGCTGGCATTTGCTTTCACTTCTTCTATGTCGTTCACCGTGATGGTCACCATGTAAGAGATTCCTTGGCGGAACAGGTTGGTGTCGCTTTCGGAAGCACCGTAAGGAGGCCCTACGGTGAGCCATTCTTCCGTAGTGATGTCGAAACCTTCTTCCGGGGATTCTCCTTCTTTGTGCAGCGTGATTTCAAGACGGTATTTTTTTTCCGGGTACAGCATCAGGCTGCCGCCCACTCTCGTGGCCTGGTCCAAGGTCGTACCGATGGCTACAGGCTGCAAGTCTCCGTCTTGCGCATCCTTGAGCGTGAAATCTGCCCTTGTTTCATCGGCCGATGGCTGGATTCTTTCAGCCAACGTGAGTCTCTTGCTCGGATCCTCGCCCCATTGTTCGCGCTTTTCCAAGTCGGCCACGATGAGGTCTACTTTGGAATGCGCATCGAGGATCTTGATGGACTTCACGGAAATCTTGCCTGCATCCTCGAACACGGAACCTTCGTTTTTCGGATCTTCTCCGGGTTTCACTTGGAACTGTAAACGTGTCAGCATGTGCTGCAAGCCGATTAAGGGCATGGCTGCGTCCTTGTTCTCCCGGAAGTAGCGTGCGCTGTAAGCATACTTGTCCTGGAGTGTGGCTCTTCCCCAGATGATGTCCTGCGTGCCGTCTATCGTATAATGCACGGTGGCGCGATGACGCGGGCCACCGGCACCGTCTCCGTCTGCCGACGCTTCATACGTGATATGGGCATCCTCTGCATACGGATAGTAGCCGTAGAACTCATACATGTAGAATTGGCTGATGGGGTAGAAATAGTGTCCCTCCCACGACACGTTACTGCCTTCCTTCTTCGCTTTCACGTTTTTCATCAGGCAGGAAGCGTAGTTGTCTTCAGGGTCGAACCACGAAATATCGGGTGCGCCATCGTTTTTCTCCTGTTTCCCACGTGCGAGACAGAACACCCCCATTTCGTCCAGATTGCCGTCTTCGTCCACTGTGGTCCGCTTGTCCACGGAAGTGGATACCTCATCCGAATGGGCGGCGAAGCGGATTTCCACTTCGCTGTTTCCGGGGATGAATACGGGGGCGGCCGCATGATCCGACAGGTCTTCGTTGGAACAGCCGGGCAGCAGCATGCAAGCTGCCGCCACGACCCAAAGATAATGATGTAACTTCATCTGTCTCTGTTTGGTTTATTAGTTGACGTTTGTATCCACTTCGAGGTCACCACCGTCCTTCCAACCGGTAAGTGTGGCATCGACTTCAACCTTGGCCATGCCATAGACCTTCACATTGACTGCATAAGAAGAACCCGCTTCGGCTATTGCGCCTTCTGCTGTTCCACCTTTAGTCAAATCGATGGCTTTTTCCAAGGTGACTGAACCTACGGCATCGTGGTCTGGAGCATTTTCCTCGAATGTCTGTTCTATGGTAATATACATCGTATATTCTGATTCTCCCGGCGCTACCATCAACGCATGGCCTATCGCTTGTTTTTCATACGTCTTGTCTGGACTACCGGTACCCTCTTGGATTATGACAGGTTCGAGGGCTGTCACGTCAGTGTTGGCATCAGTACGGCTCTTCAAATCGAGCTTTACAGGTTCTTCTGTGGCTGGTTCACTACCGACAGGAAGCGTCCATTCCAACATTTTCTCCGGTTTGAATACTCCGTCGGCCAAGTCGTAAGCCACAATCATCTTACCCGTGGTCTTGGATTTTACCGCGATGTTCGTAACTTTGAGTCCTACGGCTGATTCTGCTGCAGCTTGTACGGTGAAAGTGAAACGGGTGAGCAAGTGTTGCATGTTGATAGCAGGCTTGATACCGGCACGGGCCGTTTGGGCGGAGAAACCTAAGTTCTTGCCCGCTTCATCCTCTTCTCCTTCATTTGTGGCTACGCCTGTCATCAGATCTTGTGAACCGTCAATTTTGAACCATACATATTTCATCTTAACTTGTCCTTCCACTAATGAGTCGCGTACCATGAAATCGGCATTTGCACTTGCATCCGTTTTATTCATTTTCCAATTAGGATTGGTATAAATCGTTGCGGCATTGTCGATATTATATGCGAAGAAATCATGTATGCCCTCATCGGGATAATACTTTGGAGACAGTTCTTCCGTCCATGACAGTGCCCCGGATGCTACATTGGTAGGAGCTGTGACTTTTACGTTGGGGAAATTGACGATGGTGGCTGTCGGATTCGTATGTTCTGGTGTTGTTCCGTCATAATCAGAGTCGTCGATGTTCGGGTCTTCTTCACTGGAAGCGGCTGCACTCTGATAAGTCCAAGTGGTGACCCCCCACGGGTTAGTCTGGGCTTTGTCGGACTTGGAGCGTTGCATCATCAGAAGGTATAACTTTTCTCCCTGCCATTTATTGGCTTCTTCTCCTTCGATGTCGCCGACGGTACCGATTCCACGTTTTTCAACCGTTACGGAGGGGCCGTTCAGAGCCAGTTCTACCGGCACCAGTCCGTTGCCATTTCCTACACCAGGCGTGCCGTTGGTTACGGCAACGTCGTCGTTGGAACAACTTCCCAACATACCCATGCCTGCTACTAAAGCAGATGCAAAAAATAATTTTCTCATAAAATAAAAAATTTAGTAAAACAATATGTTAATTACACGCATTGTGTCAGCATTGCGTCAGTTTGTATCTTCCTCTTCTTCTCCAACGGTGATGTCGCCTCCCGAAATCCATCCCAATCCTTTGCCGTCTACGGTCAGTTCTATTTTGCGCGGGCCGTAGACTTTCAACAGCACATCATGCGTCTTACCGGATTGGAAGCCGCCTTCAAAACGCAAGTTGCTGTATTTGGCAATGAATATGGAACCCGAAGGAATCTTGTCTTCCGGGTTAGCCGTGAGAAAACGGTAGTGGATGATTACGCCCAATTGGTCTATGGGAGGAATCAACAGTGGCTTGCCGATTTTGACAGGTTCTTCTTCCGGGTCGCTCACGCCGGGTTCCGGGTCGAAAGTGGCATTTTCTCTTTTCAGCGTCGCCCCGAATTCGGTAGGTGTGTTTTCGTTGGGTACGTAGACCGTGTCGCACGTAGCTTCCCACGAAATACCCGTCGGGGGAACGTTGGTCTCGTCCGTCCAGTCGTGTGAAACGCCGGCCCAGTCGGCAGCTACCGTGAATTGCGCCCTCGTGGGGATGACTAAGGCAACGGACTGTATGCGTATTTCCCGTCCTTGTTGCTTCAGGGTATCATAAGCCTGCACCAGAAAGTTGAGCCGTGCCATTTCGTGCTTCACGCGAAGGTGCGGCTCGACGTGCAGGCGTGCACTTTTCGTGCTGTATACCAAATCCCCGGCATGATTCATGAGATATTTGGTTTCATCATTGTCCGGCAGCCTTTCGGCATCTTCCGTGCCGGGACGGGCGTATGCCGAAATCAGGTCTTGTGTGCCGTCAATCCGGAAGAACTTGGTGATACTGCCTTGTGTTCGTTGTTCCGGGGCATATTCTTCTGCATCTCCTTTATAATAAAGGAAGAAATTGTATTTATGCTCCGGGTAAACCGCGCTGTAATACGGTGGCTCGCCGTCGGCCCATAACAGTTCGCAGGCGGCTGAAATCCGTGCTTTGCGGTCGTTTACCAGGCAAAGGTTCGCACCGCCCCCAGTGGAAGTTTCGTCGGCTGTGAGGTTAGGATTTCCGTTGTACACATGGTTGCGCGTCAGGAATGCGTAGACGCCGAATTCCGCTGCCATCCATTGGGCACGTTCCTCTTCGTCGTCCCAAAAGCCGAAAGACCCTTGGCCCCGTTTACCCGTCACTAAGGCATAGGCCGGGTCGGTGAGCGACAGGGTGACGGGGATACTGTCCGCCGTCATTTCCGGATTCGGGTTGTCTGCGTCGTAGACGGGCGCATACAGTCCGGGGTAGGACTCGTTGCAGGCTGCGAGCGCGCAGCACAAACCTATTCCTGCGATGTATCTTTTCATTTCAGTATGTTTGCTTTTCCTCTTCATACGTTTCACACTTCAATTTCAAACGTTTCGCCGGGTATCCATTGGTCCAGTCCGGTCGAGGTGCTGCCACCGTTCAGGATACCGTCTTTGTCGATATTCAGTGGTGAGCCGATTTCCACTGTGATGCTTCGGCTGGCTTGCCGGTAGCCGTTCTCCTCTTCGTCCCATTGCAGCGACTTGCGCTCTTTCAAGGTATGGTAGAGGTTGATGCCTGCATGGAACACTTTGGCTGCTTTCCTTTGCGTTCCTTCCTCTTCGTAGTCGTAGTGGGTGTAAATGGCGATTTGCAGGATGCCCGGCCCCGTGACCATGTCTTCGGTATGGCTCCGTACGATACCGGGAATGTTGACGGAGGCTTCACAGCGCAACGCTTCCGCCGAGGCACTGTCGGCCGCTGAAGGCAGGGCGGCGTATGTCGGCCTGAACAACAGTTTATAGGTCTTTTGGGCCAGAATCAGTCCCGTGGTCAGTTCCATGGTGGATGGTATGCCGGAAATTTCGGCCGTAAGGCTGTCCACTACCACGTCTGCCGTCTTTTCGATGTGGAATACGAACGATACGTCCTGTGTGAGCGGTTCGGGCGTGAAGTCCACTACCACTTGGCCTGTCCCTTCTTGGGCCAAAGGGACGGACACATGGTCTACCCGGGCATAGAACACGGGGACACCCTCACTGGAGATGAAGTCGGAGTAAGCGTTGTAATCCTTCCATTCACCATACGCCCCCGCCACTTTCGGATCGTCCACGGGGTAGTGGCGGTAGGTAAGGTAGAGTGGGGTCAGGCCGCTTCCCAATGTGGCCGCGTCGCCTTGCGCGTCCACGATGTCGGTGGCATCTACCAATTCACCTTCATCCCATCCGAATGTGGCGAAGTTATATTCACCACTGCGTACCCATAGGTTGTGCGTTCCGGCCGGAGCCAATGTGTCGGCCGAAGGCTGTCTTTCCGTTTCGGGCTGCATGAGGATGCCGTTGTTGTGGCTTTCTTCAGCGGTTATCCGGAATTCATACCGCAAGATGTTGACCGGACGCACGGCTATTACTCCCATGCTGTCGGGACGGTTTCCTTGGTATTCCTCTTTCCAATGGAAACGGAAATCCATGAAAGAACGGTGAGGGTGTTCCGCCTGGCATAAGTCCACTTCTGTACATGAAGCCATGGCGCAGAGGAGCGGGAGTACGGCAATTAGACTGCTACATGGTTTCATACGCGTCCCTCCTTTCTTGTTTCCTCGGGGATACTGTGTCGTAGTCTTCCTTTGTCGGCCCGATATCCGCCGGATGGTTTGCCTTTTATGTGAAAATAGGTTTCCACGGGTTCTTCTTCTTTGGATTCTTTATTTTTCTTCTTACGTCTTTTTTCTTTCCGGCTTGCTTTCTTCTTGTCGCCAGTGTCTTCGGGCGTGTCGGCCTTGGCGCTTCCGGATGGTGTTTCGGAGGTGCCGTTGCCCGTTGCGGCTTGGGGCGTAGCCGTCACTTGTTCTTCCCCTTCCGTTTTCTTTCCTTTCCTCTTACGGCGGGACTTGCCCTTCTCCCCGGCCTCTGCCTTGGCTTTTTCTTCAGCCTTGGCCTTCTCCTTTGCCACATCTTCTAATGAGTCGTTCAGCTCCAGTGTGCGGCGGAGCGAGTCGCGTGAGAATTTCTCAGCTTCCGCTTCTTTGCGGCGCACCTTGTACATGGAGTCGCGGATTTCCCAATTGCGTTGCCGTACGCGTGAGCGTTCGTTGCGTTTTTCTTTTTGCCGGGTATCCCATTCATCGTAACGTTCGGCACCTCCCTGTACCTTCTTTCCGATAGAGCGGAAGCGAAAGACGAATGAAAGATGTATGTCCTGTACGACCGGAAAAGGTACGATATGCCGTCCCTTCGAACCTTGGTAAGTGTAACATCCGTATTCTTCGTCATAGCCGAATTTGTCGTACGCCGTCATTTTGGCACCGACGGCCAAGCCTAAGTCCAAATCTACGCTTCGGCCATCCTTGAAAGGATAAAGGGGAACACTCCATCCCCCGGTGAAACCGAAGTTATAACTGTCGCCCTGTTTGCCTTTCCGTCCTAGGCTGATGGTGTATTTCTCATAACCGGCATACACGCCCACGTAGTAGGCACGCCAAACCCGAGGATTCATGAAGGTACGTCCCGAGAGCACGTTGCGCCTGAAACGCCTGAAGCCCCAGAGCGGCAGGGAGATGGTGGTGTCGCGGTTATCTTTCGTGTAGCGTTCCATGGCTCCTCTGATAGAACCGCCCGTACGCCAATACTTCCGGGCTTCCACACTCCCGGCCGCCACGTTGTACACGATGCGTGGCTGTATGGAATGGTGGGTATTCCAATTATATTTGCCGTTCATAAGTATAGAGAAACGGGTCTTTTCATTGCCAACCAAGTCAAACTCCACTCCGAGGTTGGGAGTGGCTACTATCCAGTCCACGGCGTTGGTCATGATAGACAAACGTTTAAGAAAGGGCACGGTGTCATGTTTTACGTCCTTTGTTCCGGATAAGGCTTGCCCGTAAAGAATAGCGGGTGTCAAACAAACCCACATCAAGAGTGTCCTAATGATCAACTTTTGCATTCAAACAATATCGTACAATTCGGTTATCAACACTTTTTTAGCCTTTTACAAGGTCTATCTCTTACTAAGAGAGCGTACAGACTACGTAACTCCTTATGTTACAGTTATTATTATTGGAAAATGTTTTGTAAAAGGTTTGCGTATTTTGTTATTCATTTTAAAAAAAGGTGATTTTTAACAAAAGAAACTTGTTCATTTGCTTCCTTTTACCTATTTTAGCGGTCGAAAATCGCTCTCTTAGTAAGAGATAAACCGGATACATATATTTTTAACCGGTGTTGTCATGACAACTTGTGGAAGGGGAATATCAGGCTTCTGTTGTCGGCAAAGTTGAATCGGAATTACGTTAATTTAAATCAAACGTTTTTTGCAGTGTTTTGATAGGGGCGTAAAAACTTTGTGGGAACATCCCCTACACAGGGATTTTACAAAAATATCCTTCATCTTTCAGGCTGTATGGTAATTCTCTCATAATATTGATGTTACAAGCTGAAGGATGTTTCAGGTATCTTTCAGTCACGTTTCATTCCGTTCGCCAGAGATTGGGAAATCATTCGCCTGAGATTTGAAAATCGTTTGCCTGAGACTGAAAAATCGTTTGGCGCAGAACTTTTTATGGGTCTCTACAATGAAAGGAAACTGAAAGATGAGTTTCCTATCTTTCATTCCATAATATATTATGTGAGAGGTAGTTGGCCTACGGCCTGAAGGATGAAAGGGCTTTTCTGAAAAACTCCGGGGAGGGGAAACGTGTAATTGAAAAATGGGAGGAAAGCTTGTCTTGCGTTCCTCCCATTCTTGTTTATTTCTGTTGCGGTGAGAATATCAGGTCGATGACATCCGCATCCTTGAAGAATTTCTTGGCGAATTTCTGTACGTCCTTCGGTTGGATGGAAGCCACAAGGGTTTCCATGTTTTTCGGGTCGTTCAGGTTCACTCCAGTCTTATAATATGTAACTAAGGTGGTCAACCAATAAGCATTGTGCTGTTTGCTTTGTTCAGCTTCTTTCAGCGTGTTCTTGACCACTTTGCTGAGCTCTTCTTCCGTAACCCCCTCACGGATGATATTGTCCACTTCCTTATAAAGCAAGGGTTTCAGTTCATTCGCCTTCTCTGGGTCACATTCGAAGGTCATATACATATTATAGTTGTTGTATGGTTCGCGTGAGGCTGAGCCGCTTACCCCTACGCCGTAGGTTCCGCCTTGTTCTTCGCGGATGGTCTTGGTATAGCGGTTGGTGAGGATATTGCCCAGTATGTTGATGGTATAAGCCTCTTTCAAGGTGTACTTCATTTCCCTGTTGAACAGGACTATGACTGTGGACTTCGGAACTTCCAACGGAATTTCTATGTTCTTTTCCACTTTACCTTTCGGTGCCCTGACCTGACGGTCCACCCACTTCTCATTCCGGTAGAGGGAGGGGAGAGAACCGATGTATTTCTGAGCCATGACCCGCGCCGTGTCTTTGTCTACGTTCCCGACGATGAAGAAAGTAAAATCGCTGGCGTCGCAGATACGGTCACGATAAGCCTTTTCGATACGGTCGAGCGTCAATCGGTCTACGTATGCGTCGTTGAACAATTGTACGCGCGGACTGTAGTTGGCGGAAATCAATGAGAGAGAATCGCGCATGATGGTCTGCGGTTGCCCGGCAATCTGCTTGGCATAGATATGGTTGCGTTCGATGATGACTTTATGTGCCAGTGTATCGAAGCGAGGTTCCATAAAACGGAGGTACATCAGTTGCATCATCGTTTCGAAGTCTTTGGGCGTAGAACTTCCGTTGACGTTCTCATACAATCCGCTGATAGAAACCTCACATCCGGCCTTTTTACCTGTCAGCAGCTTGCCCAATGCGATTTCGTCGTAGGTACCCAAACCGTAGTTCGAAGCAAATTGTCCGGCATTGGATGCCGCAGGAAGGAAATTGACATCCGTATATAAAGAAGAACCGCCGGGACTGTAAGCGGCCAGTGCCACTTCGTCTTTTTCATAATCGGCCTTGCGGTAGATTACTTTTGCCCCGTTGCTTAAAGTCCATTCTTCGGCTTGGAATTGCGGCAGTTCCTTCACTTTTGTGATCGTTCCGGCTGTGGGTTCTTTTTCGATGAGATTGCCTTTTACGCTATTGTCTTCGTATGCAGAGACTTCCTTTCCTTCCATTTCGGCAAGGATGTCCCGAGCCTCTTGTTCCGTCAGGTGTGTGACGCCTTCGCTTGGGCCGCTGATGACGATGGTACGGTTGTCTGTCTTCCACCATCTTTTGGCTTGTTCGGAAACTTCTTCTGCCGTGATGGTCGGAAGGATTTCCTTGACTGCCTCGGCATAATCCTCTATGTTGATGATGGCTTCATTGCCTAAGAAATGGGATTGCATTTCTTCAGCATAGGTGTCATTGGATGTTTTGTCCTTGTCTTTCACCATGGATTCGAGGCTGGTCAGCATATTGGCTTTCGCACGGTTCAGTTCATCTTCGGTGAACCCATGCTGGAATATACGTTCGTGCTCCTCTAAGGCTCCGATAAGTTCCCTTCGCTGTGTACGTTGCATCGGCAGTTA
>ENA-OPDF01001987-OPDF01001987.1-human-gut-metagenome-genome-assembly--contig:-NODE-1987-length-11186-cov-3.826251_pt1 | contig 11186 bp, 9 predicted proteins | sample MGYA00241575_ERZ501501 | MGnify/ENA primary metagenome ERZ501501 (study PRJEB25962, sample SAMEA1972229) | human gut metagenome | biome: human gut; feature: human-associated habitat; material: faeces... | reverse complement strand
CCGCTTTTGAGCATCGCGGTGACATTCGCAATACCGCTTGCGAGCTTAAGGTTTGATACGGGATTGTGCGCAACGGAGACGCCGCGCCGAGCAAGAATGCTCATATCCCGATTCGTCAAATAAACTCCGTGCGCCGCAAGTGTGCGTGTGTTGAAAACACCGTTTTCGTTGAGAATTTCGGTTGGGGTTTTGCCATAGCGTGCGATGCATTCATCGGTTTCGCGTTTTGTTTCGGAAAGGTGAATTTGCGTCACGAGATTATGCTTTTCGGCAAGCTCCGAAACCTTGCGCCAATGCTCGGGTCGGGATGTGTATTCGGCATGTATGCCGACGTCGGCACGAATGCGCCCGTTTGCGGCAAGATGCCAATCCCGAATCAATGCACGCGTTTCAATAACGGCTCTGTCCTGTTCAAAATCATAATCATCGCCGAGAGCGAGCACGGAATTGCAGAGCGAAGCGCGAATGCCGATTTCGGCTGCAACAGCGGCTGAATCTGGTTCAAAAAAATACATATCGGAAAAAGAAGTTGTTCCGCTTGCGAGCATTTCCGCAATTCCCAAACGAACGCCTGCAAGCACTGCTTCGCGCGTGAGCCTGCCTTCAACGGGGAATATTTTCTTGAAAAGCCAGTCATTAAGTGCGTAATCATCCGCATAACCGCGCATTATGCACATCGCTGTGTGCGCATGGGTATTGATAAGCCCGGGCATGACAATATTGCCGTCAGCGTCGATGATGCGTTCGGCCGCAATTTGCATTTCGGGCGAATTCTTGTCGGAAACAAAGCTGATTTTCCCGTTTTCTATGCCGATGCAGCCGCCCGAAATAACGGGCAGTGCATCGTTCATTGTGATGATGTTTGCGTTTTTAATTAAAATATCCAACATAATTCAATTTAAACCAACAAAGCCGACTCACAGCCGTAAATGCTTCGGCAGAGCCGGCATGGAGCAGATGTTCGGTTAATCAAGCGGCATGCGCCTTAAAAACTCCGCAACGTGCGAAACGAAGCGTTTGCTTGCGGCGTTTCCGGCTTCAATGACCTCTTCACCGGACAACGGTTTGTCCAAAATTCCGGCAGCCATGTTTGTAATAAGCGTTATGCCCAAAATCCGCATTCCGCAATGCCGCGCTGCAATGCACTCGGGGACGGTGCTCATTCCGACTGCATCCGCACCGAGTGTACGCATTGCACGAATTTCGGCGGGTGTTTCGTAATTCGGACCCATGCAGTAGAAATACACGCCTTCGCGTACGTTTTCCCGAGAATCCGCACATACTGAACGGAAAAGTTCCATGTAGTCCCTGTCAAAAACGCGGCTCATATCCGGGAACCGCGGGCCGAACTCGTCTATATTCCGACCTGCCAGCGGGTTGACACAGTTGAATTTGATAAAATCAGAAATGAGCATCAGCTCACCGACTTTAAAATCACGGTTTATTCCGCCTGCCGCATTGGTTATGATCATTTTGCCAATGCCGATAAGCTTTGCGAGCCTGACGGGGAAGACAACTTCCTCTGCCGACCATCCTTCGTAAATATGAAGTCGCCCCTGCATTAAAAGCACACGCTTGCCGCCGAGCAAACCCGCAATGAAGCGCCCTTTATGACCGATTGCGGTGCTTGTCCGCATACGCGGAATCTCCCCGTAGTCAATGAAAATCGGATTTTGAACATTTTCACCGAGCGAGCCCAGTCCGGAACCGAGTATAATAAGCACATCTGGTTTAAATCCGCTCATTTTTTCGCGCAGAACTGCCGCGCTTTCAACATAATCACTGTAGGTAAACATATTTTCCTCCAAAAGGCCGAATTACCGAAAACTTCAAAGGCTTGCATCAGAGCAATCCGATGATAATCAACGGCTTGCATCAAAGCAATCCGATGATGAGCAAAACAACAACGCCGGGAACTCCGAATATGCCGGTTATAAGTGCCGTCAGCCATGTTATGTTAATATAAAAGAAGCTTAGATTCAGCAAACCTGCAAAAACAAAGTTAAAAACAAACAGCAGTGCTGCACCGATAAGTGCATTGATAAGCAGTTTGAAAAAAATCTTGATGCTCAGGTTGAAAATTTTGAAAATGATAAATATAACCGCAAGCACGATGATGAACGTCAGAATCTGAGGAGCCATAAAAAGAGTATCCTTTCCGGTTGATTTTAATCTTGGCGTTCGAACAATCGCTGCATCGGTAACCGGCGGGAACAGACAGAAAAATCTTAACCAAAGTCGGCTGCCGGCATTGAGCATGCACACGCCTATTGCTCTGCACGCCTTTGCTCCAGCAAAAAGATGTACCGCCTTCGCGCCGCCTCGACTTCAAGCGCAACGATCTTTGCTTCATCCGGTGCAGCGGCATCAAACCTTGCCATTGCAGCTTTCCATTTGCGCAGTGCTGCGGCGGGTTCGTCGCTGAATGCTTTTTTGCTGTGCTTATCCATATTTTACAATACCTCCCTGTGCTTGTCAAATGATATGAAAAGCATCTGCAAAAAATGCGGGCAATATACATATTTTCAATAAAACCACAATGCCCGGCGTGACGATGATTGCGATGCGGATTAATGTGCGGCGATTTCTTAATCTTAAGCGCAGCACGGTAATTCGGGTGCGTTGATGCAAAAAAACCGGACAAACCGCAAGGGCAGTCCGGTATGATTGACATATGGAATTTCTGAAAGAATTAATCCGTTGATTCGAAGATTCAATAAGATTATTTCCCGTTAAGGTAGGCTTCCTGCTCCGGTGTCAGCGAATCGATATGCAGCCCCATTGCATCAAGCTTCATGCGAATAACTTCATTGTCTATCTGCTTCGGAACATCGTAAAGCCCGGGTGCCGTTTCTCTTCCGTGTTTTGCAAGCCAGCATGCGGAAAGAGCCTGAATTGCAAAGCTGAGATCCATTATCTCCGCAGGGTGTCCGTTGCCTGCAACGATATTAACGAGCCTCCCGTCCGCAAGCAGGTTCAGTATGCGTCCGTCTGCCGTTCTGTATCCGGTTATGAAAGGTTTGCGCTCGATTTTTTCAACAGCAATTTTCTCAAGATCTTCTTTGCTGACTTCAACATCAAAATGCCCGGCGTTGGCAAGAATGGCATTATGCTTCATCTTTTCGAAATGCCTTGCGGTAATGACGTCGCGGCAGCCGGTAGCGGTAACAAAAATATCGCCGATAGGTGCTGCCTCATCCATAGTCATAACGCGGAATCCGTCCATTACCGCTTCAAGTGCGCGGAAAGGATTTACTTCCGTAACAATAACATTTGCGCCCAGTCCTTTTGCGCGCATTGCAATGCCGTTTGAACAAAAACCGTACCCTGCAACGACAACGGTGCGCCCGGTCACCATGTTGTTTGTCGTGTACATGATTCCGTCCCAAACGCTTTGCCCCGTGCCGTGGCGGTTGTCAAAAAGGTGTTTGCAATCAGCATCATTGACCGCAAGCATGGGGAAGGGCAGTGAGCCGTCCTTTGCCCGTGCACGGAGCTTATGAATACCGGTGGTCGTTTCTTCACAGCCGCCGATAAGGCATTCTGCATATTCGGGATGCTTTTCGGTAAGCATCGTCACAAATTCACCGCCGTCGTCAATAATGATATGCGGTTTGAACTCAAGGACGCGGCGAATATGTTCATAATACTCTTCTTCGGTTGCGCCGAAAAATGCATGAACATCCATCCCGTCCTCGACAAGTGCGGCACAAATATCGTCCTTTGTTGAAAGCGGATTGCTCCCGGTCACGGAAACTGTTGCACCGCCGTCGCGCAGTACGAGCGCAAGATATGCGGTCTTTGCTTCAAGGTGAACGCATACCGAAATCCGCAGCCCGCGGAAAGGCTGCTCGCGGACAAAACGTTCCCGCAGTGTACTCAAAACGGGCATAAAGTCCTTAACCCATTCAATACGTTTATGCCCCAAAGGAGCAAGTGATATGTCACGAATCGTACTCATTGTTTCCTCCCTGCCGCTTGCTTGCGCAAAACGAAACTTATCTTTTTCATAATTTAATAACACATCTTTGAAACAGCTTCTGCTTCAACAAAAAGAATTCTACCATATATCAATGCAAATAGCAATATATTGAACCATACGAATGCTCCGGCAGGGTAATCGAAATGATATAATGTTCAAACCTCTTGCAATGCCGCAAAAGAGGTTGTAAAATAATAAGTTGTGAAAAATCGGGGAGACGAACAAAAACACCGATTGCTGAGCCGATATTTTCGGTGAAAGTGAAGCATTTGAATATTAAAAATAGCTGAAAGGACGCTTTCGCAGCGGCGGAAGCGGTAACTGTAATATTATGAACGAAAAGATTCGCAACGTTGCGATCATTGCGCATGTTGACCACGGTAAAACGACCCTTGTTGATCAGCTTCTGCGGCAGAGCGGTGTTTTTCGCACCAATGAACAGGTGCAGGACAGGGTAATGGACTCCAATGACCTTGAACGTGAGCGAGGCATCACAATTCTTTCGAAAAACACGGCGGTAAACTACAAAGGCTATCGCATAAACATTGTTGACACTCCGGGTCATGCCGATTTCGGCGGCGAGGTTGAACGCATTCTGAAAATGGTTGACGGCGTACTGCTGCTTGTTGATGCATTTGAGGGCTGTATGCCGCAGACAAGGTTCGTTTTGCGCAAAGCATTGGAATTGGGCAAGGTGCCTGTTGTTGTCATCAATAAGGTTGATCGTCCCGGTGCGCGCCCGTACGAGGTCGTGGACGAAACACTGGATCTTTTCATCGAACTCGGCGCAAGCGAAGAACAGCTGGATTTCCCGATAGTATATGCTTCGGCACGCAACGGAGTTTCAGGCTTTGAACCCGATGAAATGACCGAGAACATGCAGCCTGTGTTTGACACGATTATCAACCATGTTCCCGCTCCGGGAGGTGATGAAGACGCACCTCTTCAGCTGCTTATTTCAACGATTGATTACGATGACTATGTCGGCAGGATAGGCGTCGGCAGGATCGAACGCGGCGTTGCAAACCGCAACCGTGCCGTGACGGTCTGTGCCCTCGGCGGTGTTCCCCGTGAGGCAAAGCTTTCCCGCCTGTATAGGTTCGAGGGATTGAAACGCGTTGAGACAGAGTCAGTCGGCGCGGGTGATATCGTTGCCGTTGCAGGGATCCCCGGGATTTCAATCGGTGAAACGGTATGTGACCCCGCATGTGTTGAACCGCTGCCCTTTGTTCATATTGACGAACCGACTGTAAGCATGGATTTCATAGTCAATACAAGTCCTTTTGCGGGCAGAGAGGGAAAATACGTAACTTCACGCAATCTGCGCGACCGCCTGTTTAAAGAGGTGGAAACGAATGTTTCAATGCGGGTTGAACCCACTTCTTCAACCGATGCTTTTAAAGTCAGCGGCAGGGGTGAGCTGCATTTGTCGATTCTTATCGAAACCATGCGCAGGCAGGACTTTGAATTTGCAGTTTCCCGTCCGAAAGTAATAATGAAGCGCGACGAGCAGGGGCATCTGCTTGAGCCCATCGAGGAGCTGACAATCGACGTCCCGCAGGAATACATGGGCACGGTTATGGAAAAACTCGGAACGCGGCGCGCTGTTCTGAACAACATGATTAACGAAAACGAGGGAAGTGTTCGCTTGATTTTCGATATACCTGCGCGCGGACTGATGGGCTATCGCAGTGAGCTTCTGACCGACACAAGGGGCAACGGCGTAATGAGCCATATATTCAAGGATTATGAACCTTACACGGGCGAAATTGCGGAGCGTACACGCGGTTCGCTTATCGCTTCCGAATCCGGCGAGGCGAACTCATACGGTCTGTTTAACACTCAGGAACGCGGAAGACTGTTTGTTCGTCCCGGAGATCCGATTTATGAGGGACAAATTGTGGGTGAATGTTCCCGCAACGAAGATATTGTTGTTAACGTTTGCAAACGTAAACATGTCACGAATATGCGCGCTTCCGGTTCGGATGAAGCTCTGCGTCTTACACCGCCGGTTGATTTAAGCCTTGAACAGTGCATGGAGTTCATTCGTGACGATGAGCTGGTTGAGGTAACGCCGAAGAATATCCGTATGCGTAAACGCCTTTTGACGAAGGACCAGCGGATAAAGGAATTTAACCGCAAGCAGTCACAGACAACCGAGTAAAATTAAGCGGTCACAGACAACCGAGTAAAATTAACTCGCCGAAACGGATGCTTGCGGTCCCGCAGGCAGTCGCAGACAATTGAGTGAAAATAATCGGCAGAAGCGGCAGCCTGTGCGGACTGACGCAAAAGCACTGAGAACAGATCGGACAAGGAGGAGAGGATGAACGAATTCTTGAAATCATTGGCAGAAGCGGTTGCGGACAAGCTTTGGCTTGCACCTGTTATTGCAATTGTTTCAGGCGTGTTGACATCGCTCATGCCGTGCTCATTGTCAACTATACCTTTGGTGATAGGTTTTGTCGGCGGGCAGGATTTGCCGCAGAACGGAAAGAGTTCGCGCCGTGCATTGCTGCTGAGCATTCTGTTTGCCGTTGGTTCAACCGTAACTTTCTGCATTCTCGGAATGCTTGCTTCAGCACTGGGCGGGCTTTTGGAACGCGCCGAAACCGTCCTTCATTTTGCGATGAGCATATTGCTTGTGCTGATGGCACTTCAGATGTGGGAGGTAATTCGAATCATTCCTTCCGGCAATTCGGTGCTGGCAAAAAGCCGTTTAACAGGCGGTGTCGGTGCGTTCGTATCCGGAATAATTGCCGGATTGTTTGCTTCGCACTGTGCGCTGCCGATAGTTTTTGCTTTGATGGCGATTGCTGCTGATGCGGGCGGCGGGAATGTTCTGTTCGGATTTATTCTTTTGCTCCTGTTTTCGGCAGGACATGCAGTGCTGTCTGTGGCGGCAGGCACAAGCGTTGGCTTTGTTCAAAGATTAACTTCAAATGCAAAGTATGAAAAAATAAGCAGAGCAATTCGCATTGTACTCGGCATAATTATCATACTTGTTGCGCTTTATCTCGCGTATGAAGGGCTGACGGAGTGCCTTGCACATAATGCGGCGTAAGACAGTATCGGTTTCGGATATAAAAACAGGCAAAATAAGCCCGTGCTGCCGACGGGGGGAGGGAATTCAAAAAGATGTATTCCGCAAATTGTAACGATTCAGTAAGCGAAACAACAAGAGCTTGGGCGGAGATCGATCTTGGCGCGCTTAAGCATAATTTTGAATATGCAAAAAAACGTTCCGACCGCAGGGTTATATGCGTTCTGAAAGCGGATGCGTACGGACACGGCGCGGTTAAATGCGGGCAATTCCTGCAGCAGCACGGGGCTGAAATGTTCGCGGTTGCGGCGCTGAGCGAAGCTGTCGAGCTGCGTGAGAACGGCATCACAATTCCGATTCTGATACTCGGTTACACCGCTCCCGAATATGCTGAAATCCTCAGCAGGCTGAACATCGAACAGACCGTTGTGGACGAAGCTCATGCTGCTGCGCTGAATTGTGCGGCAGGCAGGCTCGGGGTCAAGGTGATGGTTCATATCGCACTTGACACGGGTATGTCACGCATAGGCATATTCGCACAGAGCAATCACTCCGAGGCTGTTGAGGCGGCGGAGCGCATTTATCACATGAAAAACCTTGACACTGTCGGAATGTACACGCATTTTGCCGTTGCGGACGATCCTTCGCAAAAGGCTTTCACCGATTTTCAATACAACAATTATCTTGCCGTTTTTAACGGACTTGCCGCGCACGGTATCCGAATCAAAAACTGCCATGTGAGCAACTCTGCTGCAATACTGACTGATGTGAAGCATTTCGATTCCGTCCGCGAGGGAATTATGCTTTACGGCATGTACCCCGACAGCGAACCGGTCGAGAACGGCCCGCTTAAGCCGGTTATGACGCTCAAAGCGCGCGTTTCACAGGTTCGAAATCTGCCCAAGGGCGCAACCGTGAGCTACGGAAGAACATATCGCGCCGAGGAAGGCATCACAAGTGCCGTAATTCCCGCGGGGTATGCGGACGGCTATCCGCGCAGGCTTTCGAACATGGGAAAGGTTTTCATAAACGGAAAAGCATACAACCAGATCGGGCGCATATGCATGGATGTCTGCATGGCGGATGTAACCGGCGGCGATGTGCGGCAGGGTGATGAAGCGATTCTGTTTGGGCGGGGCGGAATGAGCATTGAAGACGTGGCTCAAATTGTGGGAACCATAAACTATGAATTGACCTGTCTCGTCACTGAGCGTGCAAACCGTGTTTATGTCAACAACTGAAAAATAATTAATGCCGAAATTGATATTCAGGTAAAAAAATGCTTGACAAGAGAATATAAATGTTGTAATATAGCATCATTGAAGACTGTTGCACCGGAATGCGGGCAAGGTTTTTATTGGTGCGTGAAACTGCACCTGCCTTCAAAAACATAACACTGCTTGACTGTTCGCTTATTTTTCAAACAGTTAACCTGAAATATTTTATTGTTTGTTTTCAAATTTTAAACATATTATTTTTTTGAATTCGCAGGAGGGGGAATATGGACTTTGACAGTTCGATCTACGAAGCTGTAAAGACGATAATAGATGAATGGTATCCCCATGGACTTGTGTCCTGCTGCTGTGCATCGGTCCATGAATTCGGGGCTGAGGCGGCAATGATAGCTGTGCGGATCGAACCGAACATGAACGTTCGGCAAATTTCGGCTGTTATAAGCGATGTTTTTAACACTCAGTTTCCTGATAAAATCTTAGCAGAGCGGAAATGCCGCGCACCGGCAAGGCGTATTTTGCGCAGCATTAAAGAGCTGAAGTGCGGAAAAGATCCCGCGGCAACTGTGTGCAGGTACAATAAGCAAAGATAAATCTATGAAAAATTAAAAACCACTTAAGTCGTTTGCAGAACACACAAAAGAGCGGCGGTGCAGCTTTGTGCATCGTCGCTCTTAAATTTCAGCCGGAAAGGGGCATGCGGTCCGACTGAACGGAATTGAACAGTATGACGGCGTTATGCCGGCTGAACAGTATCTTTTTTGTAATATTGTGCCTGAGCATTCCAAAGTTCAAAGTATTTGCCGCGTTCATCCGCAAGCAGGTCGGAATGGGTGCCCTGCTGAATCACGCTGCCGCTGTCAAACACGGCGATCTCATCACAGAATTTGCAGGAGGAGAGGCGGTGGCTGATGTAAACCGCAGTCTTATCACCTGCAATTTCATCGAATTTTGAATAAATCTCCGCTTCGGCAATCGGGTCAAGTGCGGCCGTCGGTTCATCAAGGATAATGAACGGCGAATCCTTGTACAATGCGCGTGCAATGGCGATTTTTTGCGCTTCACCGCCGGAAACGTCAACGCCTTCCGTATCAACACTCTTATAAAGATATGTATCAAGTCCGTGCGGCATTTTTGCAAGCTTCTCGCCGAACCCTGCCTTGTTACATTCCAGGCGTGAAGGATGGCTTGCTGCAACGTTCTGCCCGAGGGGCAGTGCCAGAAGTTGGAAATCCTGAAATACCACGGAGAATATCTTCATGTAGTCATCGTAACGATATTTTCGAATATTGATGCCGTTGAGCAGTATTTCGCCTTCGGTCGGGTCATACAGGCGGCAAAGCAGCTTTATGAAGGTTGTTTTGCCGCTGCCGTTCATTCCCACAACTGCGAGACGGCTGCCCACTTTGAACTTCATGTTCACATGGCGGAGCGCATACGCTTCACTGCCGGGATATTTGAACGACACATCACGAAATTCAACATCATACTGAATATCGCTGCGCTTTTCGGTGGTGAGGCTGCCCTGATACATTGTGTTCGGAGTATCCAAAAGCTCAAACACTGTGTCAAGGAAACTTGAATTGATTCGCATCACGCCGATGCATTTCATCAGTTCCGAGAAGCCTCCGAAAAAGCTTGTTACCGAACCGATATACTGCGTTGCGGTGCCGAGACCGAATGCGCCCGCCCACGCCTTTATGCAAACAAGCAGATAAATCAGACCGGTCAGAAATGCGGACACGCAGCTTGAAAGCGCAATGAGCAGTCCCATGGGTCCCTTTGCATATTGTGCAAAGGTGGATTTCATGCTGAATGTATTGTTCTTTTCAAGGTAATTTTCGGCAATGTCCTGCTGCTTATAAAAGCGCATATCCGCCATTCGGGCTCTGTTGGAGGAGGCACTTGAAAAATAACCGAACACGCGGTTGCCGAAAGTGCCCTGTTCATCGTTGCGTTCCCAATAGGAGTTGCCTTTTGTTGCGCAGACGGGTGCAGCAAGTGCAGCCGCAAACAGAAGGGTAATAAAACCGACGGTGAAGAGCGGGGAGTTCAAAAAGCCGAGTCCGGATGCCTGAGGAATCTTTGCAAAGAACAAACCGAGGGAAAGTCCGATGCCGCCGATGATCTGAAACAGTGCATTGCAGCCGGAGCGAAAGATTTCAATCGATTGCCTAAGGCCGTATCCGGTGAAGTTCTGGCTTTGCCATATCTGCGATTGAAGCTCATAGACGCGCTGACTGTCAGCATTCGGAAAATCCATATCAAGTCTTTTTTTGCCGAATACGGACTGCATCTTGACAGAAAAAGTGGATTCCTCCGCTTCGCGCCAATGCTGCAAAATCGCATTGAGCAGCATTATCCCGGCGGTTGCGCCGAGCGTCAGCAAAACCCAATTGCGGAGTGCGGCAGGGTTTCTGCTGCCTGCAAGCTCATTCAGCAGCTGAGCTGAAAACCAGATCGTCACAAGCGGGCTTGCGGCGGCTGTGAGTGCGCTCAAAAATATCGAAACAAATGTTCCTTTGCAGGGTTTGAACAGTATTTTCCATGCGCGCAAATTGTTTTTGAACGCAGCGGCGAAACTTGTTTTTTTGTTGGTATTGTTACTCATTTTCACTCACTCCTTTCATTTGATTGCGGCGTCGGGAGAACCGTCTGACGTGCCGTCCTGATTATCGCTGCGGTAGTACTTGCTTTGAACTTCAAACAGATAGGCATAGCCTCCGCCGTTTTTCAAAAGCTCGTCATGCGTGCCTTCCTCTGCAATTTTTCCGCCGTCAACAAAAATGATTCTGTCGCAAAAACGCGTTGAGGCAAGGCGGTGAGAGATGAAGAACGAGGTTCGTCCGTGCGTCATATCATTGTATTTTTGATAGATGTCATTCTCTGCAATCGGGTCAAGTGCAGCGGTAGGTTCGTCAAGCACGAG
>ENA-OPDF01001985-OPDF01001985.1-human-gut-metagenome-genome-assembly--contig:-NODE-1985-length-11207-cov-2.531295_pt1 | contig 11207 bp, 9 predicted proteins | sample MGYA00241575_ERZ501501 | MGnify/ENA primary metagenome ERZ501501 (study PRJEB25962, sample SAMEA1972229) | human gut metagenome | biome: human gut; feature: human-associated habitat; material: faeces... | reverse complement strand
GGGGAAGAACTCCCCCGTTTCTCCTGCTGGGCGGGGCTGGGGCTGCACCGGCGGTACCGCCGGCAGCCCCGGAGAGTTGAAGGGCAAATTTATCAGCGACCACGCCCTTGGCAGAATTTGTATCAACGGCGAAAACGGCGTCTACGGCACGGTAAGCGCCGCCATTGCCGGGCAGCAGACAGAGCTTGCTTTTGCGCAGGAGGTGCTGCCCGGTGCGGCAGAGATCCTGACCACTACCAGCGGCGAAACGCCCCGCAGCTATCGTGTCTATATAGAAAAGGTGAACGACGCCGACCCGCGCCGCAACATGGTGCTGCGCGTCACCGACCCGGCACTGCTGGCGCAGACCGGCGGCATCGTGCAGGGGATGAGCGGTAGCCCCATCCTGCAAAACGGACGGCTGGTGGGTGCAGTGACTCATGTGCTGGTCAACGACCCGACACGAGGCTACGGTATTTTTGCACAAACCATGCTGGAACAGGCACATTCCGTGCCTGGAACGGACGCAGCAGCATAAAAAAGTATGACATTCGAGCAAAATTTCCATAATTTCCCAAAATAAACCGTTGAACTATCTGGAAAATTATGGTAAAATCCATGGTGTTAAGGGAACTGCACACATTGGAGGAAACAACCATGGATAAAGTGAGATTCTTGATGTCGGATACCGGTGCTCAGATTACAGAAGCCTGTCGTGAGGCGCTGGAGCAAAAGGGCGTGGAAGTGACCGTTGTGGAAAAGGATGGAAATAAAGTTTTGCAGAAGATGCTGGCGGTTCGCCCGCAGGTAGTGCTGCTGGACGCCTTTATGCCCGGGCTGGACGCTCTGGCGGTCAAGCAGCGCTACAACGCCGCAGGCGAGCGCCACACCTCATTTTTCGTCACCGGCGCGTTCCAGAGCGAGGAGATGGTACAGGAGCTGCTGGACGAAGGCTTTGCCTACTATTTCGTCAAGCCCTTTGACGAAAGTGTCCTTGCCGCCCGGGTGCTCAAAGCAGCCAGCGGACAAGAAAAACACCTGCTCCACACCAGTGTGGACAGTGACGAACTGACCGTCACCGAAATACTGCACCAAATTGGCGTGCCTGCGCACATCAAGGGCTACCAGTTCCTGCGGGATGCCATTTTGCTCACCATGAACGAGCCGGAGTACATCAACGCCGTGACCAAGCGCCTGTACCCAGAGATCGCCAAGAAAAACGGCACTACCGCCAGCCGGGTGGAGCGCGCCATCCGCCACGCCATCGAGGTGGCATGGGACAGGGGAGATGTGGACACCCTCAATAGCTACTTCGGCTATACCATCCATAACCTGCGCGGTAAGCCCACCAACAGTGAGTTCATCGCGATGATAGCTGATAAGATGCGGCTGGATAAACGCCAGAGAGTGGGGTAAACAGCCAATATAAACAGGGATGGACATACAATTATAAAAAGTATAGGATAACGCGAGGCTTCATCTGAAAAGGTGGAGCCTTTTCTCTTTGCATTTTCCTTCCCATCTGGTACAATGATGCAGAAGGGAAGTGACAAAATGCAGGAAATGGATGCGATCCGTGCGCAGCTGTTTGCGCTGCAAGATAAGGAATATCAGATCTTTTACAGCCGCCTGATGCCCACCCTGCCACCGGAAACGGTGATCGGGGTGCGGGTGCCGCTACTACGTAAACTGGCAAAACAGCTGGCGGATACCCCGGAAGCGGAGGCATTTCTGCAAGAACTACCGCATTTTTATTATGAAGAAAACGCGCTCCACGCTTTTCTGCTGGAGCCTGTCCGGGATTACGGCATAGCGCTGGCGGCAACGGAGCGCTTTTTGCCCTATGTGGATAACTGGGCAGTCTGCGATAGTTTCAGCCCCAAGGTGTTTGCGCAGCATAAGCCGGAGCTGCTGCCTGCTATCCGGCGCTGGCTGGGCTCTGACCAAGTGTATACCGTGCGCTACGGGATCGGGATGCTGATGCGGTATTATCTGGATGATGCCTTCCGCCCGGAATATCTGGTTTGGGTGGCGGCGGTGCACAGCGAGGAATACTATGTCAATATGATGCGGGCGTGGTATTTTGCCACTGCACTGGCAAAGCAACCCGCAGCGGCACTGCCGTGGCTGACCGAAAAGCGGCTGGACGTGTGGACGCACAACAAGACCATCCAGAAAGCAGTAGAAAGCTACCGCATCCCCCCGGAACAGAAGCAGGCTTTGCGGGCGCTGCGCATTCGTTCACAAAAGCTTTGCGAAGAACGGTGCGTTTGACTGTTTACTTTATGGGAGTTTTATTGTAAAATATAGTATAGTAAAAATGCCGGGTCTATCCGGCGAAAGATAAAACAGGTGGTGTTTGGATTATGGCATTGAAATATAAGCGTATCCTTTTGAAGATCAGCGGCGAGGCGCTGGGCGGCGAAAAGGGCATGGGCTTTGACGAGCCCACCATGGACGCTATTTGCGGCGGCGTGAAGAAAGCTCATGAGCTGGGCGTGCAGATCGGCATCGTTGTGGGCGGCGGCAACTTCTGGCGCGGCCGCTCCAGCGGTAAAATGGAGCGCACACTGGCCGATAAGATCGGTATGCTGGCTACGGTGATGAACGCACTGGCTGTCTCCGATAAGCTGGAGCAGCTGGGCGTGCCCACCGAGGTGTTCACCTCGATCACCATGCCGCAGGTGGCCCCTGCCTTTACTCGCAAGGACGCTCTGCGCGCCATGGATGAGGGCAAGATCGCTGTGTTCGGCGGCGGCACTGGCAACCCCTTCTTCTCTACCGATACGGCTACCGCGCTGCGCGCCGTGGAGGTGAGCGCCGACGTGATGTTCAAGGCAACCATGGTGGACGGCGTTTACGATAAGGATCCCCACAAGTACCCGGATGCCAAAAAGTACGATACCCTTACCTTTACCAAGGTGCTGGAGGATCAGCTGGCCGTTATGGACGGCACCGCAGCTACCATGTGCCGCGACAACAAGCTGCCCATTCTGGTGTTTGATCTGGCCGACCCGGACAACATCGCACGGGCTGTGCAGGGCGAAAACGTGGGCACGCTGGTCTACGAGGGCTGAGCATAGCGCCCCGGTGCAACTGCATACGATTGGATAGAGCAGCAGCGGCGCAGTGCGCTGCCTGCATGGATCAATAGAATAAAGAAACAGGAGAACAACGACAATGAGCAGCAACACCAAGGTTTACGAAGATAAGATGAAGAGCTCTGTGGAGCACCTGAGCCGCGAGCTGGCCGCTGTGCGCGCAGGCCGTGCAAACCCCGCCGTGCTGGATAAGGTGGTCGTGGACTACTACGGTGCTCCCACCCCCATCCAGCAGTTGGCCGCTGTGGCCGTCTCTGAGGCACGCACCCTCACCATCACCCCTTGGGACCGCACCCTGCTGCGCCCCATCAGCAAGGCGATCATGGCCAGCGATGTGGGCATCACCCCCATTGATGACGGCGTTACCATCCGCCTGAACTTCCCCGCACCCAACGAGGAGCGCCGCAAGCAGCTGGCCAAGGAGGTCTCCAAGCTGGGCGAGGACGCCAAGGTTGCCGTGCGTAACGTGCGCCGTGACGCTATGGATAAGGCTAAGGCCATGAAGAAGGCCGGCGAACTGACCGAGGACACCCAGAAGACCATGGAAGAGGATGTCCAGAAGCTGACCGATAAGTATATCAAGAACATTGATGCTGCCGTGGAAGAAAAGCAGAAGGAGATCATGGCCGTCTGATCCGCAGCACACAATAACAACTGGGAGGTGCCGTGCGCTGGTGAAAGGTGCGCGGCACTTTTTGCAGGGCAGCCCTGCTGCCGGGAGGTATAAATGGCACACCCCAAAGAATTTGCCGAGGGGCTTTCCATCGGCATCATCATGGACGGCAATGGCCGCTGGGCGAAAAACCGCGGCCTGCCCCGCACCGCAGGACACAAGAAGGGTGCGGCGGTGTTCAAGGATATTGCCAACTACTGCGATGAACTTGGCGTAGCATCGGTGTATTTCTACGCCTTCTCCACCGAGAACTGGAAGCGCCCGCTGGAAGAGGTGGGTGCCATCATGAAGCTGTTCGCCCAGTACCTCATCGAGGGCTTTGACTACAAGAACCGCAATATCCGCATCAAGTTCTTGGGCGACCGCACCGCGCTGGACCCCAAACTGCAAAAGATGATGAACGAGCTGGAAGGGGACTCTGCCTGCAAGACCGGCATGACCCTGAACATCGCCATCAACTACGGCGGCCGCCCGGAGATCGTGCGGGCAGCGCAGCAGCTGGCCGCAAAGGCTGCAGCAGGCGAGATCCGCCCCGAGGACATCAACGAGCAGATGATGAGCGATGCCATGTATACCGCCGGACAGAAGGACCCGGACTTTATCCTGCGTCCCAGCGGAGAAAAGCGGCTGTCCAACTTTATGCTCTGGCAGGCCGCCTATTCGGAACTGGTGGAGATGGATGTGCTCTGGCCGGACTTTACCCGCGCCGATCTGGACACCGCCATTGAGGAGTTCAACCACCGCAGCCGCCGGTTTGGCGGCATCTGAGCGGCAATCTGTCCGTATAGCAAACCCTGCACCTAAGGTGCGGACCCGACAGACCCGGTACTTCCTCGGGTCGGAATGCGTTGCCCTGCAAGGGGCTGCTGCCGGAAGAACAAAGGAGATCAAACCTATGAAAACACGCATTATTACTGCGATCGTGGGCATTCTGGTGCTCATTGGCGTGATGTTTACCTTCAACACCATGGTATTCAATCTGGTGATCGCAGCCATCACCCTGATCGCCATCCACGAGATTTACAGCGCCCTCGGTTTTGAAAAAAAGGACTGGCTCATGTACGCAGTGCTGGTACCCTACACATTGCTGGTCATGCTTTCCAGCTACAGCGCCATGCGCAAGCTGGTCATGCCCATGTCTTTTGTGCTGGTCACCTTTTTTGCCATCTATCTGGTGGTGCGCAACGGCACCATCAGCTACCAGAAGGCCAGCGGTCTTTTGGTGTTTTCGGGCATCGTGATTTTCTGCTTCTACTCCTTCATCCTGCTCAAGGAGCGTCTGCCGGTGGAAAAATTCGGCTATGACGCGGTTTTCTTTATTTTGCTCATTCTCTGCTTTGCGTGGGGCGGCGATACCTGTGCCTATTTTGCAGGCCGCGCCTTTGGCAAGCATAAGCTGTGCCCGGTGGTCAGCCCCAAAAAGACGGTGGAGGGTGCCATCGGCGGCGTGCTGGGCACCATGGTGTTCGGCGTGGTCGCCACCCTCATCTACTCCATAGCAGCAAACCGCATGGAAGCCTTTACCCGCTCCAATATCGGCGTTTCCATGTATGTGATCATTGCGCTGCTGGGTTGCATCGCTGCGGTGCTGGGCATCTACGGCGACCTGTTTGCCAGCGTGGTCAAGCGCCAGTGCGGCATCAAGGACTACGGCACCATCTTCCCGGGGCACGGCGGCATTCTGGACCGCTTTGACAGCGTGATGTTCATTGCGCCTTTCGTGACTATGGTCATTACCGCCGTGTTCTACGCCTGATACAGGGAGGAATTTATTATGTCTAAAAAAATTACGCTGCTGGGTTCTACCGGTTCCATCGGTACCCAGAGTCTGGATGTCATCCGCGCTCAAGGGTACGAGGTCTACGGCCTTTCTGCCCACAGCCATGTAGAAAAAATTTTGCAGCAGATCGAAGAGTTCCACCCGAAATACGTCTGCATGACCGACCCGGACGCCGCCGCAAAGCTGGATGCCGCGCTGGCTGGCCGGGCAAATGCGCCCAAGCTGCTCACCGGCCCGGAGGGGCTGAAGGAGCTGGCTGCGCTGGACGGCCCCGATGTGGTGCTGAACAGTGTGGTGGGCATTGCCGGCCTTGGTGCCAGCCTGTGCGCCATCGAAAGCGGCCACGACTTGGCACTGGCCAACAAGGAGAGCCTTGTCACCGGCGGTCATCTGGTCACGCAGGCTGTGGAAAAGCACGGCGTGCAGCTGCTTCCCGTGGACAGTGAGCACTCCGCCATCTTCCAGTGCCTGCAGGATAAGGAAAGCGCTCCCAGCCTGACCAAAATTCTGCTCACAGCCTCCGGCGGTCCCTTCTTTGGCATGACCACCGAGCAGCTGCGCGGCAAGACCCGTGCAGACGCCCTCAAGCACCCCAACTGGAATATGGGCGCGAAGATCACCATCGACTCCGCCACCCTGATGAACAAGGGTCTGGAGCTGATCGAGGCCGTATGGCTCTTTGGCCTGCCCCCGGAAAAAATTCAGATCGTGGTGCAGCGCCAGAGCATCGTCCACTCTGCGGTGCAGTTCAGCGATAATTCGATCATCGCACAGCTGGGTGTGCCGGATATGCGCATCCCCATCCAGTACGCCCTGACCTACCCCAAGCGCGTGCCGGGCGTAGTGCCGGAGCTGGACTTTACCACCCTGAAGCTGCTCACCTTCGATGTAGCCGATGAAGAGACCTTCCGTTGCCTTGCCGCCTGCAAAAAGGCCATTCGCAAGGGCGGTCTTGGCCCCTGTGCCGCCAACGGTGCCAACGAGGAAGCCGTTAAGCTGTTCCTTGAGGACAAGATCGGCTTTTTGGATATCGGCCGCTTGGTGGAGGCTGTTGTGGATAGCGACAGCTTTGGCGGCGACTATACGCTGGCAGACGTGTACGAGTGCGACCGCATGGCGCGCGCATTCGTGCGGGCACACCTGTAACGCTTTATCAGCAATATACGCCTTGGCGCTGTTTTTGTAATGGCTCCGGGACGCTGTGGGAGAACGAATGTCATTTATTATCACCATTCTTGCCGCGCTGCTTGTGTTTAGTGCGGTGATCGCCATCCACGAATTCGGGCATTTTGCGGTGGCAAAGCTCTGCGGCATTCAGGTCAATGAGTTTTCCATCGGCATGGGGCCGGTGCTCTGGAAAAAGAATCATAAAGGCACCCAGTACAGTCTGCGTGCCCTGCCTGTGGGTGGCTTTGTAGCGCTGGAAGGGGAGGAAAGCCCCGAAAGCCAGCAGGCAGAAGCTGCCCATACTGTGCAGGAGCAGCCCGCCCCGGAGACGGAAGCACCTGTGCAGCCAACCGGCATCCCTCTGAACGAGGCGCCGGTATGGCAGCGGGCACTGGTCATGGTAGCCGGTGCTGTCATGAATTTCGTGCTGGGCTTTGTGGTGCTGGTGTTTTTGATCGCCGCCCAGAATGAGCCTATCACCAGCAAGACCATCTACGCCATTCAGGACGGTGCCCTCTGCGGGCAGACCGGCCTGCAGGCGGGGGACAAGGTTCTGGCGGTGACCGGCCGCCGCTGCTTTGTGGCCAACGATATCCTGTACGAGTTGGTGCGCACCCAGTCTTACAGCGCGGATTTCACCGTATTGCGGGATGGCCAAAAGGTGCAGCTGCCGGGGGTGCAGTTCGACACATGGCAGGACGAACAGGGCGAGACCCACATGAGCATCGGTTTTTCCGTCTATGGACTGGAAAAGACCCCCGGCAATGTGCTGCGGGAGGCGGGCAACAGCGTGCTGTATTATGGCCGCATCGTGTTCACCTCTCTTATTGACCTGCTGCGCGGGCGGGAGAGCATCAACAACCTCTCCGGCCCGGTGGGCATCGTGTCCACCATCACTCAGGTGGGCACCGTGTCGGCCATCGGGCAGGCCGCCAGCTATGGCTGGCAGGATCTGCTGGAGCTGCTGGCACTGATTACCGTCAACCTTGGCATCCTCAACCTGCTGCCTTTCCCTGCGCTGGACGGCGGCAAGGTGGTATTTTTGGTCATTGAAGGCGTCACCGGCCATGCAGTGCCGGAAAAGCTGCAAAGCGTGCTCACCCTTGCAACCTTCGGACTGCTGTTTGGGTTGATGCTCTTTGCAACCTACAACGATATTCTCCGGCTCATCACCGGGACAGTATAAGAAAGGGGAACCCTTATGCGGCAGAAAAAACGCGAAGTGAAGATCGGCAATGTGACCATTGGCGGCAGCAACCCCATTGCGGTGCAGACCATGCTCAATGTGCCGGTAGAGGACATCGAGGGCAATGTGGCGCAGGCCAAGCGGTGCGAAGCCGCTGGCTGTCAGATTTTGCGGGTCACCTGCCCCAGCCCGGCAGATGCAAAGTGCATCGAGGCCGTCAAAAACGCAGTGAACATCCCCATCGTGGCAGATATCCACTTTGACTACAAGGCTGCGCTGGCCTGCGCGGACGTAGGCGTAGATAAGATCCGTATCAACCCGGGCAACATCGGCGATGACGACCGGGTAAAGGCAGTGGTGGATGCCTGCCAGCAGAAGAATATCCCCATCCGCATCGGCGTCAATGGCGGCAGTCTGGAAAAGCACATTCTGGCCCGCTACGGCGCACCCACCCCGGAAGCTATGGTGGAAAGCGCTTTGTACCATGTGCGGCTGCTGGAAAAATTCGATTTCAATAACATCGTCATCTCCATCAAAAACTCCAACGTGCCCCGCATGATGGAGGCCTACCGCCAGCTCAGCGCCGTCACCGACTACCCGCTCCATGTGGGCGTCACCGAAGCCGGTACCTACCAGATGGGTCTGCTGAAAAGCGGCATGGGCATCGGCGGAATGTTGCTGGAGGGCATCGGTGACACCATCCGCGTGTCGCTGGCTGCCGAGCCGGAAAAAGAGGTAGAGGCAGGCTTCAACATCCTGCGCGCCGTGGGCTTCCCGGTCACCGGGCCGGAGGTTATCACCTGTCCCACCTGCGGACGCACCCAGTATCCCTGCACCGAGATCGCCAACGAGGTGGAAAAGCGGCTGCAAGGCTATAAAAAGTCCATCAAGGTGGCCGTGATGGGCTGCGTTGTCAACGGCCCCGGCGAGGCGCGCGAAGCCGATATCGGCATTGCGGGCGGCAAGGGCGAGGCCGTGCTGTTCATCCATGGCAAGCCCATCAAAAAGCTGACCGGCGATAACATTCTGGATCAGTTCATGGACGAGATCTATAAATTGTAAACATTCTTTTCACTACTGCCACACCTGCAAAAACGGGTGCGGCAGTTTGTGCTGTAAAGAACCCACCAAAAAGGAGTACCATTTGTGAAACCACTTGTTTCCCAGCTGTGGCCGCAGTTTATGGCGGACCCGGATTTTGCGGCCTGCTTCGGGCAGGTGATCGTGGAGCACGCCCGGATGCTGCGGCAGGACCGGCAGGTCGAGTTTACCCTGCGCAGCGCCGCCCCGCTGGATCAGAACCTCTGCGCCCGGCTGCTGGCTTCCCTGCAGCCGGACTATGAAGGCTTTGAACTGAAGATCAAAAACCTGTTCGGCTATGCCATGCTGGACGAGCACGCTCTGCGCACCCTGCTGGAGGACATGAAGCGGGACGGTGTGCCCATCAACGGCTTTCTGGACAGGAGCAGCATTACCATCACCGGGCAGAATATCACGGTGGGGGTGTGCCACGGCACAAAGTTTTTGCAGGAGATGGGCTTTGAGGAACTGCTTGCAAAGCGCATTGCCGAGCATACCGGCGTTACCCCCAAGGTGACGCTGCAAAGCGCAGTGACTGAGGCTGAGCAGCAGCAGATGGAGGAAAAACTGGAGCGCAAGATTGCACCGCCGGTGGTCAAATTCGAGAAAAAGAACACCGCACCGTCTATCAAGGTGGAAGGGCTCAACCTTACCGACAAGCCGGTCACCATCTTCCACGGCAAAATGTTCACCCCCAAAAACCTTACCCCCCTCAAGGATCTGGGCGGCGAGGGCGGCAAGTGCACGATCTGGGGCGATGTGTTCTTTACCGAGGTCAAGGGCAACTATCGCAAGATCTACACCGTGTCCATCACCGACTATACCGGCTCGATCAACCTGAAAATCCGCGCACAGGAAGGGGAGGACTGCTCCAAGTGGGAGGGCATTGGCAAGGGCAGCACGGTCATCGTGCGGGGCGACTGTTCCTACGATAAATACGAGCACGACTACATCGTGTACCCCTACGATGTGCTGATCGTGGAGCGCAAAAAGCGGGAGGATACCGCCCCGGAAAAGCGGGTGGAGCTGCATCTGCATACCAAGCTTTCCAGCATGGACGGCTTCTGCGACCCCGGCGGCATCGTCAAGCTGGCGCACCGCATGGGACCCCCCGCCATTGCCATCACAGACCATGGCGTGTGTCAGGGCTACCCGGAAGCCATGCTGGCAGCCGATGACATCCACAAAAAAGACCCGGATTTCAAGCTCATCTACGGCTGCGAGGCCTATTTTGTGGACGACATGGTGCCCTGCGTTTACGGCGTAAAGGATCAGCCGCTGGACGGCGAGTTCTGCGTGTTTGACACCGAGACCACCGGCCTTGACCCCGGGGTAGAGTACCTTACCGAGATCGGCGCGGTCATCATCCGCAACGGCGAGGTGGTGGAGGAGTTCGATACCTTTGTCAAGCCCGGCAAGCCCATCACCCCCAAGATCACCGAGCTGACCGGCATCACCAACGAGATGGTAGCGGACGCCCCCAGCGAAAAGGAAGCGCTGGAAGCTTTTCTTGCCTTTGCAGGTGACCGCATTCTGGTGGGACACAATGTCCACGCCTTTGATATGCGCTTTCTGCGGGCAGCAGCCAAGCGCAGCGGCATCAAGCTGGAGCCTACCTATATCGACACCCTGACCATGGCGCAGGCCATGTACCCCGGCCTGCACAACTACAAGCAGGGCACCATCAACAAGCATCTGGAGCTGCCTGCCTACGAGGCCCACCGTGCCTGTGAGGATTCTGCCGCGCTGGGCCGCATCTTCGGGGTCATGCTGAACGACCTGAAAGAAAAGCAGGTAGCAAAGGTCAGTGAGATCAACACCGGCCTTGGCGGCAACCGCGAGGTGCTGAAAAAGAAGTATTACCACCTCATCATTCTGGTCAAGAACCAGATGGGCCTGAAAAATCTGTACAAGATCGTCAGCGAAGCCCATGTGAACTACTTTTTCAAAAAGCCCCGGGTGCCCCGGAGCCTTTTGAACAAATACCGGGACGGCCTGCTGCTCACTTCCGCCTGCGAAGCCGGCGAGCTGTACCGAGCCATCGTGGATGGCACCAGCTATGAAGAACTGAAAAAGATCGCGTCCTATTACGATATTCTTGAGATCCAGCCGCTGGGCAACAACGCCTACATGGTGCGGGACGGCAAGGTGGACAGCGAAGAGGACATCAAAAACTTCAACCGCACGGTCATCAAGCTGGGCGAAGATCTGCACAAGCCGGTCATTGCCACTGGCGACGTG
>ENA-OPDF01001984-OPDF01001984.1-human-gut-metagenome-genome-assembly--contig:-NODE-1984-length-11209-cov-2.433387_pt1 | contig 11209 bp, 13 predicted proteins | sample MGYA00241575_ERZ501501 | MGnify/ENA primary metagenome ERZ501501 (study PRJEB25962, sample SAMEA1972229) | human gut metagenome | biome: human gut; feature: human-associated habitat; material: faeces... | reverse complement strand
GTAGCGCCAGGCAGTAACACTTCGTTGTGCATATTGATAAGCAAAGCGCCGGAACCGCTCAGCCGAGCGGGCCGGCGAATCTTCAGAAAGATTGGTTGCGGTTTGGTGTTCGCTCAGAGGGTATCGACAGGCAGTGTCATTGCACGAGCCTTAGCGTTCTGCGCAAAGCGGAAATCTGCAAGCTTGCGGGCGATTTCCTTGTCTTCAACAGCGAGCATCTGCAGAGCAAACAGTGCGGCATTCGCTGCACCTGCTTCGCCGATGGCGAATGTGGCTACAGGCACGCCCTTTGGCATCTGGACGATGGAGTGCAGACTATCGACGCCACGAAGATATTTTGAGGGCACGGGAACGCCGAGTACGGGGACAATGCATTTTGCTGCCAGCATGCCCGGAAGATGCGCTGCGCCGCCCGCGCCGGCAATGATTGCCTTCAAGCCGCGCTGTGCTGCTGTTTCGGCGTATTCGAACATTTCATCGGGCATGCGATGCGCGCTCACAACACGGGCTTCGAAGGCGACGCCGAAGTCCTTACGGTATTGCAACCCGATAGATACTGTAAATACAGGTAATCCCTGGCTATAATTATTCGTACCGTCCAAAGGATCGATCACCCACCGATACTCGGCAGTACCGGCATGAGCACCGCTTTCTTCGCCAAGGACTGCATGCCCGGGATAGTGCTTCTGAATCTTATCCAACAGAAAAGCTTCACTTTCTTTATCGGCTCTTGTTACCACATCGTACACATTCGATTTGGTTTGTATACCCAAATCATTTCCCCTGAAATAGGAAAGCTGTATCTTTCCAACTTCTTTCGCCCAGGCTACCGCATATTCCAATGCCTGATTTAAATCAATACTCATTTTAATTACTTCCCATTAAAAACAAAAAATCCTTTAACACCGTTCTATTTCTTTCAGCGCTTTCACCAATTGATCCGGACAGGAAGTACGTTTACTTCCACATTGTATACCTTCCAATCTTTCTATTACCTCCTCTACTTTCATTCCCCTTACCAACATCGAAATTCCTTGCAGATTTCCGCTGCATCCTCCTTCGAAACAAACTTCCCGGATCACCCCATCCTCCACGGTCAAATCAATAGCTACCGAACAAACGAGCGACGATGGTATAAAATGAATCGATTTTTTCATCGTTTAAATTATTTATATTTCCAAGCTTTTCCACAACTACGGCACTTCCAGGCCGGCCGGAATAAGGGAGAAACCTTCTTCAAGGACTTTCAGAGCTTCCTGCCAACATTCATGCCGGACGAGCAGCTTTACTCCACCGATTGCCTGTGCATGGATCCCCGTCCGGACCGTCAATTCATCCTGCATCCGGGTTTCGATCCCGGCAGATTCTAAAAAAGCCTTAGCCATATAGGCTTCCTGCGGATTTATAAAGGTTTGTACGATCACCCAACTGTCCATTGTATAGAAAGTTTGTCAGTTAAAAATCAATTCTTTTATTCGAATTTTTCCGGAACTTTCCAGGTTCATCCCTACTGATCTCTCAAGCAATCGGCACATCGATCCACTTTCCTCCCTGCAATTGTCTAACGGTATGGAATCCAGCTTCTTTCAGCGCCTGTAAAGCCTCCGCCCGCCCGGCATTGATCAAATCCGGACGGTGGGCATCAGAATTAACCAGTACCGGTATCCCCAAAGCACGAATAAAGGCAAAATGCCGGATATCCGGAAAAAAACACCCTTTACGTAAAAAAGCTTTAGTATTGATTTCCATCATGATACCTCTTTCAGCAATCAGCGTAAAGTATTCCTTCAACATATCGGTAAACCAGCCCTGCCGGAATAGATCCGGTTGACAAATCCCGGCATTATAAGAAATCTTATCGGCATGTCCGACAAAATCAAAACCTCCCGCTTCCACCATACGCATGGCTGCAACAAAATAGCGGGTGACCATCTCCTGCAAATTCCCACGAAAATGCTTTTCCAATAAATACCGGAAATTTTCAGGATCGGTATCTGTATCGATAATTTCCTCTTCGTCAGTATACACCAAATGGACTGATCCGATCCGGTAATCCAACGGTAAAGCCTGAAAATAGGAATTAGCCGGATTCTGAATTTCATTCAGATAGTCTATTTCCAAACCGGCATAGATCTCGATTTCTCCTGCATATCTCTGTTTCAACCGCCCAATTTCCTGTAAATAATCGGGCACCCGCTCTTGCGATAAAGTCCAGCACGTCTCGAAAGGAAGCGGAGCATGTGAAGATATACCGTAAGAAGTAAAGCCGGCAGCGATAGCCGACTTCACAAAATCTTCCATAGGAGCTTTTCCGTCACAAAAAGAACAATGACTATGATAATTGGTCAGATTCATACCCCATTTCCCGATCACATTCTTTCCGGCATCTCAATGCCTAACATTCCCATGGCATTTTTAATCGCCTCACCACATTGTTTAGCCAGCAACAAACGGAAATTTCTCAAAGCTTCATTTTCTTCTTTCAGAATAGAAAAATCATGGTAAAACTGATTGAATTCTTTAGCCAGGTCATAAGCGTAATTAGCCAATAATGCCGGACTATAGGTTGTCCCTGCTTCTTTCACCACGTCAGGCAATTTAGCCACCAATTTAATCAGATTCTGTTCTTTTTCCGAGAGCTGAATATGTGTATCCGCCGACAAAGGTGATGCCCCTGCGTCTGCGGCCTTACGTAATACCGACTGAATACGCGCATAAGTATATTGTATAAAAGGACCGGTATTTCCGTTAAAATCGATCGATTCTTTCGGGTTGAACATCATGGTCTTTTTGGGGTCTACTTTCAGAATAAAATATTTCAACGCCCCCAAAGCCACTTTCCGGTATACCTCTTCGGCCTCAGCTTCGGAATAGCCGTCCAATTTTCCTAATTCCTGAGAAGTTTCTCTGGCTGTATCGATCATTTCAGCCATCAGATCATCGGCATCGACAACCGTACCTTCACGGGATTTCATCTTTCCCTCAGGTAATTCAACCATTCCGTAAGACAAATGCTTAATTTTATCCGCCCAGGGGAAACCCAATTTACCACAAATCAATGAAAGTACCTGGAAATGATAATTCTGTTCATTTCCGACGACATAGATCATTTCATCCATATCGAATTCATTGAAGCGTTCGTAGGCCGTACCTATATCCTGAGTCATATAAACCGAAGTACCGTCGTCCCGTAACAGTAATTTATGATCCAGCCCGTCTCCGGTCAAGTCGGCCCAGACACTACCGGTTTCTTTCCGGTAGAGTACACCGTCAGCTAAACCTTTCAGGACAATGTCACGGCCTTTTTTATACGTTTGTGATTCGAAATATACTTTATCGAAACCCACCCCCATCAAGCGATAGGTTTCGTCGAAACCTTTCAACACCCAATCGTTCATAGTACGCCACAAACTCACGGTCTCTTCATCACCGGCTTCCCATTTACGCAGCATTTCCTGCGCTTCCAGCAAGATCGGAGCTTTTTTCTTGGCCTCTTCTTCTTCCATTCCCTCCTTTTCCATCAAAGCTTTTATTTCAGCTTTATATTCCTTATCGAAACGAACATAGTAGTCGCCGACAAAATGGTCGCCCTTCGTACCTGTAGACTCGGGAGTAGCACCATTAGCGAACTTTTTCCAGGCAATCATACTCTTACAAATATGTATTCCCCGGTCATTCACCAAATTTACCATCCTCACTTCATGTCCATTGGCTTTTTGTATCTCGGATACCGACCAACCCAACAGGTTGTTACGGATATGACCGAGATGTAAAGGTTTGTTCGTATTAGGCGAAGAATACTCGATCATGTAAGAATGCCCGCTATTTTCATGCACATATCCATACTTCGGGTCCTGAGCCACTTCGTTCAATACACCTACCCAATAAGCCGCTGAAATCTCGATATTCAAGAATCCTTTCACCACATTGTAGTCTTTAATCTCTTCAATGTGTTGTTTCAGGTAGCCCCCCAATTCTTTCCCCGTCTCTTCCGGAGATTTCTTCGAAAAACGCGTAAATGGAAAAACAACTACAGTCAAATCTCCCGCAAACTCTTTCCGGGTAGCTTGTAACTGCACTTTATCCTTATCCACATCAGCGTCATAGCACTGCTTCACAGCTTCTATCACCTTGGTGGTCAACAAACTTTCTATGCTCATAGTATTCTGACGATTAATTTTTCACAGGTTACAAAAATACAATTATTTAGCGAAACATTAAAAATGAAAGTGGAATAAAGCCTTTTACGGTTGTAATTTTTGTAAAAAAATATAAATATGATAACTTTGGAGCGTAATTTGATATGTCCCAAGGATTCAGTATACTTCAAAATACCAATAAATGAAACTCTAAAAGAAGAAAAATAAAAAATCTCTATAGTGGGTGATAAATAAAAAATCAATTAATTATGGAAAATTCTTTATCTACAATGTCTTTGGACACATTGGTCAATAAACTTATTGATCTCAGTGTTTCATTCGGTTCCAAGTTGCTGGTGGCACTTCTGGTGTTCTTCATCGGTCGTTGGATTGTAAAAAAATTAAATCGTTTAGTTATAAACATACTTACGAAACGGCATGTCGAAGCTTCATTGGCCACTTTTACCAAGAGTTTGGTGAGTATCACCCTGAATTTCACTTTAGTGATTATCATTATCAGTGTTTTAGGTATCGAGACAAGCTCATTCATCGCTTTATTTGCTTCTGCCGGTGTCGCTGTCGGTATGGCATTGAGCGGTACACTGCAAAATTTTGCCGGTGGAGTGATGATACTGCTTTTCAAACCGTTTAAAGTGGGAGATTATATCGAAGCACAAGGTCAGTCGGGAACAGTGAAAGAGATCCAGATTTTCAATACCATCATTACGACTACCGATAACAAGGTGATCATCATTCCTAACGGAGGCTTATCTACCGGAATTATGATGAACTACTCGAAAGAATCGCAACGGCGGGTCGACTGGGTATTCGGAATCGGCTACGGTGATAGCTACGAACATGCAAAAGCTGTCATTGCCCGGCTTTTAGATAATGATCCCAGAGTATTGAAAGATCCCAATTATTTTATCGCTTTAACCGCTCTTAACTCCAGTTCTGTCGACATTGTCGTTCGGGCCTGGGTAAAAGCAGAAAATTATTGGGGTGTCTTTTTCGATATGAACGAAAAAGTATACAAGACCTTTGCAGAGGAAAACCTCAATATTCCTTTCCCGCAAATGGATGTACACCTCTATAACGAAAAATAATCTTTTTACTGTCGGCAGGACTAGATCATGATCCTGCCGACAGTAAAAAATCCCCCTTAAAACATTACCAGCCTTTTTTCGTTTAAATAACTATAATTTAAAACTTATAGTTATGGAAACGACAGAAACTTACTCTTCTAACAACCGATATTGGTGGCTAATGCTAATTATCGGTATTCTTTCTATTCTTTGCGGTATATGGGTATTCAGAAATCCGGTTGAATCCTATTTTGCGCTGGCGGTTTATTTCAGTATCATGTTTATCCTGTATGGGATCGGTGAAATTGTAAATGCATTTGCAGGGCAACGCTACCGGAACTGGGGCTGGGGCTTAGCCGTCGGAATACTGGATTTGGTCATCGGATTTATATTATTAGGTAATCTAGCCTGGGCAGCCGATCTGTTACCTTATGTCGTAGGATTTATCTTAATGTTCGTAGGTATCGGTTTTATCGGTCAATCCAGTCAAATGCAATCTTTCCGTATTCCTAATTGGGGATGGGTATTGACAGGAGGAATCCTGACCTTAATTTTTGCCTTTTTGATTATTTTCCATCCGCTTTTCGGTATATTCAATATTATCGTATGGACAGGTCTGGCCTTTATTTTCGGAGGTATATCCGCCATTTTCTATTCTTTTAGCCTGAAAAACTAAAATCCAACAGGAGAAATCTTATAATTTACCTCTTTCCTTTGGACGGTATAGACAACCTGTCAATCGGTGGAACTACAATCTTCGATAAAATACAATGATATCGGGAGACTAATTCCACCGATCAACTTTCGGAAAAGATTCGTCCTTCAGGCTTAAAACCGTTAATCTGTCCGGAAAGGCTTGTCCTCCCTTTTTCCCCCGGTATTTACAATAAATAATGTCCCAAAAAGGAAATAAAAGCACCGACTACGACAGAAGCCAATAAAAGCGGGAATGCACATCTTGAACTTCCCCGCCCCGAGGTAATCACCAGAGGGAGGGTCAAAACTGCAGACACGATCATACCTTTCCACCACCATTGTGTCCAAGGTAAACTCAGGTGATAAACCACATAGGGCATGATCAGAAACAACACAAAAGCCGATAAAACAGTATATTTATCTGCCTTTCTTTTGAATAAAGGAATGATACCGATAAATGCCGATACCAAACCAATTAATATAATCGTCAGATAAGCTCTCATTACAATTCGAACAGGTTATATTTTAAATTAAAGTCTCTCCTTGCCACACACAACAATCGGGAAAATCCAGGTTGATTTCCCGGTCTTTCTTAAACAAGCCATAAATAGCCGATCCGCTCCCGCTCATACTCACAAATTCAGCCCCCCGCTCATACAATTGCTGCTTCAATAAAGTTAGAGAGGGATATTTTTGAAAAACAGTCGCTTCAAAATCATTCCGGATATATTCTTTCCATGTATTTACCGGAAGTTGTCCGAGCTGACGCAGATCATATCCGGCCGGCCGGGGAGTGATCCCTGCATATGCTTCAGGCGTAGATACTCCGAAAGAGGGTTTCACTATGATGATCCGATAACCGGCCAACGTAAGCTCTATCGGCTCCAGCAACTCCCCCTTACCGGAAGCAAATGCCGGACGATCATCGATAAAAAAAGCACAGTCACTCCCCAGGCGGGCAGCATAAGTTACCATCTTTTGCCCGGAGAGACGAAGATCGAAAAAAGCATTCAAAGCTTTCAGCATAAAAGCTGCATCCGCCGATCCCCCCCCTAAACCGGCACCGAAAGGGATGATCTTATGTAAGTGTACTTGTATGGCCGGCAAATGAAAATCGGCAGCCAACAAGTGATAAGCTTTAATCACCAGATTTTTCCCGGGATCTCCTCCCACTTCCAGACCGGTATTCTTAAATCGGAAACTCCCGCTTTCTCCTTCTCCCCGCCCAATTTCGAGTATATCAGACCATCCCACCGGGAAAAAAATCGTTTCCAGATTATGAAAACCGTCATTTCTCTTCCCGGTCACAAAGAGACCGATATTTATTTTCGCATGTGGAAAAACAACCATGGAGTAATCTTTTATTTTAAACTTTGCAAAGATACCCTTTTTTTGTAACTTCGTCCACAGGGAATCTGTATATATTTCCGATAGTCGTTCAAATAATTACTTAATATTTTAGCTATGAAAAAAACATGGATCCTGTTATTGATATTTTTTTCAGCAGGAATTTTGTCATATGCCGATGCCCAAAGTGTGAAAAATTTGAATACGAAAGAATTCAAAGCACAGATTTGGGATTTCGAAAAGAATAAAGACTGGAAGTATCTCGGTGATAAACCGGCCATCATCGATATGTATGCCACCTGGTGTCCACCTTGCAAAAAACTATCTCCTATTTTGGAAGAGATTCAAAAAGAATACGGAGATAAGCTTCAGATCTATAAAGTGGATGTGGATAAAGAACCGGCATTAGCTCAATTATTCAATGCCTCCAGCATCCCACTGATGCTCTTTATTCCCAAAAACGGCAAACCTTTTACGGTAACCGGGTTACGTCCGAAAGAACAAATAACAGACATTATTAATGAAAAACTAGAAGTAAAAAAATAACGACCGTACCTCCGGCACCGAAAAAATAAGTACCGGAGATAACTCCACACTCTCCCCGTACTTCTGAACTAAAGCTTCAAAAGCACAGCAATCATCTTGCAAAATAACATCGATAAAATAACCTTTTCCCTATTCGATATCAAACACGCACAACCATACACATACCGGCTCGATACTGGTACTATCGAGCCGATGTTTGCAATTTTTGGGAATATGCAGGTAGTCTCCTTTTTTCAATGTCACTTTGCGGTCCTCAAATTCCAGCGTAGCCTCTCCCTGAATCAATAATATAAATTCATCGTTCTCCTGATCGTACCAAAATCCTTTGGGCGAACTATGACCGGAAGAAACGATCCGGTCGATCCGGCAATTAGGAGATTTAAAAAGCAAATCGAACTGTTCCTCTTCACCAGCCTCAGCTATCTGAGCAAAAATATTTTCAGGTTTCATATACATTCTGAATAAAAATCAGAAAATTGATTTCAAATTAATAGTATTTCAGACTTTTTTCTGACTAATTATAACAGAACAAAGATAAAACTTGTTATTCTAAATGACAACGTTTTCGATATTAATCTTACATAAAGACTTTCCAACTCAGTTTTCCCCTTTCAGATTAGGCAGACTGATGTGATACTTTACAGCCAGAATCCGGATCAGGATGACAGAAACAGCCCCGATGATCTGTGTCAGTGTCGAATTTAAACCGGAATACAGACAGAGATAGTAAACCAAGCCACCGAACACACAAGCCAGGGCATAGATCTCTTTTCGGAAAATCAAGGGGACTTCATTGATCAGGGTATCCCGCAAAACTCCTCCGGCGGCTCCGGTGAGAGTACCCATAATCAATCCTACCCACATGGGGTAACCATAAGTGATGCTTTTCTCGATACCGACAACGGCGAATAACCCTAAACCGATGGCATCGAAAATAAAAAAAGTATTATTCAACCTGATGACATATCGCCCGAACAGAATAACAAATCCCAAAGCCAGGGCAGTCACGATCAGATAGGAAGACTGCAACATCCAGAACGGGGTAACATCCAGCAACAAATCCCGAATCGTTCCTCCTCCGACAGCTGTAACGAATCCAACCACATAAGCCCCGAACCAATCGAAGCGTTTAGCAGAAGCCAAACGGATCCCACTAATGGCAAACGCAAATGTACCGATATAATCAATAAGCGTCAGAAAATTCATCGTTCCTCTTCAATTAACTACCTGTAAAAAATAACTGTCCGATTTTGAGAGCGCAAAAGTATAAATTTCTGACTATTTTTCCATTTATCCTTTTATTTTTGTACAATCAAAATTTCCGAAAATGAAACCCGATGAATATTACCAGAAACAGATAGACCACTATACCGCCCGTTTAAAGCAAATAAAAAAACGGCGCAATCTGATTACATTGGCCAAATTGCTCACTTTCGGCTATATGATCTTTTTGATCTACCTCCTGATCAACCATAGTACTCAACCTCTCTTACTTTTGGGTATAGGAGCTATTCTCGTATTCATTTTTTTGACTCTATGGGATTCCCAAATCATCTACCGGCAACATCTCATCGAAGAACTACTTCGTATAAACACGTTGGAATCGGATTATTTAGCCGGTAATTTCTCTGCTCTTGACCAAGGCGAAAGGTTCAACGATCCTGCCCACCCTTATGCCCATGACCTGGACCTATTCGGGGAAGATTCCCTCTTCCAGCATTTAAACCGGACAGTGACTTTTTCCGGCACCCAAAAGTTGGTATCCTGGTTATTATCTCTCAGCAAAGACCCGGAAGTCATTCATTCCCGTCAGCAAGCGGCAGAAGAATTATGCGCCGAACCGGAATGGTGTCAACACTTTCGTGCTGCCGGAGCACTCCATCCGACCCAAGCCCTCGATGCGGTCATTTTAAAATCAGGACCGACCGAATCCCCATTCTTTTCAAAACATAGCACAGTCCGTCTGATTTTATGGATAGCCAACACGATTGTAATCGTTTCGTGGGCGGTAACGAGCTTTACCCCCCTGCCTTTTTCCATTTCCCTTGTGCTATCCCTATTACAACTTTCGGCATTGGCCTTATATATCAAAAAAATCAATGCCTATCATCAACGGCTCAACCTGTTTCTGAAAACCATCAGCAATTATCTTCCTTTAGTCCGGTTAATCCACGATCAATCTTTCCGTTCCCCTTATCTTCAGAAAATAAGACACAGCTTGTTTACCCCGGAGAGTAATTCCCTGCAAGCTTTGACTCAACTTCACCGGATACAGAACAATCTCGACCAACGGGGTAACATTGTCATCGCTTTCATTTTAAACGGACTATACCTCAAAGATTTCCATACCCTGCTCCGTCTGGATCACTGGAGAAAGAAATATGGACCTGACATCGAAACCTGGACAGACGTCCTTAGTGAAGCCGATGCCTTGATCAGCATGGCCAATTATCGTTTCAACCATCCTGCTTATTGCCTCCCGGTCATCTGTCAGGATCGATTATTAGACACCGAAGAAATAGGACATCCTTTACTAAAAAGCGAACGAAACGTCACCAATGATTTCAGTATCCGCTCCTTACACCAAATCGCCATTGTCACCGGAGCCAATATGGCCGGTAAAAGTACCTTTTTGCGTACAATCGGGGTAAATCTGATTTTAGCTCAATCCGGGAATGTCGTTTGCAGCCGCTATTTTGCTTTTCAGCCCATGACGCTTTTCACCAGTATGCGGACTACCGATAGTCTGTCTAAAGACACTTCCTACTTCCACGCAGAGCTTCTCCGGCTTCAACAACTAGTTAACATCGCACAGCAGGAAGACAAAGTATTCATCATTTTGGACGAAATGCTGAAAGGAACAAATTCGGTGGATAAATTAAACGGTTCATTGGCTTTCTTAAAAAGGATACTCTCTTACCCTATCTCCGGCCTCGTTGCAACCCACGATTTGGCTTTAGGAGAACTGGCTGACGATTTCCCGGAACATTTTTTCAATGTCTGCTTCGAGATTGTCCATTCCGGTAGTCAAATTACGTACGATTACAAACTTCATCCCGGTATCAGTAGTAATATGAACGCCAGTATCCTTTTAAAACAAATGGGCTTGATATAATTATCCCCTTATCAGGTAAAGTAAACAGCAGCTTCTGCAGGAAACCTTTACCGGACCATTTTCAACCAATTCCTGATTATTCCAGACCCACAATCCGAGATGTAAGACTCCGGATGAAACTGGATACCATGGATAGGTAATTCAGTATGATAAAAAGACATGATATGACCTTGTTCATCTATTGAGCTGGTAATCAATTCTCCGGGCATTGTTTCGGGATCGATCATCCGGGAACTCCTTCCGGCGCTCCTTGACGATCGCGGCCGTGCCGTCGGGCGAAC
>ENA-OPDF01001966-OPDF01001966.1-human-gut-metagenome-genome-assembly--contig:-NODE-1966-length-11291-cov-2.204343_pt1 | contig 11291 bp, 9 predicted proteins | sample MGYA00241575_ERZ501501 | MGnify/ENA primary metagenome ERZ501501 (study PRJEB25962, sample SAMEA1972229) | human gut metagenome | biome: human gut; feature: human-associated habitat; material: faeces... | reverse complement strand
GAGCATCTGACCGGACGCCGTCTGCGGCGCGGCGATGACGGGCGTGTTCTCCAGAACGCGGACGGCCTGGAGCGTCAGCAGCTCCGGGTCGCCGGGCCCGACGGAGACGGCATAGAAGGTTCCGGTTTGTTCGCTCATCTGGCACCTCCGGGGACAAATTCCAAGGAATCGAAGCAGGGATCGTATTTTCCCGGCTCCATGCGATAGAGCGCCGCGATATAGTCGGGCGTGAAAATTTCCGAGGGCGGGCCGACGCGGTCGATCCGGTCGCCCGCGACGCAGACGACGGTATCGGAGACGCGGGCGGCAAGATCCAGCTCGTGCAGGGACATGAGGACGGCAAGGTGCTCCTCGCGCACCATGCGCTTGAGGATGGACAGCAGCTCCAGCTTATAGCGGATGTCGAGAAAACTCGTCGGCTCGTCGAGGACGATGAGCTCCGGCTGCTGGCAGAGCGCACGGGCGAGCAGGATGCGCTGCCGTTGCCCGTCGCTGACGGCCTGGAAGGGCCGGTCGGCAAAGTCGAGCGCGTCGGTCTCGCGGAGGCTCTGCTCGACGATGGCCTTGTCCTCCGGGCGGAGGACGCCGAGATGGCCGGTGTAGGGATAGCGGCCGGTGCTGACGACGTCGCGGCAGGTCATGAGCTCGGGGTCCATGCGGGCCGTCATCAGGATGGCCATGCGGCGGGCGACGTCGCCCCGGCTGCGGCTGCGCATGTCCGCGCCGTCGAGGAAGACTGAGCCGGAAATGGACGGGAGCTGGCCGATGATGGTCTTGAGGATGGTCGACTTGCCGGAGCCGTTCGGGCCGATGAGCGTGACGATCCTGCCGCGCTGTACCGAGAGGGCGACCTTGGAGATGAGCGTCTTGCCGTTGTAGCCGACGGACAGGGCATCGGTTTGCAGATAATCCATCACTGCGCCCCCTTTCTGTGGAGCATCATATAGATGACGACCGGCGCGCCGAAGACCGCTGTGACGGAGCTGATGCTGACCTCGGTGGGCGCGAAGGCCGTGCGCGCGATGAGGTCGCAGAACAGGCAGAACGCGCCGCCGCCGAGGAAACAGGCCGGGATCATCAAAAGCGGCTCTGCGGACTTAAAAAGGGACTTCATCAGGTGCGGCACGGCGATGCCGACGAAGGAGATCGGGCCGGCAAAGGCCGTGACGCAGGCGGAGAGCACACTGGAAAGTAAGATCAGCGCCGCACGGAACGCGCGCAGCGGCACGCCGAGATTCTGCGCGTAGACCTCGCCCAGCTGATAGGCCCGGAGGGGCTTGGAGAGCAGGAACGTCAGGATCAGGGCCCTGCCGCAGACCACGGCCATCGTGCGGACATTGTCCCAGCTCATGCCGGAGAAGGAGCCGAGGGACCAGTTGTGCAGGTTGACAATGTTGCTGTCGTCGGCAAACGTGACGAGAAAGTCCGTCAGCGCGGAGCAGATATAGCCGATCATCACGCCGCAGACGACGAGCAGGCTCATCCGGCGGACGCGCCGCGAGATGAGCAGGACAAAGCCCATTGAGAGCATCGCGCCGACAAAGGCCGCTGCGATCAGCGCGGCGGAGGACGACGTGACGCCCCGGCTGAGCAGCAGGATCATCGTGACCGCGACCGTGAACTTGGCCCCGGACGAGATGCCGAGGACGAAGGGCCCGGCGATTGGATTGTGGAAAAACGTCTGCAGCAGGAAGCCCGAGACGGAGAGGGCGCCGCCGAGAATCATCGCCGCAAGCAAGCGGGGCAGGCGGATATTCAGCAGGATGCGGCGCTGCGTGAGGTCGCCGCCGCCGTGGAGAATCGCCCATATTTCAGACGCGGGGAGCCGGACGCTGCCCGCGAGAAGATTCCAGATCAAAAAGGTAACAAGCAGGACGAGGAGCAGCAGGAAACCGCCCCATGTGTGAAGTTTGCGGGTATGTTCCATGCTGCTCCTCCTGTTATGATAATTTTTTTAGGAACCGGAGATCGGCGGCGTCCGGGTTGTTCAAAACGGCGTGGACGTCGAGGATCATGTCGCCGAGGGCGAGCGATTCCTGATAGAAGTTTTTCGTGATACACCAGACATTGCCGGTCTGGACGGCTTTAAAATCCGCAAACAGCGGACTTTTGGCGAGCAGCTCATCGATGGAGGTAATCCCGCCGTCGATGGTGCTGTTGTAGATGAGGACGTCGGCGTCCAGGGCGGTGTCGTAAAAGGACTCCATCTGGATGGTCATTGTGGACAGGGCGTTTTCCTCGCCGCTCTCGTCGAACGAGACATACTCGCCGCCCGCCATACGGATGGCCTTGGCGATATAGTCGCCGGATTTGCGGACATTGACTGCGCCGGACGTCGTGATGTAGAAGAACGCGACGGTCTGGCCCGTCGGCTCCTGGTCGAGCACGGGCGCGAGCGCGGTGATGAGGTCATCATAATATGCGCAGGCCGCGTCCTCTCTGCCGAGCAGGGCGGCATAGAGCTTCAGCCACTCCATGCGGCCCAGCGGCTCCGGCTCGTAGCTTGAGCGCTCGATGAGCACGGGGACGCCGATGCGCTCGAGCTGCTCGATGACCTCGGGCGTATGGTAGATCATCGTGTTCTCGATGGCAAGGTCGCAGCCCGCAGCGAGGATCGTCTCATAGTCCGGGGCGGAATATTTGCCCGCGTAGACCATCGTCCCGGCCTGCATCGCGGCCTTGGCCTCGTCGATATACCAATCCGCCTCCTTCTGGCCGCTGAGGGCAATGGCGTCAATGGCGTCCAGCTGCCGGAAATAGTCCATCGCAGCGGTCGCGACCAGATAGATGTGCGAAAGGGGCCGGGTCAGGACGGTCACATCCGCGGGGACGCCGTCCGGCACGGGCGCGTCCCCGGCGACGACGAGGAATGTTTGATCGTCGCCGATCGTGAGGCGCGTATAGTCCTCGCCCGCGTAGGAAACAGAAAACTGCGTGGCGTATTGAAGCGGGAGCGTCCGGTCAAACGTCAGGTCGTCCCACGAAACCGCGCTTGCCGGCTCGCTCTGCGCCGGTTCCGGCGCGGCGGTCTCCTGCTGCGGCGCGGCGCAGGCCGCGAAGGCCAGCAGCAGCGCGGCGAGGAGCGCTATAAAGAGCTTCTTCATTCGGCAGCGGTCAGCGTCGCAGAATCGAAGTTCAGCGTGTACTCGATCTCATGCGGGGTGCTCATCGCGGTGGTGTCGCCGATGACCGTGAGCTCGGTGTCAAAGGCCGCGACGGGGATCTCAAATGTGGAGCCGGGCTCGGTCGTGAGGACGTCATAGCGTTCGCCGTCCACGAGCATGTAGTCATATTTGCTGCTGCTCCAGACGACGGTAGCCACGGCCTTGCCGTCCGCGACGGTCAGCGTGCAGGGAGACTGGATATAAGCCTTGCCGGAGCCGCCTGCGAAGGTCAGCTCGGCGGTGTAGGTGCCGTCGGCCAGGGCGAGATCGTCGACGGTCTTGCCGGATTCCTCGACGGGAACGGGGTTGGAGACGGAGACCTTGTGGTCGTACCACGTGCCCTTCTTGCCGATGAGCGCGAGGTCAAATTCCTCGTCCAGCGTAGGAACGGGGATGTCGAAGCCGAAGACCTCGTCAGAGAGGCCGTCGGAATAGGTAACGGTGTCGGTGGTGGGCTGGAGCAGCTCGGCCCCTTCCTTTTCCGCGTCTTCCTTGACGCCGGGGAAGAGGTTGAGGATGCTGGTGCCCGCAAGGCTGACGTGGATAGTCATCTCGCCGTTTTCGACGGTGAGCGTGCCCTTGCCGTCGCAGGCCTCATTGGCATGGAACATGGAGCTGTCGGTGTTGAAGTCGGCAGTATAGACGCCGTCGGGCAGGGCCGGTTCGGCGGACGCATCCGCATCCTCCGCAGTCTCGTCGGTTTCGGGTTCGGCGGGCTGTTCGGTCTGCACGGCCTGTTCCAGCTCTGCAGGTTCGGTCTCTGCGGGCTTGACCGCGCAGGCGGTCAGCAGCGCGAGCAGCATCAGCGCAGCGAGCGCAAGGGCGATGGTCTTTTTCATGATGGTTCCTCCTGAATGGCGCTTGGCTCCGGGGCAGGTCTTCCCCACCCCGGAGCTCAGTTTAAGTCAAATTAGGCGTTCAGCGAGTCGATCGCAGCCTTGGTGTGGGCAACGTACAGCTCCTGAATGGAGGGCACTTCGCCCAGGCCGTGGATCTGGCAGTCGACGGTGAAGCCAGCGGCTTCGAACATGGTCTTCCAGGAATCTTCCTCGGAACCGGCCATATCGTTGTTGGCGTGGTCGCCGGCGACGACCATCAGCGGGCGCAGCACGACATTGGTATAGCCTGCAGCCTTGACGGCCTCGATGACAGCCTCGCAGGCGGTCTCTTCCGGCTCACCCTCGACGGTGCCGATAAAGACGTTCTCATAGCCGAGGTTCTGCATCTGGGTCTGCATCTGGCTGTACGTCACCTTGGCAACGTGTGCGGTGCCGTGACCCATGAAGACGAACGCGGTGCCCGCGTCCTTGGCGGCATCAAGGCTCTCGAAGCCGGAATCGGCAACAGCCGCAGCGGTGATGGCCTTGGCAACAGCTTCCTTGTCGGCATTGATGACGGTAGCGTCGGAGCCGACTTCGCCAAGCAGCGGCTCGGCAATGGAGACGGATTCAAACTTGTCCTTATACTGCTCGATGGCTTCGCACATCTCGTCATACTCTGCGCCATGCATCAGGTGCGTCGGCTGGACAACGAGGTTCTTGACGCCGTTGGCGACGGCACGATCGAGCGCCTGATCCATGTTGTCGATCTTCTCGCCATCGCGGGCCTGCACGTGGTTGATCTGCGCGGTGAACGCACGACGGACAGACCAGTCGGGGTTGGCTTCCTGAAGGGCGTCTTCGATGCCCTTGATGTCGGCAACACGGCTGTCATTGTAGGACGTGCCGAAGGAGACAACGAGCAGCTCGTTCTCGCCGATCTCATCCTGATTGCGCGCATCGTCGAGCGAAGCGTCGCCGGTATCGAGGCCGAAGTAATCGGGGCTGGCCTCGTCGCCTTCGACGAGCTCCTTCTGCGCATCGGTCAGGGCGTCCCAGGCGGCCTTGGCCGCTTCGCACTGGGCGTCGGTCTCATCGGTGCGGGACTGGACATAGATCGCGTCGATCAGGGCGGCGACATTGTCGGCGGCTGCCTGATCCAGCTCTTCCTGAGAGGGCTGCGGCTCTTCCGGGGCATGGATTCTAAGATTCTTCTGGCTATCGACCGGGGTCTGCTCCTCGGCGGGCGTGGTCTCTTCGGGGGTAGTGGTCTGTTCGGTTTCTGCGGGGTCTACGGTGGGGGTCTCGTCCGCGCTGCTCTTGCAGGCGGAGAGGAGGCTCAGCAGCATCACGGCTGCGAGCACAAGCGCGAGGGTCTTTTTCATGTGAGGTCTACCTCTTTTCTAAAATGTTCTGAAAAATATAAAAACGGCTGCGCTGGCGCAGCCGTTCTCCCTAGCCGTATCGAATGTCGTCTTCCAAAGCGGAAGACCATACAAACTTGCAGGAAGGCCGACCCGTGGACAGCGGATCTGAGATTCCACGCCAAGGCAGGTCTCCTGACTTCGTTCTTCGCGGCTCTGCCCTTCCCGGTTTCCCAGTGGTAAGGACGCACACACCGGCCATCTGGCCGGTCCGGCGCTTCCTTTGCAGGTCCGCTCCCGTACACAGTGACTGCATCGCTCCGGATTCTCACCGGATTCCCTTTTCATCCGCCTTGCGGCGGACACCTTGGCGCTACAATTTTATATTGTTTCAGACAGTCCACATTATAACACGCATCGGAAAAGAGTCAACCGGAGAAATCGACAGTTTTCCCCGGTCGGCAGCCGCATTTCCCGGCGAGAATGCCCGAAAACGGGAAAGTGCCCGGCGGACACAGGGTCCGCCGGGCGCTTTGGGCGTTCCGCAAGAGATTACTGCATAAACGTGCCCGCGATCATCTGGTCGATGTAGGCGAGGTACTTCTCCTGCACGTCGGCGGGAACAAGATCGCTCAGCGCGCCGGCGGAGAGGGTGTTGTTCTGCAGCGTGCCGTAGAGCGTCGCGCCGCCGAAGGTGCCGTCGATGACAGCCTGCATGGAGGCGACGATCATGGCGGAGTTGTCGGTGACCTGAGAGCAGATGATGCACTCGTTCTGGCCGAGGATGTCGGCAGGCTGGCCGATGTCGTAGATCTTGACTTCGCCCGCGGCGGCGTTGGCCGCGTCGATGGCCTCGCGCGCGCCGGAGTCGACGGCGGAAGCGTCGCCGAAGAAGACGTCAGCACCCTGGGCGATCAGCTCAGTGGCAAATTCCTTGCCCTTCGGGGCGTCGGAGAAGGAGTTGGCATAGGGGACGTTGAGCAGCTCGACGGTCTTGCCTTCCTGCTCGGCGACGTACTTGGCCGCCTCTTCAAAGCCCGCGATCTTGCCCTTGGTGGTGTCGAGCTCCATGCCGCCGATGAAGCCGAGCTTGCCGCTCTCGGTCATGAGGCCGGCGAGGGCGCCCGCGATCCAGCCGATCTGCTGCGCGTTCGGGAGCAGGGAGGAGACGTTGCCGTTGACGGCCTTGGCGGGGGTATCTTCCGCACCGTTCAGCAGGGCGAAGGCCACGTCGGGATATTCCTCAGCCGCCTGCAGGACGGCGTCGGTGTACTGGTTGCCGGGGGCGTAGATCATGTCGTAGCCGAGGGTGCAGTAGGCGACGATGGAATCATAGTAGGCGTCCTGCGAGATGGAGTCGGTGACCTCGGTCTCCCAGCCCATCTTTTCGGCCGCGGCGATCATGGCGTTGTAGCAGGCCGCGCCCCAGCCGCCGTCGTTGATGCTGGAGTCGCAGATCATGGCGACCTTATAGGCAGAGCCGTCAGCCTTGGTGGCAGCGGTGGGCTCTTCCGTGACAACGGGTTCAGCGGTCGTGTCGGCGGGCTCGGTGGTGTCAGCCGGTTCGGCGGCGGTGTCGGTCGTGTCGGTCTTGCTGGTGTCGTCCGCAGGAGCCGCGGTGTCGGTCTTCGCAGTACCGGCACACGCCGCCAGCGACAGGAGCATGACAAGCGCCAGAAGCATTGCAATAATCTTTTTCATTTTTTGTCCTCCATAGAATATTAGGATTCGGCAGCAGCGCACAATGCGGTGCTGCCATAAGTTTATAACAACGCCAAAGCGTTATTACCGGTTTACCGCTGTTCACGGCGGTAGGGCTTGCCGTTGGCCTTGGGTCCGGCCTGGCGGGCGCCGATGAGCGTGAGGACGACGACCGTCGCCACGTAGGGGATCATCTGGAAGAACTGATACGGGATGGCGATGCCGGAGACCTGGAGGCGGATCTGGAGCGCGTCGCAGAAGCCGAAGAACAGGCAGGCCAGCAGGATGCCGCCCGCGTTCCAGCGGCCGAAGATGACGGCGGCCAGCGCGATGAAGCCGCGCCCGGCGACGATACCATCGGTATAGGTGCTGGAATAGCAGGTGGTGAGGTACGCGCCGCCGATGCCGGACAGGGCGCCGCAGATCACGCAGGCGAGGTACTTCACGCCGACGACCGGGATGCCGAGCGTGGCGGCGGCCTGCGGATGCTCGCCGACGGCCTTATAGCTCAGGCCCGCGCGGGTCTTGCCGAAGAAGATGGCCGTGAAGAGGACGAGCAGGAATGTGAGATAGACCATCGGGCTCTGGTCGAAGAGCAGCGGCCCGAGCACCGGGATGTCCTTCAGGCCGGGGATGGCGACGGAGGACATGGTGGTGATCTGCTTGAGGTCGGACCCGGTGCCGAAGTAGACGCGGTAGATGAAGGACGCGAGCGCCGGGGCGAAGATGTTGAGGGCCATGCCGTAGACGGTATGGTCGGCGCAGAGCGTGACCGTGGAGAACGCGTAGATCATGTTGACGATCACGCCCGCAAGCGCGCCGCAGAGCAGGCCCAGCCAGTTCGATCCCGTGACATAGCAGACGAGGAAGCCGACGAGCGCGCCGATGGAGGCGAGGCCCTCGAGGCCGATGTTGACCATGCCCGCGCGCTGGCCGTAGAGCTCAGCCAGGGAGATGAGCAGCACGGGGATGGCGAGACGGACCGTTGCAAGAAGGAGGCTCGAGATCCAATCCATTATGCTTCACCCGCCTTTCTGCCGTGGAAGACGCGGCTGCGCCACGCCTGGAATTCCGGGAGCTTGGTCAGCGCCATGCCAGCGACGGAGAAGACGATGACAAGCGCCTGAATGATGTCGGACACGCTGGTGGGCACGCCGGTAGCGGCCTGCATGGTGGTGGAGCCGACGCGGAGCACCGCGAAAAACAGCGCGACGACCATCGTCGCGATCGGGTGCAGCTGGCCGATGAGGGCCATCGCCACGCCGTCGAAGCCGTAGCCCGCGCCGTAGCCGTTGATGAGGCGGAACTGCGTACCGAGCAGCTCCGCGCCGCCGCCGAGACCGGCAATCGCGCCGGAGACAATGAAGCTGGCGAGCATAAAGCGCTTGACGGGAATGCCGTTGAAGCGGCTGGCCGTGAGGTTGCAGCCGACGGCGCGCAGGCGGAAGCCCGCGCTCGTCCAGAACAGGACGTAATAGAGGATCAGGCCGACCGCGACCGCGATCACAAAGCCCCAAGTGAAGCGCATCCCGGTGATGATGCGCGGAAGATGCACCTCATCGGCGATGGCGGGTGTCTGCGGGACGGAGGCATCGCGGATCCAGCTGGTGTAGATGACGCCCATGAAGAGCGTGGCGACATAGTTGAGCATGATGGAGATGATCATCTCGTTCTGGCCGCGGCCGATTTTCAGCACGCCGGGAATCATGCCCCAGAAGCCGCCGGCCACCGCGCCGGCCAGCAGCGCGAGCAGCACGCCGGCAAAGCCGGTCAGGCCGGTGAAATAGCAGGTCAGGAACGCGGCGATGGAGCCCATCAGGAACTGCCCCTCGCCGCCGAGGTTGAACACGCCGCACTTATACGCGAAGCAGGCGCAGAGGGCCGTGAAGATCAGGGGCGTGGCCTTGGTGAGCGTGGTACCGATGCCGGCCTTGGAGCCGAACGCGCCCTGGAACAGGAACTTCACGGCAAGGAACGGGTTCGCGCCGAGGGCAGCCATGATGATACCACCGATCAGGAACGCGAGCAGAACGGACAGCAGCGGCACAAGGAACGCGCCGAACACTTTTTTCACTTTTCCCATACCTCTCCCCCTCACTTACCGGTCATGGCCAGGCTGATCTCGTTGATCGGCGGCTTGCTGCCGGAGAATTCGCCCATGATGCGACCTTCGAAGCAGACGACGATCCGGTCGGACATCTCGAGGATCTCGTCAAAGTCGGCGCTGATGAGCAGAATGCCGACGCCGCGGGCGCGGGCGGCGATCATCTGGTCGTGGACAAAGCTGGTCGCGCCGATGTCGAGGCCGCGCGTAGGATGCGCCATGACGAGGACGGACGGGCCGCTCTCGAGCTCGCGGGCGATGATGACCTTCTGCTGGTTGCCGCCGGACAGCTCGCGCACGCTCTGGCTGTCAGAGGTGGCGCGGACATCATATTTTTCCATCATGGACTGCGCGTAGGCGTGGATGGCGCGCTTGTTCAGGCGCAAACCATGACCGTGGCTGAAGCGCGGATCGTCGGTGTCCTTGAGGACAAGATTTTCCGCGATCGACATATCGCCGATCAGGCCCTGCAGGTTGCGGTCCTCGGGGACGTGGCTGACGCCGTGCTCGATGAAGCCGTTCGGGTCGAAGACGGCGACGCGGTCACCCTTGAGCTGGACCGTGCCGCTCTCCGGGGCGATGACGCCGGTGATGAGCTGGGCCAGCTGGGTCTGGCCGTTGCCGTCGACACCCGCGACGCCGACGATCTCTCCGGCGTGGATGCGGAGCGACAGATCGGCGAGGCCGCTGTGCTTGCTCTCCTTGTTATAGTCCACATGGTCGAGCTCCGCGACGATCTCATGGCCGGAGGCGTCGACCTTTTCATAGTGTGACTCGGTCAGCTCTTTGCCAATCATCATGCCGGCGAGCTTCTGGCCGTCGGTCTCGGCGCGGTCGACCGTGCCGACGACCTTGCCGAGGCGGAGAATGGTGATGCGGTCGGAGATGCGGAGCACCTCGCGCATTTTATGACTGATGAAGATGATGGATTTGCCCTCGCCGACAAGCTTCTGCATGATGGCGAACAGTCCCTCGACCTCGATGTCGGTCAGGGCGGCGGAGGGCTCGTCAAGGATCAGCAACTCGGCCCCGTGGTAGAGGGCCTTGAGGATCTCGGTGCGCTGCTGTTCGCCGACGGAGATCTCCGTGATGAGCTTGTCGAGCTGGACGTCGAGGCCGTATTTTTCCGAAAGCGCCTCGATCTCCTTTCTGCGGGCCGCGCGGTCGATAAATAGGCCCTTGGCGTGTTTGTCGCCGAGGATGATGTGCTGATGCACCATGCCGATGCCAAGCTTGACCGCCTGGCTCGGCGATTCGATGCGGACCTCCTGCCCGTTCAGAAAGATCTTGCCCTCAGTGGGCTGGTAGAGGCCGATGAGGATATTCATGAGCGTCGATTTCCCCGCGCCGTTCTCTCCGAGGAGCGTATGTACCTCGCCCTTGGCGACGGAGAAATTGATGTCCTGATTGGCGTAAAAGTTGCCGAACCGTTTGCTGATGTGCTCCATGCGCAGCAATTCACTCAATCCGGGCTTCCTCCTTTTTTCTCTTGATATTCCGAGTATATCACGTGCCTGGGTGGATGAAAAGAAATTTTGTTCCGGTTTTCCTTTTTCTCCGTTTTGCCGAAAATATGTCCAGATATTGGGGCGCATTTTCGGGATTTACCAAATTTCGCAGGCCGGAGCGGCCCACCGCACAAAAGCAGGACAAAAAAATTGCAGGCAGGAGCCGCCTCCAAAGCCCGCGGCATGTAAAAAACAGCTGCCCAAACGGACAGCCGGAAATGGTTTTGCGCTGTTTTTGATCTACCCATATATGTTTTTGATCAAAGGTTGAATTCCTCATCCGCCCATCATTTCAAAATATCAGCATCATTAGAAAAACCACCGTATTTCAATCGAAATCCGGTGGTTCTATGGCAAGCAGCACCCTTTTAGATCCCCGTCCGCGCATGGATCGCGGATTGCCCGTTTGAGAGCTACAAAGCCGCTTCGGCTTCGCGCACGGTATCGAAAAATGGCGATCGTTCAGTGTTCCAAAATACAGTATGTGTTGGCCTGGGTGCATACACCTGATATAATATAATTAAAGATGATAAAATGCGGGGGGTTATATGCCGATCTCGTTCGAAAAAATCGGGCAATACCTGCACTATCTGTCCGAGGTACACGGCGTCCAGTTCTGCATCAAGGATTTC
>ENA-OPDF01001963-OPDF01001963.1-human-gut-metagenome-genome-assembly--contig:-NODE-1963-length-11294-cov-2.459738_pt1 | contig 11294 bp, 8 predicted proteins | sample MGYA00241575_ERZ501501 | MGnify/ENA primary metagenome ERZ501501 (study PRJEB25962, sample SAMEA1972229) | human gut metagenome | biome: human gut; feature: human-associated habitat; material: faeces... | reverse complement strand
CCGGAGGTGAAGCGGATTCCATAAAAGGTATCTCCCTCGCCTACCTCCGCCGTAAACTCTTTCCCGTAAAGCAGGCGCTCGTCACACACTTGCCCGATCGTCTGCTCCCAGCCGGGTTTATGCTCGGACAGCCAGTTGAAGAAGCTATCTTTCTGGTTATCCAAGAATTCCGTCAGTTCCGCTAGCTTAGCGCTCAGGGCCTCGATCTTCACCTCGTTGGATTCCGCTAGCTTTTGATAATCCTCATCCAGATGCTTCTCGGCGGTCTCGAACTCTTTCATCTGGTAGTTCAACTCGTACTTCAGCTCACGGATCTTCAGCTCCAAGTCCTTCCGGTTCGCGTCGTAATTACCGAGACGCCCTTTGACCGCCTCCAATTCCTCCGAGGTTCCCGACTGCCCCCGGGCAGTCTTGATACGCATCTTCAAGGCGGCGACCTCCGTCGTACGTTTCTCCCGATCCACCAACAAACGCTCTTTCTCCTCCGAGGCGGCATGGCGCAATTCCTCCCGTAGCCGTCGATAATGTTCCCGGCGAGCCTCCCGACGAGCATTGATCTCAGTCTCTGCCGCCAGTAATTGTTTCTGTTTCTCGTTCTCGAAGCCGGCCAACTCGTTCTTCAGATTAGCGATCAAATTGGCGTGCAAGACCGAGGCTTCCTTATTCTTGGAAGAAAGTAAGTCTTTCTCCACGACTAAGGATTCCTGTTCCTGCTGTAAGATCTCCAATTTGTTACAACGATCCATCGCCGTCTGGATATCTTTTCCGGCATAGAAAACCCGTTTCGCTTCCGCCTCCGACAAGGCGTTTTTCAGCACGGCCAACTCGCCTTCCATCGTGGCTGTCCGGTTCTTCGATTCAGCGTCTAGCTTATCCCTTTGCTTATAGAAATCCGATTTGACCGCCTCCTGCTCGTGTATCTTCCGGGACAACTCCGGCAAGATACGCTCCGTTTCCAGATAAGCCCCGCGCAATTGGCGGCACAGATCGTTGATCCGTAAATCCCGCTTACGGATATCGTCCGACAAGGTGGAGATCCCGGCGGCCTTCTGCGCCATGCCCGGCTCACGGAAAACGCCGATATCATTCAGTTGCGCCTCAAAACCGGATAGATGGCTCCGGTAACGGCTCAAGTCGATCACGCTATCCGCCTCGTTCAAAGAGGTGATGATCGTCTGCTTGATATAATCCGCCTCCAAGCGTGAGTTCAGCAAGACGTTCTGGATCGTACGGATGATATTCTGATACGAGCCGCTCTCCATCAAGGAATAACAGGAGTAATCCCGTTTATTATCCGAGTTTCCGTAGAGGATATTCCGGTATTCCTCATACGTGGAGATCGCCCCGCTATATTTGATACCGTTCTTATCGAGCACCGAGCGGATACGATCCGACGGATAAGGCGCTCCCTCCTCGTCGATAAAAAGATCCGGCCGGTACGGAGAGGCGATAAAACGGTAGCAGATACGGTTCATCGTCTTATAACTAAGTACCGTAAACCAACCATCCTCCCTCGCTACCTCGTAGATGATCGAGGAATCGGCATAAGGGAAATAATAATCCTGATACGACTTCTTCTCGACCGGGATTCCGAGCCGCTGCGTATCGGCGTTGTAAAAGAAAAGGATCGCACGGAGGATCGTACTCTTCCCCACTCCCTGCGTTCCGATTAAATGTATATTTCCATCCAGCTGTACTTCCGAGTAACGGATAGCGGCGCTGTTTATAAATACTATTTTATTGAGATATCTCATCTTCGTTCTTTATGTTAATACTATGGATCATCTTCGTGAGGTAGTCCCACGAGGAGAGCACTTTCCACGTCCCGTTCATATCGCTTACGCACTCGATAAAGCCCTCTTTCGTCATCCTGTCCAAGATGGTATCGAGGATATCCTTGCGTTTCTCCTTGCCTCCGGTATGTTTTTTCAACCCGTCCAGCTTCATCTCCAGATCCATGTCGATACGGGAACGTACCAATATCTCCGCCGGCGAGAAGGTGAAACCGGGCCCGAAGGCCGTATCATACGTACAGAAGAAGTCCATGATATCGATCCAAGCGAAGAAACGCTGAAGCTTTTGTTCCAAGGTAGCCCGGGGCTCCTTGCGGGAGAAGTAGAAGTAATTATTCCCCTGCTCCAACACGAAATTGATATGCGAGAAATAATCACGTAAACGCTCAAAATTATCTTCTACGACCGAGAAGAGTGTCCTCAACTCCTTTACACTTGTATTCGAGCACAGAAAATTACCTTTCGACAGGTAATCATAGATCTGTGCGGTCTGTACCGGTAAATTATCTATCATCCTTATTATTGTTGTTTTATTTTATCCAGTTGTAGAGACGGGGCGTGCCCCGTCTCATCACAGGGGACACGCCCCGTCTCTACAACTAGGTTCTTTGAATAATGGCATATTCTATATGCTCCGTATGCCCAAAACGGTCTGTTATCTCCAACTCATTTTCATAGAGGGAGAGTAAACGGCAAAATAACGTAACCTTCGCCTCGAAATCCATCTCCCGGTTATACTCGTAGCCCATCACGAAAGAGAACAAATCCCCTCCGGTCCGGCTAAAAACATCCATCATCTTCCGGGTATTGATAGCGGCCTCCCCCACTTCTTGATTCTCCATCTGCTCGGCGGAGATCACGCCTAGCTCCTGCCGATGGATCACCTTGTCCGGCCGTATGCCGTCGGCCACCTTCAAGATAACATCCAGCGCCTCGTCCGTTTGCAAATAAGGAATGGAAATCTTGAATAAGGTAGGCTGCACGCCCTCCAATACCACGGAACGCTCCGCATCTACCACCTCCCGTACATTCGTGTTCTCCTGTAACTCAAACTGCTCCCGCAGATATTTGATACGACGCAGCTTACGGGTAAAACCCACCTGCGTACGGATCTGGTTCAAGTAATCAATGATATCCTGTTGGGAATGGATCAAGCTATGGCCAGCGCTCAATAACTCCGTCTTCAACTCACGGGCGATCGTCAACAGCTCCTCGTCCGGGACTTGGGCGAAAAAGGGAGTCCGTTCCCGATCCAGCAGCTTCTCCACTTCCACGATCAGGCGGTTGATCTCGATTCGTTTAGCGTCCAGATTCTCCAGTTTGGCGATCTTCACCTTATAGCTCGGCTCGTTCTTGAACGTATTATCGATCACCCGTTGCAAGGACACCACGTTACGTACCAAGATCTTCCCGATCTTCCGCAAATGCGCCTTGACCGATCGCAGATAACCCAGCTTACGCAAATCGTTATCCTCCTTGCCATAATAATCGATCAATTGATACACCAACTGGATATTCTCATCGATCACCGAGGTAGAAATCTCCTCATTCGCCTCCAGAAGCAGCTCATAGAAAGAGAGATAATGCTCATCCATCTCGATATAAGGGCCGTTCCTGCGGATCACCTCACGCTCGATCAGGATATTCAATTTATTCTCATCGATAATATCCAACGCATAATCATAGCGAAACGGTAATGATTTTCTTTTCTCAAATAAGACCTCCAATAGGTCCTTTCCCAGATTTAGCGTGTTCGTTATATGGGGTATTGAATTATATATGTACATCCTAAACAATTAAGGACACAAAGGTAATAAAAATACAAGTAACCCTTTTTTCTCCGTGATGAAAAAGGATTTCCATCGTAGTGAAAAAGCTTTTTCATCACGGTGGAAAAAGTTTTTCACCCCGATGGAAAAAGAGGAAAATCACGAAGAGTTATCAATCCGCCGGATACACAATTCCCAACTGCCGGCGTACTTCATCGATAATCTCCAATGTAATCAAAGAATTATCAAGGCTATTGATTTCTGACTCCCGCTTGCCAGACAAGACGAGGTTGATAAATTCCGCTACCTCATAATAGTACTCATCCTTATCGGCGACCACGCTTAGGTCTTCCGGAACCGGTTCCGGGCCTTTTCCCATCGCCGGAGCTAAACGGGGAGAATACGTCACTTTACGGATGATATTGATCCGGTCCAAGGTCAAGTTCCCCTCCTCCCCTTGTATCTCGGTAGGCAAGGCGGAGTTGGCGATCTTAGAATAAAGCACCGTGGCGTTCATCCCCTCATACAAGAAATTCACGGCCCCTTGCCCGTCCGCTCCTGAGGACAGGACTATGCCCGAGGCGTCTATCTTCTTTGGGCGACCAAACAAGACAACCATCGGATAGACCGTATAAATACCGATATCCATCATGGCCCCATTAGACAACTCCGGCTTGAAAGCGTTCAACACGATTCCTTCCTTGAACTTATCATAACGGGAGGAATACTGGCAATAGCAGGCGAAATAACGACGAACCGTACCTACACGCCCAAGATTCTCTCGCACGGCAAGAAAGTTCGGCGTAAGCGTAGGCTTCATCGCCTCCATCAACGTGACATTATATGTACGGGAAGCCTCGATCATCGCACGTACTTCTTTCGCGTTGGAAGCGAAGGGTTTCTCGCAAAGAACATGCTTGCCATAGCTCATGCAAAGAATACTCTGGGAGGCATGAAGGAAGTTCGGGGAGGCAATATACACAGCGTCGATCAACGGGCTTTTCGCCATCTCCTCCAAGGAGGTAAACGTATACGGTATATTATGTTTCGAGGCGAAAGCATCCGCCGTCTCCTGAGTTCTCGAATATACAGCTACCAGTTCAAAACGCTCATCCTGCCGGGCTCCGGCAATTACCCAATCACTTATGAAATTGGTTCCGACTACACCAAAACGTACTTTATCCATATTCTATCGTATTATGTTCTTTATTTACAAATGTACGATTTCTGTTTAACATAAATACTCCGTGGAAATGTTATTGTATCTATAAAAAGGATAAGTCACAGGAACTTTTTCGCGACGACGCTGTTTAATCTATACAATTTAAAACCGTTTTAAAACTAAATCAAGTATGAAAAGAATTGTATCTTTTATCGTCGTTCTCGCTGTCGCTATGTGCGGAATGACACAAGTAATGGCTCAAAAATCGATAACAAAGGAAGCCAAAAAAGTAGAGAGAGAAATCAAGAAACAAGAGCGTCTGGCACAAGATGCCGTAGAAGGCCAAGAAGAGTTTAACGCCGCTGTACAAGCTATCAACAACCAATCATTCGTATTGGAGGCTAACAACATACAACCGATGAACGGACAGGTATTCTACGTAAATTCAAATACGAACTTCGTATCTTTGAATGACGGACAGGCTATGGTCCAGATCGCGTCCAACTCTCCGTATCCCGGTCCTAACGGATTAGGTGGTATCACCGTACAAGGTAGCGCCTCCAATATCCAGACCAAGCAGGATGACAAGGGCAATGTTTATCTGAACATGAACGTACAGGGTGTGTTTATCTCCGCTACCGTTAGCTTGATGCTTACCAACGGAACAAACAACGCAACCGTTACCGTAGACCCGAACTTCTCCGGTAGAAACTTGAGAATGACCGGTACCCTACTTCCGTACTCACAATCGAACATTTTCCAGGGAACAACATATTAATCATGTCCAACTTTTCTATAATAAGGAAGGCGGTGCTCCGTGAGGAACATCGCCTTCGAACTATTTATAGATAGCCTTATCTCTTATTTACGGAAAGGAGCCTTTACCACTTGAGCCTTCAAGTTCTTATTACGCACCTTGATAAAGATATCCGTACCAGCTTTCGCGAACTCAGGTTTCACGTATCCCATACCGATCCCCTTCTTCAATACCGGAGACATCGTACCGGAAGTAACCACGCCGATTACATTCCCTTCCGCATCGGCGATCTCATAGCCATGACGGGGAATTCCCTTTTCCTGCAACTCGAAAGCACACAACTTACGGGTTACGCCCTCTTTCTTCTGACGCTCCAATTCCGCACGATTCGTAAAGTTCTTACCCTCGGCGAACTTCGTGATCCAGCCTAAACCAGCCTCGATCGGAGAAGTCGTATCATCCAAATCATTTCCATACAGACAGAAGCCCATCTCAAGACGAAGCGTATCGCGCGCACCCAAACCGATCGGCTTGATCCCTTCCGGCTTTCCAGCCTCGAAGATAGCGTTCCAAATCGTCATCCCATCACTCGGATAGAAATACAGCTCGAAGCCACCCGCACCGGTATAACCCGTATTGGAGATAATCACGTTCTTGCAACCGGCGAACTCACCCGTCACAAATGAATAGTAAGGAATAGAAGATAAATCAACCGGAGTAAGACGTTGAAGAACCTCCTGTGCTTTCGGTCCTTGGATAGCCAATTGAGCCGTACGGTCGGAAGAATTCTCCAACTCGGCACCTACCGTATTATGGCTTACGCACCAATCCCAATCCTTGTCGATATTACCGGCGTTTACGACCAGCAAATATTTCTCCGGCTCGTAATGATATACCAAAAGGTCATCCACGATACCTCCCTTGTCGTTCGGGAAGCAAGTATATTGAGCCTTACCAAGCGGCAAGACAGAAGCGTCGTTAGAAGTTACGCTTTGAATGAAAGCCAAGGCGTTCGGGCCTTTTACCCAAAACTCGCCCATGTGGGAAACATCGAACACACCTACACCATTCACTACAGTCATGTGTTCGTCGATAATTCCGGAATATTCGATAGGCATATTGAAACCTGCGAATTCGTGCATCTTCGCGCCCAAGGCGATATGCACGTCGGTAAACGGAGTTGTTTTCATGTAATTATTGCATTTAAGATTTACGAGCCGATAGCTCTATGATTTTTATAACTGTTTCCATACTCTTCTCCAACGAACGAACGGGCAAGAACTCATAACGTCCGTGGAAATTCAGGCCTCCCGCGAAAATATTCGGGCAAGGCAATCCCATAAACGACAGGCGGGCACCATCCGTACCTCCCCGGATCGGTTTCACGATCGGTTCTACCCCAACGGAGGTCATCGCCTCAAACGCCAAATCAACGATATGTTTCTGGGGCTCCACAACCTCGCGCATATTGTAATATTGATCCCGAAGCTCTAAATGCGCACATCCCGGATGCGCTTCATTCATCTTATCAACCAACGTACGAAGCAATTCTTTTTTCTCCTCGAACAACTTCCGGTCATGGTCACGGATGATGTAAGATAGAGTAGCTTCCTCGACTGAACCGGTCATACCGGTCAAATGGAAGAATCCCTCATAACCAGTCGTATGCTCCGGACGTTGCTCGGCCGGCAACCAAGAAGCAAACTCGATCGCACGCAAGGAAGCGTTTTGCATCTTATCCTTGGCGTATCCCGGATGTACGTTCAAGCCCTTGAAGATAATTTTAGCGCCGGCGGCATTGAAATTCTCATATTCCAACTCACCGATTTGTCCACCGTCAATCGTATATCCCCAATCACAACCGAACTTCTCCACGTCGAAATGATCGGCACCTTGTCCGATTTCCTCATCCGGGGTAAAAGCGATACGGATCTTACCGTGCTTGATCTCCGGATGATCCTTCAAATATTGCATAGAGGCGACGATAGCGGCTACACCTCCCTTATCATCGGCACCTAATAAAGTCTTACCATTCGTTACGATAATATCCTGTCCCTTATAATCAGAAAGCTCTGGGAACATCGATTGAGATAGTACAACATTTTCTTCCGCATCCAAGACAATATCACCACCCAGATAAGTCACGATACGAGGTTGAACATTCTTACCCGACATATCCGGACTCGTATCCAAATGAGCGATAAAACCGATAGTCGGGATTTTCTCGTCCGTATTAGCCGGCAGAGTAGCCATTACATAACTATTCTCATCCAAGGAGATCTCCTCCATACCAATCGCTTCCAATTCCTTCACCAAAGCCTCGGCAAAGACACGTTGTCCCGGCGTACTAGGAGTCGTACCCGTCTCCTCGTTCGACTGGGTATCGAACGTAACGTACTTTAAAAATCTATCTAAAACTGTCATAACTCACTCTTTTAAAACAGCCATAAAAGTAGACAAAGCAAGTTACATGACAAAAAAATAGCGAGACAAATTGTCCCGCTATTCCTGTTTCTCTCAAAAAATGTCATCAAAAGCAGCTTGAACCGTCGAAGCAGTGCGTACAAACCTTACACTTAGGCAAGCCGATCGCCTCCACCAAGGTTTCCAGCGTATTAAACTTCAAGGAACTCAACCCGAAACGCTCGGCGATAATTCCGACCATCTTCTTATATTCCGGAGAGTCTGTCGTAGCATATTTATCCAGATTCTTATTCTCATCCCCTTCCAGTTCCTTGATAATCTGACGAGTTATCAACTCCAAAGGACTCTTGGAAGAAGTAAAACCGATAAACGGGCAACTATAAATCAATGGAGGGCAAGCGATACGCATATGTACCTCTTTCGCCCCATAATCATATAAGATCTTCACGTTATCACGAAGCTGTGTACCACGCACGATCGAGTCGTCGCAGAAAAGGATGCGTCTGCCTTCCAGCATCGCACGGTTCGGTATCAATTTCATCTTAGCCACCAAAGCACGCATCTCTTGGTTAGCCGGGGTAAAACTACGAGGCCACGTCGGTGTATACTTAGCGATAGCCCGATGATAAGGCACCCCCTTACCTTCCGCATATCCCAAGGCCATACCCACGCCGGAGTCCGGTATACCACAGGCGCAATCCACCTCCGAGTCATCCTTCTGCCCCATCTTATATCCACTCATAAACCGGACATCCTCCACGTTCTTACCCTCATAGCAAGAAACCGGAAATCCATAATACACCCAAAGGAAAGAGCAGACCTGCATCCCTTCATTCGGTTTACGCATCTGCTCCATACCATCGGCACGCAAACGGACGATCTCGCCCGGGCCTATAAATTTCTCGATCTCATAATCCAAGTTCGGAAGACTGCTAGACTCACTGGTCGCCGCATAAGCTCCGTCTTTCTTCCCGATTACGATCGGCGTACGCCCCCACTTATCACGGGCGGCGATAATACCATCCTCCGTCAGGAGCAACATAGAGCAAGAGCCCTTTATCTTATTGTAAACATTCTCAATACCCTCCACGAAGTCCTTGCCTTGTGTAATCAGCAAAGCGACTAACTCCGTCTGATTCGTTTTTCCGGAACTCAATTCCGAGAAATGCATGTTCGCTTCCAATAACTCCTTTTCCAGCTCGTCCAGATATTAATCTTCGCCACCGTCACGATCGCGAATTTACCTAAGTGAGAGTTGATAACGATAGGCTGCGCATCCGTATCGCTGATAATACCGATCCCGGCTTTTCCTTTGAATTTAGGAAGCCCCGGTTCAAACTTGGTGCGGAAATAAGAATTCTCCAGATTGTGGATCGAACGCGTAAACCCTTCTTCCTTATCGTACGTAGCCATACCGCCTCTGCGGGTTCCTAGATGAGAATTGTAGTCTGTACCATAGAATAAATCCGTAATACAGGCTCCTTTAGAAATAGTTCCGAAAAAACCACCCATTGTTTTTTATGTTTGTATTTATGTTTGAGACCGCAAAGTTACAAGTTTATTTATATATGTTCCAAAATTTACTTCATAACGTTTATTATCATCGGCAATAAAAAAAGGATACCCCTTTTCAGGATATCCTTTTCCTTATTCTTTGGTCGCAGAAACTTAAGCCTCAGCAACAACTTCTTTTACAGAAACAAATGATCTGTTTTCTTTTCCTCTACGGAAAGTAACAACGCCATCTACCAACGCATACAACGTATGATCCTTACCGATACCTACGTTCTCGCCCGGATGATGAACCGTACCTCTTTGACGAACGATGATGTTACCAGCTTTAGCAACCTCACCACCAAAAAGCTTAACACCTAATCTTTTACTTTGTGATTCACGGCCGTTCTTAGAACTACCCACACCTTTTTTATGTGCCATTTCTTTTCTTCTCCTTTAAACGTTAAGCAATAACTTCTTTAATACTCACCTCAGTGAACTGCTGACGGTGACCGTTCAATTTACGGTAACCTTTTCTTCTCTTCTTGTGGAATACCAGCACCTTGTCACCTTTTACCAGCGGAGATAATACCTCGCATACTACCTTTGCGCCCTCTACAGTAGGAACACCCACTGTTACCTCACCGTTGTTATCTACTAACAACACCTTGTCAAACTCCACAACAGCACCGCTTTCCGCGTTCTGAATGTGATGAACGAACAATTTCTTGCCTTGCTCAGCCTTGAACTGTTGTCCGTTAATTTCTACGATTACGTACATCTGTCTTTTTTATATTTAAACAGGTTATGTCCCGGAGGTGGATACACTTCTAAGCATCACTTGTTTACCTCCTGCAGAATTCAGAGTGCAAAATTACGGTTTCTTGATATATCATCCAAATCTTTTCGAAACTATTTTCCAAAATGATAGCTTCCCGAACCGATCTCGACTTCCATATATCCTTCCGTTGCCGAAACTCTGCGCACACCCGGCAAGTTACCGACCGTCACATTGTATTTCTTCGGAATCCGGACGATCGCCGACGTATTGCCCGGCAAAGTGATATCCCAGCTAAAGTCGCCTCCCTTCTTAGTCCATGCGCTCTTGATCTCTCCATAGACCGAACCGTACGAGGCGGAAACTTCGTCAAGGCCATCGGGGAAAACAGGTTCCATCACCAGTTTCTTGAAACCGACTGCATCGGGAGCGCATTTGATGCCGGCCAGGTCTTCGTAGTACCAGATCAGCAGGTCACCAAGCAACATCACATGGTTGGCAGAATTCATGGCCGGATCAGCCGTATCGCCGTTCCAAAGTTCCCAGATGGTTGTCGCACCGTTCTTAATCATATATCCCCAACTCGGATAAGTCTCGTTCGTCAGGATCTTATAGGCCATATCGACCCGCCCGTACTCGGTCAGTCCGCGCATCAGATGCTGGATTCCCAAGACTCCGGTACTTACATGTCCGTTAAAATCCTCCTCCGTCTTTTTCACAATATTACTGAAAACTTTCCCTTCATATCCTTCCGGCACAAGTCCGAGACGCAATGAGAGAATGTTGGCCGTAACCGTATTATTGCCATACTCCGCCGTTTCCTTATTAAAGAATTTGGCATTATAAGCCGCCTTTATTTTAGCGGCCAAGGATTCGTAGCCGGAGATATCGGCATCCTGTCCGCCGATACGGGCGAAGCCGATCATCTTGTTCAGCAAATCATAATAGACAGTCGTGCTGAGAATAGCGCCGTCCGTCTTGCGGGCAGGATCCTTGGAATGGATCAGTTCTTGCGATTCGGGAGGCATGCACCAGTCGCCATACTGGTCTTTCGTCATGATATAGTCCTTCATGGTCGCCTCTTCCATATGCGCCATCCAGCGTTTCATGGCCGGAT
>ENA-OPDF01001950-OPDF01001950.1-human-gut-metagenome-genome-assembly--contig:-NODE-1950-length-11312-cov-3.137248_pt1 | contig 11312 bp, 8 predicted proteins | sample MGYA00241575_ERZ501501 | MGnify/ENA primary metagenome ERZ501501 (study PRJEB25962, sample SAMEA1972229) | human gut metagenome | biome: human gut; feature: human-associated habitat; material: faeces... | reverse complement strand
AGATACATTCTATTCTGAAAGACAAAATGGGAATCAGCTCGTCGTGGCTGCCGCGCTCGATGATGCGGCCCTGCTCCAGCACCACGATGCAGTCTGCATTGCGGACGGTGGACAGGCGGTGGGCGATGACAAAGCTGGTACGGCCATACATCAGGCCGTCCATGCCGCGCTGCACCAGCGCCTCGGTGCGGGTATCGATGGAGGAGGTCGCCTCGTCCAAGATCAGCACCGGCGGGTCTGCCACGGCTGCGCGGGCAATGGCCAGCAGCTGGCGCTGTCCCTGCGAGAGGTTGGCGCCATCGCCGGTCAGCATGGTGTTGTAGCCCTCCGGCAGGCGCTTAATAAAGCCATCGGCGTTGGCCAGACGGGCGGCGGCGATGCACTCTTCATCGGTGGCCTCCAGCCGGCCGTAGCGGATGTTCTCCATCACCGTGCCGGTGAACAGGTGGGTGTCCTGCAGCACGATGCCCAGCGAGCGGCGCAGGTCGGCCTTTTTGATCTTGTGGATGTTGATGCCGTCATAGCGGATCTTGCCGTCCTGAATATCGTAGAAGCGGTTGATCAGGTTGGTAATGGTAGTCTTGCCTGCACCAGTGGAGCCGACAAAGGCGATCTTCTGCCCCGGACGGCCATACAGGTTGATGTCGTGCAGCACCGTTTTTTCCGGCACATAGCCAAAGTCCACGTCTGTAAAGGTGATGTCGCCCGCCAGCTTGTGGTAGGTGGTAGTGCCGTCGTGGTGGGGGTGCTTCCACGCCCACAGGCCGGTGCGCTCGGCAGTTTCCACCAGCTGGTCGTTGCGGTCGTACTTGGCGTTCACCAGCGTCACATAGCCCTCGTCGATCTCGCTGGGTTCGTCCATCATCTTGAAGATGCGCTCGGCACCGGCCAGTGCCATGATGACGCTGTTGGCCTGCATAGACACCTGACTGATGGGCATATTGAAGCCCTTGTTCAGGCTGAGGAAAGCCACCACGGTGCCAAGGGTCATGCCGCCGACACCGCCCACGGCCATGGCTGCACCAGTCAGCGCGCAGATGGCGTAGCTGATGTTGCCCAGCTGGGCGTTGACCGGCATCATGATGTTGGAGAAGGCGTTGGCCTGCTTGGCGCTTTCCTTCAGCTGGTCGTTCAACTCACGGAAGCCGGCAAGGGTCTGCTGCTCGTGGGTGAACACCTTGACCACCTTCTGGCCCTCCATCATCTCCTCGATGTAGCCGTTCACCTTGCCCAGATCCCGCTGCTGCTGGATGAAGTACTTGGAGGAGCTTTTTGCGATCTGCTTGGAGCAGAACAGCATCAGCGCCACCATGAGCATGGTAACGATGGTCAGCTGCCAGCTGAGCATGCACATACTGAAGAACACCGACACAATCGTGATGACGCTGGACACCAGCTGCGGGATGCTCTGGCTGAGCATCTGGCGCAGGGTATCCACATCGTTGGTGTACACGGACATGATATCGCCGTGGGGATGGGTGTCAAAATACCGGATGGGCAGGCTTTCCATGTGGGTGAACAGCTTGGTGCGCAGATTGCGCAGCGTGCCCTGCGTTACGTTGACCATGATGCGGGCGTTGGCCCATGCAGCCAGAATGCCCACAAGGTAGATGCAGCACATCCGCACCAATGCACCGGCCAGTGGTGCAAAGCTGGGGTTCTGCTGGCGGGTCATGGGCACGATGTAATCGTCCATCAAAGTCTGCAAGAACAAGCTGGCCTGCACATTGGCCAGCGCGCTGACCACGATGCACACAAGCACAAGGATGCAGTGGGGCAGATAGTTGCGGAACACCTCATCCATGATGCGCTTCAGCAGCTTGCCCGGGTTTTCCACCTTGGGGCGCGGCCCCCGTGCGCCCCGCGGGCCGGGGCCATGTACTTCTTTTACTGCCATTACTGCGCACCTCCCTGCTTGTCAAAATCGCCGCCGCCCTGCGTCTGGCTGTTGTAGACCTCCTGATAGATGGCGTTGGTCGCCAGCAGCTCTGCGTGGGTGCCCAGACCATTGATCTGGCCGTTCTCCAGCACCAGAATGCGATCTGCATCCTGCACCGAGGAAATACGCTGTGCAATGATGATCTTGGTCGTGCCGGGGATCTCCTCCCGGAAGGCCTTGCGGATCTTGGCATCGGTCGCGGTATCCACGGCGCTGGTGGAGTCGTCCAAAATCAGCACCTTGGGCTTGCGCAGCAGGGCGCGGGCAATAGTCAGGCGCTGCTTCTGGCCGCCGGACACGTTGGAGCCTCCCTGCTCGATCCATGTATTGTACTTATCCGGGAAGCGCTGGATGAATTCATCCGCGCAAGCCAGTTTTGCCATGCGGATGCACTCTTCCTCGGTGGCGTTGGCATCGCCCCAGCGGAGATTATCCAGAATGGTGCCGCTGAACAGCACGTTCTTCTGCAGCACCATGGAGACCTCGCGGCGCAGAACGTCAAGGCTATAGTCCCGCACGTCCACGCCGCCCACCCGCACGGTGCCGCTCTCGGCATCGTACAGGCGGGGGATCAGCTGCACCAGACTGGACTTTGCGCTGCCGGTGCCGCCGATGATGCCCAGCGTCTCGCCGGGCCGGATGGTAAAGCTGATATCGTTCAGCACCGGCTGGCCGCTGCCGTGCTTATACTTGAAGGTAACGTGGTCAAACTGGATGCTGCCGTCTGCCACCTGCTGCACCGGCTGCTTTGCCGGGGGCAGGTCGGTGTGCTCGTCCAGCACCTCCACGATACGCTTGGCAGAGGCGGCGGACATAGCGATCATGACAAAGGCCATGCTCAGCATCATCAGTGCCATGAGGATGTTCATGATATAGCCGAACAGGGCGTTCAGCTGGCCGGTGGTAATGGCACCGTGCAGCACATATTTTGCGCCGAACCAGCTCAGCGCGATGTTGCAGCCGTACACCGCCACCAGCATGGCGGGGTTATTGAAACTCAGGCGGCTTTCCGCGTTGACGAACTGCTTGTACAGGCTCTCGCAGGCGGCAGTGTATTTTTCGTTTTCGAAGCCCTCGCGCACAAAGCTCTTGACCACGCGGATGGCAGAGACATTCTCCTGCACCGAGGCGTTGAGGTTATCGTAGTTCTTGAATACACGGTCAAAGATGCGGAAGGTAGGGATCATGATGGCAGCCAGCACCGCCACCAGAAAGGCCACTGCCACCACGAACACCAGCGACAGCGGGCCGCCGATGACCACGGCCATGAACATTGCAAACACCAGATGCACCGGGGCGCGCACGCACATGCGCAAAATCATCTGGAAGGCGTTCTGCACGTTGGTCACGTCGGTGGTCATGCGGGTAACAAGACCTGCCGTAGAGAATTTGTCGATGTTGGAAAAAGAGTAATGCTGGATGTTTTCATACATGGCATCGCGCAGATTTCCGGCAAAGCCGGTGGATGCCTCGGCGGCGTACTTGCCCGCCAGCACGCCCAGCACCAGCGCAATGGCTGCCACCAGAAAGGTAAGCAGGCCGTAGCGGATGATGGCGTTCATATCGCCCTTTTCAATGCCCTGGTCGATGATAAAGGCCATGATGGTGGGCAGCAGCACATCCATAATGGCTTCCAGCGCAGCAAAGAGCGGTGTCTTGATCGAGGCGGCTTTATACTCGCCCAGATACGACACAAGCTTTTTGATCATCTGAGTTCCCTCCTGTTGAATTTATTTGTTTGGTACAAAACAATTTTATACATAACAATTTAAATGTCAAGACGTTTCGTAAAATGTTCATAATTGCTAATTTAGCAAGTCCTTTTTCGGCGCTTTGACGGAAAAGATCGTTATTTCAGTGCTTCCCGCAGCTTGTTCAGCAGCCGCAGCAGTTCTGCGTTCTCCTCCTCGGTCAGCAGTCCGGCCACATAGTCGTCGGTCTGGTGGAAGGACAGCAGGGTCTTTTCGTGCCGTTGGATGCCCTCCTCGGTCAAAACCAGCTGCTTGAGCCGGGCGTCCTGCGGCACGCTCAGCCGCTGGATGTAGCCCTTGCGCTCCATCAGCTGCAAAATGTTCGTCACCGTGGAGCGGGTGATGGAAAACTCCCGCTCGATGTCCCGCTGGAATACCGGCTCGTCCCGGTGGCGGTAGAGATACTCGATGATCCACCCGTGCATGGGGGTGGTCTGCTCTACCCCGTTGGCGCGGGAAAACTGGTTCAGCCTGCGGAAGATCAGGTTATCCACCCGGTGCAGCTGGGCAGGGATGACCTGCGGCCCTTCCCACGGCGGGTCCAGCTTGCAGGGCTCTTCAATAGGGTGCTGTGTACACATAATGTTTTTCCTCTGTTCAAATTGTTCGATGTGAAACTGTTTGATACGATACATATATTACCCATCTCCCCGCCCCTTGTCAAGAGGGCGGGGCGCAAAAAAGGCCGCTGCGGAAAATTTTCCGCAGCAGCCTTGATTTTTATGGATACGGGATACGCTTACAGCTTTTTGCCGGTCAGCAGCTCATAGGCCTCCAGATACTTGGCAATGGTCTTGTCAATGACATCCTGCGGCAGGTCGTAGTTGCTGTCGGGGTTGGCCTTCAGCCAGTCGCGGACGAACTGCTTGTCGAAGGAGGGCTGGCTGTGACCCGGCTCGTAGCCCTCCAGCGGCCAGAAGCGGGAGGAGTCCGGGGTCAGCATCTCGTCGCCCAGCACCACGTTGCCGTCCTCGTCCAGACCAAACTCGAACTTGGTGTCGGCAATGATGATGCCGCGGGACAGTGCATACTCGGCGCACTTCTTGTACAGAGCAATGGTGTAATCGCGCAGCTTGGTGGCGTACTCCAGACCGTGGCCGGGGAACTTCTTCTCCAGCACGTCGATGCTCTGCTCGTAGGAGATGTTCTCGTCGTGGTCACCGATCTCTGCCTTGGTGGAGGGGGTGTAGATGGGCTCGGGCAGCTTATCGGACTCCTGCAGGCCCTCGGGCAGCTGGATGCCGCACACCTTGCCGGTCTTTTGGTAGCTTGCCCAGCCGCTGCCGGTGATGTAGCCGCGCACGATGCACTCGATGGGCAGCATGGTCAGCTTGCGGCACATCATGCTGTTGCCGGTGAACTGGGGCTGGCGGAAGAACTCCGGCATATCCTGCACATCCACGCTCAACATGTGGTTGGGCAGCAGATCGCGGGTGTAATCGAACCAGAACTTGCTCATCTGGGTGAGCACGGTGCCCTTTTTGGTGACCTTGTTTTTCAGGATGACGTCAAACGCAGAAATGCGGTCGGTGGCAACCATGATCAGGCTGTCGCCATTGTCGTAGATCTCGCGGACTTTGCCTTCTTTGATGGGTTTGAACTCAGTCATAATCAAACACTCCATTTTTCCATGTTCTCAGCAGCGCAGCAGCGCAGCGCAGTTCTTACCCTATTATTCTACCATACTGCCGCGCGGTTTAAAAGGAACAGAATAAAAGAAAAACAGGCAAGTTTTGTGTTTTTATCGTGAAAAGTGCGCAAAAAACAGTAGGAAATTTCGGCGTTTTGACGATAAAAGTCGTACTTTATCCCCAAATGCACGCACCTTTGCAAAATGCAGTCATGGACAAGCGCCGCCGGTTGCGGTATCATAGTAGTATGCGTATATCTGCGCTCCGCAGGGGCGCAAAAGTAAACAAGGAGGTAAAGAGTATGGGCAAATTTCCCAAGGGCTTTTTGTGGGGCGGCGCTACCGCCGCCAACCAGTGCGAGGGTGCATGGCAGGCAGACGGCAAGGGTCTGGCAACGGTGGACGTGACCCCCTTCGGCCCGGACCGTTTTCCGGTGGCAACGGGCTATATGGAAATGCTGGGCTGCGATGACGCACATTTCTACCCCAGCCACGAGGCCATTGACCTGTATCACCATTATAAAGAGGATATCGCCCTGTTTGCAGAGATGGGCTTCAAGTGCTTCCGGCTGTCCATTGCATGGACCCGCATCCTGCCCAACGGCGACGATGCTCAGCCCAACGAGGCAGGACTGGCCTTCTACGACAGCATTTTTGACGAGTGCCATAAGTACGGCATTGAGCCGCTGGTCACCATCTGCCACTTTGACACTCCCATTGCCCTCATCAAAAAATACGGCGGCTGGAAAGACCGCCGCATGGTGGACGCCTATGTCCACTACTGCGAGGTGCTGTTCGACCGCTTCAAGGGCAAGGTGAAGTACTGGCTCACCTTTAATGAAATCAACATGCTGCTGCACCTGTCCTTTACCGGCGCCGGGCTGGTATTCCACCCCGGCGAGAATGTGGAGCAGGTCAAGTATCAGGCCGCCCATCACGAGCTGGTGGCCAGCGCAAAGGCGGTAAAGCTGGCGCACGAAAAAATGCCGGACGCTATGGTGGGCTGTATGCTGGCGGCGGGTCAGTTCTACCCCCGCACCTGCGCCCCGGAGGATGTGCGGGCGGCGCAGGAGGCAGACCGGGACAACTACTTCTTTACTGACGTACAGGTGCGCGGCGCTTACCCCGTGTGGGCTAAAAAGCGGATGGAGCGCGCCGGGGTGCAGCTGCACACACAGCCCGAGGACGACCGCACGCTGCGGGAGGGCACGGTGGATTTTGTATCCTTCAGCTACTATTCCAGCCGCTGCATCACGGTGGATAAGGAGCTGATGGCGGCAGAGAATGCGGAAGGCAACGCCGTGTCTGCATCGGTGAAGAACCCCTACCTGAAAGTCAGCGAGTGGGGCTGGGCCATCGACCCGGTGGGTCTGCGGGTGACCCTGAACACCATTTACGACCGGTACGAAAAGCCTATGTTCATCGTGGAGAACGGTCTGGGTGCGGTGGATACCGTAGAGCCGGACGGCTCCATCCACGACAGCTACCGCATCGACTACCTGCGGGCGCACATCGAGGAGATGGAAAAGGCCGTCAATGAGGATGGTCTGCCGCTGATGGGCTACACCACATGGGGTCCCATCGACCTTGTGAGCGCCTCCACCGGCGAGATGAAAAAGCGGTACGGCTTTATCTATGTGGACAAGGACAACGACGGCAACGGCACCCTTGCCCGCAGCCGGAAGGACAGTTTTTACTGGTATAAAAAGGTCATCGCTTCAGACGGCGAGGACCTGACCTGAGCAAGCGCCCCGGCACTGTTTGCGGTATGGCAGCGCCGGGGCGTAAACGTGTGAGGACGAACCGATAACGGAGAAAATTTATGACACCACAAATCATTGCACACCGCGGTGCTTCCTATCTTGCACCGGAAAACACCCTGACTGCCTTTAAAAAAGCCATGGAGATTGGCGCGGACGGCGTAGAGATGGACGTACAGCAGACCATTGACGCCGGGCTTGTGATCCACCACGACTATATGATCGATCTGCACACGGATATTTCCGGCAAGATCTACGATATGACCATGGGCGATTTAAAGGAACTGGATTTTGGCAGCTGGAAGGACGCCATCTTTCAGGACGAGAAGATCGCCACCCTGCAGGAGGCCATGGAACTGTGCAGGCAGATGCCGGGATGCACCGTGCATCTGGAACTGAAATCCACCATGGACAACGACCCGGACTTTGTGCCCCGGGTGCTGGAGGTGCTGCAGCAGACCGAGATGGTAGAACAGGTGATCCTTGTTTCCTTCAACCACGCGCTGCTGCGGCAGGCAAAGCAGCTGCTGCCCGAACTGCGGGTGGGTGCACTGGTATACGGCGAGCTGGAAAGCATGCTGCTGCCGCCGCCCATCATCTGGAAGGATCTGGGACTGACCAACGGCATAGACGACATGGATGCCATGGACGCTGCCCTGCCGGAGAGCGCAGCAGACGAGGAAAATTGCAGCTGGATGACCCGCTGGATGAGCGATAAGGTAAGTATGCTGCGGGCAAACTTTCCCGGCGAGAGCCTGAACGAGATCTATAAAAACCTGTTGTCGCAACGGGATCTGCCCGCCTATATCAGCAGTCTGGACTTTGTGCCGGAGTGGGTCAGCTGTGAGTACCACACCGCCTACAAAAACGCCGGTTTCATTGACAAACTGCACGAGATGGGCATCAAGGTGTCTTTGTGGACGGTGGACACGGAAGATTCCGTCCGCAGCCTGCTGCGCACCAGCGCCGATGCCTACATCACCAACCGCCCCGACCGCGTGCGGGAGTGGATGGAGAAGGAACAGGCAGCGACCGCCCCAACAGAAACCGCCACGGCAGAGTCTGCCCCCACTGCTGAAGCAGACGCCGGGACAGCTGCCGCAGAGTAAACCGACCGGAACAGACACAAAAAAGAGATAGGCTTTCCCGAAAGGGATCGCCTATCTCTTTTTCATTCATTTTATTCTGCTGCGTCGGTCAGCACAAAGGTCAGCTCTGCGGTGACGGCGCACTTGCCGTCCACCCATGCCGAGGCCTTGCCTACGCCCACAGCGCCGTGCTGCTGTACCAGCTCGCAGTGGAGGGTGAGCACGTCCCCGGGGGTGACCTGCTTGCGGAAGCGGGCACTCTTGATGCCGCCGAACAGTGCCAGCTTGCCCTTGTTTTCCGGCAGGCTCAGCGCTGCCACAGCGCCGGTCTGTGCCAATGCTTCCAGCAGCAGCACGCCGGGCATGACCGGCTGCGCCGGGAAGTGGCCGTTGAAGAATTCCTCGTTGCGGGTGACGCACTTGCGGCCGATGGCCCACTGCCCCGGCTCGTAGTCCAGAACACGGTCCACGAGGGCAAAGGGGTAGCGGTGGGGCAGAATTTCTGCAATCTGCACGCTGCTCAGGGTGTTGGCGTTTTCACGCACGGTACGGGGTTCTGCCATGGGTCAGCCCTCCCATCTGCGCAAGGCGATGCAGGCGTTGTGGCCGCCAAAGCCCAAGCTGTTGCTCAGCGCGTACTGCATTTCCTGCTGCCGCCCGGTGTTGGGCACATAGTCCAGATCGCACTCCGGGTCGGGCTGGGCGTAGTGGATGGTGGGCGGGGCGAACTGGTCCCGCAGCGCCAGCGCGGTAAACACGGCCTCGATGCCGCCCGCGCCGCCCAGCAGATGGCCGGTCATGCTCTTGGTGCTGACCACGGTCATCTCCTTGGCGTGTGCGCCGAACACGGCGTGGATGGCGGCAGTCTCGCAGGCATCGTTCATGTGGGTGCCGGTGCCGTGGGCGTTGATGTGATCCACCTGCTCCGGTGCGATGTCGGCATCCACCAAGGTCAGCTTCATGCAGTCGATGGCACCTGCGCCGCCGGGAGCCGGAGCAGTAAAGTGATAGGCATCGCAGTTGGCACCGTAGCCCACCACCTCGGCATAGATGTGTGCTCCGCGCGCTCTTGCGTGCTCCAGTTCTTCCAGCACCAGCACACCGCTGCCCTCACCCATGACAAAGCCGCCGCGGCGGGCGTCAAAGGGCAGGCTGGCAGCGTCCGGGTCGGTGGCGGTGGAAAGTGCCTTCATGCTGGTAAAGCCGCCGATGCCCAAGGGGCTGATGCAGCTTTCCGCGCCGCCGCAGACCATCACCGGCTCGTAGCCGTCCCGGATGCGGTGGAAAGCGTCGCCTACGGCGTTGGTGCCGCCGGCGCAGGCCGTGACCGGGCAGGTGCACATGCCCTTCAGACCGAAGCGGATGGCCACCTGCGCCGCTGCCATGTTGGCAATGGCCATGGGCACAAAGTAGGGGCTTACCTTCTCCATGCCCTTTTCCTCGCCGCGGGCGTGCTGCTCCTCGATCGTGGGCAGACCGCCGATGCCGCTGGACAGAATGACGCCGATGTCCTTGCCCTCGGCCTCGGTATCAAGGCCGCTGTCTGCAATGGCTTCGGCGGCAGCGCCCAGTGCCAGCAGGGTGAAGCGCGCCATTTTGCGGACTTCCTTTTTGTCCACCACGCTCTCGGGGTCAAAATCCTTTACCTCACCAGCCAGCTTGCACTTGAAGTCGGTGGTGTCGAACTGGGTGATGGGGCCGATGCCGCATTTACCGGCACGGGCTGCTGCCCAGCTGTCCGCCACATTGTTGCCCAGCGGGTTCACCGTGCCAAGGCCGGTGATCACAACTCTGCGTTTTTCCATAAGGGTTCTCCTTTACATTGCCATGCCGCCGTCCACACAGAGCACCTGCCCGGTGAGATAGCTGCTTTGTTCTGCGGCAAAAAACGCCACTGCCTGTGCCACATCCTCCGGCTGGCCTGCGCGGCCGGCGGGGATGCCCTGCGTCATGCCGGTGCGCACCGCCTCCGGCAGCACGGCAGTCATGTCGGTGTCGATAAAGCCTGGTGCTACCGCGTTCACGGTCACGTTCCGCGCGGCCAGTTCCCGGGCAAGGCTCTTGGTCAGGCCGATGAGCCCCGCCTTGCTGGCGGCGTAGTTGGTCTGCCCGGCGTTGCCCCGCAGCGCCACCACGCTGGAAAGGTTCACGATGCGGCCATAGCGCTGGCGCACCATGCGGCGGGCGGCCTCCTTGCAGCAGAGAAAGGCGCTTTTCAGGTTGGTGTCCAGCACCGCATCAAAATCCTGCTCGGTCAGGCGCAAAATCAGGTTGTCCCGGGTGATGCCCGCGTTGTTCACCAGCACATCCACCCGGCCAAAGGCCTCGGCAGCGGCATCGAACAGCGCCTTGCAGCCCTCGGCGGTGGATACATCCGCCTGCACGGTCACCGCCTGCACGCCCTCGGCGCGGCAGAGCGCTGCCGTCTGCTCCGCAGGCTCTGCGCCGTGGCAGTAGTTCACCACCACGTTGCAGCCCTGCTTTGCCAGTGCCACGCACACTGCGCGGCCAATGCCCCGGCTGCCGCCGGTAACAATGGCGGCGCGGGTCAACTTTTCTTCGCTCATTCTGCTTCCTTCCATGCGGTCAGCACCGCATCCAGCTGTTCCGGGGTCTCCACTGCGGTGCAGACCACCCCGGGCAGGGTCTTTTTCACAAAACCGCTCAGGGCGCTGCCGGGGCCGACTTCCAGAATGTGGTCCACGCCCAGCTCGCCCAGACGGCGCAGGGTATCTTCCATGTAGACGCTGCTCTGCACCTGCTTTACCAGCAGCTGTGGGATGCTGTCGGTCTCGGCCTTTTCATGCCCCAGACAGTTGAACAGCACCGGCGTCTCCATGGTGCCGAAGTTTTCGCTCGCAAAGCGCTGTGCCAGCGCATCCCCTGCGGGAGCCATCAGCTTTGTGTGGAAGGGGCCGCTGACCTTCAGCGGGATGCAGCGGCGGGCACCGGCTTCCTTTGCCAGCGCGGCGGCCTGCTCCACAGCGGCCTTTTCGCCGCCGATGACCAGCTGCCCCGGGCAGTTGTAGTTGCAGATCTGCACACAGCCCGCCGCAGCCGCCTGTTCGCAGCAGGCGGACAGCTTTTCTCTGTCCAGCCCCAGCACGGCGGTCATGCCGCAGTCGATGCCCTTTGCAGCTTCGG
>ENA-OPDF01001947-OPDF01001947.1-human-gut-metagenome-genome-assembly--contig:-NODE-1947-length-11316-cov-2.422076_pt1 | contig 11316 bp, 11 predicted proteins | sample MGYA00241575_ERZ501501 | MGnify/ENA primary metagenome ERZ501501 (study PRJEB25962, sample SAMEA1972229) | human gut metagenome | biome: human gut; feature: human-associated habitat; material: faeces... | reverse complement strand
CGCGGCCATTTCCGCACGGGTCATGTCGCCGTTGGGGTCGATAATGTTGCTGGATTTGCCATAAAGCAGGCCGTTATCCACGGCTGCGGACACGGCTTCGGCATACCATGCGGTACGGTCATAGTCCTTGAAATCTGTTGCTTTGCGGGTAGTCGTTCCTGCCGCCGACGCGCTGACTGCCAGCAATAAGCACGATACTGCCGCAAGGAACAATGCGAGGATTCTTTTTCGTTTCATTTTGAAGTCCTCCTTGTAGAATCAGGTAAGGGGAACGCTTTGGGCGTTCCCCTTGAATGAATTGCGATTAGACCGCATCCCAAGCGATGATGAACAGAACGCTTGCGATGGCGGTGTTGGTCACAGCTTCGGAGACCGGGGTCACGATGGCGTCATAGGCAATGCTGATGCTGTTTGCAGAGGTGTCGCCCACGCCGGACATGAAGCAACCTTCAACAGCAGCGTCCAGAAGCGTCTGCTTGGAAGCGTTCTTGTCGTCGGTCATCTTCTTTTCGCCGTCGCCGAGGCGGAGGGAGAAGCCAAACTTGTTGGAGTTGACCTTTTCATGGGCGAGCGTGGCCTTGTCGCCGAACGCAGCCAGCGACCAGCCCTGCGCGGCTTCGATGCTCACGGAATTGACCTTGACAGCGCCGAACGAGTTGTTGACGATCTTCGCATCCGTTGCGGTGGAAACGGTGCCGTCCGTGCCAACAGCGATGGGCAAGACGGTAGGAACAGTGACGCTCATCTTCGTGGCCGCAGGATCGCCGCCGATAGAACCGTCAGCGGTGGACGAGAGGGTGACACTGGAAGTGCCGGTGCCGCCCGAAGCGTCAACAGTGTTGGCAGCGGAAGCGGAAATGGCGAGGGACGCGATCATGCAGATAGCGAGGATGAGAGAGATAGTCTTCTTAAAGTTTTTCATTGTAAATTACTCCTTTTGTTTTGAAAATTAGTTTTTGATGGTGATTGTGATAATAGCCCCGGCTGTGCCGATAATATCGCCGGTTTCGGGGTCCAAGTTGTGAAAATACGCGGTACATTCGTATGTACCAGCGGGGAGAACAACATCCAGCTTCGCGCGTTCGATTTTGCTGCCGACGGCGATAGCGCCGGATTCGTAAATCTGTTCGCCGGTGTCATTGCGGACGATCTGGACTTTCTGTGGGTAGTTGTTGATCGATTCGTTTACGATCATGACGTTGCCCTCAGCCTTGCCGTTTTCAAAGTACGGCGCGGTGTTCATGCTGATGTTGATCATGCCTTCCGCGACCTTTTCGTTCAGTTTTTCCGCAATTTCTTCGGGCGAAAGGTTATCCCAGCCGCCCTCGACGGCGCTGGAATCGTAGACGATACCGGTTTGACCACGAGCGTCTTCTTTGGTCAGCGGCTTGCTGACCAGACGGGTGATAAGAAAAATGCCCGCGCCAATGGCACAGACGAGAAATGCGACGGCAAGCACAACGCGGATATTGAGCCGTGCCTGTTTTGGATGATCCTGATATACTTCGTACATGGAAACAGCTCCTTTGTATTTTGTTTTGTATGCTAGGGCGGAATACGATAGCGACACAGCAGGCGATACAGGTCGTCTGCTGTGCATGGAATCTGATTTCCGGGCAATTCGATACCTCCTCCATCTGAATTTGGGTATAAAGAAACACGGCCTTATGAAAGGTCGTGTAACTTGTTTATATTTAATGCAATAATTCCGATATCCATATGTCAAGCACATGGCAGAAATCTCAGACCATCAAATTACAGATGATCTGAGATTCCTGCTTTTTTAGTTATGGAATCGATGATAAAATAGCCCGTTGAAATTGTTAGCGACTACCCCTATTCCTCGTTTGACGATAACTCAAGTTCGATTTCAGAATTCTCAATCTCAACCTCCATTGCAGTGCGAATAGGTTCGTATATGGGTACATTTTGCTCAATGGCTTCAAAGCTTACCACCAACGAATATTTGGCCTTGAACAATGAACCCCAGCCTTTGTGGCCTCTAACCGCGATGCAAAACGCATCACTTAACTCATTGGATTTAATAATGGTCCAGTCTTTTTGTAGAGTACCATTCTTATTTGAGAAATTATCTACCTGACCATGATTAGTTGCATCGCCAATTGTCCATATGAAATTTCCGTCGTCATTGGTACTCCTTCCAGTTTCATATATCCGCCTAGAAAAAGTTTCAAACGATTCACCTGAGCGGCTACAGCACCAATCAACCCATGTGGATAGATATCGCTTAACACTTCTGCGGGTTCTTCTAGGTTTTGCTGCATATGACAAAGTAACCTCGATTAAGATATCATTCTCTTCACCAACAGAACTGAGTTCTTCTGGAATGGGAATGCGGTAGACATGGGCTTCTCCCTCTCCAATTTCTCTCAATTCTTCGGTCAATAGTGTGATGCGGAATTCGTCATTTCTTGTTGCTCGAGTCGCATCTGGAATGCCATATCCCATTCTGCGTAACGCTTCAACATATTTTGTCGAATCATTTTTAACCCACTCTGGCCATCGTGCAGAATGGGCAACGAGAGCACGATATAATAATGCTGGAGCTTCTGGATACAAATATTCGATTTTTGCAGCAATACTGGTAACCTTGGGGGCGGCAAACGAAGTACCAACCTGGTCCTTTGAATACGCAGGACCCACAGGTGATTTCCTAACCAATTCAGGGCATACTTCTTTTGGCGTTGTGAAAGTAAGATGTCCTTCCTTTGGAACTACCATCGTTCCGCCATACTCTACTACATCAGGTTTCACAACATCCCAGATTCCTGGGCCGGAGCGCGAAAATGCAGAGATATGATCTTTCCCTCCAAGCGCCTCAGTATCTTCGGTCTGATAATCAGACAATGCAACAGAACCGACTGTAAGTGCTTGTAGACTTTGCCCTGGATCGCATATTCTACATAATTCGCGTTCTAGATAGTCCGGGTACGGATATCCCGCTTGTATATAGGCAGCAATCGTATCGGTGTCCACATTACCAGCTGCCTGCACAAACAACACATCGTTTTCGTAGCATTGAGCATCTATTGCAGCTGCCCAAGCAGACATATGTTTAAGTTCGCACGGTAGTTTTGAGCCAATTGATTGATTAAATATTTTACTTGGAGCTAAAGCACCGAGACGATATGTATGAACAATATCTTCGATTAGTTTGGGAGGCATCACATCCTCTGGCATTTCGTTGTTTGCATCCAACACTCTTACGTTTCGTATCCATGCAGATAACCGAATATCTCCCTGGCTAGGGATTTCAGTAGGATATAACACAGCGCCTGCCACTCTTGTTCCGTGCCCACCAATGGATACTTCATCCGCAACGCTGGGTGTATTAGGAAGATACGATTTGGAACTATCACTGAGTATAGCGGGAGCAATATATCGGTGTTCCTCTTGGATACCGCTATCTATGACACATATCTTAGGTGCATCTTCTAGGGGGGCGATTATTTGAACATCTACATTGTCAGCATCGTGGGATTCACAAGATTGTGGGCAGTTGATTGTCTCAACCTCACAGACTTCAAATATATACGGAAAGTTCAAGACAATATCTTTCAAGCCTTTTCCGCTTATTCGAATACGAGCGGTAAAGCTATCTGGTAATACTGTTAAGTTTACTGACCCATCGATAAATGTGGATATTTCTCCTTCATATGCTGCCACAAATTCTTCCAAAATAGATTCGCGTTTGGATTTTACTTCATCCCACTTGATATATGCGTCCCGGTATCTGGTTTTCCATCTTGCAAGCCTTTGAGCATAATGATCTTCCGACTCTCCATTTGTGTAGTCAGGTTTATCCGGGAGTTCTTGACCCCCTGTGCAGCTAACGCCAATATCAACGCAAATTTCTTCTTCTGGATTAAGATCCATCCACTTACGGAGAAGTGATTCCGATAGCACCCTTGAAACTCGGTCTGCGTCTTCACACAAGGCATATACCCTTGCGGGGGTATTACACCGAGTATTTATATTTGCTATAAAATTATCTACCTTTTGATTTAGGATGCTCATATCAACATCTTCAGTTGCTACAATAATATAACCACTGGGATTCTCGCTGATTATTTCAAATCCAAGCCCTTTAAGGAAACTCAAATCAGAATTGGGGTCGATTTCCAAAAGGATAGGGATTCCTATTTCAAAATGGGGCAAGTGGGCATCTGCTCTGCTTTGCTGTCGCTCTTTCCAAAATTGTGATAATTCAGAGGAACGCCGCTTTAAATTTCCACCATGAATAGTGCGGTTGGCTCTATTTTGATTTGTTCGATTAGATGGATGTACTCCACCCCGCAGCTTAGGCTTTCCGGATAAAACCAAAGGCAACGGAAGATGTTCAAAGTTATGATCCATCCTTTACCTCCTAAAACTTTGTAAGTTCTGCTAGTGCTTGCTCAAAATGTGCTGAAGACACATATTTCAAGCCAGAAAGGACCGCATACTTTGCTGCATTTTGTGCTGCACTTACCACATTGGCTGCTGAATAACCTTGAAGTTTCTTAGACAATCCTGTCAGATCCACCTTTGAATCCACCGGAACAGCTGAAAGAGTCATTTGAAGCAATTGAACAATCTCGATTTCGGATGGCATAGGAAGCTCAATAACGTCGTCAAATCTTCTGAAAAGAGCTTCATCTAAAGTAACTTTTAGATTGGTTGTGGCAATTACAAGGCCGGGAGCATCGTATTCGTCAAGAAGTGTTAATAACATGTTGACGATTCGTGGCACTTCACCAACATCCTGAGTTGCAATACGAGATTTTGCAATAAAATCACATTCATCTAAAAGCAAAACTACAGGCTCTTTTTTGCAATAGTCAAAGACCAAGCGCAGATTGGATGCTGACTCTCCAAAATATGATGAGATTAAAGAGTCAAACCGAACTTTTAATAAAGGCAACCCCAAATTCCATGCAATTCGTTCGGCGCTAAGCGTTTTTCCGCAACCGGGTGCACCATGTAACAGAATTTTCTTTTTGGGTTTCAAATTATACTTTTTTAAGCGCTCTTGAGCTGCATATTCTTTTTCTATTGCCAGCAATCTTTCTTCAATATTTCGCGGAAGCACCATATGATGTTTGAGTTGGTCACGATTAATGTAGGTGACAAGCTGCATATTGTTCCGTTTGCTCTTTGGTAAAGAAATCATGTCCGATTGCGCTGCGGTAGAAAATACACCTGCATTCTTCGGGCGCTCTGTGGCTGCAATTTTTTCGAGGTCATCCGCTAGTCGGTTGTGGCCTAGCCCTCGTTCAGATTGAATAATAGAATAAGCAATTTTCTTCAGTGATATTATATCTTCGGCATATATTGCACGGAAAAAGCGTTTATAGAGATCTGCTTTCATGTTTTTGTCCTCCCAATACATTTAAGTCATACATACTCGTGGACTATAATCTCTGGTATTTTTGCTGTCCTGACGAGGATTTTTCCATTGGGGCAACATTAACATGCTCACTGTTAACATAGTTTAGAAAAAGCGTCCCAAGCAATAGTCTATCGCCACGTGAAATTCTATTCCATTCATATCCTTTAAAAAGATCTCGCACAATAAAAGTCTCACCTTTGTTAAGCCGGGCAGTTTCGTTTATTGCTTTCGATAACAAATCGTTGACATTCGGCATATTGACTTCCTTCTAAATATCAATGTTAATATCCTTATTATATATTTTACTGCAAGAAAGTCAAGATGACGAAGCGAATAAGCTCTTGAGATGCGTTTTTTGACCTGTTTATAGCACAAAGATACTCAAAATTGAAACGTTTTTGCTATTTCAATCTACGCTGCCTGAGAAACTCCAGAAACAGGTCTTCGATTTCCTTGTCGCTTTTGAACTTGCTCAGGTACGGTGCAAAGCGTTTTCGGTCAAAGCTCAGCTTTTTCGGCGGTGCGGCTGCCCGCTGCGTAGCTTTTGCCCGCGCTTCCCGCCATGCGGCGTAAATTGCCTGCTGATCCGCTGCCGGCGGCGGGCATTGCGTCTGAATAAACGTCATTGTCTGCTTGTTCAGCGCATAGCCTTCGATCTGGCACATCTCGACAAACGCCGTTTGCGTCGCTGTATCGTAATCTGCAATCAGGTCGGCACAGGCCAGATTCAGCTTCTTCGGCCCATTCTCCACGATCTCGGCAAGCGGCGGGATCAGCTGTGCCAGCTTGACCGCCTTGCGGATTTCATACTCTGTCACGCCGAAAAACTCAGCTACAATTTTTCTCGCGTTGTACCTTTGGCGATTGTCGCCAAAGGTTTCAACTGCCGCATTTCGCTGTCCGCAGCGGTTTCGGGCATCCAGCAACGCTTTATACGCCTTGCCGCGCTCGATGATCGTCAGATCCTGACGGCGCAGAAGATTCGTTGCAATCGCAATGCTGATGGCACGCTGGTCGTTGACGTTCATAACTGTTGCCGGAATATCCGTCCATCCTGCCAGCTTTGCCGCTGCTGTGCGGTTATGCCCGGCCAAAATCTCAAATTCATCAGTTCCTGCGATGGGGCGAACCAGAATCCGCTCATACAAGCCGTTCTCTTTTAATTCTTCCGCAAAGGCTTCCAGCTTAGCGTGAGGGTAGGGGTGAAAGCCGATGTCGGCGGTAAAGAACGGGCGCAGCTTGCTGATCGGCACGTCACGAAATTGCGTTTCCGTCTGCGGCACTGGCATCTGAAAAATCTGCTCATACGCTGCATCGCCGGTCTGCTGCTCGGATGCCTGCTGGGTCGCGCTCATACGCTTGCGCAGCATCTCGTTCATGTTCGCTCTAGCCAAGCCGCAGCACCTCCGAGGCGAGATTCCGATAGGATTCCGCTGCCGGATTGCCCGGCTCGTAGTCCAGAATGCTCATACCAGCCATGGGGCATTCTGCAATACGAATGGTGTACTCGATGGGCCGGTCAAAGACGTGCAGATCGTCGCCGTAGACTTCCCGGACGCTCTGCTGTACGCTTTTGCAGAGCTGCGGTCGGGACTGATACATTGTCAGCAAGATACCGGCGATCTTCAAACCCGGATTGAAATGCTTCTGCACCGAATGTACCATGTCCAGCACATCCGGGATGCCCTCGGAGGCGAGGAAATGAGACTGCACCGGAATGATGCAGTAGTCCGACGCGCTCAGCGCATTGACGGTCAAAAGCTCCTGCTTGAGTCCACAATCAATAATAATGTAGTCATAGGTGTCGCGCAGCGGTTCCAGCACCTGCGTCAGCATCTTTTCTGCGCAGCATTCGGATTCGTTCACGGCTCTGTACTGCGAGATCTGCATGACCTGAAGCCGCACAGCCGCGTCCGATAAGCGTCGATTCGCGGGAATGAGATCCGGCTTGCCGTCTGTGTGCAGGATGGAGCGCGGCAGATGCAGCTCCAGATCCTCCGGATAGTCGATGGCGGCAAGCAGAAGATTCGCCAGCGTATATTTCTGCTCAGCCGGCGTATAGCCCATAGACGCAGTGAGATTGCCCTGTGGGTCGTTATCGATGAGAAGTACGCGCTTGCTTTCATCCGCCAAAGCAGAAGCGAGATTCAGAGCAGTCGTCGTCTTACCGACGCCGCCCTTTTGATTGGTGATCGCAAAAATTGTACTCATAATAAGCTCCAGAAATAATGATTCGAGTCAGCGTTCTGAACCTACTGTGCAAATCTCTGTTTGCAATTCATTTGCAAATAGTGTAATATAACTTCAAAAAGAATAAGAAAAAACACGAAAATGCTTTCTCACGAAATATTTGCAATTTGGTTCATTTTTTGTTGTAATCTCGACAAAAAAATGAACCCTCGACCTCTGGATTAAGAGTCACCTTAAAGGTAGCTCATAACCCGGAGGTCGGGGGTTCAAATCCCTCTCCCGCAACCATAAAAACAGCCGATTTCAATATGAAATCGGCTGTTTTTCTATACTTTTTCAGGAAAATGAGCAGAGCGGGCAAGCGAAGAATTCAACTTTAATTCAACTTGCTTTCAAAATCACGCTTTTTTCAGGAAAATATCTGAGAGGACTTCTGCATTCTTCCTGTCCGCTTCCTCGACGACGTGCGCGTAAATATTTGCCGTTGTGCTCACCTGCGCGTGTCCAAGCCGCTTGGAGATCGAAACGGAATCCACGCCGTTAAAGTAGAGCATGGACGCCATTGTGTGCCGGAACGCATGGGGATTGATATGCGGCAGGCCGTGGCGCTTGCTGAATTTGCTCATCCAGTCTGTCACGCTGTCCGGGTGCATGGGGCTGCCGTTCTCCTGTGAGAAGACAAAGCCCTGATTCTCGTAGAATTCGCCCAGACGCAGCCGCTCGGTGTTCTGCCATGCGCGATAAGTGCGGAGAAGCTGCATTGTCTCTGCCGGAAGCGTAATATAGCGGTCAGACGTGGCCGTCTTCGGAGTATCCTCATAGATCCCGCGATCCGGGGCATACAGAACGTTGTTGCAGATATGGACGCGGTTCTTCTCAAAGTCAACGGCGCTCCATTTCAGGCCCAGCAATTCCCCGCGCCGTGCGCCAGTCAGCAGAAACAGGTGTGTCAGCGTTTCCCATTTCAGCGGCTCCTGTTTGAGCGCGTCGCGGATCGCCGCGATCTGCTCCGGCTGGAAGTAGTTTACTTCTTTCTTGGCAACCTTCGGAAGCGTGGCCTTTGCCGCGACGTTGAAGGGAATCTGGCCTTCCTTCTCCGCCTGGTCAAGAACCGTAGAGATCAGCCGGTGATGCTCCAGAATCGTCTTTGCAGACAGGCCGGAACCGGTGCGCTTGTTCTGCCCCGGCTTTCCGAGCGCCGTATAGAAGCTGTTCAGATGGTCTGCACGCAGATCTTTCAGCTTGATATGGCCGATAGCCGGGTAGATGCGCTCGGTCAGCTCCTTGTAGCGGACGATCGTGGAGTGCTTCGCTCCGCGCTGCTCCTTCATGGCAATTACATATTCGCAGTACGGCTCAAACTTCTGGCGGCTGTCAGTGGTGACGCCCGCTCTGCACTCCTTTTCAAAGGTCGCGGCAAACGCCTCGGCCTTTTTTCGTGCGCTCTTTTCCGTCCAAGTCGGTGAAACCTCGAACGTAGCTGTCCACGGCTTCAACTGCTTCCCATCCGGCCCCCGCCCGCGATGAACGCGGATGGAATAGGAGATCAGCCGCCCGGCCTTGTCGCGGCGTTCTTGGATGTTAGCCATTGTTCCACCTCGTTATCCACTTCATCCAAATTCAGCTTGCTAAGAATATCGTCTAAATGTCTGCGAAATGCGCGTTCTGCCTTAAATATCAGAATATCTCCGTAATCTCGTTCATCAAAATCGAGGGTTTGAGGGATGGAATCAGCGTTTGAAATCTGCCATGCGTAAGCTGTTGCCTCGACGCGAACCGGTCTTGACGTGTTTGCAAAAAAGTCAACGGCTTTACGCTCATTTTCTTTGCTTGCCTCGTACAATTCCGGCTGATACTCTTTCAGGTTCACCATTGCTTCGAATGCGGTAAACATTCTGACGTTCTCCAGCAGCCCGGCAAGGCCGTCCCATTCAAGCAGGCTTGACAGTTGCCCAGACAGCCCCGTTTCCTTAATCTGAGATAGTCTTTCCACCGCTTGCACAGAAAGCCCCGTAATAGCAGAAACGTCCGCCGTTGTGCGTCTTCTGACCCCATCTTCACCGTCTCCGAGCAGATAGGCAACGTCACAATCAAACAGTTTTGCCATGACTTGAACTCTACCAAGCGGCGGGATAGTCTTCCTATTCTCCCAGTCGAGAACGGTTCGACCGTCCAATATCTTGCCGTTATTCTCGACAAGTGAGATTTCTTCCGCAAGCTTATCCTGTGTCCATCCCTTGCGTTTTCTTTGCTCACGGATTCGCGCGGGGGTTTTACTTGTGTTCAGCAGCTTGGTTTTACACATGAGTTAAAAACGTACCTCCAATTTTTAGAATGTGAATTATCGGTGTTATTATACCATTCCATTTCCGCGTGGTCAATGATAAAATTTGACCATAGGCAAAATAATTTGACGAAATTCGGAGGTGCAACATGAATCAGTTCAAGACTATCCGCCAGACTGCCGCGATGGGCGTCTTGCCGGAGCATCGGCTCAGAATCCTTGTCGCGCAGAAGGATTGTCCCGGCTTTTATGCGGGCAACCGCTTTCTGGTCAACGTCGATCTTTTGATCGAGCAGCTGAACCGGCGGAGCACAGAGGCCGTGCAGAAGGGAGCTTGCTGATGGCGGAACGCCGTATGTTTGCCCGCGCAATCGTCGGTTCTGCGCGTTTCCTGCGAATGCCCGCGTCGTCCCGGCTGCTCTATTACGACCTCGGCGTTGCTGCTGATGACGACGGTGTGGTCGAAGCGTTCACTGTCATGCGCTCGACCGGGGCATCGGAGGACGATCTTCGCGTTCTTGCCAGCAAAAACTTTGTTCAGGTGCTGAATGATGATCTTGTGGTTGTCATCCTCGACTGGCGGGTAAATAATCAAATTCGCAAGGATCGATACCGCCCAAGCATCTATCATGATTCGCTGGTTTCTTTGGGGCTGCTTGAACAAAAAGCAGGCGCTGGTTTACCATGTGGCAACCAAAACAGCGATTTTGGCAACCGTCCGGTTAACCAGCGGTTAACCCAGTATAGTACAGGGGAGAAAAGTACAATATCTTCGCCTACGGCTCAGAGCGCGGGCAAGGGAAATGATGCTTCTTTCTCTGCATTTTGGAACGCTTATCCGCGAAAAGTGGGGAAGGGTGCAGCGCAGAAAGCTTTCTCCAAGGCCAAAGTTCCTCTGACTGTTCTTTTGCCAGCCTTGGAGCAGCAGAAGCAAAGCGACCAGTGGAAACGCGACGGAGGGCGATATATTCCATACCCGGCAACTTGGCTGAACCAAAAACGTTGGGAAGACGAACCACCTGCCCAGCCGGAAAAGGATATGGAGCCTGCCGAGGATTGGACGGTCACGCACCCAGAATGGGCGGATCAATCGACTTGGGTTCCCGGCCCTGACGGGGTTTACAGACCAGTGGGGGTGATGCCGTGAGCCTGGCAAGCCAAAGCGTGGCAGGAAGCATTCTCATAGATGCTGCGTGCCTGTCAGCGGTGCGTCAGCAGGTGCGAGCGGACGATTTTGAAGTTGCTGCTGACCGTGCAATTTTTGAGGCTGCCTGCCGTCTCGCAGATGCGGGACAGGCCGTCGATGTGGTCACAATTTTGCAGGATGCTCGGCGGCACGGGGCGGATTTGTCAGAAGAATATGCGGCGACGCTGTTGAAGGTTACGCCGACCGCGGCCAATGCTGCGCAGTATGCTTCTGCCGTCCATTCCGAGGCCGTCCGGCGCAGGC
>ENA-OPDF01001942-OPDF01001942.1-human-gut-metagenome-genome-assembly--contig:-NODE-1942-length-11333-cov-2.592481_pt1 | contig 11333 bp, 7 predicted proteins | sample MGYA00241575_ERZ501501 | MGnify/ENA primary metagenome ERZ501501 (study PRJEB25962, sample SAMEA1972229) | human gut metagenome | biome: human gut; feature: human-associated habitat; material: faeces... | reverse complement strand
ATCGTATTCTTCTCACGCTCATTGTCCAAGTAACGATACGGATCATCGAACAAGCCCAAGAGGAACTTCATCTCCAAGATGCTCGCCACGGCACGGTTGATATTCTCTTCCGAGACTTTACCCTCTTTCACGGATTGTACAAGATATTGGTTGTAGATGCCACCCGTCATATCCATATCGATACCGGCGTTCGCAGCCAGTTCCCCAGCCTCCTTGTCATTTCGCACGATACTATGGGCTACCATCTCATTGATACCGGTATAATCGGTAACCACGAAACCATTGAAGCCCCAGTCCTTACGTAACAAATCGGTCATCAACCATTTATTACCCGTGCTGGGCACTCCGTTGATCTCATTGAAGGAGGCCATGAACGTAGCGACTCCCGCTTCCTTAGCCGCTAAATAAGGCGGCATATAATAATTCATCAATGTATTTTGCGACACGTCCGGCCTCAGCGGCCCCATAAGCGGCAAAGTGCTTGCAACAAGCCAAGATCGTATTCACGTCGGCCAACGAACGCCAATCGTTTCCTCCTTGGAAACCCTCGACACGGGCCTTCGCGATCAAGCTTCCCAAATACGGGTCCTCACCGGCACCTTCCATTACACGTCCCCAACGGGCATCCCGGGAGATATCCACCATCGGGGCGAACGTCCAAGCGATACCGGAAGCGCTCGCCTCATCCGCCGCGATCGCCGCGCTTTTACGCATCCGCTCCAAATCCCAAGAGCAGGATTCCGCCAACGGCATCGGGAAAATCGTACGATAGCCGTGCACGACATCATAACCAAACAATACGGGTATCTTCAAACGGCTCTCGGACAGAGCCATCTCTTGCATTTTACGTACGCCATCTACCGTATATACATTAAACAAGCTTCCAACAAGACCTTGTTTCAGCAAAGTCTCATAATCCCCCGTCATAACCGGGCCGGTCACATCCCAGTTACAGGAGTATTGGGCCATCTGCCCCACCTTTTCCTCCAAGGTCATCAAAGAGAGCACAGAATCTACACGGCGTTCAATATTTTTGTCGCCGCTGAAGCTTTTCCAGCCGCTTACAGCGGGCTGCTGGCATCCACCTAAGGTAGCGGCAACGGCCGCACCAGCGATAAAAGTCGTTAACCTTTTCATTATTCGTATCTGTATTATTTGTTCCAAGTTACCTGCGCCGATTTCACGTCCCGGGAGTTCGTACCTACATAGATATTGAATAAGCCCGGTTCCCAGATGTATTCCAATGCGCTGTTATAAAATTTCAAGTCTTCCGGCGTAATCGTAAAAGAGACTTTTCGGCTCTCACCCGGTTTCAAGGATATCTTCTGGAAGTTCTTCAACTCTTTCATCGGACGGGAGATGCTGGCAGCCGGATCGCCGATATATAACTGTACGACTTCCTCGCCCTCTAGCTTGCCTGTATTCGTCACCTGTACGCTGGCGGTCAATACACCACTCTCTCCTTGCACACTCGTCTTATCCAGTTGAAGATCACCGTAAGAGAAAGTCGTATAACTCAAGCCATAGCCAAACGGATACAAAGGATCGTTCGTGATATCCAGATATTTAGAAGTGAAATGATCATCCGCATTCATTGGGCGGCCTGTTTTCTTAGCATTGTAATACAAAGGAATCTGGCCTACGCTACGAGGAAATGTAGTTGTCAATTTTCCGGAAGGATTCACGTCGCCGAACAATACGTCCACCAATCCGCGAGCCGCGGCGGAACCTCCATGCCAAGCCTCAACGATCGCAGAGAATTGGCTATCCTCCCACTCCAAGGTCAACGGACGGCCGTTCGCCAAGACCAACACCACCGGTTTACCGGTCTCCAACAAAGCTCTCAACAGCTCTTTCTGGCTCTCCGGCAAACTAATATCCGCACGGCTGCAAGCCTCTCCGGACCAGTTATTCGGCTCACCCATTACGGCGATGATACGATCCGCATCTTTCACTTGCTCAACCGCTTCCTTCACCAAACGGGTATTCTCCACCGGATCAACCTTCAAGCCACTGGCTTTCGCCAACATCGGCTCGTTCGTCAAATTACATCCCTTGGCGAAGATCACACGGGCCTTATTGCCAACCATTTCCTTCACAGCCTGCACTACGGAAGCCGACTTCGCCGTATCGATACCACACCATGTCCCGAACAACTCAACCTTCTTATCCGCCAACGGGCCTACCACGGCGATCGTCCCTGTCTTTCGCAAAGGCAACAAACCCTTGTCATTCTTCAACAAGACAATGGATTTACCGGCGATATGGCGAGCCGTATTCATATGCTCATCCGTGAATGTATTCTTTTTCGCACGATCCGCATCCAAGTAGCGATAAGGGTCCTCGAACAAGCCCAATTTATATTTTGCCTCCAATACACGGCGGCAAGCCTGATCGATATCCGCTTGAGACACACGGCCCTCTTCCAGCGACTTCTTCAAGGTCGTGATATAGCCGTTCGTCATCATATCCATATCCAAGCCGGCATGCAAAGCCAAGGCCGATACGGTCTGCGTATCACCCAGACCATGATTGGTCATCTCGCCGATCGAATTATAATCGGAAACGACAAACCCATTGAATCCCCATTGATCACGAAGCAAATCGGTCAACAACCAACGGTTACCCGTAGCCGGAATCGCCTCCACCAAATTAAAGGAAGACATAACCGTGGCACAACCAGCCTCTACAGCCGCTTTATAAGGCGGGAAATACTCATTAAACATCTTGATACGGCTCATATCCACCGTATTATAATCACGACCGGCCTCGGAAGCGCCATACAAGGCAAAGTGCTTCAAGCAAGACAAGATCGTGTTCTCTTTCGTCAAGTCATCTCCTTGATAACCTCTCACCATGGCGGCGGCGATCTTTCCAGCCCACCAAGGGTCCTCTCCACTACCCTCGGCAATACGTCCCCAACGAGCGTCACGGGCGATATCCACCATCGGGGAATACGTCCATGTCACACCGTTTGAGCTGGCCTCGATAGCAGCGATACGGGCACTTTGCTCGATCAACGTCGTATCCCAGCTACAAGACAAAGCCAATGGGATCGGGAAGATCGTATGATATCCATGAATCACATCCAGTCCGAACAAAAGCGGAATTCCTAAGCGAGATTCCTTAACCGCTATCTCCTGCAATTTACGGAACGTCTCCAGCTCCGAGCCTCCCGTAGCACCCAGCCAGCCCCGACGAATCGTCTCGTCCGCTCCTTCCGAACCACTCAAGATGCCGGGAACACCCCCACCGGACAAGTTCAGCTGTCCGATCTTCTCATCCAAAGTCATTTTACCCATCAACTGATCGATAAACGTATCCATCGCTCTCGTATCTTGAACGGGCTTTTGTCCGTATGCCGCAAATGCCAAACAAGCGGCGAATGATAATATAATCTTTCTCATGTTATTTAAATATTAAGATTCTCTCGCATTATGGATCGTGAAACCCAATTTCTTCAAACCGTCCTGAATTTCCGGACAGCTCATAAACAAACGCCACAGAAGGCCCGTACGGTAATTCTCGATCATCGGGGCGATCGTACATTGGTCTATCGCCAGATAACGACGCGGATACCAATTCTCGCCTTCACTGAAAGCGTCGTAAAAACCATACTTACCCCAGATGCTATCTCCCAGATTGAAATAGAAATGCTTCAATGCCTTCGAGGATTCCTCCGGTGTATACGGATAACTGCTCAAGGCGGCTGTCGGCGTAATTACCCCATGATCGTTGGAGGGCATATGCGCGTTATAGCCTTTCACGGAATAACTGGCGGTCAATCCCCAGCAAGCGTCGCTATATCCCTTGAAGCCCTTCGGATTCTCTGCGCAATAACGGTAATCGATCAAGACGTGATTCCGGTTCAAGTCCCAGTAGTTAGCGTATCGATCCGACAAGCCTACCGGACATAGGCCGATATAAGAATAATGCGCCCAGAACAACGGACCGCCGTACTCCTCGGCATAATTATGTTTCAAGATCAAAGGTAAATCGTAAGCGACCGCATCGCTCTTGATCCCCCCTTTACGAGCCCATCCGTTATGATAAGCGGAAGCCGGGATCGGATACGTAGGCGAAGACGCCGCCAAAATATAAGTAATCAGACATTCATTGTAACCTTCCAAAGGAAAATTCATCTCCCATGCGTAATTCGGGCTCCAATGCCAATACAATACATCCTGCCCGTTCAAATACCATGTCCATTCCATCTCACGCCATAGCTGGTCAATCTTCGCAGCCAACGCTTTCTCGCTCGCATTACCGTCCTTGAAATATTGGCGTACGCATAAGAGACCTTGCATTAAGAAAGCGCTCTCTACCAAATCGCCTCCGTTATCCTTCTGGCCGAAAGGCTTTACCTTACCCGTAGGTCCATGCATCCAGTGAGGCCAGACCCCATGGAAACGATCGGCCTTCGCCAAGTAATCAGCGATTTGATGAAAACGGGCCACACCTTCCTCACGGGTGATAAAGCCACGCTCAATACCTACCAACAGCCCGGCGATGCCAAAACCACTACCTCCGGTGGTCACGATATCAGCGTCGTTCTCAGGATACACGCCATCCGTATGGATACGCTCACAGGCCAGTCCGGAGGTAGGCTCCGCACCTTCCCACATATAATTAAAGTGAGCCTTTTGTATATAGGTCAAGAATTCATCATCCGACTGAAAATCCAACTTACGCTCATTGGGCGTAGACTCTGCGGATGTGTCACTTTTCTTGGCCTCATGACAAGCGGTCAACGAAAAGCCAAGCAACAGGGTAACAACGCCTGTACGGAAATAGGTATTCATAGATATATACATTTAAAATAGTTATCGTCTCAATACTTTACTCATCGGTGAACGGCCGCTCTCTCCCAATGCCTCGATCGAGAAATAATAGTCCGTATCCTTATCCAAGCCCCTAAAATCGTACATCGTATCTCCCAGTACCGTGATACTGTTGTACAATTTATCCGGCGCTATACCATAATAGATATTGTAAGCGTACGCCTCTTTTACCGGCTCCCAAGTGATCATCGCATTCCGCTTATCCGCTTTTGAGCGTTCCACCTTTAAGTTCTTAACGGCGGCGGGAGCTTCTCCCAAACCATTTCCAAAAATACGAAATCCAGACATAGCGAAGTTGCCCGAAGGCACATGTTCGTTCACTATTTTCAAATAACGGGTTTTTAAAGGCTCACGCAACTCGATATAGTCGTGCGGAACGTCCTTGTCGTTATCGCTCTTATCGACTACCAATTCCCAATTTTGTCCATCTATAGAATGATAAATACGATATTGATGATACAAGTCCATCGCCTTATTATGCTGTACGGCTCTATGCTCGTAATAGTTCAACTGGATCGCACGTACCTCTTTCAATCCCTCTAAAGAGATCTGGAGCCATTCACCCGGCTCTCCCGAGCGGGCGGACCAGAAAGTACGCATGCTCTCATCCGTCACATTCTCTGGTACTAACGTACTATCCATGGAAGAGGCCATCACCGGTTTTCCATACGATAGCAACATCCAACCGGAAAACGTATTCGCGATATCATCGACCTTCCCTTTCGGCGTAAGCAAAGGATAGTCCCCGAAAGCGGTGTTCGAATACATCACGCCATCCTTATCGAATGCCGTAGGGTACAAACCGATACGACGCTCAAACTTATATTTCAAGGAAAGCATGCAAGTAGCCACATGCCAGTAATTGCCATACGCATCCTCGAAAGTACCACCATGGCCGGCACCTTGTACGAAACCTCCCGGCTTATAGCTCATCGGGTTATGTTTCTGGTAGGTGAACGGGCCCATCGGCTTGTCGGATACATAGACACCATCCGCATAGACCTTGAACTCCGTTCCCGGCGCACCGTATTGGAAATAATATTTACCGTTATGCTTGGTCACAAAAGCTCCTTCCGTAAAAGGCGCTAAAGTCGTACTATCGTCATTGTTCATCCCGAAACGTTCCCATCCGTGTTCTTCCGGGCGCAGCATCATGATCTCTTGGATCTTGCTGATCGGGTGGAAATCACGGCGATCCAATTCCACTCCCTTCAAAGCGAACTCATTACTTGAACCATAGTACATATACAAACGTCCGTCATCATCCAGCAAAAATGCCGGGTCCCAGCTAGGAAGAGCCGTTTTCTCCACATACCGCTTGAACTTTCCGCTTTTCGGGTTCGTACTATACCAAATAGGCAATCCCGCATAGGTAGAACCGGTATAGAACAAGGTATCTCCACTTACGAAAGCGGCCGGAGCGCACAAGTCGTCATCTTCCGGATAACGTTGGAAACCGGCGAATACGAACTCCCAATTACTCAAGTCCTTGGAATAATAGAATCCGGCTTGGTTCGTGGCGAAAAGGAAATATTCCCCTTTATACATGACCATCATCGGATCGGCCGTAGAGCGGAAAGAACCATTCTTCACCAAATCCGGCAGATTCGCCCGGAAGCAGTAGCTCAAATTCATCGGGTTGCAATAGGTAGAGGGATGATCGGCCGTAGCGTCGAACCAGCGGGTAGCTTGCTGAGGAGCTTTTACCCGTACATCACGAGGATCCGCTTCCATCCGGATATCTATTTTCGTATCGTTATCGCCAAACGTGCGATAAGCGTACTTCATCCCCGGATAATACACGAATAACTCATGATCATAGCGGCTTGCTTGTATCTTATAATAGCCTGTCGCATCGGTGGTATAATGAACCGGGCTAGCCGTGAACATCACCGTAGCGCCTTCCAAAGGCTTGCCGTCCGGTCCGGTAATCGTACCTTCCAGAAAATGCTCTGGGGATACGGTAATATAGTAATCGCTTACCTGCCCTTTGATCACGATCACGGAATCTCCCCGCTCGTTTACTTGAGCGTTTACGGTAGAGACCGCAAAGAAAGAGGCAAGGAGTGATACGAGCATACACTTATTGTAGGCTTTTAAGGAAGCGCTAGAAACTCCTACGTCTTTCCGGAAAAACATGTACGTGTTTTCCGAAAAAGACGTACATGTTTCCGAGAAAACACGTACATGTTTTTTCCAAGAAGCGATAGCCCTATTTATTCTATTACATGCCAGCATATTATGTTCAAGATAAGTTATTGTTGTTTTTTGTCGCATTATTATTTTATGGATTGAATCTTTTGGATACCTTTCTGGACATCCGGATGGCTCATGAAAAGGTTCCACAACAGATTCGTACGGTAATTCTCGATCATAACCGTTACAGGCGCTTGATTCAATCCCATAAATAAGGGAGATACCCAATTTACAGTCAAGTTGAAAGCATCCCGGAAACCGTACTCACCCCATAAGAAGCTGCCGTGGTTACGATAATAATTCCGCAAGGCTTTCATGGAAGCGTCCGGCGTATAAGGGAAAGAAGCCAGAGCGCCCGTAGGTGCCATCGTTCCGTTATCCCTGTGCGGCATCGGCTCCTGAGCTTGATAGTTCCAAGCGAAATCGCTGGCGGTCAATCCCCAACAATCTTCTCCATAACCTACATACCCCCCTTGGTTCTCGATACAATACCGTTGATTGATCTTTGCCATTTTCTGGTTGTTCTCGAAATAATTCGTGTACTTATCCGTGAACTTATGTGGGTCCAGCCCGAGATAGGAGTAATGGATAAAGAAAAGAGGACCTCCATTAGAGACACCTACTTTCAAGTTCTCCCCATAATAAGTATTGCCATTCGTATACATCTTACCATCTTCTACACGCCCCCAATCGGCACGGTATTCTTGCGCATCCTCCTCTTGGCTGCCCCAGCCGCTATAATACATCTCCGGAGAGATTCCGTATTTCGGCCCCATGATAGCCAACATATAGGTAATCATGGTCTCATTCCAGCCGATCAATTTATGATTGATCACCCACGCCTGATCTGGAGACCAGTGCCAATATAGATATGGGCTGTCCTTAAATTGCTTATACCAGCTCCATTCCACGTTTTTCCATAGATTATCGATGCTCTTACGGATTTGTTTCTCCTTGTCATTCTCTTGGTTGAAATATTGACGAGCCGTTAACAGCCCTTGGAATAAGAAAGAGGTCTCCACCAAATCACCTCCATTATCTTTCGGGCCGAAGAAAGCGACCGTCTTCCCGGTTGTCCCATCAATAAAGTGAGAGACCGCCCCATGGAATTTATCCGCTTTCTCCAAGAAAGAAGTGATTTTCAAGAAACGCTGTACGCCCTCTTCCCGGGTGATAAACCCCCGTTCGATACCCGCCACGATCGCCATGATACCGAAGCCGGAAGCCCCGGTAGCGATCATATCATTCCGTCCGGGAATATTCTCACGGGCAAGACCGCTGTTTGGCTCCGCTCCCTCCCAATAATAACGGAAGTTCGCTTCCTGTACCATATCCAGCAATTGCTCGTCCGTCATTGGATAGGTAGTGGCCGAGACTGTCTGGGAATCATTGGATTCATTCAGCGCATAATCCACGGCCGTCACCTTATAATAAGCCTTTTTACCAACCTCTCCCAAGAAATCGGTATAACGATTCATCCAAGGGCGGCGGATAGCGACCGGTTGGTAAGTAACCCCGTCGAAAGAACGGTAAATGCGATAGTATTTTATATCCTCCTTCGATTGAGGAATCCATTTGATATCGATATGACGCTCATACGCCTTGGCTTCCTGCAAGACCGGAGCGTTTAAGGCACTTACTGACGGGAGGGAAGCCGGCAAAAGCTCTATATCGTCCAGATAAATCGTATATTCGTTTCCATCGGCCGTACCGGGACGAAGGGCTACGGCCGCTAATTTCTTGATGTTCGTATCGTTCACGGCGTTTAATCCGAAATCCTCCAATGGAATGGATACGGAATGCCATACGCCGGGACGTGTATCTTTCAGATAATTTCTCAGGTTTAGGTATTGGGTATACGTGCTGTCCGCATAACGAATAGCGATATTGGGAAGAGCGGCAGCATTCATGCTCTCTCTCAACCGCACTTGCATAGAGAGCGTAGAGGGCTCACGAAAGAAGTCATTGCCACGGACCGGGCAATATTGTATCTCGCTATACCAATCTCCACCGGGAGCGGATACATAGGTAAGCTCCAAGGAATTGCCGGGCGTAAAAGCGACAGAACCGGAAGATGATGTCTCGCATTTTTAATCCAAGAGGGTGAGGTATATTTCGCTTGAGAATAAAAGTAATCCCCTTTCATCAAGCTATTCTCGAAGAAAACATAGTCGTAAGGTTTCTCCACCGCTTGCAAGCTGGCGGACAATAAGAGAGTAGTTAGTAATGCGATGTGTTTCATGATGCTGATATTTATATAAATAAACGATATGATTTGAGATAAAATAGGCGGTGCCAAACGGGTTGACACCGCCTTGCCAAACTACAAAGGTCTAGTAAATAATGAGAATCTTATATTACTCTGTTACTTCCGGCTCAAAAGGCACAGGCTCAGCTTCTAAGTTAGGATTCAAGTCAATTTGATCCTGTGGTATCGGATAATATTCGCTTTCTCCTTTCACAAAACCCGGAAGTTCTTGAGTGGCTCTGTCCGTACGGACTAAATCGAAGAAACGTTCGCCCCATTCCAATGCCAACTCAATTTGATCCAAAGTCGCATTTGCAATCGGAGCTAAACCAGCACGTTCGCGAACCAAGTTTAATGGAGCGTCTCCATTTTGTCCCTTACGAACTTTAGCCTCAGCGTTCATTAACAACACATCAGCATAACGGAATACACGGATATTATTATTATCGCCATATCCAGTACGTCCCGGAGTCATTTGATTAGCCGGTGTATAAGCCTTTCCATTATAAGCAGTCGGTTCACCCGGTTGAGCGACAGGAATATAATCACCGTCACGAGTAGTGGCATCCGTCATGAGGAACGTTGTTTCCGCACGAACCGCTTCACCACGTTTAGAGAATAAATTACGGATTTTCTCAGTCGGCTCAATAAATGCCCATCCAGAGATAGGAGCCTCTCCACGAGGACCTTGGAACGCAAACCAGTTGTCAGAAGAAACGATATCACCACTTCCATTTCCAAAGTCAGTAAATTGATACTCTAGCAAAGACTCATTACACAATTTTCCCGGAATCTTAAACAACTCATAGAAGTCATTATACAACTCAAACTTTCCGCTATTGACGATATCCTCGGTCAAGGCCAATACCTCATCCCATTCATTATCATACATCTTCTGTTTCGCTTTCAACATCTCAGCGGTATATTTTGTAACCGCTCCCGGATGCTCAGACTCATTCGGACGAATAGCCGGTAAGTTTGCTATACAATAATCCAACTCGTCATAAATGTACTTTTTTACATCCTCTTTCGTATTCTTGAATACATTCAGTTCTTGATTGTCTAATAAAAGAGGCACATCGCCAAATAAATTTACCAACTGGAAATAAGCATATGCTCGGAAAAAGCGAACTTCAGCAGCATATTGAGCGTTTAATTGCTTGTCTGACTCACTCGTCAAATGTTTAGCGTAATTCTCTAAAGACTCCAATGCTGAATTAGAAGTAGAGACAACATAATAGCAGTTTCCCCAAAGGCCACTTAATGCCCAGAAAGTAGTCAAACGATCATACTGGAATTTACTAGCATACTCATACTCAATCTGGTCCGTAGGAGATCCTCCTTTATTCACATCGTCACCGCGAACTATGATACATCCATACGAGGACCAAGACCCCAGATAACCACGAGCGGTCGCATATACACCGGAAACAGGCATATACATATTCGATTTATTCGTATAATCAATACCCTCTACCTCTACAGTATTCTCTGGAAGCTTATCCAAGTAATCACTACAACTGGATGTCAGCAATGAAAAGGCTAAAGGGATAGCCCATAAAATCTGTTTTTTTAATATATTTTTCATATACTTTTGATTAGCATTTAAAGATTAATAAATAATACGAAGACCTAACGTATAAGAAGATGCTAAAGGATATACACGCTCATCAAATCCATAAGAAGAAGATGCTATCTCACCTTTCTCGTTCTTACTACCCAACTCTGGGCTGAAGCTGTTTGCCTTGAAAACAGTCAAAGGACGATCAGCAGTCAAGCTCAAACGAATGCTCGGCATCTTGAATTTTCCAAAGTCTTTCTTCGGGAATGTATAAGCAACTTGTACATTCTGAATACGGAAATAAGAACCATCTTCTACATAGAATGAGTTAAAGTTAGAGATATTCCAAGGTTTTACAGAACCTTTCGCAGACATATATTCGTTAGTAGAGCCCTCACCTGTCCAACGATTCTCGAACTGATCTAAGTCATAGTTCAATTCAGAGTGCCAACGGCGGTCACCACGTTTACGGTTTACGATCTGGTTT
>ENA-OPDF01001934-OPDF01001934.1-human-gut-metagenome-genome-assembly--contig:-NODE-1934-length-11358-cov-2.595771_pt1 | contig 11358 bp, 6 predicted proteins | sample MGYA00241575_ERZ501501 | MGnify/ENA primary metagenome ERZ501501 (study PRJEB25962, sample SAMEA1972229) | human gut metagenome | biome: human gut; feature: human-associated habitat; material: faeces... | reverse complement strand
AACTTCAAGAGGATGATACATTGCTGATTGAATCTGACTTGATTTTTGATGACTTGAATGGTACAACCACGGATGCCAGCGGAAAATTTGAGCTGAACCTTCCCGATGGTAGACATCGTATTCGTGTGACTTACCTTGGCTATGAGCAAGGCGTGTATCAAACGGATCACTCGGAAAAAGATGTCGTTATTAAGCTGAAAGAAAAGTATGTGAATATCGATCAAGTGGTGGTAACCGGTACCGGTTCGCATCGCCGCATGAGTAATTCCCCTATTCCCGTGAAAGTGCTTACGGGAAAAGACTTGAAAGAGGCGAGCGTAACCAATTTCCAAGATGCGATGACCAAGCTGAATCCGAGTATCGTATTTATGGAAAACGGACAGGGGGCTACGATGAATATGAACGGATTGACAGAGAAATACGTGGTTATCTTGGAAAACGGTAAGCGTTTGGCCGGCGATGATACCTATTCCCGTATCGATATGTCTAACGTAAAGCGGGTAGAGATCTTGAACGGGGCCGCTTCCGCTTTGTATGGTAGCGACGCGATCGCCGGCGTTATCAATATCATCACGGATGATTCCCGCAATAAGGTGAACGTGACGAGCAATAGCCGTTATGGTAGCAAGAACCAATTCTTGCAGTCGGTCAACGCGGACGTGAATGTAGGGAAGTTCGGTTCATATACTTCTTATCAATATCAACGGGCCGATGGTTGGCAATTAAATCCCTATACGGAGAGTAAAGGCGAGTTGGTTCCTACCAATAAGCAAGCTTCCGAGGGATTTCACCGGAACGTGATCAACCAACGTTTCACATACGACGCTACGGATCGTTTGTCTTTTTATGTGCGTGGCACTTTCTTCGGACGTTCCAGCGATCGTCCGATGCCGATGGATAAAGTGAATACGACCAACTATGATATGAGAAAAGAGACGTTCACTTATGGGGCGGGCGCTCAGTACATGATTAATAAGAACTCTTATTTGAACGCTGATTATCTGTCGGACAATCATAGTACGTATAAGGATTTCTTTGATGGAAAGAAAAGCGGAGAGAGTGATATGACGAAACGGATTCATTACCATAACTTGAATGTCAAGGGAATCTTTCGTTTGGGCAAATATAATAAGCTTTCGGCTGGTGCGGAGTTCATTAAAGAGTTACTGAGCAGTGAGACGGATAACATAACGGGTAAAAGTATGTACACGACTGCGCTTTATGCTCAAGACGAGATCAATATCAATGAGCATTTCCAAGCGTACGCGGGTTTGCGCTATATTTACCATGAGAATTTTAAGAGTTATGCGACTCCTAACGTGGCTTTGCTGTATAAGGTAGGCGGTTTTAATTTCCGCGGATCGTATGCGGCTGGTTTCCGTACACCTGAATTGAAAGAGCTGTATACGGAATCGGAGAAGAAAGCGTCCGGAGCGACTCGCCTTACGATCGGTAATCCGGATCTGGACCCGGAGAAGAGCGACAACTTTACGTTGAGCGCTGAATATACGATGCGGTATTTCTCTTTGTCCGTATCCGCTTTTATGAATAACGTGCGTAGCATGATTAACTATAAGATGTTGGATACGGCGGAACGGGATGCTTATAACACCGCCCATGGTACGGACTATGATGAGATACAGATGCGTGCGAATATCGATAAAGCGAAGATCAAAGGTATTAACGTAACCTTCAATAGTTATCTGGGAGCGGGCTTTACCTTGAATGGTGGCTATAGTTTCATGGATGGAAAGAACGTATACGAGGATGAACCTTTGGATAAGACCGTTAAGCATAGTGGTACGGTAGCGGCTATGTGGTCTCATACTTGGAATAAGTATAAGCTGAACGTGAATTTTAACGGACGTATCCAAGGGGAACGTTATTCTACTTCTTATGGATACGCACCGAAATATTCCTTGTGGAATCTCAATACGAGCCATACGTTTAGAGCCGGCGATTTCTTGTTGGAACCGGGAGTAGGTATCGAGAACCTTTTTGATTATGTAGATGATCGTCCCTTTAATTACAATTACGCTACATTGACCCCGGGCCGTACCTATTACGTCAGCCTTCTGGTCCGTTTCAAGCAGTAAACTGTCACATGTCAACTATTAACTAATATAATAATGTATAGGGGATTTTTACGATCCATGTTTGTTTGTTCACTCCTGCTTGGGCTCGCCTGTTCATTATGGGCGAAACCCGGGCGGGAGTTTTACGCTTCCGATATCCGGGAGAGCATGGAAAAGGGAGATAAGTTAGCGATCTTGATGGTACATTTCGGGAGTGCTTACCCGGAAGCTCGTACCCAAGTACTCGATGTGATGAACAAGCGTGTCAAGGAGGCTTTCCCAGACGTGGAAGTCCGGCAGGCTTATAGCGCCCGTAGCGTAGTGAGTCGGTTGAGGGCGCAAGGTGTTTGGGTTCAGTTGCCGGCGGACGCCTTGGTGGAGTTGCGTGATCAAGGGTTTACCCATGTAATTATCCAACCGACTATCATTATAGAGGGTGTGGAGATGGAAGCGATCCGCAAAGAGGCGGAACAGCGAAAAGGTTTGTTTAAGGATTTGCGTGTAGGTAATCCCTTGTTATATGATGATACCGATTATGAGGCAGTGATGAAAGCGGTTTCCTCACCTTCTGGAGTGACTAAAAATGGGGCTAAGTTATTGGTGGCGCACGGAACTTATCATGCCAGTAACTCGGCTTACGCGAAATTGGGGTATATGTTCCAGACCAAAGGAATGAAAGATTATTATACCGGAACCCGTGAGGGTTTCCCTACGATCGAGGATGTAGGTGAGCAAATGCGCCAAGCCGGTCATAAGCGTGTGCAGTTGATTCCTTTTATGTTCGTACTGATTCGAGGTACGGAAAATACGGTTACGGATTTCTGGCAGAAAGGGCTACGTCAACAGGGTTTCGATGTGGATATTTATTTAAAGCCTCTAGGTGAGAATCCGGCGATCCGGTCTTTATTTATCGATCACATCCGTTTCGCCATGAAATATAAACGGGCGACGATTTTTGATCGAAAGAAATTATATACACACTGAACAATTGAAAATTGAGAATTGAAAATTAGTGAGTACTTACTGAACCAATTTTCAATTCTCAATTCTCAATTATTTACTGGTAGTCTTCTCCGGTTTCCCAAGCCTCCGCATCATTATATAATGCTTTTAGATGGTTCACCCAGATCTGACGAACAGCGTCGTAATCGCCTAAGCCTATGATCTTACAGTTCTCTAAACTTCCGTTATGGCTTTCTTTCGTGTCAATCTTGAAGCCCATCTTCAAAAGTTTTAGTCTCCAGCAAGCGTCGGCGTTAGGAGCGGCAGCGCTGAAATCATCACCCTCCTCGATACCCCAAAGGTCATTATGCGCATGGTCTCCGGCAATAGACATGAACGGAGCTAAGGAGATCGTGATCTCTTCCGGTTTTAAGTTATGATCCTCGCAGTATTTGGTAAGTTTGGAATAGACACATTCCTCATTAGGTTCGCCTTCTTCCGGCCAGAACAACATATCTCCGTAATCAACGGTACCTACGAATACATTTTTGTTAGCGGCCAAGGCTTGCATAGCCTCTTCTGTTTCCGTGTATTTCGTATTTGCGTTATAGTTTTTATCCGGGTTACCATGTCCCATTAATAAAAGGATGTTCTTGTTATCAGCCAATTTATCACTGTAGTGGCTGTATAGGACTTTCGCTACGGCTTCCTCTTTGTCGTACACCAAACAAGGGCTTTTTACGACTTGAACACTCGGGAAAGACTCGATCATGAATTTCTTCTTCACGTCCGTATTCATCAAGCTTAGGTATTCCTCACCCGGGATGATGTGTAAGGACTGTACCGCTACCTTCTTGTAACCGGCATTTCCTAGAGCTTGTAACCAAAGATCCGGTTGATAACGTGCGATACCGGTCTCTGCCTCTACACGATTCACGCAAGTACGGGAGGTAAATGACAAATAGATGTCCGCGTCGGGAAATGCGTTCTGGAAATCGGCCAATGTTGCGTCGTAAGTCTTGATAGACTCTTTGAATGTGCTACCGAATGTACACAACAAGATCGCCGTGTCATGTTTCTTACTTGCCTTTACGACTTCTTCCGCCGGGTTTGCGGTATTGTCGTCGTCTCCATCATCACAGGAGGTAAAAACTGCGCTTGAGGCAAATAGACTCGCCGCAAGCAAAAGGTACTTAAATTTGTTCATCGCATTTAACTTTTAAGATTGTTTATAGTTTATGTTTATTCTGAAATTTCACGATAAAGGAGGCGTACCAAGTCCGTCCGGGAGACGTAGTTCCACGATGGCGTCCGAACGGGGTACGATCCACATAATCGAAGATATTATCGATACCGACATTGATATCTAGGTTCCATTTTTTCTTTTTCAATACGTTATGACGGGTATTCAATCGCCATAGCTGATAACTTTTTCCATCAACGTCCGTGATATAAAAGCGGGTGGATTGGTACCGGCCGAACAAGGTGACATCCAATTTATACTTTTTCCACGCATGGTTCCATGCTAGTTTCCAATTGGCATTATGGAATGAGGTTCCGTTGATCGGGGTGTAGAGCATATAATTCGGGTCGGTCGGATCATCCGTATATTGCGCTTTGGCATCCGTATAGCTATAGCCTCCACCAATAGCCAAGGAAGATAGGATTTGATAGGTGAGCGATATATCTCCTCCGAAAGAGCGGGCTTTGGATAAGTTCTTGTGTTGCATGCTGGCCTCGATCTCATCCAATCGGTCTTCGGCGCTTGTCGGGACCTCGGTCAGGGCGATCATGTTCTTGATACGGTTGTAGAATCCTGTTACCGTGATCTGCAGGTTCGACGCATGATATTCTACGCTCGCCGAATAATAATTGGACTTTTGCGGTTTTAAATCCTTATTGCCATAATAATGTTTCCACGGGCCGCCGCCGATCTGCGTGATATAATCATCGTGCAACTCCTTTAAGGTAGGAGCCTTAAATCCATTTGAGTATGTGGCTCGGATATTGAAGTCGCCTAGTTTGTACATGGCGGAGACTTTAGGGGTAAACGTAGCCCCGAACTCTTGGTGCACGACGAAGCGCCCACCTACCGTCACATTCAACCGATCCGTCGGGTTCCATTCGTCTTGTACATAAGCGGAAGCCGTAAATACGGAGGCTTTTCCGTTCTCGATACGCCGGGGAGATTTCAAATGATCGTATTGATATTCGAGTCCGGCGCTTAGGATATTGTTTTCCCCGAGGTGGAATACGCTTTTGGCTTGTCCTAGGAAACGTTGTTGAGAGGTTTCCAGAATATGTTCCCCCGGATAACGGGTAATACGTAAACCCGTCTCCGGATCGAAGAAGTTCGTGACATCTTTATGATGGTAATTATAGAAATAGCTATAGTTACCATACGTTAGATCTACCGAAAGGAAGTTCTGCCCTCCCAATGCGTATTTAGCTCCTCCGGCTACATCGAAGTTCCGGTAGAATTGATCATAGGTATAATACTTGAATGCGCCGTGCGGACGATAATTCCATTTCTGGTAAAAAGAGCCATCGGCCGAAAGGCTCAGCCGGTCGTTCACTTTGTAGGTTAAGTTCTCCCTTAACGTAAAGTTCGTGGATCGGTTTACGGTTCGTGTCACGGTTCCATCCATTACCTCGTGATGGTCCCATTCTTGGGTCGTATTTCGCCAGCCGTCCGTGTGGGTCGTACTAAGTGAGGTGGTGGAATTCACTCTCTTATGCCCAAAGCCGATTTGTACGCTTTCCAATATATCTCCATATGATCCGACACGAGTCGTATTCGATAGGCTCACTTTATCCCGGTTCTTTTTCGTGATAATATTGATGACACCGGCGATAGCGTCCGAGCCATACAGGGAAGAGGCGGCACCTTTTACGATCTCGATACGTTCGATATTGGCGGGGTTGATAATACTCAAGTCGTTTTGTCCGCCGGTATCTCCGTTGATCCGTTTACCATTGATAAGGATCAAGATGTAATCGTTGCCTAATCCGTTCATCTGGATGCCACTACCCATGTCGCTCGGATTGAAGGTGATGGAAGCGTTCAGCCCTTCCAGAATATCTTGCATACTACGTCCTTGGTAACTGTCAAGGGCTTTGCCGGTGATTACCTCTGTTTGCACAGGGGCGTCTTTCAGATAGTGTTCGGTACCCGTACCGGTGACCACGACCTCGTTCAATAGCACGGAAAGTTCCTTCGGATCTTTCAATATGCTTTGGGCGCATACGGATTGTACGCATGCCACCAGAATAGCGAATGCTAAAAGCCTCATATAGTGTTTTATTTGTACACGAAATAAAACAACAAGCCTCTATCTGGTTATGTCTCAAAAAATAAATTGAATCGTTTTTTGTATGACACATACTTCTATCCTGGAAGCTTGATGTTATTGTAAGACCTTAGCAGGTATTCTGGCTTTCCTCTGGTTAGGAACCTTCCCATTCCCCGAAAGGAACAGTGGCTATTGAACTTCTAACCAACATAAAGAGGATTTACAGCTGCAGGAACAGCTCCGGATTCGCACCGGATTCCCTTACACCAAGCTACGTGGTAGCTTGGTTACTAAAATCGAAGGCAAAGATATGAATTTTCTTTAGTATTTAGCAAAAATGTGTTGAAAATGTTTTTTTAACAAACAGTCGGTTGCGTTTTCATAAGGTATGGCATGTCTTTCCTCTTCTATTTAAAAGAAAGAATATTTACATCTGGAAGTAAGATCGTTTACCTTTATATGTAACGCCATTTACATCTAATGGTAAAGGTCGTTACATATAGAGGTAAATGGTTTTACATATAGGTGTAAAAGCTTTTACATTATAAAGAAAACATCGGTAAATGTAATTGGCTGATAATCCGGAACTAATACTGTTTGCCAATTCTTACTTCAAGCCTCTCGATTGATAGATTCTGTCCTTGGCCTCGTTGATCTTTTGAAACTTCTCGTTGGCGGCCTTGCGGATGTCTTCTCCCAAACTGGCTACTTTGTCCGGATGATGCTTGACGGCCATCCGGCGATAGGCGGCACGGACTTCCTCGTCCGTGGCGGTCGGTTCTATCTCTAGCACTTTGTAGGCATCGTCCAAGGAACGTCCTTTTAGGTTCAACATGGATTCAACTTCTCTATCAGACATTCCCATCGCCATCGCTACCTCTTTCAAGGCATTGATCTCGGCCGCGCACACATTCCCGTCACTCTTAGCGATCTCGGCGAGGAACGCAAGCAATTGCAGCCGCTCCTCATAACTTAGGTTGTATGCGATCTGGGTTCCGCATTCCCGGATGGTATTCTTGAATCCCATGTTGTTCTCTTGATCCATGCGTTTGGCTTGGTCGAAAAGCTTTAGCAATATCTCCTCACCTTGGCTTACGGCGATCTCGCCGAAGTTTCTCCGGAGGAATTGACGGACGTATTCCATCTCGCTATGCATGATCTTCCCGTCGGCACGGATGATATAGGATGCCATAACCAACATGGAGAAAAGGAAACTGTTACGTTCCCCGGCGTATGGGTCTCTTCGTGTATATTGATCATCGTAATTGGTTCCGCCACCGAAAGACTGCCCCGTCATGTTTGCCCCTTCCTCGAAGAAAGAGCCTAATATAATGCCGGCTAGAGCGCCTAGCGGTCCGAACGCCATAAATCCCAAGACGCCGCCTATCCATTTCCCGATACTCATATTCTTCTTTATTTTGTTCGTTATTTATCAATGGCACAATATTCGTAAAAATTCGGGAGATATGCAAGTAATGTATAATGAGTGTATCCCGATCGTTCCGGATAAAAAGACGAAGGATTTAGAACGTAGATAAGAAAAATTTATATCTTTGCCCCCGAATCGGTTCCACATATACCATTCGGGTATGTGGATTAAAAGGGAATCGGGTGTGAATCCCGGACAGTCCCGCTGCTGTGAAGCTCCGAAGAACATCTTGAAACAACACTATCGCCACTGGTTCTAGCGACCGGGAAGGCTTCAAGATGGGAGTCAGTCAGAAGACCTGCCATTCATTAAAGGCTGTTTTTGCTCGAGGGATTAGGAAAGCAGTACGAAAAGAATAAGAATCAATAGTTTATGATTTATGGAGAATTTATGTCCTCGTGGAGACATGATCCGTAAAGTGCTAGTTGCGAACCGAGGTGAGATTGCTATCCGTGTGATGCGTTCATGTAAGGAGATGGGGATTCGCACCGTTGCCGTATATTCGGAGGCCGATCGTACCGCTCAACATGTGATGTATGCGGATGAGGCAGCCTTGATAGGCCCGGCGGCTTCCAAGGAAAGTTATTTGAATATAGACAATCTGATCGCCGCGGCGAAACGGCACCATGCCGATGCGATACATCCCGGTTATGGTTTCTTGTCGGAGAACGCAGACTTCGCACGCCGTTGTAAGCGGGAAGGATTGATATTTATCGGCCCGTCAGCGGAGACGATGGAAGCGATGGGCGATAAGATCGCCGCACGCAAACGCATGATCGCCGCAGGGGTTCCTGTGGTTCCCGGTACGGAGCAACCGTTGCAAAGCGCGGAAGAAGCGCTTCGGGTTTGCGAAGAAATTGGTTTCCCTGTTATGCTGAAAGCTTCTATGGGAGGTGGAGGAAAAGGGATGCGCCTGATACATGAGAAGGGCGAGGTTGTCGAGGCTTATCATACGGCTCGTTCAGAGTCGTTGTCCTCGTTTGGGGATGATACGGTATATATAGAGAAATTCGTGGAGGAGCCGCATCATATAGAATTCCAGATATTGGGAGATAACCATGGTAATGTCATTCATCTATTTGACCGGGAATGTTCGGTTCAACGTCGTAACCAGAAAATAGTAGAGGAAAGCCCGTCTCCATTCTTAACAGCGGACTTGCGTAAAGAAATGGGGGAAAAGGCTGTGGCCGCAGCTAAAGCGGTTCATTATTCCGGCGCGGGAACGATAGAGTTCCTTGTAGATAAGGACCGCCATTTTTATTTCTTGGAAATGAATACCCGGCTACAAGTAGAGCATCCCATCACGGAAGAAGTGGTAGGGGTGGATTTGGTGAAGGAACAAATCCGTATCGCCAATAATGAGGTTCTGCATCTTCGTCAAGAAGATATTTTCCAACGTGGACATGCCATTGAGTGCCGGATCTGTGCGGAGGATACGGAAAATAATTTCATGCCTTCCCCGGGTATCATCCGGCAATTAACGGAACCGAATGGTATTGGGGTACGTATCGATAGCTATGTATATGAAGGGTATGAGATTCCTGTGTATTATGATCCTATGATCGGGAAATTGATCGTATGGGCAACGACGCGTGCGTATGCGATCGAGCGTATGCGCCGGGTGTTATATGAATATAAGATCACGGGACTGAAGACGAATCTCAGCTATCTGAAACGTATCATGCATAACCCCGATTTCGTGAAAGGGGAATATAACACATTATTTATCGCTAAGAATGCCCGGATGCTGCAACGGTCTAACGGTAATAACGAGGAAATCGAGAATATCGCCATGATCGCCGCTTATATGGATTATTTAATGAATCTAGAGGAAAATACTTCTACCCAGTTGGCGGATACACGTCCTATCAGTCGTTGGCGGGAGTTTGGTTTACAAAAAGGTGTCTTACGGATTTAACGGATACGGGTGATGGAAATACATATCGGAAATCGTGTGGCCGACGTGACATTGGTCAGTAAAGAAGGGAATAAAGTCCGGCTTTCTATTGACGGGAAGCCGTATGATGTGGATATCGTGATGGCGGAAAACGGCAGTTGTTCTGTCTTGCACGATGGGAACTCGTTTAATGCGGAGATCATCTCCGGAGAAGATCATCGGAATTATGACGTGAATATGTTCTACCGTTCCTATCATGTGGATATCGTAGATACCCAAAAGAAATATTTACGTATGCGTAAAAGTGCGGAAGAGAAGCAAGATGACAAGATTGTCGCCCCGATGCCGGGTAAAGTCGTGAAAATACCTGTGCGGAAAGGGGATCGCTTGGAAACGGGGGATACCGTGGTCGTACTTGAGGCGATGAAGATGCAGAGTAACTATAAGGTAAGCTCAGCATGCGTGGTAAAAGATATATTGGTATCCGAGGGGGATTCCGTTGATAACAATCAAGTGCTTATGACTTTAGACCTATTAAAAGAAGATTCATATGAATAACGAGCAATTATATAAAGATTTTGAGGCTTTGGATAAAGAGGCCTCGTTGGGAGGAGGATTGAACCGCATTGAGAAGCAACATGCTTGCGGGCGTATGACCGCCCGTGAGCGAATCGAGATGCTGTTGGATAAAGCGACTTTCAATGAGTTGGATAAATTCGTAGTACACCGGTGTACAAACTTCGGGATGGATAAGAATAAGATTCCCGGTGATGGAATGGTAAGTGGTTATGGAAAGATCGATGGTCGTTTGGTATTTGTTTACGCTTATGATTTTACCGCATACGGTGGGACATTGAGTGCCACGAATGCTGCTAAGATCGTGAAAGTGCAACAATTAGCCTTAAAGAACGGAGCGCCGATCATCGCCTTGAATGACTCGGGAGGTGCCCGGATTCAAGAGGGGGTGAATAGCTTGGCCGGTTATGCTTCTATCTTTTACCAAAATACGATGGCCTCGGGAGTCGTTCCCCAATTATCGGCTATTTTGGGACCGTGTGCGGGGGGGGCTTGTTATTCCCCGGCTTTGACCGATTTTATTTTTATGGTCAAAGAGCAAAGTCATATGTTTATCACGGGGCCGGATGTCGTAAAGGCGGTGACTCACGAGGTGATCGATAAGGAAGAGCTGGGCGGGGCGCAGGTACATAGCGGGAAAAGCGGGGTTGCGCATTTTATGTGTGATACGGAAGAGGAAACTTTGATGAGTATCCGGGAACTTCTGAGTTTCCTGCCTTCTAATAATATGGAAGACGCTCCAGTCATAGCGTGTGCGGACGATGTGCGTCGGGTAGAAGAGTCGTTGCAGCATGTGATTCCGGAGGATCCGAATGTTCCTTATGACATCAAGGATATTATAGAGCCGGTAGTGGATAATCATTACTTCTTTGAGGTTATGCCTCATTTCGCTCGCAATATTGTAGTGGGATTCGCTCGCTTGGGAGGCCGTACCGTAGGTATCGTAGGGAATCAACCGGCCTTTTTAGCGGGGGTATTGGATATCGACGCATCGGATAAGGCCGCACGTTTTATCCGCTTCTGCGATTGTTTCAATATCCCATTGATTACGTTCGAGGATGTGCCGGGCTTCTTGCCGGGCTGTACCCAAGAACATGCTGGAATTATACGTCACCGCTTCCCGAAGAACTTCCGGTGGGTATTGAA
>ENA-OPDF01001931-OPDF01001931.1-human-gut-metagenome-genome-assembly--contig:-NODE-1931-length-11376-cov-4.633955_pt1 | contig 11376 bp, 10 predicted proteins | sample MGYA00241575_ERZ501501 | MGnify/ENA primary metagenome ERZ501501 (study PRJEB25962, sample SAMEA1972229) | human gut metagenome | biome: human gut; feature: human-associated habitat; material: faeces... | reverse complement strand
CGCAGCATACCTTCTGCGGGAGGGGGGCCCATGGTGAACGCCACGACCTTGCAGCCCAGCTCGTCCTTGAGAGCCAGGGCGGCCTCGACGGCGTTCAGGTCATCGGGGTTGATGATGGTCTGCATGGACGCACGGTCCAGAGTGCCATCGGGATTGACGGCCACCTTACCGGAGGTATCGGGGACCTGCTTAACAGTTACGAGAATTTTCATTTTCCTTTTACCTCCTACCTTACTTCACGCCCAGATTGCTGGCGATGACCATGCGCTGGACCTCGCTGGTGCCCTCGTAGATCTCGGTGATCTTGGCATCACGCATCATGCGCTCCACGGGATACTCACGGGTGTAGCCGTAACCGCCGAACAGCTGGACGGCGCGGCGGGTCACATCGGAAGCGGCCTCGGCGGCGAACAGCTTGGCCATGGCGGCGTCCATGGAGTAAGGCTCGTGGTTCTGCTTCTTCATAGCGGCGGAGTAGACCAGGAACTGCGCGGCCTGCATACGGGTGTGCATCTCAGCCAGCTGGAACTGGGTGTTCTGGAACTGGGAGATGCGCTTGCCGAACTGAACGCGCTCCTTGGTGTACTTGATGGCTTCCTCGACAGCGCCCTCGCCCAGGCCCAGGGCCTGAGAGGCGATACCGATACGGCCGCCGTCCAGGGTCTTCATGGCGATCTTGAAGCCCTCGCCCTTCTTACCCAGCATACGGTCCTTGGGAATGACGCAATCCTCGAAGATCAGGTCGCAGGTAGAGCTGCCGCGAATACCCATCTTCTTCTCGTGCTTGCCCTGAGAGAAGCCCTTGTCGTCCTTCTCCACGATGAACGCGGAGATCTCCTTCATGCTGCGGCCGCGCTTGTCAACGGTCTTGCCGGTGACGGCGATGACCACGAAGGTGTCAGCTACGTTGCCGTTGGTGATGAAGCACTTGGAGCCGTTCAGAATGTAGTTCTCGCCGGACTCGTCCAGCACGGCAGTGGTCTGCTGGCCCTGGGCATCGGTGCCGGCGCCGGGCTCGGTCAGGCCGAAAGCGCCGATCTTCTTGCCGGAGCACAGGTCGGGCAGATACTTCATCTTCTGCTCCTCGGTGCCGTTCTCGAAGATGGGGGCGGCGCACAGGGAGGTGTGGGCGGAAACGATAACAGCAGTGGTACCGCAGACCTTGGCCAGCTCCTCGACGCACATGGCGTAGGAGAGCACATCAGCGCCAGCGCCGCCGTACTCCTTGGGGAAGTAAATGCCCATCATGCCCAGCTTGGCCATCTTCTCGACGGTCTCCATGGGGAAGCGCTCTTCCTCGTCGATCTCAGCGGCCAGGGGCTTGACCTCGTTCTCCGCGAAATCGCGGTACATCTTGCGAACGAGCAGCTGTTCCTTCGTCAGATGGAAATCCATACTTTTTTCTCCTTTTTCTGATTTTACTTGTTGTAGTTGAAGAAGCCTTCGCCGGACTTAATACCCAATTTGCCCGCACGAACCATCTTCCGGATCAGCACGTTTGCGCGATACTTGCTATCGTGAGTCTCGTTGAACAGCACGTCCATAATGTTCAGCACCACGTCCCAGCCGATGAGGTCGCCCAGATGCAGGGGGCCCATGGGATGGTTGCAGCCCAGCTGCATAGCAATATCGATATCTTCCGCGGAGGCAACGCCTTCCTGCAGAACGCAAACGCCCTCGTTGCAGTAGGGGATCAGGATCTTATTGACCACAAAGCCGGGGGCCTCGTTGACCACCACGGGGGTCTTGCCGATCTCCACAGACAGGTTCTTGATATAGTCCACCAGGTCGGCGGGGGTGTTGCCGCCGGCGATGACCTCCACCAGCTTCATGGCGGGCACGGGGTTGAAGAAGTGCATACCGATCAGGTGATGCTTCAGGCCCTGGCCCATCTCGGTGATGGACAGAGAGGAGGTGTTGGAGGCGAAGATGGTCTCGTCCTTGCAGATGGCGTCCAGCTTGCCCAGCAGTTCCTTCTTGACGGCCATGTTCTCGGCCACGCACTCGATGACCAGATCGGCATCGGCGGCAGCGTCAACCTCCTCGACCAGAACGCGGCTCATGATATCGTCCGCGGCTTCCTGGGTCATCTTGCCCTTGGCGACCTTCTTGTTCAGGGAGGCGGCCAGCTTGTCCTTATGACGCTGTGCGCTGGCGGTGCTGGAAGCATACATCAGGGCGGTGTGGCCCTTCGCTGCGAAAACCTGGGCAATGCCGCTGCCCATCGTACCGGCGCCGAATACTGCTACTTTCATGATAGTTCCTCCTACTTAAATTTTTACATGAATTGCTTAATTATCAGGCGGTGTGCCTGTCAATTAACTTACTTGTTCTGATAGGGCTCGTGCTTGCGCTTCTCCAGGAAGGCGGACATACCCTCGATCTGGTCGGCAGACTGGAAGCAGCTGCCGAAGAGCTTTTCCTCGATGACGATGGCCTTGTCCATGTCCACCTGAAGGCCCTCGTTGATGGCCTGCTTGCAGGCGCGGACGGCGATAGGCGCGTTCTTGGCGATGGTCTCGGCCAGCTTCTCGGCGGCGGGCAGCAGCTCGTCCAGGGGATAGACGGCGTTGACCAGGCCGATGCGGTAGGCCTCGTCAGCCTTGATATTCTTGGCGGTATAGATCAGCTGCTTGGCCATGCCGGGGCTGACCAGGCGGGCCAGACGCTGGGTGCCGCCGAAGCCGGGGGTGATGCCCAGGCCGGTCTCGGGCTGGCCGAAGACCGCGGTGTCGGCGCAAATGCGGATATCGCAGGCCATGCTCAGCTCGCAGCCGCCGCCCAGGGCGAAGCCGTTGACCGCGGCGATGGTGGGGATGGGCAGCGTCTCGATGGCGCGGAAAACGTTGTTGCCGTGCTTGCCGAAGGCCTCGCCGCCCTCCTTGGTCAGGGTGCTCATCTCGCCGATGTCGGCACCGGCCACGAAGGCCTTTTCACCGCTGCCGGTGATGACCAGAGCGCGGATATCCGCGTCCGCCTTTACGGCGGAAACCAGCTCGTCCAGGTCGGTCAGGACCTCGGAATTCAGCGCGTTCAGCGCCTTGGGACGGTTGATGGTCGCCACGGCGATGAGGCCCTTCTTTTCCAGCAGAATGTTGGTCATATCAAGTTCCTCCTTATGGTTCCTTTCCGTGGGCGCAGCGCCCGGAAACGGCACGGGGCCGGCAGGTGGGCATACGCCTCCTCATACATATCACATTATAGTGGCCCGTTAGAAATTTATCAAGTCCAACCCACCGGCTTTTTACTTTTTTAGCGGTTTCCACAAAAGTGGGCACCGGAATTTGCACACTTTTTCGGGCAGGAGCGCAGCAAACAGGGATATCAGGGAAAAACGTGCTTGTATCCCGGCGCAAGATGGGGTATGATGGGAGAAAATCGTAAAATGGCGAGGACATGAATATGCGGATGCGGAAGAAAAAAAATCTGGCGCCCCGGATGGAAGCCTGCGGCGCGTACCTGATCCGGGACCCGTTCGCCCTGCGGGGGCGCTGGCGGGAGCTGATGCCGGAGGCACGGGAGCTGCGGGTGGAGCTGGGCTGCGGCAAGGGCGGCTTCACCGTGGGGACCGCGGCGGCAGAGCCGGAGGTGCTGCTGATCGCCGTGGAGAAGGTGCCGGACGCCATGGTGGTGGCCATGGAGAAGGCGCGGGACGCGGCGCTGCGGAACGTGTGGTTCGTAGACGGGGACGCGGCGCTGCTGCCGGATATGTTCGCCGACGGGGAGATCGACCGGCTGTACATCAACTTCTGCGACCCGTGGCCCAAGAGCAACCAGAAAAAACGGCGGCTGACCCACGGGAACTTTCTTAAAAAGTATCGGCAGGTGCTGGCCGAGGGAGGACAGATCCACTTCAAGACCGACAACGACAAGCTGTTTGAGTGGTCGCTGGAGGAGATCCCACAGTTCGGGTTCGCGCTGTCGGAGGTGACGCGGGATCTGCACGCGGACGGGCCGGTGGGCGTGATGACCGACTATGAGCGCAAGTTCTACGGCGAGGGCAAGAGCATCAACCGATGCGTGGCCACCATGGTGGAATGGACGGAGCCGGAGATAGAGGACGTCCCCTCCCCTGCTGAGTAAACAGAAAAGGCACCCCTGGGGTAGCTGTCCATAAAACAGGTTTTGAGAAACAAATACTATGGCAGTTGCCGGACAAGGGCTGCTGACAAAAGGGGTATGTGTCATTAAGGCACATGCCCCTTTGCTTTTGCAGTTGCCTTTGTTGATGGTAGATGGATAGGATGGATTTTGTACGATTTAAGGTCGATAATCCGGAATTAGCTTCCCTGTGAGCAACGCAAAAATCAGGGGCAATGATGCGTCCATACCCTTGCGCAAGTACAGCTCATAGGTCAGTCAAATGCCGATTTTCAACTTGTTTCATAAGGGTACTTCTGAGATGTCATCTTTCAGAAAAGTAGCCAAAAATCCCTCACTTAAACCAATCCTTGTGAGGATAGGAAAGAAGTTTGCTGAAACGATAATTTTGTCCCTTATTCCGCGCTTCTGCAATCCGTGTACTGCGCTCACCGTTCCGTTCGCTATTGCATGGTTACAATTAGTTGTTCACCATCCAATGAACAGTGGAATCCCTTTCCGTAAGCAGCACATCATTTACAGCGATAAAAACCTCTAAATCTGCAACTGTTTTCGCCTGTCCTGCCGAGCAAGTAGGATAGACAAGCACAAAGAAACATGCTATAATTTTTATAAATACTCTAAAAGACCACGTTAACATGTCAGGTCGCTGTCTGGCGGCACTTATTAACGGAGGTTTGGATTATGAATAACAAGCAAATGAAAAAGGCCACAGTCGACGCAATCAATGTGATGATCAGTCACGCGGACAAGGGTCCTTCCGGATTTTGGGTGGAGGATCACGAAGGCTGCGGCAATCCGGCGGTCTTTCCGGAATTTGAGGAGGGCTTGAAGCGAGGAAGGCTCGTCCAGAAAGAACATTATTTTTGCCCATGGAATACCGCCATTATGTACGGCGATGGGCATGGCAACATAAACACAGGGTGTTACCATAGCTGTTCTGTTAGCAAGGCAAGGTATCTGACCACTGAGGAACTTAAAGAAGTTCTTGTCCGCTTCAAAACACGCATGGAAAATGGCGATTACGATTGCGTCGACCATTTATCGCCGTTGCTGACAAAAGCCGAAAGCAGACACATAGAGGATCGCATTCTTGCGGAGCAGCATGAGTGCGAGCGCTGCGAAAGGCAAAAGCGGCAGGATCGGCTCAAAAAAGCCGCTGCTCTGATTGCCAAGTATCCAGATAAAAAATCGCTTTTGGCAATCAATTATGGAGAAGATACATGCGTAGATGAAGATGACGGCCTCGTATTTTTCAATCCGGATTCTCGTAAGGATGTCGTTGGCGCAGAAAAGATGTCCTATGATGAATATCTGGATGTCCAGCTTGCTTCTTTAGGGCACGCTTATCGTTCCGGATTTGCAAACGGCATATTTAATTATCTGCTTGAATTCAAAGGACAGATTGAGAAAGTCAAGCCAAAACATATTTGCTTCAAGCGGGTCTTCATTAGTGGAATGTACACCGATGGGACAATGTTTGATGATAAAGAGGATCACGTCTGGATGGACAAATCCGGCTTTGAAAAGTACAACGTTGGTGACAGTGTTTCGTTCTGCGCCGAGGTCTACCGCTATGTAAAAACCGGAAATGGAAAACTGATTGACTACGGACTGCGTAACCCGACAGGCATCCAAAAGATCGAAGCCTACGAACTTCCCAGCGATGATGAACTGATTATGCAGGAAGTTGAACAGCTTATCTGCGAGACTTGCTTTCTAAGTGAGCGGTGCAATCGCAATTACTGCACAATGGATCCAAAGAAAAAGCGGTTGCTCAAACAAGGAATGTTCCGTGCAATAAAGGCACAGACAAATAAGGAGACGCAGAAATGAAACGATTCTTTCTTATGTGGGGACTTGTAATTGCATTGTTGTTAAGTGGGTGCGGATCGTCAGCATCCCATGTTGACACACTGAAAAGCTGGTCTTTCCAGTATAACGAGGGAACAAGCGATTACAGCCTTTTCTTTGGTTTGGCTGATAAAAATGATAAGTCCCTGTCAGCCGATGTTGATGTGGATATTCGAATCGTAAATGACGCGGATGAAGAGGTTTATGCTGGTACAAAGTCCGTTTCTCCTGATGATTTCAGCTACTATACCAGCCAAGCTGCCGGAGAGCAATATCTTGCCAATGTGAGAATCCCTGCCGCTGAGATCAAAGCCGGAAAATCCGCAAGCGGGAAGGTTTATTTCACCGTGTACAAGGAAAACGCAGTTCAGTTTGACGAAGTAAACTGCGATGCTCTGTATTGCTTGCCTATTGAAGATGTTCAAGTGACGTTTGATTCATTTCCGCTGGATCTGAAGGTGAAGGACTTCATGGGGAGTACGGCATCCGTGATCCAAATTCAAGGAGCCGAATTTAAGTTTGACAAAGACTATTCTCCACAACTAACCATTACGATTACCGGAGAAAAGAAGAGCGGGAGCAGTGATTCCGGGTATGATATGATTAGTTATAAGCTGTATGACAGTGCGGGTTATCTGGTAGACTCCGGCAATATATACCTATCTTCTCTGAGCGCCGGAGATAAATTCAAGGATGACTCTGTTGTGATCTATGACATTACTCCCGGCGAATCCTACACATTCCAGTTATCAGAGTATAGCTGGTGAGCTTTCGTAATTTTTCACGAACATAAGGGCTTGGGACTATCCCAAAATACAAAACAGGGCGTTTCAGCGGTCAGCCGGAGCGCTCTGTTTTTTTCGGTGTGGGTGCTCACCGGATTTGCTTGCTGCTCTGCAAGGAAATCCCGGTCAACCCACGCCGTTTTTCGCAAGTGTAGCTACACTTGCTGTGCTTGCTCTTCCTCTCATAATCGCATTGACTCGAACGTTTGTTCTTGTTATAATTAGGCTGAAAGATTAAAAAAGTCTTGGAACGCAGTTGATTTTCATTGGCAAATGGCGGCATCGCCGCCTTGATTACCGGCTTGCACAGGCGAACGAGTCTGTCAAGGACGCGCGGCGAGGCGAAGCCGATTCCTTGACTGGCACGGACGGCTGTGCGACCCGGCGAACTGCCTGTAATTCTCCTGTGAATCCCGGTACATTGCCCAGTGGAATCCCGGAAATTGTCGTGATATACTGAATAACAATAGGTCATATCACGCACTTTGCTCCGGGAGATTCATGCGGCAATGCTCGGAAATCTGAATGAAAAGGAAGGTGCAAATGGATAACAAGAAACGTAACGTCCAAGTGGAATCGGACGGCAGCCGCAGTGCCCCCGTTCCTCTCTGGCAGGAGTTACCGCAGATCACGGTACGCCTGAAAGAAGGAAACACCATCTACCGCTTTACTGCCAGTTTTGACGGAACGCACACCCTTCCCGAAAAGGCGGTGAAGCTGATCGACTCCGAAGGGAGCGTGTGATCGTGACCAACAGCAACCTTGTCTCGGCAGACTGTCCTCAGATGATGGAGGAATCTACTATGAAGCAGTCTGACAAAATTACCGCGCTGTATTGCCGCCTTTCCCGTGACGATGAATCACAGGGCGACAGTAACAGCATTGTGAATCAAAAAGCCTATCTCAGCCGATATGCAAAGGAACACAGCTTCCGCAATACGGAGTTCTTTGTGGATGACGGTTACACAGGCGCAAACTTTCAAAGACCGGATTGGCAGCGCATGATGGCGCTGGTGGAAGACGGAAAGATCGGTACGGTCATCACGAAGGACATGAGTCGCATCGGCCGAAATTATCTGGAAGTGGGGATGTATACCGAGATCACATTCCCACAGAATAACGTGCGGTTCATTGCCATCAACAGCGGTGTGGACAGCGCTAACCAGCAAGACAATGAGTTCGTCCCGTTCGTCAATATTATCAACGAATACTACGTTCGGGACGGCAGCAAGAAAGTGCGTACCTCGCTCCGGCTCAAGGGAGAATCCGGCGAACACCTGACAACAATTCCGCCGTATGGCTACGTCAAAGACCCGGATAATTCAGAGCATTGGCTCGTCGATCCGGAAGCGGCACAGGTGGTCAAGCGCATCTTTTCCCTCTGCATGGACGGGAACGGTCCGACGCAGATTGCCCGGATGCTGAAAGAGGATCATATGTTGACGCCCACCGTTTATCAGGACAGGCAAAAACGAAAAGTCCGCTGTGCTTTGCCTGACAATCCATACAACTGGAACGGCAGTACCGTTGCCGCAATTCTGGAACGGATGGAGTATTGCGGGCATACCGTGAACTTCAAAACGCACCGGCAGTCCTACAAAATCAAGAAGACTATCGAGAATCCACCGGAGCAATGGAAGATATTCCGTAACACCCATGAAGCCATTGTGGATGAGGATACCTTTCAGAGGGTACAAGAGCTTCGTCGCAACAAACGTAGACCGGCAAGAACGGGCAAGAGCAACCTCTTTTCCGGCGTTGCCTACTGCGCCGATTGCGGAGAAAAAATGTACTACTGCACCTCGCGGAACTTTGAAGAACGACAGGATCATTTCGTCTGCTCTACCTCTCGCAAAAAGGGAAAAGACGTGTGCGGAACGCACTTCATCCGCGCGGTTGTTCTGGAAAAGGGCGTGCTAAGATTTCTGCAAATCCTGCTTTGGTATATCTCCGATTGTGAGGATCTGTTCCGCGATAAGCTGGGGGCAAAGCGCAAGGAGGACTTCAAGAAAGAACTCGCCGCAAAGCGCAGACAGCTCACGCAGGCACAGCGCAGAATGGAAGAGCTTGACCGTCTGTTCAAACGGCTCTATGAGGACAATATCTCCGGCAAAATCAATGATAGCCGATTTGAAAAGCTGTCCGCCGATTATGAAAATGAGCAAGCAGAACTGACGGAGAAAATGCAGCTTTTGGAGCAGGAGATTACCCAGCAGGAGAAAGAAGCCGACAGCATTGAGCAGTTCATCCTCCGGGCGAAGAAATATCCCAACTTGCAGGAACTGACGCCCGCTGTGCTGCATGATCTTGTGAGCAGGGTCTATGTTTCCGCGCCGGATAAGAGCAGCGGGCAGCGAGTGCAGGATGTGCATATCAGCCTTGCCTGCATTGGTTTCCTGCCGGAGAGCATCATTGCCGAAATGCTCACCCACGCAGCAAAAAGCAGAACAGCGTGACTTCCGCCACGCTGTTCTCTCTAAAGCTATAAACCTGTCTTATGCGCTTCTACCCTGACGGGGTGCCTTTTTTATTTCGCGCGGCGCCGGGGTAAGACACCGCGGAAAACGGTGTCAGTCCTCGCGCTTTTTGCCCACAAACGCCACGCCGGCGGCGGAGGTCAGCGCCATGCCGACATACAGGGCAATGCCCGCGTCGAAGGTCTTGGGGCTGCCCTTGGTGTCGGTGGTCTTGGTGTCGGTGGTGGGCTGGTAGTAGTAATAGCCGGAAGACTGGGGAACGGTGTAACCATCGAATTCGTTGCTAATGTCCTTACCATTGACGAACACCACAGTGTCATGTTCAGGACGCACGATCACGCCAGCAGGAACGTCCGTTAATCTAACAGTTCCCTTCCTGATCACCAGTTCCTGACCAGCAGACAGGTTTTTTGCCGCATTCTGGATCGTTTCTTCGCCCACATAGTATGTACGCTCGTTGGTATACCCGTTGGACGCAACGGGAGTGTTGTCCGCAGCGTAGGCACTCACATCACTGGAGAAAGTACCGCCGGTGACAGACGGTTTACTATTCTCGTCAGCAATTTTAATCGCCGGAACGCCATCTTTGGCTTTAAAAACACCATTTTCGATGGTCATTTGTCCTTTATCATTCGCATTGTCATATTTACGATTATAAAGAACGCTGTCATCACCGCTCATGGTGTAGTTACCACCTTTTATCGTTGCCTCGTTCACATTGAATACCGCGTGCTGCGCTATATTCGTAAATGTTCCGTCATTGATAGTCAGTTTGCCAGCGTCATCGTTTTTCACGGTATTCAAACCGCCCTTAAAGGTACCACCGTTAATGACTAAAACGGCATCGCTGCTATGGGCGGGTTCTTTTCCGGGTTGGCCAGCGGTAGTAATATCATACCAGCCATTGGCAAACAAGCTGGAGTACTTACCTGTGGTACCACCGTTCGCTGTGCCATCCTGCTGTACGGTGACACCAGGATTAACTGTAATCGTGCCGAAATTCTTGATGGTGTAGTAGGAATTGCCGCCGTTGTTGCCTGTGCTCGCACCAGCTTCATGGCTTCTATCGAATGTACCGCCATTCAAAGTTGCAGTAGCGCCGGGGGCGTTGTACAGCGCTGCACACCCATGGCTCACATTGTCGACCGTGCCGGTGCCGGTAATAGTCAAGGTGCCATTGTTGATAATGGTATGGCTGCCGGCTTTATTTGTCAGCTTAGAACCTGCCGCCAGTTCCAACGTCACCATTGCACCGGGATTTACGGTCAACGCGCCACCTGTTAAGGTGACCTCGCCGTTCACGATATAGGAGCCGTTATTGAGTACTGTTGTTTCTGCGGTTATTTGTGTCGTCTCATCCGCCCAGCTGACGCTGCACAGCCCTATGGCCATGACCAGGGCCAGAATGGTTGCTAATACTTTTTTCATTGTTCATTCCCCTTATGGTAGTAGATTTCCGCAGGTGCGCTCGTTTTAATGGTTATTAAAACGCGAATGCAGAGGTACCTCTGCGGATAGTCAAATTATAGCACAGTTACACCGTTTGTCCAGCCTTTTTATGGAAGTTTTACACATTTTTCTGTTACCGGGAATAAAAACAGGAAAATTTGGCAGGAAATGGAAGTTGGGGCGGAGAAAATGCCGCCTGCGGCGGGAGCGAGGGCGTTTTTTGACGCCGCCCCTACAGGGGAAGGCTTTGGGGGTCAGACCTTCAGATCAGTGGCGGCGGCGCGGGTGTGCTCACGCATGGCCTGTTTGGCAGCCGCGTCATCCTGCCGGTGGATAGCGCTCAGTATCTCCCGGTGGCGCGCCAGAATACGGCGTTCCAGGGCCAGACACGCGCTGTCGTTCAGCGTCTCCATCTTTTTCAGCAGGGTGTGCTGCTCCACCTGGCCCAGGACATCGGTGACGATCATGGCCACCTGGTTGCCGGTGGCGCGGGAGAGCAGACTGTGGAAACGGACGTCCAGCTCAGCAAAGCGGCGGTAATCGCCCAGGGCCTGCTCCGCCGCCGTGAGACAGCTGTCCAGCGCCGCCAGATCCTCGTCGGTGCGGCGCCGGGCCGCCCAGCCGGCGATGGTGCCGTCGTTGACGGCGCGGTACTCGCCCAGCTCCTCCAGAGATATCTGGTTCAGCTGGAGCATGGCCGACAGCGGCTG
>ENA-OPDF01001922-OPDF01001922.1-human-gut-metagenome-genome-assembly--contig:-NODE-1922-length-11411-cov-3.441793_pt1 | contig 11411 bp, 9 predicted proteins | sample MGYA00241575_ERZ501501 | MGnify/ENA primary metagenome ERZ501501 (study PRJEB25962, sample SAMEA1972229) | human gut metagenome | biome: human gut; feature: human-associated habitat; material: faeces... | reverse complement strand
ATATCTCCCCCTGCGGCAGCAGGCAGATGAGGCCGCCGAGGCTGCCCGCCGGGCGGAAGTCTCCGCCGCGGACAGTGAAGATGCCTGCCGCCGCCGGCTGCGGGATCTGCTGACCCAGGTACGCGTCTTCGCCCCCGCCGCTGCCGATCTGTCCGGCATACAGCTGGCCCTGTCAGACGCCCGGCGCCGCAAGACCGCGCTGGCCGACGCCCGGCAGACGGCCCGGGAAGCCGCCCTGTACCGGGATGCCCTGCGGGTGCAGCTGCCGGAACAGCCGGCCGCCGAAGGCTCTATCCAGCGCCCTGCGCTCTCACGCGAGGAGGCCGCCGCGGAATTGGCGCGCACACAGACGCTGCTGGCGCAGGAGCGCACCCGGTTCGACACCCTCACCGGCCGCATCCGCGCGCTGGATCGCTCCAGCGATCTGGAGGCCCAGCTGGCGCAGAAGCAGGAGCAGCTGACCGCCCTGCAGGATGAATATGACGCCATCGCGCTGGCCATGGACGCTCTGTCACAGGCCAACACCGTGCTGCAGAACCGCTTTTCCCCGGCGCTGGGCGCACGGGCGGCGGAGATCTTCTCCGCCATCACCGGCGGGCGCTATGACCGTGTGCTGCTGAGCCGGGACTTCTCCCTGTCCGCCGAGCCCGCCGGCGACCCGGTGGGTCGCAGCGTCCGCCTGCTGAGTCAGGGCGCCGCCGACCAGCTGTATCTGGCGGTGCGGCTGGCCATCTGCGACATGGTGCTGCCCGCCGACAAGCGGGTGCCCCTCATTCTGGATGACGCGCTGGTGACCTTCGACGACGAGCGGCTCCACGCAGCGCTGGACTATCTGCTGGAGGAAAGCCAAAGGCGCCAGATATTGCTGTTCACCTGCCAGAAGCGGGAGATGGCCTATCTGCAAGGCAAGGAAAACGTGACCGTCACGAAGCTGTGAGGTCGGGATATGCATATTTGGACAATTACTGATTGGGAAAAGAACCTTCCAGATAATTCCCTCAGAAGAACCGGCTTGCGATTTCGATACGACAGGAATACGCACCCCGAAGTAAAACGTGCGTGCTTACAATTCGCGATTTGGCTGAGAACCCAATATTACTTTCCGCTAAGAGTCGTTGTTTATGTCAAAGGAGCAAAAACCATTCGCACAAAAGATGGCGATCATGTAGTAGGAAGCTTTTTTGAACCTTTTTCATACTTGGATGAGCCGTATATCCGAATTGCAGCGGGTGATTATAATGAATTAGCGAACCATTTAGGGAAAGACAATGCCCTGGCGTCGATCCTTCTTTCCTTGGCCCATGAATTGACGCATTACTATCAATGGATCAATAACATTCAACTAACGCCTGTAGGCAGAGAACGGCAGGCAGCCAGATACGTTAACTATATCATAGATGAATATGCGTCAACCAGAGAACATCCTTAGGGCGCGCAGGGGCGGCGTCCCGCATAAAAATGCGTAGGGGCGGACGACTCTGTCCGCCCGGACAGAGGTGCGGCGGGGCGATGTGGGCATCGCCCCCTACGAAAGGGCAAACGGATGCCCCCTACAACGTACTCAAGAGGGCACCGCACTCTGTCCCCCCCTTGCAAATCCCCTCAAATCGTGCTATACCATATACAACAGATCGAAGGGAGTCTGCCATGCCTGACTTTGACTGTCTCCGCTGCGGCACGGCCATGCAGTTCGTGGGCCAGCACAAGCTGCAGCTGGGCAAGACCAGCTGGATATTCGGCGACCTGCCCAACCTGATGGCCGGCGCGCTGGACGTGTCCATCATGGCCCGCCTGCGGCAAGCTGGAATTTTTCACCGGCGGCGTTCCCCAGCCCAGCGGCAACGACCCCGGCCTGCACCAGCGCCGATGCCCGAAATGCGGCTTTGCCCACGATTTCGACTATCCCAAATGTCCCCTGTGCGGCTATGTCTACACCGCCGGGGACGAGCTGTAAGAATATTTAAAAGGAGAACCTGTTATGAGCGATTGCACCCATGATTGCAGCACCTGCGGCGAAAGCTGCGGCGAGCGCAAGGAAGCCAACGTATTTGAAAAGAAGCCCCTCCGCCCCGGCTGCCGCGTCGGTAAGGTCTACGGCGTGGTGTCCGGCAAGGGCGGCGTAGGCAAGTCCATGGTCACCAGCCAGCGGGCGGTGGCGCTGCGGCGGGAGGGCTACCGCACCGCCATTCTGGACGCGGACATCACCGGCCCCTCCATTCCCAAGGCCTTCGGCATCCACGGCCGGGCCGTGGCGCAGGGCGACGCCATCGTGCCCGTGACCACCGCCACCGGCATACAGCTGATGTCCGTGAACCTGCTGCTGGAGCACGAGACGGACCCGGTCATCTGGCGCGGGCCGGTCATCGGCGGCGTGGTGCAGCAGTTCTGGGGTGATACCCTGTGGAACGATGTGGATTATATGTTCGTGGATATGCCTCCCGGCACCGGCGACGTGGCGCTGAACGTGTTTCAGTCGCTGCCGGTGGATGGCGTCATCATTGTGGCCAGCCCCCAGGACCTGGTATCCATGGTGGTGCAGAAGGCCGTGAAGATGGCGCAAATGATGAACATCCCCATCGTGGGCCTGGTGGAGAACATGAGTTACGTCCAGTGTCCCGACTGCGGCAAGAAACTCTATATTTTCGGCGAGGGCAAGACCGAGGAGGCCGCCAAGGCGTACCACATCCCCCTGCTGGCGAAAATGCCCATCGACCCGGCGCTGGCCAAGCTGACCGACGACGGCTGCATCGAGCAGTTCGAGGGGCACTGGCTGGACAGCGTGGTGGAGACCATTCTGCGGAAATAAGCAAAAAAAGAAGCGGCGCGGTGCGCCGCTTCTTTTTTGATCTTATTTCATCAGCTCCTGCACCAGCGTCACCAGGCCGCTGACGCCCACGCCGATGTACACCACCTGCCGGGCCACGTCGCCGGACATCTTCCGGCTCAGCCGTGTACCGATCCACAGCCCCAGCAGGATGCACACCATACCCAGCCCCGCCATAGGCAGCAGTGCCGCGCTGAAATAGCCCCGCACCGTCCGCATGGTGAAGTTGATGAGGTTGGTGGTAAAGAACAGGAACTGCATATTGCCTACATACGTCTCCTTGCTCCGGGCGATGGCGACGAAATACAGCGCCATCATAGGCCCGCCGATGGTGAACGCCCCGGCGCAGCACCCGGAGAAGGCGCTGCACACCAGCCCCGCCGCCAGGCCGGGCTGGTCCAGCTTCACCCGCTTGGCAAAAAGCAGGAAGTACGCCGCCAGCGCGATCAGGAACGCCCCGAACAACGCCGTCAGCACGTGCAGGTCGAAATTCCCCAGCAGATTGATGATGACCAGACTGCACACGGTGTACAGCCCGATGGGCAGCGCGATCTGCTTTATATCGATATGCTTGCGGTACATCCACGTCATGGTGCCGGACTGGGCCATGCAGATCAGCGCCACGATGGTGGGCGCAATGGTCATGTCGTAAAACGCGCTGGCCGCCACCATCATAATGACCGCCGCGCCAAAGCCCGTCAGTGGCTGGATCACACCGCCCGCCAGCGCCGCCAGCCCCATCATTGCATATGCCATTGCACGCACCGCCTTTTCTGTCATATTCCCGGCTATTATAACAACTTCACGCAGGAAAGGCAATCCGCAAAATGAACATCCCCCGGCCTGACGGCCGGGGGATGTTTGTTCAGCTCTTCTTTTTGCCCAGGTAGGCTTCCTTGATGGACTCGTCCGCCAGCAGCTCCGCGCCGGTGCCGGACTTGGTGATGTTGCCCGTCTCCAGCACATAGGCGTAGTCCGCGATCTTCAGGGCCATGTTGGCGTTCTGCTCGATCAGCAGCACGGTGACGCCCTGCTCGTTGACGGTGCGGATGATATCAAAGATGCCCTGCACCACCAGCGGCGCCAGACCCAGCGACGGCTCATCCAGCATCAGCAGCTTGGGGCGGCTCATCAGCGCGCGGCCCACGGCCAGCATCTGCTGCTCGCCGCCGGACAGCGTACCGGCCAGCTGCCAGTTGCGCTCCTCCAGCCGGGGGAACAGCTCATACACCCACTTGATGTCCTTCTCGATGCCGTCCTTGTCTTTCCGCAGGTACGCGCCGGCCTTCAGGTTCTCCAACACGGTCAGGTTGGCGAACACCCGCCGGCCCTCCGGGGACTGGGCGATGCCCGCCTCCAGGATCTTGTTAATGGGCTTGCCCAGCAGTTCCTGTCCGTCATAGGTGATAGAGCCGCTATCCGCCTTTACCAGGCCGGAGATAGTCCGCAGCGTGGTGGACTTACCGGCGCCGTTGGCGCCGATCAGGGTGACGATCTTGCCGTCGGGTACCTCAAGGCTGATGCCGCGCAGCGCCTTGATGCCGCCGTAAGACACACACAAATTCTCAATCTTCAGCATCTTCTGCCACCCCCAAGTATGCGTCGATGACGCGCTCGTTGTTCTGTATCTCCTCCGGTGTGCCCTTGGCGATCAGCTTGCCGAAATCCAACACGTAAATCCGGTCGGCAATGCCCATGACCAGGTCCATGTGGTGCTCGATCAACAGGATCGTCTTGTGGAAATGATCCCGGATCTCCTTGATGAACTCCGCCAGCTCCAGCGTCTCCTGCGGGTTCATGCCGGCAGCCGGTTCATCCAGCAGCAGCAGCGTGGGCTCGGTGCCCAACGCGCGGGCGATCTCCAGCCGGCGCTGCTTGCCGTAGGGCAGGCTGGTAGCCAGCTCGTTCTGCACATCCTCCAGACCCACCACCTTCAGAAGCTCCAGCACCTCGGCGCGCTGCTGCGCCTCCTCCTTGGCGTTCAGGTGGAACGCCGCGGTAAACAGATTGCTGGTGCGCCGCATATGCTTGGCGATAAGCACATTGTCAAACACCGTCTGGGTCTTCCACAGACGGATATTCTGGAAGGTACGGGCCATACCCAGCGCCGTGATCTTATCCGGCGTAGGGGCCAGCACATGGTCAGTAAATGCGTAGCTGTCCAACGCCTTCTGGCCCTCTTTCCAGGCCTTCAGCGCCTCGTCGTCCAGCGCCTCCTCCGGGGCGAACTGGGCGGTGTACATATCCGCGTGCTCACCCTTATACTGCTTCTTCATCTTTCCGGAGGGATGGTTCCGCACGATGCACGCCTCATTGAAGCGCACCCGCCCGTTGGTGGGGGCGTACACACCGGTGATGACATTGAACGCTGTGGTCTTGCCAGCGCCGTTGGGGCCAATCAGCGCCACGATCTCGCCCTCGTTGACCTCCAGATTCAGATTGTCCACGGCTACCACGCCGCCAAACTGCATAGTGACATTTTCAACAGATAGAACGCTCTTGCTCATTTAGACGCCACCTCCTTCGCCGCTTTATCCTTCTTTTTGAACAGCTTCCCGAAGAAGTTGATGATGGCATCCCACGAGAACTCCCTGTCGCCCATGATGCCCTTGCGGAAGAACAGCACCACGATCATAATGATCACCGAGAACACCAGCATACGGAAGCCTCCGCGCATGAATGGGATGTTCACACCCAGATAGGGCATGGGGTCATCCAGGAAACGCAGCCACCATTCGGAGCAGGCGATGTACAGGAAAGAGCCCAGAATGGAGCCGGTCACGGAGCCAATACCGCCAATGACCACAATCAGCAGTATCTCATAGGTCATGGTGGAGGTGAAGGCGTTGGCCTGGATACTGGCCTGGAACATGGCCAGCAGCGCGCCGCTGATACCGGCAAAGAAGGAGCTGATCAGGAACGCCTGCATCTTATGCTTGGCCAGATTGATACCCATAGCTTCTGCCGCCACCTCATCATCGCGAATCGCCTTGAAGGCACGACCGTAGGTAGAGTTGATGATCAGCACGATAATAGCGATGCAGATGCCGGAAACAATGAACGGGAACAGCACGCTGTCGAAGTTGGCGAACTGCCGCAGCAGGTTAGAGGAGTTGGTCAGCGGGCCCACCTTGTTCCACTGAATGATAGCGCGCATGATCTCAGCGAAGCCCAGCGTGGCAATGGCCAGATAATCGGACTTCAGCTTCAGCACTGGCAGGCCGATAAGCCACGCAAACAGCGTCGGCACCACGCCGGCCAGGATCAGACCCACCACCATGGGCAGGCAGAACTGCACGATACCACCGTCAAAATATTGATACACGGCAGCGCGAGAAGCCACGGGAATAGTCAGGATTGCATAAGTATACGCACCGATCATCATAAAGCCCGCCTGTCCCAAAGAGAACAGACCCGTAAAGCCGTTCAGCAAGTTCAACGACACTGCCACCAGGGAGTAGATCGCGCCCTTTTTCAGCACGGTCGCCAACATGGAATAGTGCTGGAACTTGTCCACATACAGCAGGAAAGCAAGGCAGACGGCGGCGAGGATCAGAGACAGCAACAGATTTCTTTTCTTATTGTTCTTCATATCTCACACCTTCTCCGTCAGTTTTTCGCCGAACAAGCCGTTGGGCTTGCACAGCAGGATCACGATCAACAGTGCAAACGTAAAGGCATTGCTGAACACGGCCATATCGGCGTTGGACTTGATAAGCGACTCGCAGATACCGATGATAAACGCACCGATCACCGCACCGGGGATCGAGCCGATACCGCCGAACACCGCCGCTACAAAGGCTTTCAGGCCAGGCATAGCGCCGATCATAGGGCTGACCTGACCATAGTTGGAGAAGTACAGAATAGAGGCTACGCCCGCCAGCAGCGAACCGATAACAAAAGTCACGGAAATAACGCTGTTGATCTTGATGCCCATGAGCTGCGCCGTCTCAAAGTCGCGGGATACCGCACGCATGGCCATGCCGATCTTAGTCTTCTGGATAAGAATGACCAACACCACCACCAGCAAGATAGTCAAAATGGGGGTGATAATGGTGATACGTTTGACATTCAGACTGCCCACCTGCATCACCTGGGTCAGGAACGGGATGTCGGGATACGCACGGGCGATACCGCCGGTGATATAGGTGGCCAGATTCTGCAGCAGATAGCTGACGCCGATGGCCGATATCATCACTGACATGCGGGGCGCGGTACGCAGGGGGCTGTATGCCGCCTTTTCGATCAGAACACCCAACGCCACTGTGGCAATAAGTACCAGGGGAATACACACTGCCATCGGCATCCAGGTGGCGGCATATACCATAAAGAAGCCCGCCATCATAAAGATGTCACCGTGTGCGAAGTTGATCAGACGCAGTATGCCATACACCATCGTATAGCCGATAGCGATCAGCGCATACAGGCTGCCCACCGTTACGCCGGAGAGCAGCAAGTCGATATAATACGCTGCGTCATGCATAAGTAAAGCATCCTCCTTATATGAATCTTGCGCTTTCGGAGACCGGGGGCGATGCCATCGGCATCCAAAAACGCAAGAGTCATGAAAGTTGCATTGTGAGGGGAGCGCACGCTCCCCCCACAATGGCTGTTATCCTACAATGAGGTTCGTCTCAGACTCGACGTATGCCGTCTTTTACTCCAAACCGTTGAAGGTGCTGAAGTACACAATCTCACCGTTCTCGATGGTCTTGATAACCGCGTAGTTCTTGATAGCGTCGCCGTTCTCGTCGAACTTCAGGTCACCGGTGATGAGGCCGGAGATCTCCAGAGTTGCCAGCGCATCGCGGATGGTGGCGCCGTCAGTGGACTGGGCCGCCTCGATCGCGCCCACAGCTGCCATGTAAGCGTCATAGCCGCAGGGGGTCACGCTGGAGATAACGTCGGACACACCGCCGTTGTTCTCCACGCGGGTCGCATCCTCAGCCACCCACTTGGTGAAACCGTCCACGAAAGCCTTACCGGCCTCATTGGTGGTATCGGCGGCATCGAAGAAAGCGGAGAAGTAAATATCGGTAGCCTTGCTGCCGGTACGCTGGGCGATGGAGATGTCATCCCAGGTGTCGCCAGCCATGATGGGGCAGGTGATGCCGGCATCGCGGGCCTGAGAGATAATCATAGCCGCGGTCTCGATGGAAACAGGAGCAAAGATGCCGTCGTAACCCTCGGACTTGATGGAAGCCATGATAGTGGAGAAGTCAGCCTCGCCCTTCTGGAACTCCAGAGTGGTAGCCTTGCCGCCCAGACGCTCCATCTCCTGACGGAAGTAGTTGCCGAAACCAGCGGAGTAGTCATCGCCGGACTCGATGATCAGGGCACAGTTGCTGCTACCCTTCTCATTGAACGCAAAGTTGGCCATCACAGCGCCCTGGAACGGATCAATGTAGCCGACACGGAAGTAGTAGTCATTGCCCGCAGTCACCTGGGGGTTGGTGCAGGAAGTGCCGATGGCAGGGATCTTAGCGCTCTCGAACAGAGGGCCGGCAGCAATCGCGCAAGCAGAACCATATGTACCGATCACCACAGACACACCCTGGGAAATCAGGGTCTGCGCGGCAGTGGGTGCCTTAGCCTGGTCGGAAGCATTGTCCGCATAGACCAACTGCACACTGTACTCCTCGCCGTTGATGGTAACGGTGGGCTTCAGGGAGTGGGCATACTCAATACCCAGGATCTCCTTCTTGCCGCCGCCGCCGTTCTGACCGGAAGTGGGCTCAAACACGCCGATCTTAACGACCTTGTCGCCGGAAGCGGAATCATCACCCTTCTGACTGTCGCCCTGCTCACCGCAGGCCACCAGAGACAGAGCCATGACCAGCGCCAGCATCATTGCTAAAAACTTTTTCATGGTATATTCCTCCTAAATTTCCCTTGCAGCGGTCAAGCTTGTCGACCGCTCACAGAATATGTGTATTTTATCGGAAACATTCGGCAAAAACAATTGTAACAACCTCTAAAAATCACAGCTTTTGCATCAGCGACATGGCGTTAATAATCCGTAATGATCGCCAGTATGTCCTTGTTCAGAGGACAAACGCCCTGTGTTGGTAAACTTTCCCCCTTGATTGTCTCCCTATGGCGGACGGTCTGTCCCGTCATTGTGCACAAAACCGGTGCCGCTTTTTGCGCAAAAAACCGGCGGGCGCAGATGCGCCTGCCGGTTCCGCATATCGTTATATCACTCTCACTGACGGCTTTCGCCGCTTTGCGTGAAATATGTCTTGAACGTATCGCCGTCCATGGTCTCATGCTCCAGCAGGTACTCCGCCACCGCCGTCAGCTCCGTCTTGTACCGAGCCAGTATCTCACGGCATTTTTCGTAAGCCTCGTCGATGATGGCGCGGATCTCCGCGTCCATCTCCGCCGCCGTCTTTTCGGAGTAGGGGCGGGTGTGGGCCATGGACTTGCCGATGAACACCTCGTCGCTGCCGGCGTCAAAGGCCACGTTGCCCAGCCTGGACGACATACCGTAGGTGCCTACCATCTTGCGGGCGATGGCCGTGGCCCGCTGGATGTCGCTGGAAGCACCGGTAGAGATATCACCCAGCATCATCTCCTCGGCGGCGCGGCCGCCCAGCAGGCCGGCCACCCGGTCCAGCATATAGCGGCGGGACAGGTAGGAACGGTCCTCCTCCGGCAGATAGATGGTCATGCCGCCGGCCTGACCGCGGGGAACGATGGTGATCTGATGTACGGGGTCCAGGTCCGGCAGGGCCTGCATGACCACGGCGTGACCGGCCTCGTGATAGGCAGTGAGCCGACGCTCGGCCTCGGGCACCACGCGGCTGTGCTTCTCCGGGCCGGCGATGACCTTGATGACAGACTGGTGGATGGCCTCCTCGGTGATGAAGCGCTGGCCGCGGCGGCCGGTCAGCAGCGCCGCCTCGTTCAGCAGGTTCTCCAGATCCGCACCGGTAAAGCCGGAGGTGGCACGGGCCACGGAGCCCAGGTCCACATCCTCCGCCAGGGGCTTGCCCTTGGCGTGTATCTTCAGTATCTCCTCGCGGCCCTTGATATCCGGCAGGCCCACGAACACCTGGCGGTCGAACCGGCCGGGGCGCAGCAGCGCCGGGTCCAGAATGTCCACGCGGTTGGTAGCCGCCAGGACCACCACGCCCTCGTTGGCGGCGAAGCCGTCCATCTCCACCAGCAGCTGGTTCAGGGTCTGCTCGCGTTCGTCATGGCCGCCGCCCAGGCCGCTGCCGCGCTGGCGGCCCACGGCGTCGATCTCATCGATGAAGACGATGGCCGGAGCCTGCTTCTTGGCCTGCTCGAACAGGTCACGGACGCGGCTGGCACCCACGCCCACATACATCTCCACAAAATCGGAGCCGGAAATGGAGAGGAAGGCGGTATCCGCCTCGCCGGCCACGGCCTTGGCCAGCAGCGTCTTGCCGGTGCCCGGAGGGCCCACCAGCAGCACGCCCTTGGGAATATGCGCGCCCAGCTCGGTATAGCGCTGGGGATCGCGCAGAAACTGGACGATCTCCTCCAGCTCCTCCTTCTCCTCATCGGCACCGGCCACGTCCTTGAACGTGACCTTCTTGCCGTCAGAGGGGATATCCTGGATACGGGCCTCGCCGAAGCGGGCCATTTTATCGTTGACGGCGCCGCCGCCCAGGCCGCCCATACGGGCGATCAGGTTCATCAGCAGGATGAAGGCCATGGCCGCCAACACATAGGGCAGCAGGGTACGCAGCCAGCCGTTTTCGCTGCCGGCGGCGTAGTCATAGCTGGTGATGACGCCCTTTTCCGCCTGGGACACCACCAGATCGTTCATGTCGTTATAAAACGTGTCGAAGCTGTGGAGGGCGCAGCTGACGCTGGAGCCGTCCTGCAGCTTCGCCACCAGGCGCGTGTCGGTGGCGGTGAAGGACTTGACCTTCTCCGCCGTGAAATAGGCGCGCATATCGCTGTAGCTCACGTCGCCGGAACGGCCGAGGTTGCCCACCACCTGGGTAATGAGCACCACCGCCAGCACGATGAACAGCAGCATGACGCCGCTGAAACGTTTTCTTTCCATGTCTCCCCGTCTCCCTTCTCAGCCGATCCAGCGGACGCCCTGCCAGCTTTGGTCACTGCCCACGGAGATGGCCACCAGCATCCGCGCCTGGGCGGCCTCCACCGGAATATAGGGCTCGCCCAGCAAGCGGCTGTCATTAGAGCCGGTGCGGTTGTCGCCCATGACGAACATACAGTCCTCCGGCACGGTGAAGGTCTTGTCGGCCATGCTGTCCGGCAGGGTGGTGATGCCCTGGGTGGGCAAATAGCTCTCGTCCAGCTTCTCACCGTTGACGTAGGTATAGCCGTTCTTGAAGGAGAGCGTCTCGCCGGGCAGGCCGACGACGCGCTTTACCAGGACCTTGTTCAGCTCCTCGTCCCAGAAGGTGACGATGTCGCCGCGGTCCGGCACCGGATCGGACACCACATAGGGCAGACGCCAGCCCACCAGCAGGCACTTGGTGGGGATGGTGGTCTCCATGGAGCCGCTGGGCACATAGGCCAGCTGCAGCAGCACCTTGAACAGCACGAATACCGCCGCCAGCGTCACCAGCAGTGTACTTGC
>ENA-OPDF01001907-OPDF01001907.1-human-gut-metagenome-genome-assembly--contig:-NODE-1907-length-11461-cov-2.368929_pt1 | contig 11461 bp, 6 predicted proteins | sample MGYA00241575_ERZ501501 | MGnify/ENA primary metagenome ERZ501501 (study PRJEB25962, sample SAMEA1972229) | human gut metagenome | biome: human gut; feature: human-associated habitat; material: faeces... | reverse complement strand
ATATAATATAATGAAGCACGCTGATGCGTGCGCAGGTCATCGCGCTCACGCACGACGACATAAGATATACTAGTTAATTGTTAGATGGGGATAACAAGGAGTAGTAGATTATGAAAAAGAAAGTCAATGTAAAAGGGAATATCAGAAGGATGGCATTGCTTGTTGCGGGATGTGTAGTCATGGGGGGCATGGCTGCGTCTCAGACCGGGGGAAATATGGCATATGCCATGACGAAGGAAGAGGCTGAGCGTCAGAAGGATGATGCCAGTGAAAACGAGAAGAATGCCAAGGACGTTCTGGATTCTCTGGAGGAACAGCAGAACAAGATCGTTCAGGACGTTGCGGATCTGGATGCCAAGATGACATCCGTCCAGACTCAGATAACGAGCCTGCAGGAGCAGACAGACGAGCTCCAGACGGAGATAGACACAACTCAGAAAAGTCTGGATGAAGCTCAGAAGGCAGAGGATGAGCAGTATGAGGCGATGAAGCAGAGAATACAGTATCTGTATGAGGAGGGGGAGACGGAATATGTCGATGCCCTGCTCACATCCATATCATTCAGCGATCTCCTGAACAAATCAGAGTATATAGACCAGATATCGGAATACGATCAGAGGCAGCTTGCAAAGCTGATCAAGACCAAGACAGATATAGCCAATTATGAGGCGCAGCTTGAATCTGACCTCAGACAGGTGGAGTCGGTCAAGACGGATCTGGAGAGTAACGAGGCTGAACTGCAGACCATTATAGATCAGAAGCAGGAAGAGATCACCAGATATGATGGTGATATAGAAGCCCAGAAGTCGTTGATGAACAAGTTCACTGTGGCCCGTGAGGAAGCCGAGAGACGTATCGCGGAGATATCCAGACAGGAGATGGGCAAGGCAAATGCAAATGGTACGGGTGCGTATACGAAAGATGGAAAGGTATACGACACCTCCAAATATAAGGGCAAATTCATGTGGCCGGTATCGACCGGAGGTGTTATCACGGATGAATTTGGTTACCGAGATGCTCCTACAGCGGGAGCAAGTACATATCATCAGGGACTTGATATAGGCTGTGATTATGGAACAGATATTGTTGCGGCGGAGGCCGGCACAGTCGTGATGTCCTGCTACAATGGCGGCGGTGGCAACATGGTCATGATCAGCCACGGCGGCGGAATATGTACGGTATATATGCACAACTCACAGCTATGTGTAAATGTTGGCGACAAGGTTGTGAAAGGTCAGGTCATAGCAAAGGCAGGAAGTACGGGTGTGTCGACAGGTCCGCATTGCCATTTTGGCGTGTCGATAGACGGAACGTATGTCAATCCGCATGACTTCCTTGGACAGTAGACCGGGCAGGGGATATGGAGAGATTCAGGTATTTGATGGCAATACAAGGTTAGGAGATAATGATATGAGGAAAATGTTGAAGAAGACAGTAGTGACAGCGGTGCTGGCAAGTACGGTGATCGGTCTGACGGGCTGCGGTACATCAGGTGTGTTCAGTGGCACACTCAGCGGCAAAACCGGCAGTTCCACCAAGATAACCTATGATGGCAATCTGTTGGATGCGGACGTACTTGACAAGACAGAGAAGATCGAGAGTATCATAGACAATTATTATTACAATGATATTGACGATGATACGATCAGGGAGGGCATATACAAGGGTATAATGGAATCCCTTGACGATCCGTATGCACAGTATTACACCAAGGAAGAGTATGCCAAGCTGCAGGAGGATGATTCAGGTGAGTATGCCGGAATCGGAGTTACGGTCAGCAAGGATGAGGATACGGGATATGTCCGTGCGGTAAATATCCTTGAGGGTGCACCGGCTGAGAAGGTGGATATACAGCCTGATGACATTATTGTACAGATAGATGATCACGAGATCACTACAGACGATGATCTTGACTACCTCGTATCACTCATAAGAGGCGATGCTGGAACTGATGTTACGCTGAAGATATACAGGGAGCGTGATAAGGCTTACCACGATGTCACCATCACCAGGGAGATCGTTGAGTACAGTACGGTATCATCATTTATGATAGACGACAAGATCGGATATGTGAGGATCACGCAGTTCATAGACAACACAGACGAGCTTTTCCAGAAGGCAGTTGAGGAGCTCAAGAATGAGGGCATGCAGGCACTGATGATCGATGTCAGAAGTGATCCGGGTGGAATGCTCACCACGGTCGTAAACATTTGCGACTATCTGCTCCCAGAAGGAACCATAGTGTCCATCAAGGACAAGACCGGCAAGGTTGTGGACGAGTATAAATCGACAGATGATGAATACCTCGATATGCCTATGGTAGTCCTGACAAATGAGTACAGTGCCAGTGCGTCAGAGATACTTACATCGGCACTCAAGGAATTCGGGGCTGCAACTGTTGTAGGAAAGAATACCTACGGTAAGGGAATCGTGCAGAGTGTTATACCACTTGGTGATGGCACAGCGATCAAGCTCACGACACAGAAGTATTTCACACACGATGACAACGATATCCACAAGAAGGGTGTTGCGCCTGATATTGAAGTGGATCTTCCAGATGATTATACCTATGAGGATTTCCAGGGCAAGAATGACAGCCAGTACCAGAAGGGTATTGAGGTTCTGAAGGAGAAGCTGAAGTAGGGACCAAGATAGAGATTGGTATAAATATAGTTATATAATAGATTTCAATATTGAGTGGGCAGGGCAGATGACGTTACTGCGTTATATAAATTTGTCAGTGAAGTATCTGTTCGAATGCTATCGTATATGTAAAATGCATAAATAATTAAAACAACATAATTTTTAGATAATATGCAGCACAAAAGTGCTGCATATTGTGTTATACTAGGAAATGTTCAGAAATCTGTTATAAGTAATAAAAGGCAACAAAGGAGATATACATGGATAAGGAACTGATTATCGTATTGGACTTTGGCGGACAGTACAACCAGCTGATCGCCAGACGTGTAAGAGAGTGTAATGTATATGCCGAAGTACATCCGTACACATTGCCGCTGGAGAAGATCAGAGAGATGAACCCTAAGGGAATCATCTTTACCGGCGGACCAAACAGCGTATACAAAGACGAATCACCTAGCTGCAGCAAGGAGATATTCGAACTTGGTATTCCTATTCTCGGAATATGTTACGGTTCACAGCTCATGGCTCATCTGCTGGGCGGCAAGGTCAGCACGGCCCCTGTCAGCGAGTATGGAAGAACAGAGGTTGAGGTTGACAAGACATCCAAGCTGTTTGCAGATGTGAAAGACAAGACCATCTGCTGGATGAGTCACACAGACTATATTGCAGAGGTGCCAGAGGGTTTCAAGAAGACAGCTTACACTCCTGTATGCCCAGTGGCAGCCATGGAGAATGCTGAGAAGAAGCTGTATGCGACTCAGTTCCACCCAGAGGTTATGCACACCGAGGAAGGTATGAAGATGCTCAGAGCATTTGTCATGGATGTATGCCAGTGTGCAGGCGACTGGAAGATGGATTCATTTGTAAAAGATACAATAGAGAGTCTCCGTGCCAAGATAGGCGATGGCAAGGTGCTGTGCGCCCTGTCAGGCGGTGTTGACTCATCAGTAGCTGCGGTTCTCCTGTCCAAGGCGATAGGCAAGCAGCTTACATGTGTGTTCGTAGACCACGGCCTTCTCCGTAAGAACGAGGGCGACGAGGTTGAGGCGGTATTTGGACCGGACGGCCCATATGACCTGAACTTCATCAGAGTAAATGCTCAGGACAGATTCTACAGCAAGCTTGCCGGAGTAACCGAGCCTGAGGCAAAAAGAAAGATAATAGGTGAGGAGTTTATCCGTGTATTCGAGGAAGAGGCCAAGAAGATCGGTGCCGTGGACTTCCTCGTACAGGGAACCATATATCCTGACGTCATTGAGTCAGGCCTTGACAAGTCAGCAGTCATCAAGTCCCACCACAACGTAGGCGGACTTCCTGACTATGTAGATTTCAAGGAGATCGTGGAGCCACTCCGTCTTCTCTTCAAGGACGAGGTCCGCAAGGCCGGCCTTGAGCTTGGAATCCCAGAGTACCTGGTATTCCGTCAGCCATTCCCGGGCCCAGGCCTTGGAATAAGAATCATCGGAGAGGTCACAGCCGAGAAGGTCAAGATAGTTCAGGATGCCGATGCCATCTACCGCGAGGAGATCGCAAAGGCAGGCCTCGACAGAAGCCTCGGTCAGTACTTCGCAGCCCTGACCAACATGCGTTCAGTTGGCTGTATGGGAGATTTCAGAACGTACGATTACGCCGTAGCACTCCGTGCTGTAAATACAACAGACTTCATGACAGCTGATTGTTCAGAGATACCATTTGAGGTACTTCAGAAGGTAATGAACAGGATTATCAATGAGGTCAAGGGCGTGAACAGGGTAATGTATGATCTGACTAGTAAGCCGCCTGGAACGATTGAGTTTGAGTAATGAGAATGATAGTTGCGTGAGTAAAATGAAGAAAGACGTTATATCCGTATTATTTGAATAGAAGGGTATGATGTCTTTTTTCTTATCTTGTGAAAAAATAAATATACTGTGCAGGATAGTAATATATAGAGGAATGAAGCGAAGAGGAATGGAATTAAGAAAGGTCAAATGAATTATTTTACAAGGTATATGACACAAGGTATAATAAAATAACGGGATTATATTTCTAAAATCAAGAAAAATAAGATGAATAAAATTGAAAAAAGAAGAGATGGATGGTTGTTATGATCATATTAGAAAAGATATGTGCAGAACCAAGGTTAGATATATCTGATATAATAAAGTTGATTAGGTTATATAAAGTAAGCGAAAAGCACCACAACGATATGACCGTGTAATTGGGGAGAAAATGTTAAATAATGAGGTAGAAAACCATGAATGAAAATGGATTGAATTATATTGACCTATTTGCTGGTGCCGGTGGACTTTCCGAGGGATTTATACAAAGTGGTTATAGACCAGTTGCACATGTTGAGATGAATGGATATGCGGCAAAGACATTAGAGACGAGAATAGCATATTATTATTTGAAAGATAATGGCGAACTTAATAGCTATTATGATTATGAAAAAGGAAAAATAACTAGAACGCAACTTTTAGAGAAGATACCTGAGGAAGAGCTTAAGACAGTGATTAATAAAGAAATGTCAGAGTCCACAATCAAAGGAATTTTCAATACAATTGATGAGATTAAAAAGGAAAAAGGAATTGAAAATATTGATGTAATTATAGGTGAACCTCCTTGCCAAGCATATTCTTTGGTGGGAAGGGCGCAGAGCAGTCACATGGTAGTTCCGATGGAGGACGATCCAAGAAATGAATTATACAAGATGTATGTACAGTTCCTTAATAAGTATAAGCCTAGAATGTTTGTGTTTGAAAATGTAGCTGGTATAAAGAGCGCAAGAGGCGGCCAAGCATTTAAAAACCTTCAAATGTATATGAAACGTGTTGGTTATGAAATATGTTATGATGAGTTGAATGCGCATGATTTCGGAGTATTACAGAGTAGAAAACGTGTAATCATAGTAGGCTGGCTTAAGGGGACAGGCTATGATTATCCATCTTTTGAAGTGATTCATAGTAATGCAGAAGTGTGGGATTTGCTTAAGGATTTACCAGCTTTAAATCCTGGTGATGAGGCAAGAGAGCATACGATGAAAGACATGAGCAGGCTAAAAGATTATGTTAAGGAAAATAATATTCGTATTAAATCGGATGTATTAACAGGACATATAGCAAGGCCTCATACTGCGCAGGATATTGAAATCTATAAGAGAGCAATAGATATGTGGTTTGAAAACAAACGGCATGAACGTTTGAAATATGATGATTTACCAGAAGATTTGAAAACACATAAAAATAGAACTTCATTTGTAGATCGATTTAAAGTTGTTGAGGGCGATATGGATCATTGTCACACAATACTTGCTCATTTATCGAAAGATGGGCATTATTTCATTCATCCAGATATAGAGCAACATAGATCAATTACAGTGCGGGAAGCAGCAAGAATACAGTCGTTTCCGGATAATTATTATTTTGAAGGACCAAGGACAGCACAATTTGTTCAGGTGGGGAATGCGGTTCCGCCAATGATGGCAAAGGTAATAGCAGATAAAATAAAAGAACAATTAAGAAAATAAAATTGGAGGTTTTGCAAATGGGTATTGTTGAAAGTACATATGCTGAGTTAAAGCAACAAGAACTGAAAAATAATCCATATAGTTGTTTGCATATGGCTGATATTGACATCAATCCTCATCAGGTTGAAGCATTCACATTTGCACTATCTTCATTAGAGCTTGGTGGAGCAATTCTTGCAGATGAGGTAGGTCTTGGAAAAACTATTGAGGCTGGCTTGGTCATCAAGTATTTGTTATGCAGTGGAAAAAATAAAATACTACTTATTATGCCATCAAATCTGCGAAAGCAATGGCAAGTTGAATTAGAAGAGAAATTTGATATTGATTCATTAATTGTGGATAGTTCTAACTGGGAGGATTATCTCGCAAAGGTAAAGAGTAAACAAGCAGTAATTATTGTTTCCTATCACTTTGCCTCAAAAAGAAAAACAGAGTTCGGAAAGATAGCTTGGGATTTTTGTGTATTTGATGAAGCACATCGGCTTAGGAATGTTTATAAGAATGGTTCAAAGATGGCTAACTCATTATATGAATTAACAAAGGGGATTCCGAAGATTCTATTAACTGCGACTCCTATGCAGAATACTTTACTTGATATATATGGACTTGTTCAGTTTATCGATGATAGAGTTTTTTATAGTAAGCAGATATTTTCCGAAAGATATTTGCGAGGAGAAGATTACAATGATTTGAAGGCTTGTTTAGAACCAGTTGTGCAAAGAACTTTACGAAAAGAAGTAGCAGAGTATATCCAATTTTCAGAGCGTAAAGAAATGACAATTGATTTTGAACTATCGCCAATGGAGATAGAACTTTATGTGATGATAAATAATTATCTGAAAAAGAAAATCTTGTATGCTTTGCCCAATTCACACAGAACACTTATTACATCTGTTATTAGAAAATTGCTTGCATCATCAAGTATGGCAGTTGCAGAAACCTTCAAGGTATTAAAAGGCAGACTTGAAACTTTGAAGGAAACAACTAGAACTGAATCAGCGGATGAAAGTATTGATTTTTTCCTTAGTTTTTTTGATGATGATGAAATAGAGACGGATGATGATAGTAAGCAGGATGAATTATACACAAGAGAAAAGGTAAATGAATTTATTCAGCATGAAATAGATGAGGTAACAGCCATTATTAATAAAGCTGAAAGTATAAAAAGAAATGCGAAGATGACAGCCTTGAAACAGGCAGTGGAGAAAGCTTTTGTATTTCAGGATGAAGCTGGCATAAAACAAAGAATAGTTGTGTTTACGGAATCTATTAGAACGCAACAATACATGTTTGAAGAATTATCTCATGCCGGATATGAAGGTCAGATACTTAAGTTTAATGGTAGTACAAATGATCCTGTTACTAAACAGATTTATAAGGCGTGGAAAGCTAGAAACTATGGAAAGTATGTGGGTAGTAGAAATGTTGAATTGAAGAATGCCATCGTAGAAGCATTTAGGGATGAATACAAGATTTTGCTTGTGACAGATTCTGGTTCGGAAGGATTGAATCTTCAGTTTTGTAATACGATTATAAACTATGACCTTCCTTGGAATCCGCAGAAGATAGAGCAGCGAATTGGTCGCTGTCATCGTTATGGACAAAAGAACGATGTTGTGGTTATTAATTTGCTTAATACTCAGAATGTAGCAGATAAGAGAGTATATGAAATCCTTTCTGAAAAGTTTGAGTTATTCCAAGGCGTGTTTGGTGCATCCGATAAAGCTATTGGATTATTGGAAAGTGGAGCAGATTTTGAAAAAAGAGTTACACTTATTTATCAGGAATGTAAAACGACATCAGATTTTACAAAGCAATTTAAGGATTTGGAAAAGGAATTAGAAAAGAAACGAAACAAGAAAATGGATGAACTGAAATCCATATTTACATATAAGACAGAGGAACAACATAAGTCTCATTTTAATATTATTATGAAAGAAATAGCGGAATATGATTCACAGTTTGAGTATTGGAATGGTAGAAGTAAAGAGGAAAATGGGACATGTCCAAAGTACTATGAAACTAATATAGACTTGGAAATTCCGGGAATTCAACACGGATATTTACTTATTGGTGGTTCTTATGTTGGTGAGATTCTTGAAGATGCAGTATTTGAAATTATTGATATAACATCTAAAATCAATGAAATAATAGCTAATTCCAATATCAGTAATGGAATTGTAAATATATTTTCCAAACATTCCACATCAGCTATTTGTGAAAAATCGCAGGAGCAGTGCCTAGAAGAAAAGACACCAAATAATCAAGAAATCCTTTTATATATTGACAAAGTGGATGAATTTATGCAGCAGAAATATGCAGAATCTAAAAGAACAGTTTTGATTGCTAATCAGAAAAAATTGGATAATTGGCTGCAATTAAGAAAAGAGGAATATTTGCTCAGAGTCAAGGATACATCAGAATTAGATGAACTTAAAGATAAATATGTAAACGAAAGCGATTTTAGACAGAAGATTGCATTAAAAAAACAAATAGAAATTTTAGAAGAACAGAAACAAAAAATGGTACGGGCATTTCATGATGAAATGTCAACATTGGAAGAAGAGGCTGTAAATATGCAGAAGCAGTTTGCAGAAGGTATCTTGGTAAAAACACAACTGGTAACAAAGATAGTGATTAAGTTTTAGGAGGCTACCATGGAGAAAAAAGGTAAGTTAGAATTGACATGGGTTGGTAAATATGAGGAAGAGAAACTAGAACCGAGAATATTAATTGAAGACAAATCAAAATCATATGGTGATCCGAATACAGAAAATATGCTGATTCATGGGGATAATTTGTTAGCATTAAAAGCTCTTGAAAGAGATTATGCTGGGAAGATAAAATGCGTATATATAGATCCACCATATAATACAGGAAATGCATTCGAACATTATGATGATAATTTGGAACATAGTATCTGGTTAGGTATGATGCGCGAAAGACTTGTGCTACTACATAAGTTATTGTGCGACGAAGGATTTTTATGTTGCCATATTGATGATTCAGAAGGTGCATATTTAAAAGTCCTTTTAGATGAAATATTTGGTAGGCAGAATTATCTAACGACAATATATGTTAGGGTACGCTACCCGGAGAAAACACTTAAGCAAGATATGGCTTTTCACAAGGAAATAGAGCATATTCATGTGTATAGAAAAAGTAGCAGTGCTCAGCCAATATTGGAGAAAGTAAGCAGTGGATTTGAAAAATTTATTTATAAAATTGAAACAGAAGATACGCCATCAAAAATCCTTGAACTTGGAGGAAAGAAGGTAGAAATATTCAAAAGGGGGCAATATAAGATTCTTGAAGAAGAAGGTTCAGAGTACGGGCTTAAAGAAATATGGGCATCAGGTACTATTTTAGATGGGAACTCATCAGGAAGATTTTTCAGAGATTATTTAACGGGGAGATATGAAGAGGATGGATTAGGGGTTTTATATAAGGTATATGGTATTGGCGATGATAGATATGATTATAGATATTTTACTGGACCTAATAGAACTGGAGCTACAAAAGGAAAATATTATCAGGGTGTTCCAACCGAAAAACTAAATGAGGAAAACATGACTAAGGAATTGCCCATTAATGGATTTTTTGATTTTGCAGCAAATTTTGGTAATTGTCGACATGAAGGTGGGGTCGAATTTAGAGGGGGAAAAAAACCAGAAATACTTTTGAAAATGATATATACCCATTTTTCAAAACCTGGTGATTGGGTAATAGATAGTTTTTTGGGATCTGGATCATCTGCTGCAGTTGCACACAAAATGGGAAGAAAATGGATAGGAGTAGAATTGGGAGAACATGCATATTCGTTATGTAAAAAAAGGATAGATTCTGTTATCGATGGAGATCAGACAGGTATATCTAAAGAAGTAGGTTGGCAAGGCGGCGGTGGTTACAAATTCTACGAACTTGCAGAGCCCCTCCTTGTAAAAAATAAATCGCTTCCGGTATATCAGATAAATCCATCCTATACATGGGATATGGTATGTGAAGCTATTTGCAAGATAGAAGGATTTACCTATGAACCATCTGGGGAGTTTCAAGGACATTCATCAGAGAATCGATTCATACATATCACAGAAGAATTTGTTAATACAAAGTATGTGATGTCGATAATGAAGAACTTAGGGGATAAGCAGAGTTTACTTATCTATTGTAAGAAAAATCAAGCTGACATGATTCTTCCAGAGAATGTGGAAGTGAAAAAAATACCAAAGGATTTATTGGATAAATGTAATTTTGAGAGTGAGGTGCAGGAATAATGAGTTCAGTAGATAAAATCAAATGGGCTATGAGCCTGCGTGATCCCCAGTATGAAGCGCTACAATACTTTGATGCAATCAGTTCCAAGATTGAGTATAGAACTAGTTCAAAAGCTGAAGCAGAGAAAATAGCATCAGAGAATTGCCAAGCTCCACATACAATATCTGTAGATAAGGAATTTGATTTTCCATCATTCTGCTTTGATATGACAACCGGTATTGGTAAGTCCCGTTTAATGGGTGCATGTATTTATTATTTATACAAAACAAAAGGGTACAAACATTTCTTTATTCTGGCACCAGGAAATACGATTTACGACAAGATGCGTCGAGAGGCGGTCCCGGGACATCCCAAATACATGTTTAAGGGACTTGAAGCAGAGATGGGAAGACCCAAAGTTTATGATGGGGAAAATTATTTATCATACCCGGTAAGATATATCCAAGAGGAAATGGTGGTAGAAAAAACATCTGATATTCAGATATTTATCTTTAATATTTCAAAGATTTTTACTAGGGGAGATCTTGAATTTAAATTTCACAAGTTTAATGAAAATTTGGGTGGCTCTTTTGCGGATGTGTTACGTTCGTTTGATGACTTGGTTATTTGTATGGATGAAGCGCATCGTTACTATGCCCCAGCATCAAAGAAAGCGATTAATTATCTGAATCCAGTGTTGGGGTTGGAATATACAGCTACACCTAAGAGTACAAATAAGAATATTATTTATCACTACGGATTAGAGGATGGAGCTGGGAAGTTTTTGAAGATTCCGGTTGTTATGGGAAGAACAAATACAGCAGGATATTCAGATGATGATATAGAGGAAATGAAGTTGAAAGATGGAATCAAGCTTCATGAGAGAAGAAAGTCCATCGTATATAAATATTGTATAGATAATCAATTAGAACAGGTAAAGCCAATTGTTTTGATAGCTTGTAAAGATACAACACATGCTAGAAAAATAAAAGAAAAAATAGATTCCGATGCTTTTTTTGGAGGTCGTTATGTTGGTAAGGTTATTGAAATTGACTC
>ENA-OPDF01001903-OPDF01001903.1-human-gut-metagenome-genome-assembly--contig:-NODE-1903-length-11479-cov-1.952031_pt1 | contig 11479 bp, 12 predicted proteins | sample MGYA00241575_ERZ501501 | MGnify/ENA primary metagenome ERZ501501 (study PRJEB25962, sample SAMEA1972229) | human gut metagenome | biome: human gut; feature: human-associated habitat; material: faeces... | reverse complement strand
TTGAAATAAAAGTTTGTCACAGTTGCTTTGCGGTATATCAAATGCCATAGCCAACATTTGTGATTTGGCTGTTGCGGAAATCTTTATCATTGAAGATTTAGGTAACACTACCATCTCATTGCTATGAAATGTGTGGTTACAAAATTGGTTACAGTATACTGAAAAATCTCCTTTTAAAAAAAATAAAAGATAATTCTTGTGGGTATACTCTTCTTCTATGCATTTCTCTTTATCGAATTTAATATATTTGAATCCTGTACTAATATCTGTCATGTAATTTTTGCATGACAAATGTTCCCCTGCGTAAAGTAATCCATTGGGTGATTGTTCCCCTCTCATATCTTTCCCTTTTTTGATGACAACAAAGCGATTCTATTTCATTCTGCTTCATAATTGATTCAGTATGGTTTAATATAATCGATTTGTTGTCAATGTGTTATGATGAATAATTCTATAGCCTATTATGCATCTGCAGGGTATGAAACATAATGTATGGTATATGATTATGCGTAAATCCCTGCTAATCAATTGTATATATACAACATAAACATCTTTACTCTCTATTACAAAATAGAGAGTAAAGATATAGGGGAATTATATGTAATTAAAACGCTGTTTATCAGTTGATTGGGCGATTGTCTTGTTGTGGAATAGTATGGCAGTAAAATCAGGCCGGATGATTCTTACTAAATGAAAAGTAGAAAAACGACAGCACTTATTTGTTGGAAAAAGTGGATTATGGAATGAATTATTTTTTTATAGCAATAGCATTTTTAGTTGCGGTATTTATGGGGTGGATTATCACTCCTCAGATTTTACTCGTTGCTTTTAGAAAACGACTGTTTGATTCTGTTGGTGGTCGTAAAACCCATAACGGTATAGTACCGCGTTTGGGAGGAGTCGTGTTCGTCCCAGTGCAATGCTTTCTATTAGTGCTATCTATGTTTTTTATGTATAAGCTAGAAATGACGCCCCATCTTCAAGACCCATTTATACCTTTCCAATTTTTATTGCTGATGATTGGGTTGCTTATTCTGAGTATGGTCGGAGTGATAGATGATTTGATCAGGATTGATTATCGCAGAAAATTTGTAGCTCAGATTGTTGCTTCTTTATTTCTTCCGTTATCCGGACTCTGGATTAATGATTTGTATGGACTACTCGGAATAACTACTTTGTCTCCTTGGATCGGGATGCCTTTGACGGTATTTGTGGCTGTCTTTATTATTAACGCCGTTAATTTGATTGATGGAATCGACGGGCTTTGTTCCGGTTTGGTCGGTATGGGCGCTTTGGTTTTTGGTTTTTTATTTATTTATAATGGAGCATGGTTACATGCAGTTTTTGCCTTTATTACCGCAGGGGTGCTATGCCCTTTTTTCTATTACAATGTATTTGGCAAATCAAAAGGGAGGCAACGAATTTTTATGGGAGATACTGGTAGTCTGACGTTAGGACTTTCCATGGCTTTTCTGGCAATCAGCTATGCGATGAATAATCCATTGATAAAGCCTTTTTCGGAAGGAGCGATAGTGGTTTCTTTTGCAACATTGATTGTACCTCTTTTTGATGTGGTTCGTGTGGTATGGATACGCTATCGTAGCCATCAGCCGTTCTTCATGCCCGATCAGAATCATATACACCATAAGTTCTTGAGAATGGGGTTATCTCATTATGCTACAATGGCTCTTATTTTAGCATTTTTCTTAAGTTTCTTCAATATCATAGCAGTAGAGTATATCAGTAATAATATTGTGATTTTTATAGATATTGTATTATGGGTTGCTTTCCACTTATGGTTGGACAGGCGGGAACTCATTCGAACGAAACATGGGATAGTAAATGATTAAAAATAATAATATGAGAATAGCTGTTATTGGTGGTTCCGGATTCGTGGGTAGTCGTTTGATAGGTCTGTTACAGACTGTCCCGGACATTGAACTGCTGAATATTGACAAACAACAGAGTGAACTTTATCCTCATCTGACGCAACTAGCCGATGTGCTTGATGGACGCAAGCTGAAAGAACTGTTAGCGGGGATTGATCTTGTGGTTTTATTAGCCGCAGAACATAAGGATAATGTGACTCCGACATCACTTTACTATACGGTGAATGTGGAAGGAATGCGTAATACGCTTCAGGCTATGGAGAGTAATGGAGTTACACGGCTGGTGTTTACCAGTTCTGTTGCAGTTTATGGCTTAAATAAAGATAATCCATCGGAGTTACATCCGGCTGACCCGTTTAATGACTACGGTCGTAGCAAGTGGCAGGCAGAATGTCTGTTGCAGGAGTGGTATGATACGCATCGGGAGTGGAACATAAATATTCTTCGTCCTACGGTTATATTTGGAGAAGGAAATAGGGGGAATGTATATAATTTGCTGCGTCAAATCACTTCGGGAAGATTTCTGATGGTTGGAAATGGCGAAAACCGGAAGTCGATGGCCTATGTCGGTAATGTGGCATCTTTTATCACTTTTCTGATTGAAAATAAAAAAGAGGGATATAATGTATTCAATTATATCGATAAGCCGGACTTCACAATGAATGATTTGGTGTACCATGTCGGGGATGTGTTGAATAAGCATATTCCTACCACGCATTATCCCTATTGGCTAGGAATGTTTGGGGGATATTGCTTTGATACTTTGGCCATGATAACCGGGAAAAAACTATCAGTAAGTTCCGTTCGTGTGAAGAAATTTTGTGCGGTGACTCAGTTTGATTCTGTCAAAGTGCAGGAGTCCGGTTTTAGGCCGGCTTTCACAATGGAAGAGGGGCTGACACGGACGTTGCAATACGAATTTGGCTCCGAAGTCAGATCAGAGAGGTGCTGAATTGATAAACTAAGCTTTTTCCTGTCTTGAAAGAAAGAGAAGGGGGAAGAGTAGATATAATATAAAAAGTTAGGGGTAGCCTTCATGTATGTGACTGGCGGGAGCGGAGCGCGCTTTTGAGGTACCTTTTTATGAGTGTAAATTATCGAATTGGAGGAGTTTTATGGATGAAATAAAGAGTTGGCTGGTTGTTTGTGTGCAGAGCAACAGAGAGAAGAAGACTTATGAACGTCTTAAGGCATTGGGATATGATTCTTTTCTTCCGTTACAGGAAGAAACACATCGTTGGAGTGATCGGAGCAAGAAAGTGCAGCGGGTCGTGATTCCTATGGTGGTTTTTGTGCGTATAAGTCCTTCTGAACGCATTCCTGTGCTCCGTCTTCCCTCAGTCAGTCGCTTTATGGTATTGCGTGGAGAAAGTACTCCGGCTATCATCCCGGATGCTCAGATGGAACGTTTCCGCTTTATGCTGGATTATTCGGAAGAAGCGGTTGAAATGTGTTCGGAGCGTATCCAGCCGGGTGAACAGGTAAAAGTTATCAAAGGTCCGTTGACAGGATTAACAGGTGAGTTGATAACAATGGGTGGAAAGAGTAAAGTAGCCGTAAGGATTCATATACTGGGAGCCGCGATGGTAGAAGTACCGGTAGGGTTTGTGGAGAGAATATGATAATGTCTGTTATTTGTTTCTAGGAAAAACGACTGATATTACAAGGTACAATGGAGCGGCAGATTACAGTAACATCCCCTTTATTACCATCCTTGGAGGAGTTGGATATTTACTTGCGAGATATTTGGCATCGTAAGTCGATCACTAACAATGGGTATTATCATCAAGAGTTGGAAGATGCTTTGTGTGAATATCTGGGAGTACCCTATATCAGCCTGTTTACTAACGGAACTCTTCCTTTAACTGCAGCTTTACAAGCAATGCGTATTACTGGGGAAGTGATAACTACTCCTTTTAGCTTTGTTGCCACTACACATTCGCTGTGGCTGAGTGGTATCAAACCGGTATTTGTGGATATAGATCTCGTAACCTGTAATCTTGATCCGGGTAAGATAGAAGCAGCTATCACTCCTTATACAACAGCCATCATGCCTGTTCATGTGTATGGGCATCCTTGTGATATTAAAAGTATCCAGGAGATTGCAGATAAGTATGGATTGAAGGTTATCTATGATGCGGCTCATGCATTCGGGGTAGAGATTAATGGGAGATCCGTTCTGAATGCGGGTGATATGTCTGCGTTGAGTTTCCATGCGACAAAGGTATTTAATACGATTGAGGGAGGTGCATTGGTAGTTCACGATGCGCATACGAAAAAGAGAATTGATTACTTGAAAAATTTTGGTTTTGCCAGTGAAACGGAAGTTGTAGTTCCCGGTACCAATGCTAAGATGGATGAGATACGGGCGGCTTATGGATTGCTGAATTTAAAGTCTGTAGATATGGCAATTGAGGCGCGTCGTCAGGCTACGCTCAAATATAGGGAAGCGTTACGTAATGTTTCTGGTATCACACTTTTTGATGATATGTCCGGCGTGAAACATAACTACTCTTATTTTCCCATATTTGTCGATGAGGAAAGATATGGTATGAGTCGTGACGAACTCTATTTTAAGCTGAAGGAGCATCAGGTACTGGGGCGGAGGTATTTTTATCCGCTGATTAGTACTTTCTCTACTTATCGTGAATTAAAGTCGGCGCAGAAAGAGAATCTGCCTGTTGCTACAAAGATTGCGGAACAGGTGATCTGTTTGCCGATGCATCATGCATTGAGTGAAGAAGATATGGAACGGGTATTCCGGTTAATCAGAAAATAGCAGGATATGAAACTTGGTATTATGCAGCCCTACTTCATGCCCTATATCGGCTACTTCCAGTTAATGAAAGCGGTAGATAAATATGTGGTCTATGATGATGTAAATTACATTAAGGGTGGTTGGGCCAATCGTAATCATATACTGATAAATGGTGAAAAAGAAATGTTCACTGTCACTTTGCAGAAAGCAAGTCAGAATAAGTTGTTTAATGAGATTGTGATAGGTGATGACTTTAAGAAATTGATGAAGACACTTCAGATGAACTATTCCAGAGCTATTAATTTTGATCAGACAATGGTACTGATGGAAAGAATCATTTCTTTTCCAAACAAGCAGCTTGCAGTATTCATAGCCAATAGCTTCCGTGAAATACTCAGTTATTTGTCTGTAGAAACAGAGATACTGATGTCTTCGGAGATTCCCAAAGATAATTCTCTGAGGGGAAAGGATAAGATTATACAGATATGTGAAATATTAGGTGCTGATACTTATTATAACGCTGTTGGCGGGAAAAACCTTTATGATCAAGAGGAATTCAGGGAACATGGTATTACGTTGAATTTCGTGGATTCTCTTCCTCAGGTATACTCTCAGTTGCATACTAGAGAATTTGTCTCAGGCTTGTCAATGGTTGATGTATTGATGAATAATACAAAAGACGAAGTTAATCGTTTGCTGGATTCTTTTCAGCTTAGATTTTAAATAACATGGCAATTAAATCATTTAATATCATAGTGTGTGCATCTGGCGGAGGAGGAAACTTTCGTTCTTTGGCAAAACACCAGTTTGATTGTGGCTACCGTATTTCATTACTGGTAGTAGATAGAGAATGTTTTGCCATTGATGTGGCAAAGGAATATGGAATCCCATATACAGTCTTGTATAGGAAGTTCTTAAATAAATCTTTTTTTGAAGAGTTTGAAAAGGTTATTCCAGTGGATACAAGTTTGATTGTTTTGGCTGGTTTTCTACCGAAGTGGATTTGTGAAAAGTGGGAGCGTAGAATCATCAATATTCATCCTTCATTATTGCCAGAATATGGAGGAAAGGGTATGTATGGAGTAAAAGTGCAAGAAGCCGTTCTGAGAAATCATGAGAAGTATGCTGGTTGTACTGTTCATTATGTGGATGAGGGGATAGATACCGGAGAGATCATAATTCAAAAAAGAATATTTGTGGCAGAGGATGAATCGGCATGGGAATTGGGAGGCAGAGTTTTCAATGAAGAAATACGATTGCTTCCGTTGGCTATCAAAATGATACGCGAAGAAATGAAAACGAATTCTTAGTAATGAATATAATATAAATATATTATATGGTTTCTAATATAAAACAAAGCCCATTAGTTAGTATTACTTGTTTGACTTATAATCATGCTCCGTATCTTCGCCAATGTTTAGATGGTTTTGTGATGCAGAAAACATCTTTTCCAATAGAAATTTTGATTTATGATGATGCGTCTGAAGATGGCACTCAGGATATAATTCGTGAGTATGAAAGGAAATATCCGGATTTAATAAAACCTATATATCAAACCGAAAATCAATATTCAAAAGGAGTAAAGGTTGAATTTGTCTATAATTATCCTCGGGCTAAAGGTAAATATATAGCATTTTGTGAGGGAGATGATTATTGGACCGATCCCAATAAATTACAAAAACAGATTGATTTTTTAGAACGTCATCAGGAGCATGTTATGTGTTCACATCAATACAAGCTATATTTTCAAAAAGAAAAGATAATGGATCATGCAATCAGGCCAATTGGTAATTTCTCGGATGGAATATCTTTTGATCTGTCTTTTTTGATTCGTGGAGGTTGGTTATTTCAGCCATTGAGTGTAGTATTTCGGAAGTCGGCGTTAGATTTGAATATGTATTCAAAATATGCAATACATATAGATGTAGTCTTGTTGTATGCCATTTTGAAAAATGGGAAAGGATATTGTATGTCTGATGTAATGGGGATATATAGAATACATGATGCTGGTGTATGGTCTCGTCTTAATTTGAATCATCAGCGAGTGTTCTCTTTAAAGGCAAGAATGGCCATTTATGATGTTGAAAAAACGGATGAGGCGGCATTGTTTATCTTATCGCAGTTTTCTCGTCCAATGGGACGACTTCAGGTTGTTAGAGAATATTCTATGTTTCTGAGAATTACGAAAATATTAATTACTCATTTTGGATCAAACTTTGTATTGAGAATGTGGTTTACCATACTGGCTTTTAATAAAAAGTTATCTGTGAATGAGTTTTATCAGATAGAAGATTTTTGTAAAAGAAATAAAGACAGATAACACTGTCAACGTATTAAAATCAAATCTGTTATTAAAATGAATATAGCATTAATTCTTGCAGGGGGATCAGGAAATCGGATGGGACAGGATATTCCGAAACAGTTTATACATGTGGATAACTGCCCGGTAATAGTGCACACCATGCTGGCTTTTCAGAAGCATCCGGATATAAATGCTATTGCCGTGGTTTGTTTAAGGGGATGGGAAACAGTGTTGTCTTCATATGCGCATCAGTATAACGTGACAAAGTTACGCTGGATGTTTCCCGGTGGTGCGAATGGGCAGGAGTCAATTTGTAATGGTATATATGGTTTAAAAAACATAGATGTGAAGAATGACGATCTGGTTTTAATACATGATGCTGTTCGTCCATTGGTATCTCAAAGTATCATATCTTCTAATATTGCTACCTGCAAACACTATGGATATGCCATTACAGGAATCCGATGCCGGGAAGCTATTTTAGAGAGTGAGGATGGTTTCTACTCTACAACGAGCATTTCGAGGGATAAACTGATAAGGACTCAAACACCTCAGACTTTCCGGCTGGAAGATATTATAAATGCTCATGAGAAAGCAAAGGAGAAAGGTATCGTGAACTCTGTTTCTTCATGTACTCTTTTGGCAGAACTGGGAGGGTATGAAATGCATATCGTCCCGGGAGAAGGACGAAATATAAAGATTACTACTACAGAAGACTTGGAAATCTTCAAAGTTATGCTGCAAACCTCCAAAGAAGAATGGTTGAAATGATAACTTATTACGATGATATCAGGAGAGTCAGGGAATTGGAGTTGCCATGGGAAACTCTGAATGAGGCGAATATATTGATAACAGGAGCCTCAGGGTTGATAGGAAGGGCATTGGTGGACGCACTGATGCAGTTACCGGATAAGACGTTTCATCTTTATGCAGGGGCACGTGACTGGGATTATGCGCGAAACTGTTTCTTACAATACAAGGATACAGATTCTTTTACCTTGATACAATGTGATGTGACCATGCCGATATCATCTGATATAGATTTTCACTATATCATCCATGCGGCGAGCTATGCTGGTCCGGATGCCTTTCAAAGTGATCCGGTCGGTGTTATGAAAGCAAATATCTGGGGAGTTGATCATTTATTCTCATACGGAAGACAGCATCATCTGAGAAAATTTCTGTACGTATCTTCCGGTGAAGTATATGGGGAAGGCAATGGAATACCTTTCTGTGAAGAAGATAGCGGTTGTCTTAACTGGACTTCATTGAGAGCATGCTATCCTACGGCAAAACGGACTGCTGAAACGTTGTGTATTTCTTATGCATCCCAATGTCAAATAGAAACCTTAATAATACGTCCTTGTCATATTTACGGACCATTTTTCGCTCCTAAGGATGATCGTGTCTACGCACAGCTAATCCGAAATGCGGTAGCTGATGAAGACATACTATTGAAAAGTACGGGATTGCGGCAACGTTCCTGGTGTTATGTGGTCGATTGTGTCTTTGCACTTCTTTACGTTTTGCTGAAAGGCGAAACGGGGAATGCGTATAATATAGCAGATGTTCGGTCGAATACCAGTATCTGCGAATTTGCAGAGATGGTTGCATTGAAGAGTGGGCGGAAAGTGGTTTTTGACATACCGGATAATGCTGTGAGTAATCCTCCTGACATATCAAAGACGATATTGAGTACAGATAAAATAAATGAAATAGGCTGGTTTCCTCTGTGGAACCTTGAAGAAGGTATTTCACATACACTCAATACTTTCGTTTAGAGTCTGGATATTTGTTTATGGAAATGATTTATAAACTGCTGCGCTCATTGAAATGGACTTGTTCCAGGTTTCTCTATATGAATACCTTAAAAATGAGAATTCGTAAGGTAAGGCAGAAAGAGAATATACGAGTCTTGTTTGCTGTTGCTGAGACTGCAACCTGGAAGAATGATACTCTCTATAAAGCAATGTTGAAACACCCCAGATTTACTCCTTTACTCCTTATTTTACCGGATGAGCAAAAGGAGGCAAATTTGTCGAAAGAAGAAGTAGATTTATGTTTTGATTTCTTTTGTAAAAGAGGATATGCTTGTAGCTATCCCTATCAGAATGGAAAACTGATAAATATTCGGAAAGTATTGAAGCCGGATATTATTTTTTATCAGAAACCTTATAAAGCTTATCCTCGTAGTTTGTTGTATTATAAAAACATGAATGCCTCTGTTATACCAATTATGCCTTTCATAGTCTGTTGGAGGAATGGGCTAATGAAAATGCTTTTTTCAGATTGGTGTGGCAGAATTATTATGAGAATGAGTCTGCTTATGCTGATTTGAAGAAGAAATTTTCAGAGGTATCATCGAATGTAGTAGTTACGGGATTGCCTGTTACAGACTTGTTTCTGAACAGAAAAAAACACGAGGATAGATGGAAAGAGACAGATAAAAAGCGTAAACGGATTATTTGGGCACCACATTTTTCCATATCTGGTGATGGTTGTCTGAATTATTCTACTTTCTTGTCTGTTGCGGAAGATATGCTGGAGTTTGTAAAGAATACCCGGTTACCTATTCAGATGGCTTTTAAACCCCATCCTTTATTAAAGAGTGAACTATATACTTATCCCTTATGGGGAAAAGAGAAAACAGACCGATATTATTCAGAATGGGAGTCACTGTCGAATGCTCAATTGGAAACTGGCAAATATGTTGATTTATTCATGACTTCGGATGCTATGATCCATGATTGTGGATCTTTCACCATTGAATATCATTATACGTTGAAACCTGTGATGTACCTTGTCAAAGGAGAAGAGCATACCAAGATGATGAACGCTTTTGCAAAAGAGGCCTATGACTTACATTATAAAGGCAGGAATATGCAGGATATCCGAAAGTTTATAGAAGATGTGGTATTGGAGGATTCTGATTACTTGTTGGAAAGACGAAAGTTGTTTTTTAAATCATATCTATTACCTCCCAATCATCAGTCGGCAACTGAGAATATTATTCAGGCTATTTTAGGGATCGGATATTATGCAGAAAAAAACAGTACAGGATAATGATATCCGTTCACAGAGCTTTTCCGGAGTGAAATGGGCTTCTATAGGGCATTTCTCTTCGCAGGGAATAAGTTTTGTGTTAGGACTTGTTTTGGCCCGTTTGCTTTTGCCTTCAGATTATGGCATATTAGGGATGCTCGGAGTGTTTACAGCATTTGCCGGATCATTTGTAGATTGCGGATTTGGCTCTGCTTTGATACGCAAACTGACTCGTACGGAGGCAGATTGCTCCACTGTCTTTTATTATAATCTGGGTGCGAGTATATTGGTATATATAATTCTGTACTGTAGTGCACCTCTAATAGCTGGTTTTTATAACCAGCCGTTATTGATAAATGTAGTGAGGATAGCTTGCCTGACATTACCGATAGGTGCTTTATGCTCGGTACACAGTAATCTCCTGTATTGTCAGTTGAGATTTAAAGATATTGCGATAGGTAACATATCAGCTGCTTTTTTCTCAGGATGTATCGGTTTGTTTTTGGCTTATAATGATTATGGGGTTTGGGCATTGGTATGTCAGGGAATCGTTGCGTCCTTGGTGAGTTGCTGTTATCTGTGGATGATTTCCAGTTGGAAACCGCTTTGGATATTTTCTGTCAGTTCTTTTAAGGAGTTGTTTGGTTATGGTAGTAAATTGATGTTGTCCGGTTGGCTTAATATCATATATGTTCAATTATCTCCATTAATTATCGGACGGTTTTATTCTTCGTCTGCTTTGGGCTACTATACCCGGGCGCAGAGTTATGCGTATTTCCCGAGTAGTAATATAATGGGGATATTGCAGCAGGTCGTTTTTCCTGTTTTGTCAAGGTTACAGGATGAAGACGAGCAGCTGATAGCGGTTTATCGGAAATATATTAAGATATGTGCTGTTTTTATATTTTGCGGAATGTCAGTTCTTGCTGCGTTGTCCAAGCCTTTGGTTATCTTTTTTCTGACAGATAAGTGGCTGCCATGTGTGTCGATTATGATGCTTCTATGTTTTTCATTTATGTTTTCATTTGTGAATACGATAAATTTATCTCTTTTACAGGTTAAAGGACGATCGGACTTATTCCTGAAATTAGAGATTGCTAAAAAGGCTGTCTCTATTATTATGATTTTGCTTAGTGCTCCGTGGGGAATCATGGCAATGTGCTGGTCAATAGTCATCTATACTCAGATTGCTATTTTTATTAATACGTATTATACAGGAAGACTTTTTCATTTGGGATATCGGGAACAGTTGGCTGATTTTCTTCCATATTTCATATTAGCGCTTATTGCCAATATTCCGGCCTATATGCTGACTTATACGTCTTTGTCTGCCGGAATACAACTGGTATTAGGAACTTTAATAAGTTTATCCGTCTATATCTTGTTATTAAAAATAAAGCATGATGAGATGTATTTTTTGGTGAAACGGATTTTATTAAACTATGGCAGAAGAAAGGTGGGGGAATGAGAATGTACGCAGGTGCATGC
>ENA-OPDF01001894-OPDF01001894.1-human-gut-metagenome-genome-assembly--contig:-NODE-1894-length-11531-cov-7.795486_pt1 | contig 11531 bp, 10 predicted proteins | sample MGYA00241575_ERZ501501 | MGnify/ENA primary metagenome ERZ501501 (study PRJEB25962, sample SAMEA1972229) | human gut metagenome | biome: human gut; feature: human-associated habitat; material: faeces... | reverse complement strand
TGGCCTGCTGTATGGCATCCCAACGGTGTTTGATGCGTAATTCCTGCACGGCATCACAAGCTAATTTCTGAATGTGAAAACGGTCTATTACACGGCTGGCTTCAGGAAATGCAGTCCGTACAATCTTGCGCATGGAGTCTGAAAGGTCAAGCGTCACTTCTTTAACGGCATAACGGCTTTCCTCGTCAATTCGTTGCAGTACAGCTATTACATCCTCTGATTTAGTTCCTGCCACGACAGCTACCAGGGAGCACTCTCTCGTACAGGCATCACGGTTGGTTACAAAGGTGTAAAGTTCACCGTTGGAGAGTGAGGTCTCGTCAATCGCCAGATACGGTCCCATATTTTCCGGAAACAGCATCCATTCACCGGCATGGGATAACTGTTCCCAATTACGATATCCGCTGAGAACCTCCTTGTACTGTTTTTCAAATGTATGACCATCTATATGATAGAATTCCTCAAGCGTACGGCAGGTCACTGGGAATGTCTCCATACGTTTCTTTTAAAAAAGCCCCAAATTCTTTGGAGTATCTGGTTCCCTTGGCTACAACATCGAGGTCGATGGGAATACTGAAACTTTTACCTGTGCGCAAGTCCGTCCAACGACGACGTCTGATCTTGAGGATTACCTTATGGTCCCGTATGGGAAAGTCTGTCACATTAACAGCTTCCATAAAACCTTTGGATTTAAAATGTTCGTCATTGCTTAACTTGGAATTCATCTTTTCATCCAGACTAATATGAATCTCTTGAGAGGTTTGTTCAACTCCAGAGATAAGAAAGTAATCTAATATCTGAGCCGGCAACACGAGGCTGGCTAGCATATTCAAATAATCGTTTTTCATAATGCGAAGTAAGCAATACTTTACGAGTATAAAAAATAATCCCCACGAAATTTCTACTGACCCGAATATTGCTCTTGGAAGGAGAAACAGTATTGTAAGAGCAATTGTACGAAATTTATACCGTTTAACAATAAAAAAAGCGATTGTTCACATTTTGAACACCGCCGATTTCCTAAAGAACCCCCATTTAAGGGTTCTTGCATCTTTTACTCATCTAGTTGTTGTTGTGTACGTTATCCTTTTCTCTTCTTTTTTACCTTAAAGCAATTTTCCTAATCCTATTTCAACTATACCTGAAAACAATTACCTTTTATCCTAATACCTTAAAATAAAAACCTAAAACTTAATACCTTAAATCTCTAATACCTTTTCTTAAAATTGCTTTTTTACCTTAACTTCTAATACCTTAAAAAATCTATTCTAATACCTTCTTTTATATCTTAATTAATTCTGGTTTCACAACCACATTGCAAAGGTAGATGTTTCTGTTTAATTAGCAATAAGATATAATTATTTTCTTCACAAAGTATTTGTTTTCTTGATTTATATCATGGGAACGACAGTTTTCTTTTGTGTGCGACAACAAAATTAGACAATATGCAACATTTTTTTACTTCAATTTAAGGATTCTCTGGTTACTGCTTCCCCGGAATTCTAGCTTCGGAGAATAGAGGGATTGCTCAAAACGGCCATCTACCAATACATTTATATAAGACAATATAGGTCTGCGTACAGGATCTTCCAAAAGTTCTTCATAAGTATATCCGGTATAGCACCAGATATTTTGTCCGGTACGCTCACTGAATTCCTTGATAAGAGGAAGAAAGTCTTCCGGTGAATAAAACGGATCCCCTCCCGAAAAGGTAATTCCATCTAATAAAGGATTGGAATTAATAGCCTCAATAAATTCTTCTATCTTCTCACGAGTCAAAGGATGACCTGACGCAGGATTCCAGGATTCAGGGTTATGACATCCCCGGCAATGGTGTCTGCATCCCGATAGATAAATAGAAAAGCGTATACCATCACCATCAACAATTGTTTCAGGATATGTATATAAATAATGTAGCATAAAGAATAAGTTATTCCCAATTGCCAGTGAAATAAAAAGAAGGCTTTTTATATACCTACAACCTGCTTACAGGCAGATAATCCGCATCTAAAAAGCCTTCTATCCTTAATAACAAACGAATTAATCAACAGTGTTTTACTCTGTCACGCTCCTCTGCACGTTTCGCAGAATTCCAACTGTTCAAATCACCAGTCAAATATCCAGTTATACGACGCATCCGGAGAATATTCTCACTGTTACAGATAGGACATTTATCATAAATCACTCCTTTATAGCCACAATTATGACATGTATCAACAGGGTGATTGATAGAACCATAACCAATGCCTTCATCATGCATCACTTTTACAATCTTGGCAATTGCCTTGACGTTTTTCTGCGCTTCTCCGTCAAGCTCCACATAAGTAATATGGCCTCCACGGGTCAGAGCATGAAAAGGAGCTTCACATTTTATTTTTTCTACTATAGTGATAGGTTCTTTTACGTCTACATGGAAAGAGTTTACATAGTAATCACGGTCGGTCACTCCTGGTATTACTCCATATTTACGACGGTCCATGCGTGTAAAACGTCCCGAAAGTCCTTCTGCCGGGGTTGCCAGTACAGAATAATTTAAATGATACTTCTGCTTAAATTCATCTGCAACGTGATTCATTTCTTCTACTGCTTCGTAAAGCGTATCCCAGGCTTTCTGACAATGACCATGTCCTTGACCATATAAAGCAACCATTGCATTGTGGCCACCTATAAACCCGATACCTAATGTACCCTGATTCAGTACATCACCTACTTCATCGTTCGGATTCAGGTTACCTCCTCCCTTCCATACATTGTTACTCATCATGAAAGGGAACTGACGTGCCAGTGCCGTACGCTGATATTGATAGCGAGTATACAGCTGTTCTGCAATAAAGACTGCCATATCATGCACAGAACTGATAAATATTTCTTTTGCCAGACGTTCTATTGCATCCTGACTCTGGCAATCTGACATGCTTTCTGCCTTGATGCGGGCTTCGATAGCCAGTCGGGGAAGATTCATCGTAGTAAACGAAAGGTTACCACGTCCCAAGGAAGTCTTTTCTCCATTCAAGTTTTCGAAGACACGCGTACGGCATCCCATTGTTGCCAGTTCATAGCGATAACGTTTCGGATCGCTGGCATCCCATTTTTCATGCTGGTTGAAAGGAGTATCAAGGAACATAAAATTCGGGAATAAAGCTTTTGCCGTAGTACGGCAAGCTTTCAGGAACAAGTCGAAATTAGGAGCTTCAAACTCTACCTTACCTTCCATTGCCGCATCAAAGTCTTCCATTGCCCGTTTGTAGTCGGCTTCCGAATAAGACACACCATCCTTTATCTTAAATATCTGAATGGGGAATACAGGTACCTCTCCCCGCGTACCTAAACCTTCAATAGTAGCTTTCAGCAGTTCTTCTATCACCATTCGTCCTTCGGCAGAAGTATCTGTTCCATAATTGATAGAACTGAACACAACCTGATTTCCTCCGCGTGAATGCATCGTATTCAGGTTATGAATAAACCCTTCCATTGCCTGATGAGTATCTTTACGTACCTGACTATAAGCCTTTTTCAAAATATGTTCCAGTTCATCGGCTGTAAGATTGATCTGCTGGTCAGCAAATGCTGCAAGAAGAATCTTTTTTTCATCTTCAGAAGGAGCTATTGAAGCAACATGCTGTTTTACCAACGCCTGCAACTTCGCCTCATCTACTTCCATGCCTTTCATATCGAAATAAAAAGAAATAGAAGAAACAACGACTTTCTGGAAACTTTTCAATACGCCTTTTGCCATGAAGAAATCGAAAGCCGGAATAGCCTGTCCTCCGTGCTGCTCATTCTGGTTGGTCTGGAATATAATTGTAGCTAGTGTTGCGTAGCTTTGAATAGACTGAGGTGTACGGATACTTCCGTTCTTAGTATGAAAACCGCGTTCAAACAGATCGTCAAGATCGTACTGAATACACGTCGTAGTCTTGGTAGGATAATAGTCCAGATCATGAATATGTATATCTCCCAACTGATGTGCCTCAGCATATTGTTTCGGCAACAAATATTTATAGGTATAATCCTTTGTTATTTCCGAAGCAAAGGTCATCATCTGTCCGGCCGGAGTATGGCTCGACATATTGGCGTTACTCAGATTCACATCATTTTTATCTATGGCAACAATACCATCCATGATATGCTTTATCTGAGTTTTCCGATCGCGTTCCGTATTTCTCCACTGGCGATAAATGATATATTTTTTAGCCACTTCAGGCTGTACCTTCATCAATTCCGTTTCTACGAGGTCCTGAATTTCTTCGACTCCGATAGTAGGATTCTCAAAATGATTGATAACACGCTGTGTAATCTCGTCAATCAGTTCTTCCTGATGAGCAATCCCCGTTGCGTTGAACGCTTTACTGATAGCATTTGTAATCTTTGAAGGCGAAAAGTTTTCCCGCTTCCCGTCACGCTTGATAATACAGATTTCAGTTAAATTCATACTGGCTTGTAACGAATAAGTTAATATAAAAGTTGGCTTTGCTCTTTGCGGCAGGTCTTCTGACTGATCTCTCCCCGACAGCCACCTTCCCATTGTAAAAAAACAATAGTGGTTTGCTTATGCATTGCCTTCGGTTCATTAAGAATCACAGCAGCGGGTACTGTTGCCGATTTTCACGGCATTCCCTTTTGAAACACTTTTGTTACCTAGCAAAAAGCCATACAAAAATATGGCTTTAAAGAAATAAACAAAAATCAGAATCTTGATAATTTTCTAAATTAGACAACTTTTAAGAAAGAAAAATAGCCCAGAAGCACCTACAGGACATATAAATGGCAAACTATTATTTATACCAACTTTTCTATTTGGATAATTAAATTAATTTCTTATTGCCTTTAGAGAAGAATATTTTTTCCTTTTTACCGGCTACGCTCCCTGCGTTAAAAGAGTAAAAGCAGGGAGCATAACAAGTTATAAATTGACAGGCTCCAGTCCCATCTGTTTTGCCTTCTTCAGCATATATTCAAAAGCAGCATCATGTTCATTTGGAATCACTCCATCCAGGATAGCATCCTTTATAGAACTTTTCAAACTACCGATTTCGCGGCAGGGCTGCAAATTGAAAACTTTCATAATTTCAGCACCATCTACAGGAGGCTGGAAATTTCGGATACGGTCTTTTTCCTCCAGATCTTTCAGTTTCTGACGAACCAGCTTGAAGTTATCAAGGAAGCGTTGCTTACGGACTTCATTCTTCGATGTAATATCTGCTTCGCACAGCAGCATCAAGTCATCAATATCATCACCGGCTTCGAAAAGCAAGCGTCTTACGGCAGAATCAGTCACTTCCTCATCAGCAATTACGATAGGGCGCATATGTAAGCCTACAAGCTTCTGAACATATTTCATCTTTTCGTTCATCGGCAGCTTCATCTTTCTGAATATATCAGGAATCATCTTCTCTCCGACGAAATTATGATTATGAAATGTCCATCCGATACGGGGATCCCAACGCTTGGTACGAGGTTTTCCTATATCGTGAAGCAAAGTAGCCCAACGCAACCACAAGTTATCAGTAACCTTTGCTATATTGTCTACCACCTCCAATGTATGGTAGAAATTATCCTTATGCCCTCTTCCGTTTTTTACCTCTACACCTTGCAAGGCCACAAATTCCGGGAAAATCAGTTCCAGCAATCCGCAACGGTCTAAGTCTACAAAGCCTTTAGAAGGAACAGGAGAAAGCAAGATCTTATTTAATTCATCAGCTATCCGCTCCCGAGAAATAATCTTAATACGTTCCCGGTTACGTTCCAACGCATCAAACGTTTCGTCCTCAATGAAAAAATTCAGCTGAGTAGCAAAACGGATGCAGCGCATCATACGTAAAGGATCATCACTGAACGTTATGTCCGGATCAAGCGGAGTACGTATGGTACGCTCTTTCAAATCGTCCAGTCCCCCAAAGGGATCGACCAATTCTCCATAGCGTGATTTGTTTAGGCATACAGCCAGCGCATTGATGGTAAAGTCGCGGCGGTTCTGATCATCTTCCAACGTTCCGTTTTCTACTACCGGCTTACGGCTGTCGTGACTATACGACTCTTTTCTGGCTCCAACAAATTCGACTTCCAGGTCATGATATTTCACCTGTGCCGTACCAAAATTCTTGAATACAGAAACATGAGCGCCACGTCCTAATTTTCTTCCGAACGCTTCGGCTATTTCGATTCCGCTGCCTACTACTACCACATCAATATCTTTCGAAGGACGGTTCAGGAAAATATCGCGGACATAACCTCCCACGACATAGCATTCCAATCCTAACTCATCAGCAGTATCAGATATCAAATTGAATATTTTGCCTGTAAAGTGTTCTTTCAATTCCATGTCTATTACAAAATTAGCGTGCAAAATTACAAAAAAATGAAAAGCCTCGTAGAGAATAAGCGATTTAATTGTATTTTTGTTCCACAATAAATCGCTTAATTATATGAAAAAGATAATCTTAGCAGCTGCAACTTTAGCATTCCTACTATCCGGATGCAATAGCGACAGTAAAAATGCCGGAAAACTTTTCCAACGTGCGGAACTAGCTTTCGCAGCAGGCGACTATAACCTCGCCCGGCTACAAATAGACAGCATACGTACCTATTATCCTAAGGCAGTAGATGTACGTAAGGCAGGAATCCATTTGATGCAACAGATAGATTTGCAGGAACAGCATAAGACGCTGGCTTATCTGGACAGCATGATGACCGTCAAGCAAGCTGAGCTTGACTCAATAAAGGGAAATTTCGTTTTAGAGAAAGATACTGCCTATCAGGAAATCGGAAACTATTTCTACCCGTCGCAGGTAGTAGAAAAAAACATCGGACGCTCTTTCTTGCGTGCACAGGTAAACGAACTGGGCGAAATGTCGCTTACATCTATTTACTGTGCAGGAGGCAACATACACCACACAGCAGTGAAAGTAAGTGCAAACGATGATACATTTGCCGAAACTCCAGCTTCGACAGACAGCTACGAAACAACAGACTTAGGGCGTGCCATAGAAAAGGCTGATTATAAAGTAGGCAACGACGGAGGTGTAGCAGCTTACATCGCAGCCAATAAGGATAAGAAAAGTCTCAAACTGGAATTCATAGGCGACCGTAACTATAAAACAACGATGTATGCCAATGACATAAAAGCAATCACAGAGGTAAGCAATCTGGCACGAATTCTTGCAGGAATGGAAGAAATACGTAAGGAACAGAAAGAAGCAAACTTAAAGATCCAGTTTGTTACCCGAAAAATAGAAGAAGGAGAAGCTAAACAAGAATAAGTTCGAATTTGGCAAAGGAAATACACGCCGGACAACACGCTCAAAAAAGTATTTCAATAAGAAATGTGAGGGACGTGAAAAGCAGAAACAAAAAGATGCTGATGTTTTTTCTAAAATATCAGCATCTTTCAAGTAATTCTTCTCGATGTTTTTTTAAAATTCGTACAAATTTTATTGAGCTTTCCGCATGTCAGGAAGGCTATCAGGCCAAGTCCTCATAAAGCACTATCTATCAGATAATTTCCGATTTACATTTTCTACCAGTACGCCGTACGATAAAGATACTGACCTCATACAATACAAACATCGGGAAAGTAACCATCAGTAAAGTTACGACATCAGAGGTCGGAGTAATGATAGCAGCTATAACTAATGAAATGACTAAAGCATGTTTCCTATACTTAGTCATAAAGTCAGCGGTAAGAAAACCTAGTTTTGCGAACAACCATGCCAGTATCGGTATTTCGAAAGTAATCCCCATCATCAAGCTTAGCATAGTCAGCGTATCAATATAGGAACTTAGCATAATCGTATTTTCGACTTCAGGACTGACCTGATAAAGAGCAAGGAAACGGAAAGTAAAAGGAAATATCAGAAAATAGCTGAATAATACCCCCAAAAGGAACAGCACATATCCCCATATGATAACTCTCGTAGAATAGCGTTTTTCATTCTCATACAATGCGGGGGAAACAAATCTGAAAAGCTGGTAAAGAATATAAGGAGAAGCCAGAATAATCCCTGCATAAAATGAAACATTCATATGCATCAAAAACTGACCGGACAGTTTCGTATTAATCAGACGAACATGAAAGTCATTTGCTTCAAGTCCGGGTATATGCAAGGATGTTCCTATCCATTCAAAAAAACGATAAATATAAAAATCACTATTTTTAGGCATAAGGATAATATGGAAAAGCTCGTCTTTAAAAAAGAAAGAGAGCAACATAAGCACCACAACCACACATGCAATCCGCATGAGAGTTGCCCGCAGTTCATCCAAATGATCCCAAAAGGTCAGTTCCGATTCATTCTTCTCCTTCACGATCTTATTTTTCCTTATTTTCTGGTTTATCAGCAGAATCCTTCAAGTTTTCTTCCACCCCGTTCATACCGTCTTTAAAATTTTTCACGCCTTTTCCGAGTCCCTTCATCAGTTCAGGAATCTTTTTACCCCCAAATAATAAAAGTATAATCAAGGCTATAAACAGCAGTTCCTGGGTACCGATTCCCATAAATAACAATGTGGTATTCATATGCTTAAATTTAGATTGATAAAACTAAAACGTATTTCGAACCAAACAAAGGTACAGATAGTTTTTAATTTGTGCAAATCAGAAATAACTGACATAAAAAAACACCTGTCCCCGATAAAAGGAAACAGGTGTATATCATCTAAACAATAACTTCTGTACTTTTAAATACGTCCAGCTACTACATTCCAGTCCACAACTTTCCAGAAAGCTTCAATATATGCGGCACGACGGTTTCGGTAATCAATGTAATAGGCATGTTCCCATACATCTATTACCATCACAGGAGTCAGTCCTTTTGTCAAAGGATTTCCTGCGTTGGACTCCTGAACAATAGAAAGTTTATGTTCCTTATCCATTACAAGCCATACCCAACCGGAGCCAAACAATCCTAAAGCTGCCTTGGTAAACAGCTCCTTGAACGTGTCAACCGAACCGAAACTTTCTGTAAGAGCCTCAACCAGTTTGGCTGGCATATCAGATTGTCCGGGAGTTAAACTCTGAAAGAAAAAAGTATGGTTCCACGCTTGCGCAGCATTGTTGAATATTCCACCTTCGGCTTTTTTCAAGATTTCTTCCAAAGGCATATCTTCGTAAGGAGTTCCGGGAATCAGCTTGTTCAGATTATCTACATAAGTTTGCAGATGTTTTCCATAATGAAATTCGAGTGTTTCTTTACTCATGTACGGGGAAAGTGCATCCAACCCGTAAGCTAATTGAGGCATTACATGTGTCATAATTGTAGTATTTAGGTTAATCTATATAATAAAAACGACTGACAACCAATAAAGTTTACAGCCAAAGCCGATAATGTTCAATCTACCTCCAAATACATTCCACACATATACATTATGTATATATATTATCCACTTTCATATTTACAAATATAAATCTTATTTCTGAAATAAAGAAATCGAGAAGCAAATAAAAACATATCCGACAAGCATAATCGGGCAATTGATAACTCCTGATAGCAAAACGCCATATCCAGATTTAAAAATAGTGAAATTTTTCCGTAATTAATTCGAAAGCCCGCAGATTTGCCCACTTTTACGCCAAGAAAGATTCGTTTATACCAAAGAACTTTTTTATCTTTGTAGCGCAAGAAAGAAGAAATACACTTTTATAACATAACTTAAATAATAAGAATTATGGAATTTGTAACTAACGAAAAACTTACCATTGTTGGTGCTGCCGGTATGATCGGTTCTAACATGGCTCAGACTGCTATCATGATGGGTCTGACTCCGAACATCTGTTTGTATGACCCGTATGCTCCGGGATTGGAAGGCGTAGCTGAAGAATTGTACCACTGCGGTTTCGAAGGCGTAAACGTAACTTTCACTTCTGATATCAAAGAAGCGCTGACTGGTGCAAAATATATCGTAAACTCAGGTGGTGCTGCTCGTAAAGCAGGTATGACTCGTGAAGACCTGTTGAAAGGTAACGCTGCTATCGCAGAAGAATTCGGTAAGAACGTAAAACAGTACTGCCCGGATGTAAAACACATCGTTGTTATCTTCAACCCTGCTGATATCACTGGTTTGATTACATTGCTGTACTCTGGTTTGAAACCAAGTCAGGTTACTACTTTGGCAGCTCTTGACTCTACTCGTCTGCGCAGCGAATTGGCTAAACACTTCGGAGTAGCTATGGATGCTGTTGAAAACTGCCGTACTTATGGTGGTCACGGAGAACAGATGGCTGTATTTGCTTCTACAGCAAAAGTTAACGGCAAAGCTCTGACTGACATCATCGGTACAGACGCTCTGACTAAAGAACAATGGGCTGAAATCCAGCAGAAAGTTACTAAAGGTGGTGCAAACATCATCAACTTGCGTGGCCGTTCTTCATTCCAGAGCCCATCATACGTTTCTATCGAAATGATTGGTGCTGCTATGGGTGGTAAAGCATTCCGTTGGCCGGCTGGTACTTACGTATCAAACGATAAGTACGATCACATCATGATGGCATGGGAAACTTCTATCACTGCTGACGGTTGCCACTGCGCTGCTTTGAACGGTACTGCAGAAGAACAAGCTGCTTTGGATAAGAGCTACGAACACTTGTGCGCACTGCGTGACGAAGTAATCGCAATGGGCGTTCTTCCTCCTGTTTCTGAATGGAACAAACTGAACCCGAACATTAAATAATCAGATATATACCTGATTTAAGAAGAAGGAGACTGTATACCAGTCTCCTTCTTTGTTTTTTATAGTAACCAAACTCATGAAAACTTGTTTATTAAAAATCTTTTTTAACAAAATCCGATGAACCAGCCTTACAATCACTCCGTTATATAGTTTTTAACAGCTTATAACCGGAAACTAAACTATGAAATTCAAAAACGTCTTGATCTTTTTCAGTCTATCGTTCTGTTATATACCGTTGCATGCTCATAACTTCTGTGAAGAAGCTTTTTATAATTTCCCTGACTCTATTTCACAAATAACCGGTTCGCAAGAAACAAAGCATCCGACCGCCAAGGAAAGTTTTAAAAGGAACTTTTCATATATGGGAATCCCCTTTATCACAGCCGGGCTGATCGTAAAAGAACGCAATACTGATTTCCGGACGCTCCGCAACCGGTTTAAGCCAGCTTTTCATCATCGATATGACGACTATACACAATATGTTCCTCTGGCTGCTACTTGGGGAATGAAACTGGCTGGTGTTCAAAGTCGCAGTTCATGGAAAGAACTGGCAGTGAGCAATGTCTTTTCGGCTGCATTGATGGCAGGATTTGTCAACTCTTTAAAATACACCACCCGAGAAACCCGTCCGGACAATACATCCAACAACTCATTTCCTTCAGGACATACGGCCACAGCTTTCATGTGTGCCACCATTCTTCACAAGGAATATGGCATGAAAAGTCCCTGGTACAGCATCGGAGGATATACACTGGCCGGAATTACGGGAGTTACACGTCAGCTTAATAACCGGCACTGGATCGGCGATGTACTTGTAGGAGCCGGAATAGTAGTTTATCTAATGAATTAAAACAGTAATCACTATC
>ENA-OPDF01001892-OPDF01001892.1-human-gut-metagenome-genome-assembly--contig:-NODE-1892-length-11539-cov-2.395855_pt1 | contig 11539 bp, 12 predicted proteins | sample MGYA00241575_ERZ501501 | MGnify/ENA primary metagenome ERZ501501 (study PRJEB25962, sample SAMEA1972229) | human gut metagenome | biome: human gut; feature: human-associated habitat; material: faeces... | reverse complement strand
ACACCATCATATAACAAAATCCATCAACCCAGCCATAAAACGGCCACACAGCCGAAAATAAAACCCTTCCAGGCCGTTTTAGCCCCATCTGCAAGCCCGATGTAAAGCAATCCCCCGAATATCCGAAGAAAAGCCCCTCAAACGTAAAGCAGATGTAAGCCATGTAAAGAGAAAAACCGCTTCGAAATATTCAGCCCATTTTCCCGATCATGCCTAAACCCTTTGGTTTTCAAAACCTTTCGCCCATTTTTCCCGACCATTGAAAAAACCGCTTCGTTCTATGCCCCATACATTTGGTTCGGATTTATGGTACTGATGACCATATTACCCGGCGAAGTGGCTCTTAAAGGGAATATCGTCTTGTTATCCGGGTCGGAAGGATCATTACGCAGTGCCGTCCGGTTTTCATTATATACATCAAAACTCATCTTCTTGATGTTATATTTTCTCTTTCCATTTTCCACCGTGCTTTTCGCTCCATCGTCAAAATAGAAGATAGACCGAGACCCTGGTATGTAAATCATATCCCGATTGGAGGGATCAAACTCCACTGACTGGAACCACACGCCTTTTCCCACACCATTGGGATGGACGTCTTTTAGTTCATCCGGTACAATGACCTCTGTCCAGGTTTTACAGGTGTCTTCACTAATCCAAAGTTTACTGGCCCAATGCTCAATCCCCCCTTGCTGCTGTGCGCCGATGAATTTCAGATTTCCGGCTTTGTCGCGGAAAGCATAACCTCGCTTATACCCTTTGTGAGTAGCCCCTTCTATACGACGCCAGCTATCTCCGCCGTCCGTTGTTTCATACACCGTACTGTTATCACCAAAAGCAAACAAGTGATTCCAATCATCCGGGTCTACAGGGATCGAGGAGTGGCGAACCGTACTGCGGTGAGCTCTCACCGGAATATTATCCGTGATGCATGTCCAGGTAAGCCCTCCGTTATCAGTCTTGAAAATGCCTGCTCCGTCGGGAATTACATACAATTTGTCATGGTCTTCAGGATGTACCACACCCCAATGCATACGTCCAGACGATGGTTTATGTTCCACCGTACGGAAATAGGCTGTATTACGAATACCTTTTTTACGGTCTTCTGGAGTGTACACGATTTTGGGCCAGGTATGGTTCAGTACATCGGTTGGAACAGTACGGGCTATACTGGCTTGCATCACCTCGTTATAGGTTGTATCCACGAACTGGTAGAGCGTATCTCCGCCCGGCATGATACCGTAAGTGGGTAGCCATTGCTTGGCATACCATCCGTAACCGAATTTGTTCTTGGCAGCCTTACGGTCTTTTAAGGCCGTCTTCATGATGGTTACAATCTCTTGAGGGCTCCATCCGTCATGTGCCAACTTCATATACACTTGATCATCCAGCAAGTCTTCCATCTTCACGTATTCAAATGCGGAATCCGGAAGCAAAGCTGCTTCTTTTACCATTTTATTGCGTCGTTTCAGGTCCCTGTCGGAATCCGAAGCATACTCATTTCTTGCATAACTATGCAAAACAAAACAGCAAAATAAAAGTTGAGTGGTTAAAAAAAGTTTCTTTATCATCTAACTTCTGTTTTAAATTTAATACTGTATCCCAAAAACAACCTAATCTTAAAAAGTATATTGGAATTTATTTGTGCTTTTCCGCTATCCTTTCTAATCAACTGAAAACATCATCGCCATGCGTCCCAAAAATCATCCAGATTATGTCCCGAGTTATATCCCGGATTTGGAGGTTCCGGATTCATATCACTTCCGGCAATCATCATCTCTGTTTCGAATGACATGACCCGGACTTCAGGACTCACATAATTTTTACGCCCATAGTTAAGTGTTGTTCTCATCTCGGTTTCCGCTAATAGCATCATTTGATTCATTTTCTTTTAATTTTTAATTGATAGAATTAGTGCAAGCCAAGTCTATTCGGACTCCTCCGATAAATTGGAACACAAAGGTAATGGCAGTTATGTGGTTTTACAAGAGGGATTTAGTTAAAGAAAAAAGATAAACAATAAAAATAGATAAAAGGAATATTTGCGGTCAAAAATCCCCAAAAAGCCAAACAGTTATAACCAAGAATAAATACAAAGGCACTTATATGCACACTTCGTAATACAAAAGCCATTCAAACAACAAGATTATAACTACTACAAATCAGTCTTTGTTGTTAAAAATCATATATTCCATAAAAATAAGAAAAGGACATCAAGCCATTCTACCATTACAAAACCACTGCCCGTATGGCCAATACAACATAAGTGAGATAAAGTACACTCTGAAAAATATCCAAATCCGCTACGGCATACCCCGTGGAAGTATATTGAGTAGAAATAAAATTCCTATCCGGCGACATCCTGCGCAAAATATAAGCGCATGCCATGTAAGTGGAAAGACCTACCAACAGCCCCCAAAGCATCCCGAACAGAATATCTCCCGGATAATGTACCCCCAAATAAATGCGGGAATAAGAACAGAGCGCAGCCCACAAAACCAAAGAAAAGGTCATCCAAACATTACGAACCAACAAAGCTAAAAAGATACATACAGCAAAAGTGTTGGCGGCATGACTGGATATAAAACCATAGCGTCCGCCACGATAGCCATCCACCACGTCTACCAAATACATCAGCAAGGGGTCCTGAGCCGGCCGGAAACGGGCAAAGTAAGGTTTACAGAAAGAAGAAGAAAACTGGTCGGCCAACAAGATGGACAAGGCAAGAAACAACACAATAAGCCCCACCTCACGCATGGAATTGTTCTTGACCAACACATAAAATAGCACGACGGCCACAGGTATCCAAGCCACCGTACTGGTAATCCCGTTCATCAAATGGTCGAAAAACAACGAATTGCTGCCATTCAACAGCAGCAACAACCGTTGGTCCAAACCGATCCAGTCTTCTAACGCCATATCAAATCACCTCCATTGCTTCTGTCGGCATCCAACCCACCTTGCCGTCTGCCAACCGTATTTCTTTCCATTCCTTCATGGAATCGTCTATGATTTCCACACGTGTGCCTTCATGCAGTACAAAGAGGTCCGTACCCGATTCGTTCGGAGTGCTCTTCACGACTACCGAACTGCTCATCACCACAGCCCCGCTGCGGGCATTCAATTCCTGATGCTGCGTCCAAGCAAACACATTGGCCATCACGACAACCGCCAACATGACCAAAGCGCCAAAGAAACCCAATTTCTTCCACACGACCTTATTGCCTAAGAAAAACACCAGAATCAGCACGCAGGCCAGCACAAAAGCCACAATCCCCGTACGCGCCCAACCGTCCATACTCATCATGTCAATGATGTTCTTATACCATGTCACAAAGAACATCTCGCTTTCGGGTGTGATTTTATCTATCGTTTTTGAACGGGCCAACTCCAAATTGAAACGGACATCCGAACTCCCGGGGTCCAACAAGGCGGCACGTTCGTAATTCAAAATGGCAAGAGCCAGACGGTCTGTCTTATAATAACAGTTTCCTAAATTATAATATATGTCCGCATGCTCCCCTTCTTTCAGCAAAGCCGTATATATAGGTATGGCTTCTTCATACTTTTCCGCAGCGTACGCACTATCAGCCTGCACTTTGTCTTGGGCGTGAAGCGAAAACATGCACATCACACCTATACATATCAAAATCAACTTTCTCATCAGCTTCATCCTTTACTTACCGTTTAATAGAACTTTCCATCTTATCAATGACTTCCGTAGCCGCTGCATATATCTTGTCCATCGTTTGCGACGGGTCGCCCGGCGCATAACGGGCAAATTCACAATCGTTCATCGTCTCTACCAACTGCTGCACGACGGAGACGTCCGTTCCCTTGGCCTGCAACTTTTCACTGACATTCTCTTTGTTCAGTTCTGTAGCCGGAAGATTCAACTTGTCTCCCACATAGCCCCACAAGGCCTTTAAGACCTCATCATAAAACTCGGCCGGCTTGTCGGCTTTCAACAATGCAGCCGCCTGTTTCAGACGCTTGGCTGCCGCCTTATTCGCTTTCTTGTTACGCATTTTAGCCACATTGGCATTTTCCATAGCTTGTTTGCGGAAGACCACCACAAGAACAATGAATGCCAACAAGGGAATGACATAACTCCACCAATAGGCTGCTGTCCCGAAATAGGACTCACCCTTTTGCTGCAAACGCACCTCCCCCTGATGGATGTACCGGATATCTGAAGCCAACAACTCCACGTCCTCTTTATTCGTATAGTTCCCGCCGCCGCTTCCGCCTTTGCCTTTCGCCACGTTGAGGTCAAATCCTTCCGTTTTCACGGTCTTGTAAGCTTTCGCGTCGGTATCAAAATAACAGAATTCCACAGGCGGGACCGTATATTCCCCCGGATGGCGGGGCACAGCCAAATAATCAAATATTTTATTACCGGAAACCCCTCCGCGACCTACTTTGGTCTGGTCCGTAATCTTGGCATCGTACGTCTCGAAATCTTTCGGGAAATTCACCACCGGAGCTTTCATCAGCTTCATGTTGCCGCTTCCGGAAACCGTAATCCTCAACGTCAACGCGTCATTCGTCTTCACTTCGCTCGGAGTAAGGGAAGCACTGATATTGAATTTGCCCACCGCTCCGGAGAAATTAGCAGGCCGTGGCGAAGGCAAAGGATCTACCTGCAAGGTCAGAGAAGGAGCCACAATGGTTTTCTTCACCTCGACCATGGTACTCCCCCCGTTGAAAAACGCATCAATCGGGTCGATATTACGATTTTGCTGCACCACAATCCCCTCGAACTTGATGGAAGGAATCGTCATCTTTCCGCTACGTTGGGGAAAGAGCACATATTGCCGCCATACCACCGTACCGTACCTGCGCCCATTGTGCTCTTCCATTTTCAGGCTCTTCTGTTGGGGCAGCTCTATTTCCTGTGTATGAAAACCCTCCAAATCCGGCATGCCACCGGCCAACTGCGACAGGTTGACCAAAGAGTAGACCTTATAAGTCAGCACTACCGCCTCTTGTTCATACAAGCGTTGCTTGTCGGCCGTAACCGTAATGAAAAGGTCTTTTCCGGTAATCTTAGCCCCGGCATCTTGCATCTGCATCCGTTCGTGCTGTCCGCCCCCTTGCTGGCGAGACTGTGCCCCCCCGCCACTGCCGGGGACAACCTCTATGTTCACGGTATTGGAACGGTATTGCTTTCCGTTCACAGTAGCCGTAGCGGCCGGAATGGTATAAGTACCGGTCTTCAATGCACTTAATATATAAGTATAGGTTACCGAACTGCTCTGCGAAGTCTTTCCATTAATCATTTGAAAACTGGACTGTGAGGAGCGGCTCGGCCCCATGTCTACACTAAACCCTTTCAGGGTAGGCAAATGGAAATTACTGACATCCTGTGTGTTCACGGTGAAACTCAACCTAAACTGCTCACCTTCCTCCACCACATCCGGTGCCGCGGCCTTTATCTGTACGGCTGCCCGTATCCCGACTGTCAGACAACATAACCAAAGTAATGCGATATATTTCTTCATTCCTATTTCCTTTATTGTTTAGTCTTTACCATTGTTTCTCCAATTTTCTCTGTCGCGGTTTGGCCATGGCCTTCCTGATGCGCTCCTGTGTATCTTTCTCATCTTGCATGGCTGCGTTCAACAGTTGTTCGGCATTCTCTTTCGACATGTTCTCTTCATTCTGCTGTGACTGCTTTTGCTGTTGCTTCTGTTGGTCTTCTTTTTTGTCTTTATTCTCCTGTTTGTCCTTTTTACTGCTATTCTTGTCTTCTTCTTTGTTCTTGTCCTTTCCGTCCTTATTCTCTTTATTGTCGTTTTGCTGGTCCTGCTGTGGATTGTTTTTCAACTGGTGTTGGCATAAGACCAAATTATAGCGGCTTTCGTTGTCCGCAGGATTCCGCCGCAAGGCGTTCTTATAACACTCTATGGCGGGTCCGAACTGCTTTTGGCTTTGCAGAATCACTCCCATATTATGATATATGGAAGCCAACCGTCCCTTGTTTGTCTCCACTTTCACGGCCTGTTCGTATGCCTGCATGGCTTCCTTGGGCTTTTGCTGTCTCAACAACGCATTTCCCAAATTGAAATGTGCCTGAGGGAAACGACTGTTGGCTTCAATGGCTTTACGGTAATCCACCTCGGCTTTTGTGTACATACTGTCGCGATACAACCGGTTTCCACTCCTCAAATAGTCACGGTCTGTTTTCTTCTGCGCCCATAAAAGAGATACCGTCAGACACAAGCACAAAGCCAATCCATATTTATATATCCCACGTAACATGTCTTTCTTCCTTATTTACGAAACAACTTTATATTCTTAAACAACGGATTCTTACGTTCCACAATCAACACATCCAACACGAGCGCAAGCAAAACCAACAAAGCTACGGCTTGGAACTGCTCATCGTATTCCGAATAGACCGCACTTTCCATCTCCTTCTTAGCCAACTTATCCACATAGCCCGATAATTGTTCCTGTGCGGATGAACTGTTATCCACATAAATATAGGCTCCTTGACCGGCAGCCGCAATTTCCCGGCACATCGACTCGTTCAACTTGGAAACCACTACATTCCCCGAATTGTCTGTGATATACTGCGAACTTCCGGGCATGGGTATGGGTGCGCCTTGCGGAGAACCGACTCCCAAGACATAGACTTTTATTCCCTTTTCCGCTGCCGCTTTGGCCATCTCCACAGCTCCTCCCTCATTGTCCTCTCCATCGGTAATCACAAAAATAGCCTTGCTCACGTCCTGATTGGGCGTAAAACTTTTCATGGCCAAATCAATAGCCTGCTTGATATCCGTTCCTTGCGTGGTAATCATGGATGGATTTATCGTTTCCAAAAACATCTTGGCCGACACGTAATCACTTGTTATAGGCAACTGGGTATAGGCCTCTCCGGCATACACGATCAATCCGATCTTATCATCCGTCATTTTATCCACAATATTGCTTACCAGCATTTTGGATTTTTCCAAACGGCTCGGCGTTACATCTTCAGCCATCATCGAATTGGATATGTCCATGGCTATAATGGCCTCTATTCCCTGACGCTTACGGGTATCCATTTTTGTCCCGAACTGCGGACGGGCCAAAGTGAATATCAACAATGCCAAAGCCGCAAGCATCAACCACGTCTTCACCTCACGCCGGGCTGCCGAAACATCCGGCATCAAGCCTTTCAGGAGTTCGATGTCGCCATAACGAAGCAGACGCTTCCTGCGGTAATAGTTTGTGGCATAGTGCAGACCTGCCAATAAGGGTATCAGCAGAAGCAAGTACAAATATAATGGTTCTTCAAAACGAAACATAATCAGAATGAATTAAGGTATTTTCTTCAATATGGTCATACGTAACAGGATTTCAAGTAGCAACGCAACAGCAGCCAACCAGGCAAACAAGGCGTATGCTTCATAACGCTTGCTGTATTGCTTGACATTCAGCTTCGTTTTCTCTAACTTGTCAATATCCTTATACACATCCTCCAACTTCTTATTGTCCGTAGCCCGATAAAATTCACCGTCTGTCTTCCCGGCTATGGCTGCCAACGTCTTGGTATCGATTTCTACCGGCACATTCAGATATTGCACACCGCCTGCTACCGGCATGGGATAAGGTGCCAAACCATTGGTACCCACACCAATCGTGTACACTCGTATTCCGAAACTCTTGGCAATCTCTGCCGCAGTCAAGGGCGAAATATCTCCGGCATTATTCGTTCCGTCCGTCAACAAGATAATCACCTTGCTTTTGGCCTTGCTGTCTTTCAAGCGGGAAACGGCATTGGCGATTCCCATTCCTACGGCTGTTCCGTCCTGAATCATCCCCCGCTGAGCCATATCGGTCTTGATTCCATGGAAGAGGTTCAGCAATACGGCATGATCCGTGGTCATCGGACATTGGGTAAATGCCTCGGCCGCAAAAATAGTCAGACCGATATTGTCGTTCGGCCTGCCCGCTATAAATTCGGAAGCCACCTGTTTGGCTGCTTCCAAACGGTTCGGCTTCAGGTCCTCGGCCAGCATACTGGTAGAAACGTCAACTGCCAACATAATGTCTATGCCCTCAACCTGAGTGTTTTTCCAACTGTTACTGGTTTGGGGGCGAGCCAATATGATAATGACCATCACAAACGTAAACAAACGCAGTATGAAAGGTACATGAATCAGATGGTTCTTATAACTCTTGGGCGCATAACGGTATGCCGTCGTATCCGACACCAACAACGTAGGTTCTTTTTTCTTGTTCTTCAGCACATACCATAAAATATAAGGTATGAGCAGAAGCAAGAGAAAAAAATATTCAATATTCGCAAACGTCATAATCACTTATAAATTTTAAACGACCAAGTCATACACCATCCAAAGAATCCAGCCCAACAAGGCCAACGCGGCCAACGTAAGCAATACCAACGCCAAACGCATACTCATCAATGTCCGGCGACTGCGTTTCTGTTCAATCGTTACTTCGTCCGGCTCCGGCACGGCATTTTCATCCGCTTCCACCTTTGTCTGGTTGATAAACTCAATGGCATTCACTAGATTTGCATCATTCTCATTAATCAATGTATTGTATTTGGCAAATTTGACCAAATCGGCAGTCTGGAACAGCATGCGCAATTCGTCCAGACTTTCAGAAGTCTGCTCTTTCAACAAGCGGTCGATAATCTCGGTCGAGGTCATCTCCATGGCATTGAAACCATAACGCTTCTCGATATAGGTACGCAGAATAGCGGTCAGCCGAGTATAATATTCCTTAGAATCTTCTTTCGCCCAAACTTTCTCTGCCTTGATTTGGTCAATTTCCTCCATGGCCTTCGTATGCGGCAAAACCTTAGGAGCTAACTTGATAATCTTGATGATAGGCTTATTATCCCGATAACGTATATAAAAATAAGCCAAGCCGAGAACCCATACAAGCAAAAGTACGGACAAAGCGAATATCAAAGACCAATCCGTCCACGAGAAAGGAACGGCCATAATTTCTTTAGGCCCATAGAATCGGTCAACATGAACCGTATCGACAGGAATCGACAACACCCTCAAAGCCAAATTCTTCGACTGATATTCCTTCCCATCAACTTTCACTACAAGGGGAGGCAAATAATACAAAGCCGAATCAAAAGAGGTTACGATATAGCTTTGGGAAACCAAACGACGAGCTCCTTCATTCAATTGCTGCGTGTCCGCCTTGGCAACTTCTACCACCTCTACCCCGGGAGTCAGCATATCTCCGGCTTTCACCTGTGGCATTACCAGCTTGGATTTAGTATCCGTACTGACATCCAAAGTTATACGGGTCTGTTCCCCTACCCAAAGTTCCAATGAATCTATCCTGACATCCACCGTCACCTGTGCTTCAACAACGCTTGCCATCAAAAGAAACGGCAGAAGCAACCACAGTCGAACGGCTCTTTTATTTTTATTATGGTAAGTTCTTGTTTTGCAATGATAAAAGCATTTAAGGAAGAAGAGGACGGTGAATGAAAGTCATCAACGAAGACACATAATCTTGATCCGTACGAATAGAAACCGAATCCACATTACTCTTCGTAAACGTATCCTGCAACAAATTCTGCCTATTCTTCCACCAGTCATGATGAGCCTTCCGCACTTTGCGGCTGGACGTATCAATATATTGTTCATGTCCGGTTTCCGCATCGCACACCTTCATCAATCCGACATCCGGTAAGTCTGCCATCCGGCGGTCAAAAACCTGAATAGCCACCACATCATGCTTTCGGTTGGCTACGGTCAAAGCCGTACGATAGTCTTTTCTATCTATGAAATCACTCAATAAGAATGCCGTACAACGCCGCTTAATGGCCTGAGTAAGGTACTCTATCGCCTGACCGATATCCGTAGACTTGCTTTGAGGAGTAAAATCCAACAGTTCACGTATGATACGCAAAATATGCTTGCGTCCCTTTTTCGGAGGAATGAACTTTTCAATCCTGTCCGAAAAGAAAATCACTCCGATCTTATCGTTGTTTTGTATGGCAGAAAAAGCCAAAGTCGCAGCAATCTCCGCCACCATTTCCCGCTTGGTCTGAGAAACTGTTCCGAAACTCAAACTGCCCGAAACATCGATCACAAGCATGACCGTCAGCTCACGTTCCTCCTCGAACACTTTGACGAAAGGCCGGTTAAAACGTGCCGTCACATTCCAATCTATGTCGCGAATATCGTCTCCGTACTGGTATTCCCTCACTTCAGAGAAAGCCATACCACGCCCTTTGAAGGCCGAGTGATATTCGCCGGCAAAAATATTGTTCGACAGCCCTCTCGTTTTAATTTCGATTTGACGGACTCGCTTTAAAATCTCACTTGTATCCATTCACAACGATGATTAGGGTACCTCTACCTTATTCAATATCTGACTGATGATTTCTTCACTGCTGACATTATTGGCTTCCGCCTCGTATGAAAGCCCGATACGGTGGCGCAAAACATCATGGGCTATAGCCCGTACATCTTCCGGTATCACATATCCCCGACGTTTAATAAAAGCGTAGGCACGAGCCGCCAAAGCCAGATTAATAGAAGCACGCGGAGAACCGCCGAATTCTATATAATTTTTCAAGTCCTTCAAACCGTATTGCTCTGGATAGCGCGTAGCGAAAACGATGTCGGCAATATACTGCTCTATCTTCTCGTCCAAATACACTTCCCTGACTACATTACGTGCTTCGATGATTTCATCAGTGGACAAAATAGGACGCACGACAGTCTTTTCCCCTTTGATTTGCTGACGGATAATTTTCTTTTCCTCTTCCAGCTTCGGATAGTCAATCACTACTTTCAGCATGAAACGGTCTACTTGTGCTTCAGGAAGCGGGTAAGTACCTTCTTGTTCAATCGGGTTCTGAGTGGCCAATACCAAAAAAGGTTCCGGTAATTTATATGTTTCTTTACTGATGGTGACCTGACGTTCCTGCATCGCTTCCAACAAAGCACTCTGCACCTTGGCCGGAGCACGGTTGATTTCGTCCGCCAACACGAAATTGGCAAAAATAGGACCACGCTGAGCGATAAACGTCTCATCTTTTTGGCTGTACATCATCGTACCTATCACATCGGCAGGAAGCAAGTCCGGAGTAAACTGTACTCGACTGAATTTTCCATCTATCAACGATGCCAAAGTCTTTATGGCCAACGTCTTCGCTAAACCGGGTACTCCTTCCAACAATACATGTCCGTCACTCAACAATCCTATTAACAGTGATTCTACCAAATGCTTCTGCCCCACAATCACCTGGTCCATACCGGTTATTAAATTCGTTACAAAAGCACTTTGTTTCTCAATTCGCTCATTCAACTCGCGAATATCTATCGCTTCAGCCATATCTGTTTTATTTGTTTATAAATTATACTCTCGTTTTTCGTGACCCAAAATTAAGCTTTTTAGTACGCACTGACAATATTATATTATTAAAAAAAGTTTCCCAAATATCTATTTAAGAAACTTTTTATGGCAGTTAACGGCGTTTTAATCTTAACTTGGGTATTTTCAACAACATACCTTCAGGCACGAGGTCAGGATTAGCGATTTTATT
>ENA-OPDF01001867-OPDF01001867.1-human-gut-metagenome-genome-assembly--contig:-NODE-1867-length-11642-cov-3.161819_pt1 | contig 11642 bp, 7 predicted proteins | sample MGYA00241575_ERZ501501 | MGnify/ENA primary metagenome ERZ501501 (study PRJEB25962, sample SAMEA1972229) | human gut metagenome | biome: human gut; feature: human-associated habitat; material: faeces... | reverse complement strand
CAATCCTTACACGGTAGAAGGCCCTGCTGAGGAAGATTCTTCGGCGGCAGAAACTACTACGACCACCGAAGCTGAAACTACGACTACTACGGTGACCGAGACTTCCGCTGAAACAAGTTCGCCTACGCAGACGCTGCCAAGTGAGTACATACCCGACTCTTCCCTGCCGGATGAAATCATCCCCGAAAAGACCACAACTACCGAAGCGGTTACAGAGCCTGATGACAGTTCTGCCGACAACGATAACGAAAGCGGCGCGCTCTACGTTCACCGTCAGGGCGATGAAGATTACAACAACGAAGAGCCTTTGCAGTATACGTTCTCGCCGTATGATTACGTTGAAAATGCGGACGAGCCTGTTGACATCAGAGTTTCGGTTTATTCCGACGGCAGCGCTCAGGGCGGCATAGGAATGCAGACCGCAGACGGCTGGAAGATATTCAGCAGCGAAACAGGCAGCGGCGAACAGACATGGAAAGCCGAAAATGTTGACCTTTCCGACGTATACGGCGACGTTGCGGTACAGCTTTATTATCTCAAAAACAACAGCGAATTTAAGATAAATTCGATAAGCATTACGCCCGCGAACAGCGAAACTCCCGACGAGCCTGTACAGACCGAGCCGGTAGTGACTACCCTGCCCTCGAACGATGCACCTGCCGAGAGCGAGGATACAACTCCGACAACTACTGTTCCCGAAAGCATCGAGCCGATCGAGAGCATTTCCGATACAGAAGCTACCGAGCCGGAAGCTCCCGCTGACGACAAAATAGACGATATAGTTATCGACGACGAAAGCTCGGCTGACGATAAAAACGCATCTGACGAAAGCAAGACTGACGCAGACGCTTCTGAACCTGCCTCTTCCGAAGTTAACGCTGATACAAATTCGACAAACGGATCCGCTTCCGACAGTCAGACAAGTTCTGATACTCAGACGACCACTACCGCGGCTTCAAATGTAGAAAGCGCAGTAAATGACGCTTCAGCTAAGGCTGACGTAAACCCCGATACCGGAAACGGCATTGGTCTTTATGTATGCGGCGCGGTCGGCGTACTCTGCGTAGCTCAGATAGGCTATTCGATCTACGCGCTCACAAGAAAAAAAGAAGAAGAATGATTCATTTTCAGAACCTCCTATAAAAAATACCCGCAGACCTTGATATGATCTGCGGGTATTTGCTTTTTAGTGAAAATTTTTACTGCTTTACAGTTACCTTGTGGAACACCTTTTTGCCCTTCTTGATGATAACTTCATTTGAAAGATCTACACTGCCCTTCGGGTCGGTGAACTTAACATCGTTGATGGCAATGCCGTTCTGAGTTACAAGACGTCTGCCTTCGCTCTTGGAAGGAGTAAGTCCGCAGCGAACGAGCAGGTCGAGGATATTCATGCCGCCGTCGGTAAGCTCGCTGGCTTCAAGCTCGGTAGAAGGCATATTTGCAGAAGAAGCGTTTGCAGAGAAAAGAGCCTTTGCGGCTTCGAGTGCCTTATCAGCCTCTTCTTCGCCGTGAACAAGCTTGGTAAGCTCGTAAGCCAGCAGTTCCTTAGCCTTATTGAACTGCGCGCCCTCCATAGTCTTTTCCATTTCTTCGATCTCTTCGATAGGCACGAAAGTGAGCATTTTCAAGCACTTGATAACATCAGCGTCGCCAACGTTTCTCCAGTACTGGAAGAACTCGTACGGACTGGTCTTAGCGGGGTCGAGCCATACAGCGCCCTTTTCGGTCTTACCCATCTTCTTGCCCTCAGAGTTGAGCAGGAGGGTGATCGTCATAGCGTAAGCGTCCTTGCCGAGCTTCTTACGGATAAGCTCAGTACCTCCGAGCATATTAGCCCACTGGTCATCACCGCCGAACTGCATATTGCAGCCGTAATCGGTGTAGAGCTTGTAGAAATCGTAGCTCTGCATTATCATGTAGTTGAATTCAAGGAATGTAAGTCCGCGCTCCATTCTCTGCTTATAGCACTCAAAAGTGAGCATCTTGTTTACCGAGAAGCAAGCGCCTACGTCGCGCAGTACATCAACGTAATTAAGATCAAGCAGCCAGTCAGCATTGTTTACTACAAGAGCCTTGCCGTCAGAGAAATCAATAAAGCGGCTCATCTGCTTCTTAAAGCACTCAACGTTATGCTCAATGGTTTCTTTGGTGAGCATCTTTCTCATATCGCTCTTGCCGGAGGGGTCGCCGATCATTCCCGTACCGCCGCCCAGCAGTGCGATAGGCTTATTGCCGGCCATCTGCAAGCGCTTCATAAGGCAGAGCGCCATAAAGTGTCCAACGTGCAGGCTGTCAGCAGTCGGGTCGAAACCAATGTAGAAAGTTGCCTTTCCTGCGTTGATAAGTTCCTTGATCTCTTCCTCGTCAGTAAGCTGTGCGAGGAGACCTCTTCTTTTCAGTTCTTCAAATACTGTCATTTTTAATCCTCCAAATTTATATCAAGATCTGTTTAGCTTTATTTCCAGTTTAACGTCAGTATAAACGATGAGGTCAAAATTTGATCTCACGGATACCACCGCCTTTCAAAGAGCAAATCGGCGAACGAGTTTTTAGCAATATAAAAGCCCTCCAACAGCCAAAGCCGTCAGAGGGCGTAATTTACGCGGTACCACCTCAGTTTATCGGGCAAGCACCCGACCTCGTTGACCTTTAACGCAGGCAAACGTTTCGCCCTACTGATAAATTCAGGCAAAAAGCTGTTAGGAGGTAATTCGCCGCACAGCCCGCTGTCCGCTCTCACCCGCCGCAGACTCTCTGAAAGTCAAAAACTGTACGCTACTGCATTCCCGTCATAGCATTTAAAATTATCATATTTTATATTCTAGCACATTTTCCGCGCCTTGTCAATAGCCAATTTCAAAAAATGCAGCACAATTTGAGCGCCGCATTTTCACATTTAAGTTTATTTATTCTTTTCTATATGCGCTTTCAGAAGCATTTCAAATTCATCAGTAGGTATCGGCTTTGAAAAATAGAAGCCTTGCGCCGCATTACAGCCATTGGCTGAAAGGAAATCAGCCTGTTCTCTCGTTTCCACTCCCTCAGCGATAAGATCAAGACCTATATCATGCGACATTGCTATCGTGTGAGAGATTATCTTCTGCCCGCGCGAGGATTCCAAAAAGCTGTTTAAAAAGCTTCGATCGATCTTTAGAACATCGAACGGCGTGCTTTTCAGCGTGTTGAGCGACGAATAGCCCGAGCCGAAATCGTCCATAAGCAGAGTGAAACCGTGTTTTTTAGCTTCCTTTACCATCATATTTGCGTTGATGTTCTCAATGGTTTCCGTTATCTCAAGTTCTAGCAAATCTTTTTCTATGCCGTATTTATCCAGCAGGTATTCAATGTAGTAGATAAACTCGGCGTCTTTCAAGTGCATACGCGAAACGTTTACAGATATCGGCACGGGCTCATAGCCTTTGTCGATCCAACGGCGCATTCCCACATATATCTATCAAGTTTTACAATAAATCCGTTTTGCTCAAATATAGGAATAAACTCCTGCGGACAAACCACACCTTTGTTCGGCTGTATCCAACGCACCAGAGCTTCCGCGCCGATTATCGTTTTTTCGGAAATGCTGTATTTGGGCTGAAGGTACATTATAAATTCTTTGTTCTCCAGCGCGTTGTTCATTTTGTCCTCTATCTCTTTGCGTACCTTTATTTCTATTTTTTGATTCTCAGTGTAATAGCCGATGTTTTCCAAAGCATTTCCTTTTATCTTTATTCTCGCGATAGCCGCTGCGTCGCCCATCATGCGGCTCGGCAGCGATTTATTATTTATAAAATACACGCCGAAAGCGAAAGAATAAGACATATCTTCAAAGCCGCTCAGACGTTTTTCAAGCGTTCTTATAAAACGCTCAATATCCTCCTGCTTTTCGTAAGGTGTGAGTATCATAAAAACATCGGCGCTAAGACGCGAAAAAAGCTGTTTTTCACTGCAAAATACACTCAGCACATCGTTGAAATAATTCAGCAGTTTGGTGCCTTTAGCTTCACCGTAAGTATCATTTATTAGCTTGAAACGCACAACGTCAAATTGTATTATTGCATAATTGCTGTCAGGATCATCTTTCAAGCGTTTTTCTATCATGCCGCCAAAAAGCATTGGGTGGCGGTCATTCGTGTACGCGTTCAGTATGTTGCGCGTCATCAATTCGCTCTCAGTCATCGGGTGTATGCTTCCGACAACTTCGTATATCTGATTTTTCTCGTTCTTGACAAACGATACCAGCATATTATACCATTTCATCTTTCCGTTTTCGCCAGCTCTAAAATGTATCTTCATATAGCTGTCATGTATGCCAACAGTAGTGCCAGAAAGCAATTTATTGTAAAAACCACGGTATAATTCAATATCATCGCTGTACACTGCTCCGCTGCGTAATATTGCTTCCACCGGGTCATATTTATCTGAGATCATATATTTGAGAGCTGCGGCGTTTTCGCCGATTTCCCAGACGTGCTCGTCAAAATTAATGTAGAAAAACGCAGCTGAACTTTTATTTACCAGCAGATCTATCATTCTGTTAAAACAGTTTACTGTATCTGCTCCCTCGCGTATCTTGTGTTTTCGCTTTTCACGGTACATATTTTCATCTGCTATCTTGATGAATTCGTCCAGTTCGTCAGCCGAACTGCATTTCATGCCTACCGTTCCGCAGCTTATCTTTACTTTGTACGGAGAATTATTCTGTGCGTCATACTCAGCAAGCTTTTCATTTACTTTGTTGTAATAATCAGCACAGTATTTATCGATATTATTGCTTTCTGAAACACCAAGAACAAGAAATTCATCACCGCCAAAGCGGGCACATATTTCGCCATTGTCCGATGCGGCTAACAAAGCGTGAGCGATGGAGTTTATAGCGTTATCGCCCTCATGATGGCCAAAAGTATCATTTATCTTTTTTAGTCCGTCCATATCGACCGAAAATAAAACTATGTTTTTATCGGTATCCTTATACTTTTCGATAACGGCAACGGCGTTGTTGTAAAAACCGCGCCTGTTATAGATACCTGTAAGAACATCGCGAACGTGCATATCTTTAAGCATAGCATTTGCTTTTGCAAGATTTATTCTATTTTTCAAGCTCTCCATTATCTGGTTTGTATAGTTTACAAAGCGTTTTGTATTCTTGAAATTAAAGCAGTTCAGATCATACATAACGCCGATATAGCCTATGACTTCGCTCTGGAAATGCAGGGGAACAAACATTATATAATCGAAATTTTCAAGAGCATTTTCGACATTAAACACCAGTTCACTACGCGGGAATATTTCGCCGTATGTAAAATCAAACTCGCCGACATTGTGCACAAGGTTATACATATTCTCAGTAAAAAAGCCATTTTCAGTCTTGTCGGATTTTTTTTCTAGAAAATCAGTATTCAAACAACACCATGTACAGTAATCGCTGTAATAAGGGATAAGAGTGCTAAGTTCATCAATATTAGAACAACACATAGCTTTTCCAAGATAATTGAGCATATGTGCCTCGTGTCCCTCTGCTGCGTTAATAATATTGTACATATCAATTACCTTATCACTGTAAACAACCTTGTCAACAGCGCGGCAGCCGCAGGACTGTGATAAACGCATATAATACGATGCATGAGTGACAAGCGGAACTTCATCACCGTTGATCAAATGCTCAAGAATATCCATAGCCTTATCGACCAGATCTTCAATATCGGATGCAGCAGTTGTAAGGCGTGGCGAGATATATTTTTCAGCTTCTATCCCATCAAAACCTGTCACGATAATATCTTCAGGTATTTTGATCCCATTCTTACGAAGCACCTGACAAACAGATATAGCCATAGCGTCATTACAGCAAATAATAGCGTCAGGCAAAGGCAATTCACTCTTTAAAAACTGTTCTGCCACTTTCCTGGCAGGGTCGCCCCAAAAATCTCCGTAACCGAGCCGCTGAGGCTCAAACTCTATATTATTTTCAGCGAGCACTTTTTTAAAGCAATTTATACGCTCATCTGAAAAAGCATTGTCTTTTACACCTGCGACAAAATTTATTTTTTTACAGCCATGGTCTTCCACAACGTGACGTACTATTTTTTCAAAAGTATCCCCAACGTCAAAAGCAACGCTCGGCACGCCTTCTATCAAACCATCGACCGAAACGATAGGTTTACCCGCGAGCTTAGCATGGTCAGCTATCTTTTTTACATAGGAAGCGTTTCGTATAGACTCAGGCAGGATAACTACAGCGTCAAGCAGATCAGTTTCAGCGAGAGTAAAAACGCTGGACTCCCCTTTTGTATAATCGTTTTCATTATACAGATCAGTAAAGCTGTTGAACAAAAACACCTTATAGTTTTTCTCATTTGCCTTACGTGAAAGGGTCATCGCAATATCGCGAACCATATCGTCGTGCAAAGCCGAAACGCATATGCCGATTATTTTATAAGTTTTGTCAGTACCTTTATACATATCAAACAAGATCCCCGTACATAGTATTATTAAAAATATTAAATAAAGGCAAACAAATTGCCATATTAAAATTTTAACATAATAATTCAATAATGTCAAGCCGTTTTTGTGAAAATTGGTAAGAGTATTGAACTAAAGAGGAGCATTTCAAAGCAAGACCATTATGTATCATTTTTATATCAACGATAAAAATTCCTCTTTGTTGCATTTTCGCAACAAAGAGGAACAAAACATTTCATTTCATGCTGCGTTTTCCGCAGCCTTCTTTACAGCGTATACAACAGCCGCAGCACTTTCCTTTTTTATGCTGCTTTATCATACTAACTGCCGCGGCTATTGCCCATACTGCAAGCAGAACCGTTACCACACAATCTGCCGCGCTCATATGATAGCCCCGATCTGATATACTGCGCAGGCGCATATCCAAGCAACTACACACTGCATAAGCACTACGCCTATGGTCTGCCATGTAGAATTAAGTTCTTTCTTTATAGTTGCTACCGCTGCCACGCAGGGTGTATAAAGCAGCGTGAATACTAAAAAGCTTAAAGCAGATAGAGTTGAAAAAGTTCCGGAAAGCGCCGTACCTAAATTTGCCGTACTGGTATTCATCAGCACTGCCATAGTGCTTACCACTGCCTCTTTTGCAGTAAAACCGGAGATAAGCGATGTTGTAACGCGCCAATCAGCAAATCCCAGCGGCGCAAATATAGGCGATATAGCTTGACCGATAAGTGCCAGCAAACTATCAGAAGAATCAGTGACTACGTTTAGCCTTACATCAAAGTTTTCTAAAAACCATATTATGATGGTCGCAAAAAAGATAACCGTAAATGCGCGTTGTATAAAGTCTTTAGCTTTATCCCATAAAAGTAATCCCACGCTTTTTGCCGAGGGTAGACGATAGTTTGGAAGTTCCATTACAAATGGTACAGGCTTGCCTTTAAAAAGTGAGTTTTTCAGCAGCAGCGCCACGAGTATTCCAAGAACTATTCCCGTAACATACAAGCCTATCATGACCAGTGCCTGATATTTTGTGAAAAATGCAGCGCAGAATACAGCATATATCGGTATTTTGGCTGAACAGCTCATATATGGCGTAAGCAGTATCGTCATTTTTCTGTCACGGTCAGAAACAAGCGTGCGCGTCGCCATTATCGCAGGAACAGAGCAGCCAAAACCTATGAGCATAGGCACAAAACTGCGGCCGGAAAGCCCTATTTTTCTCAGCAGCTTATCCATTACAAAAGCAACTCGCGCCATATAACCGGTATCCTCAAGTATAGAGAGAAAGAAAAACAGAGTAACTATTATTGGCAAAAAGCTAAGCACACTGCCTACTCCGGCAAAAACTCCATCTATTATAAGGCTGTGCACTACGGGGTTTATTCCGTATGCAGTAAGCCATTTGTCCGCCAAGTCTGTCACTTTATCTATACCAAGTGAAAGCCAATTTGAGAGAGTTGCGCCTATAACATTAAATGTTAAGAAAAATACTAAGAACATTATTCCGAAAAATACCGGCAGCGCCGTGTATTTACCTGTAAGAACACGGTCTATCTTTACGCTGCGTTTATGTTCACGGCTTTCATGACACTTGACTACGCTTATCGCAACTACTTTTTCTATAAATGTATAGCGCATATCTGCCAATGCAGCGTTTCTATCCAGTTTCGATTCATCTTCCATTTCAACTATGCAGTGTTCCAAAAGCTCAAGCTCGTTTTGATTTAACGCAAGCTGATCCTCAATATTTTTATCGCCCTCAATGAGTTTTGAAGCACAAAAGCGCGGCGGTATCCCCGCACGATTGGCATGATCCATTATCAGATGAACGACTGCATGTATACATCTATGAACTGCTGAATCATCAGAACAAAAGTCAGTAATTATCGGCTTAGTTCTTTTTCCGGCCGTTTCCACTGCTTTATCTATAAGATCTGAAACACCATCGCCCTTTGCTGCACTTATCGGTATAACAGGTATGCCCAGCGCATCGCTCATCATTTTTACATCGATCGTTCCGCCGTTTGCACGAACTTCGTCCATCATGTTAAGAGCCAAAACCATTGGTACGCGAAGCTCCAGCAGCTGAAGAGTAAGGTAAAGATTTCGTTCTATATTAGTAGCATCTACAATGTTTATTATTCCGTCCGGCTTTTCATTCAATATGTAATCGCGCGTAACTATTTCTTCCTGCGTATAAGGTCTTAGGGAATATATACCGGGCAGATCCACTACCGTACAGTCTTTTTGTCCGCGTATATTTCCCACTTTTTGGTCGACTGTCACGCCCGGAAAATTTCCGACGTGCTGATTTGAGCCTGTAAGTGCATTAAAAAGCGTTGTCTTTCCGCAGTTTTGATTTCCTGCAAGGGCAAATTTCATATATGTTCATTCTCCTCTATTGATCCTACTTCTATTTTTTGTGCGTCCTCCACTCTTAAAGTCAGCTCATAGCCCCTCAAGACTATATCCAGCGGATCGCCCATTGGTGCACGTTTCAGCATTCTGACCTCGGTATTTGGTATCAGCCCCATGTCAAGAAATCTCAGTCGGAGCGCACCGGTGCCGCCAACAGTTTTAATAACAGCCTTCTCACCTATCTTTAATTTATCAAGAGTCATATTATTATCCTCCGTAGTATAATACTATACAATAAGTTTACCACGTCTAACTCTTTTTGTCAAGCATATAGAGAAGAAAAAAATGTACCCGCCCAATAATCCCCCATTCCCCTAAATCCAAAGATCCCCGAGTCCAAACTCGGGGATATATTTCACGGTAATTTGCAGATCTTCTGTGTAGACTCATTCCAAGGCAGCTGTTCCTCAATGATATCCGGATTGGTCAGAAACTCCATGCTCGGAAGAACTGTCAGCAATAATTCAAAGTATTTGAAAACATCAAGTCCGTTTGCCTTTGCTGTCTCCACAATGCTATAGATCGCTGCGCTTGCTTTGGCACCCCTTGGAGTGTCACTGAACAGCCAGTTTTTCTGCCTACAGTAAATGGCCTGATCGCATTCTCGCCTGCATTGTTTGAGATAACACAATCTCCATTTTTGAAATAGCTGCCAAGATATTCTTGCCTTTGTCAATAAAAAACTGAGCCACTTCGCTAATAAAAAAGTGAGCCAGTTTTTAATGACAAAGGCATCGGTAATCAAATACTTATTATATGATGAAAAATTGGAGTTTGGCGACATTACCCTTATTTATTGACAGGTATATGTACTAAATTAAGTTGTTTTCGTTGTAACCTGTAAAGTAAAGGTATTCAAATTCATACGGCATGCAGCGAAAAAAGCCGCCGCATCCTCCAAAAACTCATTCATTTCGCTTAGCCGCTTGTTTTCCTTTTCCAATGCTTTTATCCGCTTCCTCAGCTGCTGGTCTTCTTCGGCGATATTCAGAGATTCTTCCGGGCTTCGTTCTCCGCAGCCAATATCAAGACTTCCTATCTTTACTTTTCTGATCCAGCCGTACAGCGTATTTACAGGAATTTGAAGTTCATTCGCTGCATTTACCGCACCTATCTTTTTTGCAAGCTTTACCGCCTGCACCTTGTACTCATTTTCATATTGTTTATTTTCTGACATTTCTTTACCTCCATTTTTTTCTCTTTTTATTTTACTTTTTTGAGGTTGGGGTGTCAAGTTTTATTATACTATATCAAATAGTCATTCCCGACCGTTTGCTGTTTCCAAACAGAAGGCTCATAAGGACGTTTTGGAAGAGGCAACATAAATTCTTTTTCTTCTGAAAGATATGCTTCTCTTCGGCTGCCGGGACGTTTTTGAAAAGGCTTGGTGTTGATGATTTCGAGCCTTTCGGAAACAGCGTCTTTTACCTCAGCAAATGAAAAGAACTTTTGCTCACGCAAAGCAGCAGTTATCCAGGTCGTTGAAAAGCCTACCGAACGCTCTACAAGCCCCTTATCCTGCGGTTTACGAACACGGGCAGGCACAATAGCGGTGCCGTAATATTCGGCAAGTTCACGGTAACTTTCGTTCAGCTGCGTTTCATATCGCGTGTTAGCAGTAACGCCCGTCTTGAGGTTATCCGGGACAAGCACTCTGGTCACACCACCAAAATATTCATATGCGTGAACGTGACACATCAGCCAATTTTCCTGCTTCATATCAGTGCAGGCTTCGACGTAGAGATAACTGCTGCAAGGCAAAGCCGCAACAAACAGGTAAGCCTTGTACTCCTCACCGGTAATGCTGTCAAAGTACGGAATAGTACCGCCGGCCCAATCTACCTGCATAACATCCCCCGGTTTATGAGTGACGCGCATTGTAGCCTTAGTGATACGAGCCCAGCGACGGTATTTATCGCCGAACTGTGTACTCATGTAGGGCGTTTCGCCGTTAGCGTAAGCACGCTCGCAGTACTCCTGCCAAAGCAGTGTGAGAGTAACGCCTTTTTTGGAAAGCTTTCGTTGGATGTAGTCGAAGTCAATGACCGCATACGGAGAAGGATCGTTGGTGCGCTTGCCGTAAAACAGTTCGTCCAGCATTTCGTTGGTAACATCTTCTTCGAGTGGCCATGTGACGTTCAATTTCGCTGCTTGGTCAATCACCGCTCTTACTGTTTGATGTGAATTTCTCACAGAGGATTCAATGCTTCTTTGGCTATACCCCTGTGAATAAAGCTCTAAGATCTTTCGATAGTTCGTCATATCCGAACCTCCTATATTCAAGTCACACATTTTCGTGTGCTATGAATATTATACAGGGTTCAGATAGGTGCGGTCAATGTGCCGGCAAAGGTGCGGTTTTAAGTCCGTGCAGTTGCGGTTCTGTGAGCGGGATATACAATCGCCGTCTGAACAAGCAGAGAAGCGTATTCCCCAGCGATACGGCGCTTTTGAAGGCTTTGTATCTGTCGACCCACGAGATAGCCAAGAAGTGGACTATGCCGCTGAGAAACTGGGGCAGGGTGCTTGGCGAGCTTGAAATCATGTATCCAGACAGGCTGGGCTGAGCCGCGGCAGTCAGTCTGCTAAAGAAACTTGACAAATTACGGTAGTTATTGTATACTGTAAAAAAAGAGCGGCTGTTTTTCAAGCCGCTCCACAACATCGTTTTTTTCACAGTTGGTGAATTTACAGGGATTCTTTCGCAGGGCCTTTTTCTAACATCTACCTTATCAGTCCATTCCGGAACCTCCATCATC
>ENA-OPDF01001865-OPDF01001865.1-human-gut-metagenome-genome-assembly--contig:-NODE-1865-length-11643-cov-10.482913_pt1 | contig 11643 bp, 6 predicted proteins | sample MGYA00241575_ERZ501501 | MGnify/ENA primary metagenome ERZ501501 (study PRJEB25962, sample SAMEA1972229) | human gut metagenome | biome: human gut; feature: human-associated habitat; material: faeces... | reverse complement strand
AGAACGGTGACCCGGTGCGCAAAGGGCAGAAACTTGCCGAACTGGATAAGTTCCGTCTGAAGAACAAGACCGCGCAAGCCAAGGATGCTCTGGACAAAGCGGAACTTGAGCTGCAGGACGTATTGATAGGGCAAGGCTATCCGGTGGGTGATACTTCCAAAATTCCTGCCGACATCATGAAGCTGGCACGAGTAAAGAGCGGTTACGACCAAAGTCTCTCCCAGTACGAACTCGCCGCCTATGAAGAAGAGCATGCTACGCTGGTTGCCCCCTTCGACGGCGTGGTGGCGAACCTCTTTTCCAAGCCCTTTAACGAGGCAAGCACTTCGGAATCTTTCTGCTCCATCATTGGCACTCAGAGCATGGAAGTGGACTTTACGGTACTGGAAAGTGAACTCCCCCTGATAAAGAGTGGCGACAAGGTGATTGTCACCCCTTACTCGGATGCCGCTTCCAAACAAGAGGGCCGCATCACCCAAATCAATCCTCTGGTAGATGATAAGGGAATGGTGAAAGTAAAGGCATCCGTCAATGGCAGGGGACGTCTGTTTAGCGGCATGAATGTGAGGGTAAATGTACACCGTTCTCTGGACAGTCAGCTCGTGATACCCAAAAGTGCCGTCGTACTGCGTTCGGGTAAGCAAGTCGTCTTTACCCTGAAAGACGGAAAGGCGCAGTGGAACTATGTGCAGACCGGACTGGAGAATGCGGAAAGCTACAGCATGGCCGACGATGCCCTGAAAGAAGGCGATACGGTCATCGTGACGGGAAATGTGAATTTGGCACATGAGGCGCCGGTGAAGGTGGTGGAAAATTGAAAGATGAAAATTGAAAGTTGAAAATTCATAATTCACAATTTAAATTCATAATTGAAAATTGATAAAGTTTTTGATACAGCGGCCTATTGCCGTACTGATGGCATTTACAGCATGCTTCATTGTCGGGCTGGTGACTTACTTCACCTTGCCGGTATCCTTGCTGCCCGATATTGCCATCCCGGAAATTACAGTGCAGGTGTCGGCGCAGAATACCTCGGCGCGTGAATTAGAGAATACGGTGGTGAAACCTCTGCGGCAGCAGCTCATCCAGGTGGCGAAACTGAAGGACATGGACAGCGAGACGCGCGATGGTGCAGGCATCATCCGCCTGGGCTTCGACTTCGGTACGAATACCGACCTTGCCTTCATAGAAGTGAACGAGAAGATTGACGCCGCCATGAACTATCTGCCCAAGGATGCCGAACGCCCGAAGGTGATAAAGGCAAGTGCGACGGACATTCCTGTCTTCTACCTCAATCTGACCCTAAAAAGCGACAGTGCATACGGCAAGGTGGACGAACGCGCGTTTCTTGATTTGTGCGAGTTTGCCGAAAATGTCATAAAGCGTCGCATCGAGCAGTTGGCGGAAGTGGCAATGGTGGATGTCACGGGTTTGGTCGAACGCCAGTTACAGATTGTGCCCGACCCGGATAAGCTTGCTGTGTTGGGGCTCTCCATTGAAGACATAGAAAACGTGCTGGCGCAAAACAACGTGGAGCCGGGCAGCATGACCGTGCGCGACGGCTACTACGAATACAACATTAAGTTCTCCACCCTGCTGCGGACAGAGGAGGACGTGAAGGGCATCCTGCTGCGAAAGGAAGGACGTATCATCCGCTTGGGAGACTTCTGCCGGGTAGAGATTGTTCCTGCCAAGGAGAAAGGTGTCTCCATGAGCAATGGCAAGCGTGCCGTTACCCTTGCCGTCATCAAGCAGGCGGACGAGAATATGGAAGACATGAAGCTTGCCATCAACAGCACGATGGACTACTTCAAGAAAGTATATCCCGACATTGATTTTAGCATCAGCCGTAACCAGACGGAGTTGCTGGACTATACCATCTCCAATCTGCAGCAGAACTTGTCGTTGGGTTTCTTGTTCATCTGCATTGTGGCGGTACTCTTCTTGGGGGATGTCAAGTCGCCGTTCATCATCGGCCTGAGCATGGTGGTGTCCATTGTAATCTGTTTCTTGTTCTTCTATCTGTTCAGGATGTCGCTCAATATAATTTCTCTGTCCGGATTGATTCTGGCGTTGGGTATGATGATTGACAGCAGCATCATTGTCACGGAAAATATTTCGCAGTACCGCGAACGGGGTTATTCGTTGAGGCGGGCTTGCGTGGCGGGTACGGGTGAGGTGGTGACGCCGATGCTGAGCTCATCCCTGACCACGGTTGCCGTGTTTGTGCCGCTGATATTTATGAGCGGCATTGCGGGAGCGCTTTTCTATGACCAGGCATTCTCTGTTACGGTGGGGCTGCTGGTTTCCTACTTCACGGGTATCATGCTGCTGCCGGTCCTCTATATGCTGGTCTACCGGACGGGGTTGCGCGGCAGGTCGTGGTTCTCCCGCATCCGCATCAACAATCCGTTGAAGGAACATACGCTGGACCGTTTTTATGATGCGGGCATCGACTGGGTATTTTCCCATAAGACGGTAAGTATCATGTTCTGTGTGGTTTCTATTCCTCTTTGTGTCTTTCTGTTCTATTCCATAGCCAAGGAGCGTATGCCGCAGATAGACCAGAATGAACTGATAGTCTACGTGGAATGGAACGAAAATATACATGTGGACGAGAACCGGCATCGTGTGAATGTGCTGTTCGGACAGTTGTTGGACAAGACTGTGGAACAGACGGCTGCCATAGGCCAGCAGGACTATCTGCTGAACCGTGAGCAGGCTCTCTCTTCTTCGGAGGCAGAATTGTATTTCAAGACTTCCTCGCCTGACGGGATTGCTCCCTTGCAGAAGCAGGCGGGCGAGTGGTTGACACGGGAATATCCGTTGGCGACAGTCTCCTTTTCTCCACCCGAAACCGTGTTCGAGAAGCTTTTCGTGACCGGGGAGGCCGATGTGGTGGCGGGACTTTATGCCCGCAATAAGGAGAAGGCGCCGGCGGCGGAAGAATTGCGCGGACTGGAACAACAGTTTGCGGAGCTTACGGGGACAGCGCCCGTAGGTATCGCTTTCGAGAACCAGCTTGACATAAGCATCCTGCAGGAAAAGCTGTTGCTCTATGACGTTTCGTATGACGAGCTTTACCGTACGTTGCGGACAGCGTTCAAGGAGAACAGCGTAGCTATGCTCCATTCCTACCAGCAATACCTGCCTATCAGCATTGTGGGCGAGGAGCGGACAGTGAATGAGGTGCTGCAGCAGACATTGATACAGACCCGTCCGGACAGTAAGGGCGAAGTGGAGTATATTCCGCTTCGGGAGCTGGTAAAGGTGCGTCCGGCCGAGGATTTGAAAACGATTACGGCAGGACGCAACGGTGAATATATACCGTTCCGTTTCTATGAAGTGGACGATGCTCCAGAGTTGATGGAAAAGGTGAAGCGGGAGGCGGATGCCACGGGTGACTGGGATACGGCCTTCTCCGGCAGTTTCTTCTCCAACCGCCAGATGCTGGACGAGTTGGTGGTGATTCTTTTCATCTCTGTCCTGCTGATGTATTTCATTCTTGCCGCCCAGTTCGAAAGCTTCGTGCAGCCGCTCATCGTGCTGCTGGAAATTCCGATAGATGTGGCGTTTGCCCTGCTTCTGTTGTGGATATGCGGGCATACCCTGAACCTGATGTCTGCCATCGGACTGATTGTGACGTGCGGTATCATCATCAACGACTCCATCCTGAAGCTGGATGCCATTAATGAATTACGGAGGGCTGGTATGCCGTTGCTCGAGGCCATCCACGAGGCGGGACGGAGAAGGCTCCGGCCCATCATCATGACATCGCTCACCACGATATTTGCCATGGTTCCGCTGCTGTTCTCGTTCGATATGGGGTCTGAGTTGCAAAAGCCGCTTTCCATAGCGATGATTGGGGCGATGTTCGTGGGGACACTGGTCAGTCTGTTCATCATCCCGTTGATATATTGGTTTATTTATAGAAAAGAAAGAGCATGAAGAAATTAAGTCTTATACTTTTGTTCAGTCTGGGAGCCCTTTCCGCTTTTGCCCAGCAGCGGATAACGCTCGATTTGCAGCAGACCATTGCCCTGGCGAATGACAGTTCGCTGGAAGCCTTCCGTACCAAGAACATGTATCTGGCCGGTTATTGGGAATACCGCACCTATAAGGCAAACCGCCTTCCCAGCCTGACGCTGAACATGACTCCGGCACAGTACAACCGCGATATCACCAAGCGTTACGACTCCGAACAGGACCTTGACATCTATCGCAGCCAGCAATCCTTCTATGCATACGGCAATCTTGCCGTCAGACAGAATTTCGACTTGACGGGCGGTACGTTCTATCTGGATACGGAGCTGGGCTATATGCGGAGCTTCGGTGGAAACAAGTATACCCAGTTCACCAGTGTTCCGGTTCGTTTGGGCTACTCGCAGAGTCTGGTCGGTTACAATCCTTTCCGTTGGGAACGCAGGATTGAGCCGCTGAAGTACGAAAAGGTGAAGAAGGAGTATATTTACAATGCAGAGCGAGTATCCGAGCAGGCCACTACCTATTTCTTTGCGCTTGCCATGGCACAGGCGGAATATGACTTGGCCAAGGACAATGCCGTCTCCACCGATACCCTCTACCGCATCGGCATGCAGCGCTTGAAAATAGCCGCCATCAGCCGTGCCGACCTGCTGACGCTGAAACTCGACGTGGTGAACGCCCGCAATACTTTGCAGAATGCCGCCAGTGCCTTGAAGCGCGCCATGTTTTCGTTGGCATCTTTCCTGAATATGGAGAAGAACACGGATATCAGGGTGTCGCTTCCGGGACGTCCGAGGGCGCTGACCATACCGGTTGATGAGGCTTTGCTGGCCGCTCAAGCCAACAATCCGGAATTTCTGGGGCTTCGTCAGGAAGTGCTGGAAGCCGAGCAGACAGTAGACAAGACGAAGAAGGAATCGCGCTTCAACGCCAGCATCAACGCCAGCGTCGGCTTCAACCAGGTGGCAGAGAAATTCGGTGAAGCATACAGGCATCCCATGCAGCAGGAGATGGTGTCGGTCAGTGTCTCCATTCCACTGGTGGATTGGGGCGTGAGGAAAGGCAAATACAACATGGCGAGGAACAATCTGAACGTGGTGAAGACTTCTGCCCGGCAGAGTGAAATCAGCATTGAGGAGGAGGTTATCATGACCGTCAGTGACTTCAACGTCCAGCAAGCCCTCGTCGCCAGTGCCGAAGAGGCCCTCGACCTTGCCATCCTGGCGTATAACGAAACCCGCCAGCGCTTCATTATCGGCAAGGCAGACATCAACAGCCTGACCCTCTCGCTGAACCGCCAGCAGGAAGCGCAACGCAATTACATCTCCGCCTTGCAGGACTACTGGCTGAATTATTACAAGATACGGAAACTGACGTTGCACGACTTTGCCAGCGGATTTTCGCTGTCGGAAAAATTTGATTATAATAACTGATGAAACGAGTTTCTTCCTTCACCGTCATAGTGGCGTTTGTCTGCCTTGCTTTGGTAGGGGTGGCGTTGATACCGCTGCTTCCCGTCAAGCTGAATCCGTCACGCAGCCTGCCCGGCTTCACGGTGGGTTTCAGCATGCCTGGCACTTCGTCGCGGGTGGTGGAGATGGAAGTGACCAGCAAGCTGGAATCCATGCTGGCGCGTATCCGCGGAGTGAAGCGGCTGAACTCCACCTCGGGCAACGGCTACGGCAACATTACTGTGGAGCTGGACAAGCATGCCGATGTCGAGGCAGTCCGCTTCGAAGCTTCCACCATCATCCGGCAGACGTGGCCCCAATTGCCCGAAGGTGTCAGCTATCCCACCATTCACATGAAAGTGCCCGACGAGAACGCCTCACGCCCTTTCATGTCCTTCACACTGAATGCCCCTTCCACTCCGATATTGATTCAGCAGTATGCCGAGGAGCATATCAAGCCGCGGCTGGCAAATATTCCGGGTATCTATAAGGTGGAACTCAGCGGTGCCACGCCCATGGAGTGGAGACTGGAATATGACAGTGAACAGTTGCGCTTGCTGGGTGTGACCCTATCGGACATCAGCGAGGCAGTACAGCGGCATTACCGGAAGGAATTTTTGGGTACGCACAATGTGGATACAGGTAACGGTAGCCGGGAATGGATACGCCTGGCACTGGTGCCGGAGAGCAACTCCCTTGGTTTTAATCCTGCTGCCATCACCGTGACGGCTACCGACGGGAAACTGCTCCGCTTGGACGAACTGGTGTCGGCTGTCCGTATGGAGGAGGAGCCGCAAAGCTATTACCGCATCAATGGGCTGAATTCCGTCTATCTATCCATTACTGCGGAAGAAACTGCCAACCAGTTGCAACTGAACCGTGCCGTGATGGACGAGATGGAAGCTGTTCGGCAGGTACTTCCTGTCGGATATGAAGTGCATACCAGCTATGATGCGACCGAGTACATACGGGAAGAACTGGACAAGATTTACTTCCGTACCGGTTTGACGGTACTCATCCTGCTTGTATTCGTATGGCTCATTACTCGTAAGTTGAAATATCTTTTTCTGATAGTTACCAGCCTGGCTGTAAATATAGCGGTGGCACTTATCTTCTACTACCTCTTCGGACTTGAGATGCAGCTTTATTCGCTGGCGGGTATCACTGTCTCGCTGAATCTGGTGATAGACAGCACCATTGTCATGACCGACCACATTCTGCATCGGCGTAATCTCAAGGCCTTCCTGTCGGTGTTGGCGGCAACCCTCACTACGATGGGTGCGCTTGTTATCATTTTCTTCCTTGACGAGAAGATACGGCTCAACCTGCAGGACTTTGCAGCGGTAGTGATCATCAATCTGGCTGTTTCCTTGATGGTGGCGTTGTTCTTTGTTCCGTCGATGATTGAGAAGATAGGACTGGTGAGGCGGATTACGGGGAAGAAGAGGCGTCTTGTCTTGCCGGGGCTGACGCAAACATTCAAAACAAGGTTGGGACGGATTTTCAGACGTTTCCCCGTTTATTTCTCCTGCTGCTACTCTACTCTCATCCGTTTTCTGTGCCGTTGGCGCTGGGCTGTATGCCTGCTGTTACTGTTGGGTTTCGGTCTGCCCGTTTTTCTGTTGCCCGGCAAACTGGAAGGAGGGGGAAAATGGAAAGCTGCTTACAATAAGGTATTCGGTTCGGATACCTATAAGGAGTTGGTGAAACCCGTTGTGGACAAGGCGCTGGGCGGCAGCTTGCGGCTTTTCATACAGAAGGTGTACGAAGGCAGTTACTTCACCCGTAATGAGGAGGTGGTGCTCTATGCCAACGCCAACCTTCCCAATGGCAGCACCCTCGAGCAGATGAACACTTTGATGAAACGTATGGAGACCTACCTCAGCCGGTTCAAGGAAATCAGGCAGTTTCATACTTCCATCTACAGCCCCCGGCGTGCCAGTATGCAGATTTATTTCAAGAAGGAAGCCCGGAACAGCGGTTTTCCCTATACACTGAAAGCCAATATGATAAGCAAGGCACTGGAACTGGGAGGCGGCAGCTGGGGCATCTACGGATTGCAGGACCAGGGGTTCAGTAATGACGTCCGCGAGAGTGCCGGCTCCTACCGCATCAGGATGTACGGCTACAACTACGACGAACTCTATGAGTGGGCGGAGAAGCTGAAGGCCAAGCTGCTGACGCACCGGCGTATCAAGGAAGTGCTCATCAATTCGGAGTTCTCCTGGTGGAAGGATGACTATCAGGAATTCTACTTCAACCTGAACAAGGAGCACATGGCGCAAGAGGGCATCGACGCGCAAGTGCTTTTCTCTGCGGTGCGCCCCATCTTTGGCAAGAATCTGGAGATTGGTTCGGTAGCGGCCGAGCAGGGGATGGAGAAAATCAAGCTCTCTTCCCGCCAGTCTGCCGAATATGACATCTGGGCGATGCAGTTCTTCCCCTATGGAGTAGGAAACGGCAAGCATTACAAGCTTTCCGAACTGACTACTGTGGAAAAGGGACAGATGCCGCAGGAGATTGCCAAAGAAAACCAGCAGTACCGCCTCTGCCTGCAATACGAATATATCGGCTCCAATGAGATGGGCAACAAGATACAGAAACGTGACCTGGAGGAGTTCAACAAACTGTTGCCGATGGGTTATACAGCCGAGTCGGACAGCAACAGTTGGTCATGGGGCGAGAAGGACAACCGCCAATACCTGCTTCTGCTGGTGGTGATAGCCATCATCTTCTTTACGACCAGCGTTCTGTTCAACTCCCTGAAGCAGCCGCTTGCCATCATCTTTGTGATTCCGGTTTCTTATATCGGGGTATTTCTTACTTTCTATTGGTTCCGGCTGAACTTCGACCAGGGCGGTTTTGCCTCGTTCGTCCTGCTGTGCGGCATCACGGTGAATGCCAGCATCTATGTCCTGAACGAGTACAACAGCATCCGACGTCGTTTCCCCCGTCTTTCCGCTCTTCGTGCCTACGTCAAGGCGTGGAATGCGAAGGTCGTTCCTATTTTCCTCACGGTAGTTTCTACCATTCTGGGATTTATCCCTTTCATGATAGGTGAGGACAAGGAAGCTTTCTGGTTTCCATTGGCGGCGGGTACCATTGGCGGACTGGTGATGTCCGTCATCGGTATCTTCTTTTTCCTGCCGGTTTTTGTGCTGAAACAGCGTGATTTTCTTAGGAAATGATTACTTTTGCTCGATTTTGTTACCTGAATGGATACTTGAATTTTAAATATGGAAAGTGCGGAGTACTCTTTGGATGAGTTATTATGTCAGTCTCTTCTGTTGTTTCGTCAGTATCGGTTTTATGATGCTCCAGAATGTGGAGAAAAGGCATTCCGGATATTGGAGGAAGCCCATGTATGGATGGGGCGTACGCAAGAGTGTGTGGATATGGCGAAATGGGGGTGCGTGATAGAGTGTCTTGCGCAGAAATACTACATAGAAGATGATACGGATGCGATTCTGGAAGAAATTGATGCTGCCTTGGTTGCGCATTGGAAGAGGATAGAGAAAATCCATGCAGAAGTCACCACCGTTTATTTATGGCTGGGGTACTATTTCCTGCTACGTTTCAGAAACCGGGAATCCCGTTCCCATTCCCGTTGTAAACAGATAATGTCCAGCTTGTTGTGTGCTTTGGTCGAAATCTTCCGTAAGGTGGAGAAGGGGGGAGCCCCGACAGAAGTCTTGTCACATCTTTCGGTAGATGTTTGGGGAGAGACCGTCTGCTGGATGGAGCAGGTACATGATTCCCGTCTTTGCGAGAAGCAGTCGTCAGCTTTGCTGGCACAACTCTATAACCTGAAAAGTGTGGAGTTGGAAAAAGGTCTGGGAAAGCAGGATGCTTTGCTCCAGCAGATTCTGGAGTTTTATTGCTTTTAAGGGAAAATTATCTCTGCTTAGTTTTATCATTTCTGCTTCCACACTTCCACCTACTTCCTGCATCCCTTTATTCATCGGCATTACAAGTGCTGTGGAAGCAACTCAAAAAGGTGGAAGCAATTTTTGCTTCCACAGCGGAAATACGCCGGAAGGTAAGTTAATATCTTGTTTGTTAGTGTATTAATAGAATGTGCAGCATTTTGCAAATATCTTGTTTACACGATATGCGTTTCGTGTAAACACGGTATTAACTTCGTAAAAGACCGTTTACCGATAGACTGCAGCTGGGCTCATAATAGGAATAAGATAGGTGCACAGTATGGGGAAACTATGAGTATAATAGGTGTTCAACGGTTATGAAGCACCTTGTTGACGGTCGTTAGTCGAGTGGTTGACGGCCGTTGGCAGAGCGCATCACGGCCGATAGGCGCTGATAACTCCGTACAGAAAATGGAAAGGAAGCCTATGTAAGGGGAAACAAGCTCTGAGCTATTTGTTTTGTTTGTCACATTTATCTTGTTTTTGTACATTGTTGAAGCGGTTTTTTGTATCTTTGAAGGGAGAGGCCGTAAAAAAGCTTATTCTCATCCAAAGTTTAATTATATATACATGGATTATGAAGCGATGTATAGTACTGTTCATAACATTCTGCTGTGCAGTTGTTTCTAATGCGTAGACAAATGGCATTGTGACTGATGGGGAAAAAGGATTGCCGTTGGCTGGTGTGAATATTTATCTCCAAAAGGATTCTGTGGGCATAGGAGTTATACGTAATGATAATCTGGTAAAGAACATGTTCATATGAAAAAACTGCTATATCTTGGACTTTTGTCCGTTTGCGTACTGTTAGGTTCTTGCGTAGAGAAGAACGTATCCAATGTTTTTGATAAGGTAGAGAGGTATATGGATGTATATCCTGACAGTGCATTGCTGCTGTTGGAGCAAATTCCTCATCCGGAGGAGCTTCGTGGGAAGTAGCGGGCGGACTATGCATTGCTGCTAACGCAAGCACGTGATAAAAACTATCTGGATAGTTTGCAGTCGGATTCGTTGATAAAAATTGCGGTAGATTATTATAAGGATGATGGTGTAAAAGCAGGAAAGGCATTGTTTTATTATGGTAAAGTGGCAGCTTTGCAAGATAATGATACATTGGCTATACAAGCTTATTTGAGCGCTTTGGCTAAATTGGAGAAGACGGAAGAATATAAGTTGCAGGGATTTGTACATGAATATATCGGTGTTTTGAATACGGACAGAAAGCTATATAAAGATGCTCTCGACAATTATCAAAGTTCAGCGTATTGTTTTCAAAAGGCTGTTGATACTTTAGGAGTTATATATGTTTATCGGGATATTGCTCGTATTTATTATGTAGAACAGAAATATGACAGTGTTTATAATTACATTAATCGTGCTTTGTCCTTGTGTGAGAAAAAGAAAGGATGTATCAGTTTTGAACGGGTAATCCCTTCTTTATTACAAGTAAAAGGGATTGCCAAAAGAAATGAAGGGGATTTGGGAGATGCAATAGCCCTGTTGAAAACTGCGGTAGAGACTGAACAAGATAGGCATTCTATGCATCACTGTTCAATGTCATTGGGGAATATTTATTTGAATCTAAATAAGTTGGATGAGGCTGGAAGATGTTTCGCTTTAGCTTTGAATTCTGAAAATCCTCGTACTCTGGCGGGTGCATATCACTATTTGTATCTGTTGGAAAAGAAACAGAAAAAGTATGCAATGGCTCTCTATTTCAAAGAAAAGTCTGATTCGTTGTTAGTCATTGAACGGGATGCTAAACAAACATCTCAAATTTTGACTTTGCAACGTAAATATGAAAGAGGAAAACTTCTTTTAGAAAAGCAACAGGTTGAACGTGAAAAGCAAATACAGCTTTATTTTTGGATAGCAGTAGTCTTGTTTATTATACTGCTATGCATTGTTTTGTATTTTCTTTTGAGAAAGAGATATGAAGGACTGTTCCGGAAGAATATGCAAATAATAGAAGAAAATGAGTGCATGATTAAACGATATGTTTATGAACTTGATGTGTTGAAACAAAGGGCAGGTGAGATGGCAGAAACAAATAGAGAGAAGATTGCTAAATTGAACCAAAAGATTTTGCTATTGGAGAGTGAGAATAAAAAAATAAGTGAAAATGTATGTGTAAATGGCGTTTATCTCTTGGAACAATTGAAGAAGGAAAAGCTGATTGTGAAGAATATGACCAACCAGGAGAAAGAACAACTCCTTGAATATATAGATTGCTGAATTCAACTTGCAAATGCAACAGAATTCTGATTAATAATTTGTTTAAA
>ENA-OPDF01001863-OPDF01001863.1-human-gut-metagenome-genome-assembly--contig:-NODE-1863-length-11648-cov-2.825326_pt1 | contig 11648 bp, 9 predicted proteins | sample MGYA00241575_ERZ501501 | MGnify/ENA primary metagenome ERZ501501 (study PRJEB25962, sample SAMEA1972229) | human gut metagenome | biome: human gut; feature: human-associated habitat; material: faeces... | reverse complement strand
CTCCAATATAAGTTAAGTCTACTAAAATTCTCATAGATTAAAATTTCAGGAAGAATACGGTCAAGGTGATTTAAAGACCAATGCTTCGGGCAAACTGTATTACTCTTACGGAGATTCTGAAGACGGAGCCGCTTCAGGCAATGTAGCTCTTTCGTTCGGGCCTAAACTGGACGGTTCGCTCTATTATCAATACGACCCCGAAACCCAGCAGATGGGTACGGTCCGTACCCCATGGGTGAAGAGAAATCATCGTAAAGCATTCTGGCAAACAGGTTATACACTCGTCAACAGTATTGCGATCGACGGTTCGTCGGAAAAAAGTGCCGTTCGCCTATCGCTTACTTATACCAAAAATGAGTGGATCATGCCGAACACGGGTTTTAACCGGATCGCCGTATCGGGCTCCTTCCAAAACCAGGTAACCGATAAGTTAAGAGTTTCTGCCAAGGTCAATTATGTCAAACGGCAAAGCGATAATCTGCCGGCAACGGGATATAACAACTCCTCTATCCCTTATTTTATGATCCTGACCAATCCGAGCGTCGATGTACGCTGGTACCAACAACGCTGGGTGAAAGGGAAAGAAGGACGGGAAATATTGCGTCCGTTCAGTCCCTGGTTGGACAATCCTTACGTTATCGCCTACGAATGTCTGAATCCGATGGAAAAACACGGTGTTGTCGCAACCGGTTCGATCATCTATGAATTTTCACCGAAATGGGAATTGATGATCCGTTCCGGTATCGACCTGAGTTTCGATACCCGCGAAATGATCCGTCCTTATGGTCTGAAGAATTTCCCCAAAGGATATTACCAGCAACAAGATGTATTCAGCTACGAAAACAATACGGACGTTCTACTTACCTACCGGAACCAATTGAGCAACAGTTTCAATCTGAGTGTATCGGTAGGAGCCAACCGGATGGACAATAAATACAAAATGCAACAGGCTTACGTAAAAGACCTGATCACTCCGGGAGTTTATAAACTGAGTAACGGAGTCGCTGCCCCGATCACCACCTTTACGGAAAGAAACAAACGGGTAAATAGTGTGTACGGCACAGCCACCTTATCTTATGCCAATAAGATCTTTCTGGATGTAACCGGACGGAACGACTGGTCGAGTACACTCCCCTCCGGCAACAACTCTTTTTTCTATCCTTCTGTGAGTACGAGTTTTATACTTTCAGACCTATTCCGCCTACCCGAACAAATATCGTTTGCCAAGTTGAGAGCTTCCTGGGCACAGGTAGGAAATGATACCGCCCCCTATAAAACAGCCAAATATTATAATACCTCTGCCTTTCCGGGATCGGCTTCCGTATCTTCCACGCTTTACAATGCCAGATTCAAACCCGAAATCTCCAATAGCATAGAGGTCGGACTGGATTGGCGGATGTTCAAGCAGCGTTTCGGACTGGATCTGGCTTTTTATAACAATATCACCCGGAATCAGATTCTCGACGTACCGATGGATCAAACGACCGGTTATACCAAAGCAACGATGAACTCCGGGAAAGTGCGTAACCGCGGTATCGAACTACAACTGGACGGAACCCCGGTAAAAACAAAAAATTTCACCTGGAATTCAACTTTTACCTGGGCGAAAAATTACCAGCGCCGCCGCCCGGGTGGAAAGCGCAGCGGGCAGCTTTGCTTCCAGTGCGGCCAGCTTCTGCTGGCGCGGGGTCAGCGTTACGGCCTGCTCCGGCTTTGCTTTTTCGCGGTAGCTGCCCGCGTCAAAGCCGCCGGGAGCGGTTTGTTTGTTCTGAGAAAAATCAGCGTTTGCCATTTCAGCTCCGGATCTCCATCATTTTGGTTTTCAGTTCGTCCTCGATGCGGGTCAGCTCCTGCTCGGCGGCGGCGCGCTTTGCGCGGCCCTCGCTCTGGATCTTGTTCAGTTCGTCCAGCGTCTCGATCAGGCTCTTGTTGGTCTGCTGCAAGGTCTCGATATCCACGATGCCGCGCTGGCTCTCCTTGGCGGTCTCGATGGTTCCCAGCTTCAGCGCCTCGGCGTTCTTCTTCAGCAGGTCGTTGGTCATGTTGGTCACAGCGCGCTCTGCCTGCATGGCCTGCTGGCTGTGTGCCAGACCCAGTGCCAGCACCATCTGGTTCTTCCACAGCGGGATGGTGTTCACGATGGTGGACTGGATCTTTTCCGCCATCATGGTGTTGTTGTTCTGCAGCAGACGGATCTGTGGGCCCATCTGCAAACTGATGTTGCGGGTCAGTTCCAGATCGTACAGCTTTTTCTCAAAGCGCTCGCACTGGTCGGCAAGATCGCGGGCGGCCTGTGCGTCCTCCGGCAGACCGGAGACCTTGGCCTTATCCATAGCCTGCTGCAATTCGTTGGCACGCACATCGGCCAGCTTTTTCTTGCCGGCAAGGATATACATGCTCAGCTCCTTGAAGTAGGCCATGTTCAGCTCATACATTTTGTCCAGCATGGCGATGTCCTTGAGCAGCTGCACCTGATGGGCTTCCAGCATGGACTGGATCTTTTCCACATTAGTCTCGGTCTTGTCGTACTTGGTCTTGAGGGCATCCAGCTGGCTGGTTTTCTTCTTGAAGAAGCCCATAATGCCCTTCTGCTGCTCCTCGTTGGCATCAAAGCTCTTCAGCTCGCCAATGAGGTCGGTGATCATATCGCCCACCTCGCCCAGATCCTTGGTGGACACCTTGGAGAGGGCTGCTTCGGAGAAATCGCCGATCTTCTTCTGGCAGGCCGAGCCGTACTGCAGCACCTGCTGGCTGTTGGTGATATCGATCTTCTGGGCAAACTGATCCACCATGGCCTGCTCCTCGGGGGTCAGGTTCACCTGTGCTTCCGGGGCGGGAGCTGCGACGGGCTTTTCCTCCTGCGGCACAGCAGCGGGGGTGGGGTCCAGCGTCAGGGTGGGCACTGCGGGGGCATCCAGGTCAAAGTTCAGAGTATTGTCAGCCATAAGTGATTCCTTCCTTTCAAAATCCCGAGGGGATATTCTGGTTTTACTTGCTCAGACCCTGCCCTTTCAGCATATTCTGCAAAACGGTCAGGTCTGCGGACAGGTCCATGCTCTCTGCCGCATACAGGGCATCCAGCTGGTTTTCAAAAGCCGTGGCAATGGAGGCGGCGTTGTGCTCCACCTCGGCGCGGATGGCGGCGGCGTTCTCGCCCCGCACACCCTGCTTTGCCAGCTTTGCGTACTGCTGCAAAACGTTTACGGCGTCCGGCAGATAGTAGTTGGCAAACCGGCGCACCTGCTTTGCCTTGGCGGGGTTTGCTTCCACGGCTTCCACGATGGAGCGTCCCGCCTTTTCCATGCGGGTCATAGCGGCGGACAGCTGCGGGTCGGGCAACGCCTCGTTCAGTGCGTGCAGAGTGTCCAGCTTCTGCTGGATATCGGTCAGCATCTGGTCCACATCCTCCACACCGGTGTGGAAGGGTACCTCGTGCTCCACCACCCGGGGCGGGCAGGTCTTTTTTGCCACGCCAAAGGCCACGGCGGCACCGCCCAGCGCCACCAGCAGCGCCCATAATTTATACACCGGCAGCACCGCGCACAGCACCACAAACACCAGCGCCATAGCGTAAAAAGGCAGCACGCTGGGCTTTTGGGTGCGGATGATCTTGCTCATGGTCATTTCTCCTTGTCCGGGGCAGTGCGCCCCTTATGATATCCATAATACAACGTCCGCAAAAAAACGCAAGTATCCCGCAAAAGAATTTACAGCCTTGTCATCATTTTACGATCCAGTCCGCCAGCGCAGCGCCCCAAAGCTCCTCCAGCCGGGCGGGGCTGCAGGCGGCGTTGGCGGGGCTTGTACTTGGCAGACGGACAGCCGGGATGCCGGTAAGCGGCTGCTGATATTTTGTATAGATACGGTAGGCTGTGGCACCGTTGCAGAACACCGCCCGGATGGGCGCTTTGCGCAGCAGCCCGGCGATATCGTTGGGCACCACATCCCGGATGGAGGCATCCGATGCGCCGGTGATCGTGCAGCTTTCCAGCGTGTCCCACAGCGCCAGCCCGTGGCGCAAAAGCAGCTGCTTTTTGGCGGTGATATCCTCCCGCACGGGCAGCGGCTCCCCGGTCAGCGCCGCCAGCAGCGGCCAGAACCGATTTTGCGGATGGCCGTAGTAAAAGGCCATCTCCCGGCTTTTGGGGCTGGGCCATGTGCCCAAGATCAGCGCCCGACTGCGGTCATCGTACACCGGTGCAAAGCTCATAAGCTGCCGCCTGCGCTTTCAATATTGCCCCATGCAGAGCCAAAGTCCTTGCCGGAGGGCTCCGCGCGGGGGCCGTCGAACCACAGTTCCTCGATCAGCGCCGCCACGCCGTCCTCCCGCACATCCCCGATGATCCGGTCGGCAGCGGCCTTGGCGTCCGGGGTGCCGTTTGCCATGCAGGCACTCAGGCCCGCGACTTTCAGCATCCCCACATCGTTGGCAGAATCGCCCACAGCCACGGCATCCGCCAGCGTAAGCCCCATCTGTGCACACAGGTCGGCAAGCCCTACGCCCTTATCCATGCCGCCGCGCACGATATCGTAGTAGCAGTAGCCGTCCGCGTTCTGCGCGCCCGTCTGCATCCAGTGCAGGCCAAGGTAGCCGTATTTTTCGTGGAAGCGCTCCACTTCCTGCGGCGGCATGGCGGCAAAGGCGGCGTGGGGCATATCCACCAGATGCCTGTCCTGATCCTCGCCGTCCACGCAGTCCAGCCCGGGGCTGTTCATCATCTGATAGCCGGTGTGCAGATACTCGTACTCGCAGTAGGCGTAATAGGCATCCCGGAAGTTGAATTGCAGCGGGTAGTTATAATCCTCACAAAAATCCACCAGCACATACATCTCCTCGCTGGTAAGCGGATGCTCGGCTATTATGTTGCCCTGCCTGTCCACCACGCAGGCACCGTTGCAGGTAATGGCGTAGTCGTACCGGATGCCGCCCAGCTGGTTTTTATCCCGGATACCCGGGTAGGAGCGGCCGGTGCTGAGCACGAACTTGCCCCCGGCGGCCTGCAGCTTTTTTACCGCCTTTACCACCGCCGGGCGGGGCTTTGCCTCGCCAAAGGGCATCAGCGTGTTGTCGTAATCGCTTGCCAGAATCTTATATTGCATGGTCATCTCTCCTGTGTGCATCGTTTTCCCCCAGTATAACACATTTCAAAGTCCAGCGGGAGAGGGGGAATATTAAAAATGCCCTCCGCTTGCGCTCTGGGCAAATATAGCGGAAACTTCTTTTGATATAGGGCGTTTGTCGCGCTCTGCGGAGCGCTCCAAACGCATTTTTCACGGAAAGGGTCGTAAAGACAAGATACAGCCTTTCCCGCAGCGCCGCGCTTTCGCAGAAAGCGGCGCTGCAAATGCCGTTTTCCTCCACGACCCCACCCGTGAAAATGGAATACCGGAGCGTCCGCAGACGCTCCGGTATTCCGAAATTTTAAATATTTTTCCTTGATTTATGCGCAAAGCAAACGCGGCGCGCATTTCAAATCGTTTTCTTCACGGGGAATCAAGCAAACACCGCCACGACCACCTGCATCGCCACGCCCACAAAGGCACCGGCAGCCCATGTCAGGCCGGTGATGAAGAGGTTCTGCTTCCACGAGGGGTTGGCGCGCCACAGCACAGCCAAGCCCACACCCGCACCGGTGCACAGCCCCGCCACAAGGCTGGAAAAGCGCAGCGCACCCTCCACATACAGCTGGGTCAGCAGCACGCTGGCAGCGCAGTTGGGGATCAGCCCCACCAGAGCCGCCACCACCGGCTGGAAAAAGCCCATGTCGCCCAGCACCTCAGCGAATACATCCTCGCCCACGCCTTCCACGATCATGCCGAACACCAGGCTGAAAGCGAAGATGAACACAAAGATCTCCAGCGTGTGGCGCAGCGCCGCCTGCCAGATGGGCTTTTCGTTGCCCTCGGCATCGCTGTGCTCCTCGTGGCAGTCCACCTCGTCCGCATGGCCGGTGTAGCCGCCCCGCAGCCCCTTGGGCAGCACACCCCGCAGCACAAAATCCAGCACAAAGCCCACCACGATGGCGTACACCACCTTGATGACCATCAGGACGGCCAGCTTATCCCAGTAGGCGGGCATGGAGACCAGCAGCGGGATCGCTTCGTCGCTGGTGGCAAGGTAGACGGCCATCAGGGTGCCCAGTGTGATGACGCGGGAGGAGTAGAAGTTGGACGCAATGGCCGAAAAGCCACACTGCGGCACACAGCCCAGCACCGCGCCCGGAATCGCGCCCCAGCGCCCGCCGCCTGCCAGCAGTGCTTCAATGCGCTCGCCGTGGCGGTGCTCGATATACTCAATCAGCAGGTAGGCCAGAAACAGAAAGGGCAGCATCTTGGCAGTATCCACCAAGGTTTCGCCCAAAACATCCAGAAACAGTTCCATAAATAATCGCTCCAAAGACCCGCATGGGGTCGTCTCTTAACAATTTGCAATCAGTTTGCATTTTCGTGCAGGGAAGATTATACACGATATCCTTTCCAATTGCAATACCAAATTGCAAATTGGTTGCAATTTTATGTTATGGAACATTGCAGCGCGTAAAAAGCGTGAAAAAGAGGTTCTGAAAAGCCCGCGGGCTTTTCAGAACCTCAAAATTTCAAATCATTCTTCCGCTGATGATGCGCAGAGCAACGCGGAGCGCATTCCAAATCGTCCCACGCGGCAAGGAAGCTGCGGTCTGTTTTACCCCTTCAGCGGTACAAAGCCCACAAGGTCTTTGACCACCTCGCCGCCGATGATCAGACCGGCCACTGAGGGCACAAAGGCGTTGGAGCCCGGCACGGTGCGCCGTGCAGTGCACTTGCGCTGAGTGCCCGGGGGACAGATGCAGTGGTCCTTGCAGCTGATGGAGTCATCCTCGATGGGAGTCATGACAGGCTCCTTGGAGTAGACCACCTTCAGGTGCTTGATCTTGCGCTTGCGGCACTCGATACGCATCACCTTGGCAAGCGGGCAGACCGAGGTCTTATAGATGTCAGTCACCTCAAAGCGGGTGGGGTCCATCTTGTTACCTGCGCCCATGGAGCAGATGATGGGGGTGCCCGCCTCCTTGCATTTCATCACCAGCGCCAGCTTGCCGGTAACGGTGTCGATGGCGTCCACCACATAGTCGTACTGGGTAAAGTCGAAGTCGTCCTGCGTCTCCGGGCCAAAGAAGCACCGGTGGGTGGTCACCTTGATGTTGGGGTCGATATCGTGGATGCGCTGTTCTGCCACATCCACCTTATACTGCCCTACCGTGCTGCGGGTGGCGATGATCTGACGGTTGAGATTGGTCAGGCAGACCTTATCGTCATCGATCAGATCCAGTGCGCCCACGCCGCTGCGTGCCAGTGCCTCCACCGTATAGCCGCCCACACCGCCGATGCCAAACACTGCCACCCGGGCGTGGTGCAGTTTTTCCATAGCCTCTGCACCCAGCAGCAGCTGGGTGCGGGAATACTGATCCTGCATTTTGTTCTCCTTACTTTTCTACGCGGGTGATGGTGCCGCCGCCCAGCACCACATCACCCTGATACAGCACGGCAGCCTGCCCCGGGGTGGGGGCACGCTGAGGCTGGTCGAATTCCAGCCGGAAACCGTTTTCTGCGGGGTAGACGGTGGACTGCTGCTCGGCCTGATGATACCGGGTGCGGGCGGTGACCCGCAGCGGCTCGGTCAGCGCCGGAATGGCGATCCAGTTCACATCCTCTGCGTAGACGATGCGGTCGAACAGCTCGCTCTCCGGCCCGACGGTGACGGTATTGGCCTGCATATCCTTGCCGCAGACGTACACCGGTGCACCCAGTGCAAGGCCAAGCCCCTTGCGCTGCCCCAGCGTGTAGCGCACTGCGCCGCTGTGGGTGCCCACTACCTTGCCGCTCCGATCCAGAAAATCCCCGGCAGGGTAGTGCTTGCCGGTAAACTGCTCCATAAAGCGGGCATAGTCGCCGTCCGGCACAAAGCAAATATCCTGACTGTCGTGCTTTTGGGCGTTGATAAAGCTGTGCTCCTGCGCGATCTTTCGCACCTCGGTCTTGTGCAGCGCACCCAGCGGCAGACGGATATGCGCCAGCTGCTCCTGCGTGAGGTTATACAGCACATAGCTCTGATCCTTGCCCTCGTCCAAGCCCTTTTTCAGCAGCCAGCGGCCGGTTTCTGCGTCCTGCTCCACCCGGGCGTAGTGGCCGGTAACCACATACTCCATGCCGTGTTCTTCCGCCCAGTCCAGCAGGTGGCGGAACTTCATATATTTATTGCAGTCGATGCAGGGGTTGGGGGTGCCGCCCGCCTCGTAGACGCGGATAAATTTTTCAATGATCTGCGCCCGGAAATCGGCGGTGAAATCCAGCACCTGATACGGCATATCCAGTGCAAAGGCCACCTCGGCGGCGTCCTCGATATCCTTTTCCGAGCAGCAGGTCTGGTAGCCGGACTGTCCCAGCGTTTCGTTGTGGGTGAGCCGCATGGTGATGCCGGTGCAGTCGTAGCCTGCCTGCTGCATCAGACAGGCCGCCACCGAGCTGTCCACGCCGCCGCTCATGGCAATGAGGGCGCGGGGACGGTTTGCAGGGTTCTGTGTGGTCATAGGTTCTCCTTTTATGGGTTCAACATACTAAAGCAGTAGTATAATACTACCGCAGCATAAACCGCTTGTCAAGACGCTATAATTTTCTGCGCCGCAGCCAGCAGCGCCGGTTTTTCGTTGGGGTATTCTGCGCGTATCACGCCGTCCAGCAGCGCTTCCAGCACCCGGCGCAACGCAGGCCCTGCCGGGATGCCCGCTGCCATCAGGTCGCGGCCGTTCACCGCCAGCTGGCTCACCCGGCAGCATGCTTTTACAATAACAGGTTTGGATCCGTTAATCAAATAATTGTAGGAAGAATTCGTCCCATATGTTGCTAAATATGGGAAATTACCTAGATCATCCATTACCTGATTTCCCAATGAACCATAAGAACCACGGATTTTCATATCATTCCACCAACCTTTTAACGGCTGCCAGAAATTTTCTTCTGAGATACGCCATGCTGCGGAAACAGATGGGAAGAATGCATAACGATGATCTTTTGCAAACTTGGATGAACCGTCATAACGGCCGTTAACTTCGAGTAGATAACGTTGTTTGTAATTGTAATTGAAGCGGAAGAAGAAACCATTAATTGCCCAATATGTATCTTCTGAAGACATGCTTTGTTCACCTGTCGCCAAATCCAAGTCAGGAATATCTTCAACAATCAGATTGGTACGTTTTGCATTATATTTTTTGTTGGATTTCTTTTCTTGGTTATAACCGGCCATAATCTTAAAGTTATGCGTATTTTCTAAAAATGATTTAGAATATTCTGCAAATGCATTGAATGCATAGTAGTAATCTTCATTTGTAGTATAATTTGCATAACTTGGCTTTGTCCAACCATAAAGAGCTTCTGTTCCAGCTACAGCCGTATAATCTGTAAATGTCCGTTGAACCTCTGATGCATTCTTGCTATAAATATTATATGTATAATCAGCATTGATAACCAATCCTTCCAAAGGAGTGATTTTTACAGCACCTGTCAACCATAAATCGTTGATTTTATATTTGGTATATCCGCCTAAATCTCCTACAGCAGCGGGATTTGTGTTCCCGTTCTGACCTGAATAGTTGTTAATACCTTCTTCTTTATAGATATAATCGCCTGAAGTTTGGATACCTAAGTTAGAATCATTGATGGCTGCTGCGCCAGGACTATAAACGAGTCTTCCTGTATGGCCAAAACGTACAGGCATTAACGGGCTTAAGTCATTTTTCAACATACCTCCATAGGCATCGATTCCAGCTGTAGAGTTGGTAATGGGGTGATCCTCTGTTGAATAATTATCTGCGATTTTGGCACTGACCTGCAACCACTTTGTCAGTTGTGAAGAAAGATTCAGTGTCGCATTAAATTTCTTGTAATTATCATCAGCTGTTTTTAAAATACCATTCTGGTCAGCAAATCCGACAGAGCCGTAATAAGTTGTTTTTGAGTCTCCACCACTAATGTTTACATTATATTGTTGAGAGAAACTTGTTTTGTACAATTCATTAAACCAATCAGTGTTGCCACAATAAATCCATCGACTTTGATCTTGCGACTGATCGAAATATTCTGAATACTTATAAGAGCCATCCATATATTTCTTTACATAGTCTAATTGTCCCGGAGTGATCAAGGAGCTCATTCCGCTATTGGCGGCAGCAATATCTCTCATTTCCAGATACTCCAAAGAGTTGATATTGTGCATCCTTAATGCAGGGCTCTGCCAATAACCACTTGCTGATACGGAAATCTGAGGTTTTTGTTCACTTTTACCTTTCTTTGTTGTAATTAAAATAACGCCATAAGCAGCGCGGGCACCGTAGATAGCAGCAGATGCGGCATCCTTTAAAACAGAAATAGACGCGATGTCCTCCGGATTAACAAGGTTGGCATCCATTTGAACATTATCAACTAACACTAAAGGGCTACCACCGTTAATCGAGTTGTTACCGCGAATATTAAAGTCAGAGCTACTACCAGGAGCACCACCTTTACTCATGGTGACGTTTAAGTTTGGAACAACACCTTGTAATCCTTGTCCAACATTTGTTATAGGACGGTTTTCTAGTACATCACCGGCAACAGCTGCCACAGCACCTGTCAAATTCTCTTTTTTCTGTGTACCGTAACCTACTACTACTACTTCTTGTAGCGCCTGGGTATCTTCTTTTAATGTTACAGGGATTGACGGTTGTCCTGTATAGGTTATTTCCTGTGTCGCGTATCCAATGTAAGAAATTTGAATAATATCTCCTTTCTTCAAATTTTCCAAAACAACTTTGCCGTCCATGTCTGTCACATTTCCGTTGGTTGTTCCTTTTACAACAACTGAAGCTCCGATCACAGGGCCGAACGAATCTTCCACCACACATACTACTTTCCCATTTTGTTGGGATAGACTTACTGACGGCCTTTCCGGAGTAATTTCGGCAAAAGCACTTTCTGGAACAGCTAAAGTTCCTGCCAGTAGCATCAGACTTACTAATTTAGTTTTTTTCAACATAGAGTATATATTTAAAAGAAATAATACATACCACGAAAACGGCTTACATCTGTTGAGTGTCTTTATTAGATCATGCTCATTAGATTTTGCATATTTTTATAGCGTTTTTCTGTGTTTTTGTAATTTAGTTCTATCAGAACTATGGTTTTTAATTATCTCATATCCGGGTCAAAGGTATGAAATTTTCATTTCGTTGTATGTTTTTTTATTAAAAAAGTTCATATAGCACTCATTTTTAACAATTCAGACTTACAGGCTATCAACAAGCATCAGACAATATCAGACTTTTGAACCTTTTTAAGCACAAGAAGTAATTTGCGGCTTATCATTCAACTCTATTTTTGTACAATATTCACACTTATCAGATACATTTCTTCATAAATACATGAGTTCTGATAGAACTTATATCTCTTTCTGTGCATGGGTGGTCAAAAAATAATCTTATTTTTATAATATTGCATATTTGTCTGAAAGTTTTGTGGTTATGCATATTCTCATCAGCACAGAACATGATTTTGTATCTGTCGAAAAACTGGGAAAAGGGCAATAGGCAATGAAATACAATGCCTGTGTTAATTTATCTAATTTTAGTGTAACTTTA
>ENA-OPDF01001851-OPDF01001851.1-human-gut-metagenome-genome-assembly--contig:-NODE-1851-length-11682-cov-3.011697_pt1 | contig 11682 bp, 10 predicted proteins | sample MGYA00241575_ERZ501501 | MGnify/ENA primary metagenome ERZ501501 (study PRJEB25962, sample SAMEA1972229) | human gut metagenome | biome: human gut; feature: human-associated habitat; material: faeces... | reverse complement strand
CAGGTGTGTCCGGCTGCGCCTCAACTGTATGTGAGTTTACACTTATAGGATCCACGCGTGGATTGCTGATAAATGTCTTGTTGGCCGAAGGCTTTACAACTGTCATTCCGAGGATGGACTTCTTGTTGCGAAACTCTCTTTCCTCCTCTGGTGTGCGCTCAGGGGCGGCATCCACCAGATTGCCGTCTCCGAAAAGGTCTATCTCAAAGCTGCTGTCATTTTCCTCCTGCTCATCATCCGTATCGTCATCCAGCGCATCTGTAATTATCGGTTCTGCGTGGATGGAATTATCCGTATCGTCGTCTGCAAATGCACTGTCGAGATCAGGATCGTATTCATCAGCAAATGCGCTGTCAAGATCAGGGTCATATTTTTCATCTGATTCAGTGTCGCCAAATTCAGAATCGGAGTCGACATACTCCTCAGGCTTCTCAAAAAATGTAGGATCTATATCGAGCTTGAAGTCGACCTCTGAGTGACCCACTTCAATGCCGCAGTCGTTGAACAGCTTAGTCGTGTAGCAGTTTTTCAGCTTCTCGATGAGTTCAGTGTTTTCGTACTTGAGCTGTTCGAGTATGTTTGCGATTATCATTCCCTGATATTCATCCGTCCATCCGTCCTCAAGCTTTACTGCGATACCGAGCTTCATGCTCTTTATCGCCATACATATAACACCCCTGGAGCCGTCCTTCATTATGAGGTCAGGATTCTGGTTGATATAATATGAAGGTGTTCCGTAATCGTTGATCTTCTCAGGATATTTGTGGATGCATGAGAAGTTGTAGTCTATAGTCTCCCGGAGTTCGTTTGACAGGCTGAATGGATCCATGAGCTTTGCGTAGGACATGGCGATGCTTCTAAGTGGCAGTGCAAATACTGGAACTCCACAGCCGTCTATGCCGAGCCCGATCTTGAATGTAGGGGTCTGGCTGAGCATGGATATGAAATTGATTATCTGCTGCTGTACAGGGGAATCCTTGAGCTGATAGCCGTCCGGCTTACCGGTGAGCTCTCTCTGGAGCAACATAAGGCTGAAATGTTTTCCCGAGCAGCAGTGCTGAAGTTTGCTCTGTCCCTGCCTTGGGTGGAGCTTTGACCTGTCGGTGAGCTTTGCCGCCAGCGCTGAAGCTGATGTGGAAGTGCATGGCTTCATGATCATGTCATCGGGATTCAATCCTGTCTTGCGCGAGATCTCCTCCAGCACAAATATATGATGGTTGCTTCCCCAGTGGGAAGAGTTGAACATGGCAACATCCTCGTCGGTGAGGTTGAACCTTCTGTGAAGTCCTGCCAGCAGTGTAGGCAGCACCTGTATAGGCTTGCTTGCGGAACGCATGAAAGTCTGTTTCTCTATGTCGCCAAGGTAGGCGATTGTATCTCCTGTGGATGACACAACTGCGATGGAGCCGCGGTGTGCATTCTCAACAATATTTCCACGGTATTCTTTTACTAATATCTCTGACATATATTCAACACCTCATTTGTATTTTGTATGATTTTCTTCCGATATAGTCATTATATGAAAAAGATATCCGTTTGCAAAATGAAAATTACATAATATATAAGAAAAATATGAGAAATGTAATTGAGTGTAAGTAAGTAATAACTAAAAAATATCGCCTGATACTGACAAAATACATCATTTGTCATATATACCCTGAGTAAAAAATGTTTAAAAAAATCGAAAAATGCGCATTTTTTTTGTGAAAATGCATAAAAAACTTTGATTATTATAAAAAGGATGGTATAATGTCTTTATAATTTTGCATGGAGAGGTGACTTACATGATTAAAAAAGAAATGATCGCCATGCTCCTTGCTGGTGGACAGGGCAGCCGTCTTGGGGTTCTTACATCCAAGCTTGCCAAGCCAGCGGTAGCATTTGGCGGCAAATACAAGATAATCGATTTCCCACTGAGCAACTGTATCAACTCGGGGATTGACACAGTAGGTGTACTTACACAGTACAGACCACTCAGACTTAACCAGCATATCGGAATCGGCATTCCTTGGGATCTCGATAGAAACATTGGTGGTGTCACAGTGCTTCCACCATACGAGAAGAGCAACAACAGCGAGTGGTACACAGGTACTGCCAACGCTATCTACCAGAACATAGAGTTCATAGATTATTACAATCCAGACTATGTTCTCATACTTTCCGGTGATCATATCTACAAGATGGATTATGAACACATGCTTGACTATCACAAGTCCATGAATGCGGATGTGACACTTGCCACATACCAGGTTCCATGGGAGGAGGCAAGCAGATTCGGAGTAGTTATAACGAATGATGACGGCATCATCTCAGAGTTTGAGGAGAAGCCGGAGAACCCAAGAAGCAACAAGGCTTCCATGGGTATATACATATTCAACTGGAAGATCCTCCGCGAGGCACTTGTTACCATGAAGGATCAGCCGGGATGCGATTTCGGTAAGCATATTATTCCATACTGCCATGAGAACGGCAACAAGATATGTGCATACGATTTCAAGGGATACTGGAAGGATGTAGGAACAATACCTGCACTTTGGGAGGCAAACATGGAGGTGCTTGATCCTGAGCACAGCGGTATCAACCTGTTTGATGAAAACTGGAAGATATACAGCCGTAACAGCGGCCATACAGGACATTTCATCGGCAACAACGCAGAGGTTACAGACTCTATGATTACCGATGGCTGTGTAGTGAAGGGCACAGTAAAGCATTCAATTCTTTTTGGCGGTGTCGTCGTAGAAGAGGGCGCTGTGGTAGAGGATGCAGTTGTCATGGGTGATACTGTGATAAAAAGAGGCGCTAAGGTCACACACTGTATAGTTGCAGAGGGCGTTACAGTAGGCTGTGATGCAGTTATTGGAGAAAAGCCGGCGGAGGACGTGACAGGTGATGTTGCTACAATTGCACCGGGAGTTACAATTGGCGACAGAGCGGTTATAGGACCAAAGGCAATGGTATATAATGATGTTGAGGAGGGCCAGGAACAATGCTAAACATGAACAACGAAGAGGCTTTGGCCATTATTTTTGCAAACAGTTATGATGCCCTCATTCCTGAGATGGTATCCGAGAGACTTATGGCTTCCATTCCGTTTGCGGGTCGTTACAGACTCTGCGATTTCCTGATTTCAAGCATGGTACATAGCGGAATAGACAATATATCTCTCATAGTTAAGAAAAATTATCACTCTCTGATGGACCACCTGGGCTCAGGTCAGGAGTTTGATCTAGCAAGAAAAAATGGTGGTATCAATATAGTTCCGCCTTATGCACAGAAGCAGATTAAGGTGTATGAGGGCCGTGTTGAGGCAATCGAAAGCCTTAAGGGCTATCTGAGGAAGTGTACTCAGAAGTATGTTATCATGGCTGATGCCAACTATGTATTCAATTTTGATTTCAGGGAGCTGATTGAGGCACATAAGAACACAGGGGCTGATATCACTGCAATGTACCGCAAGCAGGAGGTACCGAAGGTATTCCTAAGACCAAACGGCAACAATGATGAGATGTACTATACATTTGATATAGATGATGGACGTATCAAAAAGATATATATCAATGCCATGGATATGGGCAAGGTAAACTTTGGCATGAATATCTATATCATGGAGAAGGAGAAGCTCATTAGAATAGTGGATGACGCTTTTGTACATGGTTATTCTTATTTTACAAGGGATTTGATGGCTGCAAACACTGATTCACTCAATATCCAGGCATATGAGTACACAGGCTATGCTTCACAGATTACAGATATGAAGAGCTATTTCGAGGAGAATATGAAGCTCCTTGATGAGGATAACAGGGAAGCATTGTTTAAGACTGGCAATTCTATCTATACAAAGATCAGGGATGATAACCCTACAAGATACATAAATGGCTCAAAAGCCAAGAATGTCATGGTTGCTGATGGCTGTGTCATCGAGGGTACCGTGGAAAACAGCATCCTATCAAGAGGCGTCAAGATAGGAAAGAATGCAAAGGTCAAGAACTGCATCCTGCTACAGGATACGGTAATTGAGGATGGCGCCAATCTGGAGTACGTGATCACAGACAAGAATGTTCGCGTATCAAGAAATAGATCACTTACGGGAAATGACTCATTCCAGGTTTACGTGGCAAAGGGACAGACCGTATAGCCGGTTAAGGAGGAACATGGACATGGCAGAGAATAGAAACACAATAAATATCAAATCAGATGAGTCTGGCGAGATCAAGGTAGCAGATGAGGTTGTAGCTATCATAGCAGGTCTTGCAGCCACTGAGGTTGAGGGAGTAAGCTCCATGGCAGGCAATATCACAAACGAGATTGTCAGCAGGCTCGGTATGAAGAATCTCTCAAAGGGAATTCAGATTGAGATAGCAGACAATGAGGTAGTGGTTGATGTAGCACTCAATATTGCTTATGGATACAGCATCCCTGAGGTTTCTACAAAGGTACAGGAGAAGGTTAAGTCTGCAATTGAGACAATGACAGGGCTTTCTGTGGCTACTATCAATGTTCGTATAGCAAGTGTTGATATGGGAGAGAATTAAATAGTTCTTTTTAAATGATCACAAATGTAGTATAATTAAGGATGTCGTACAGACATCCTTAATTTATATAAAATATTATTCACGAGAGGAATTTAAATGACAAGAAGCAAGATAAGAGAAAACGTTTTTAAGATGCTTTTCAGGGTTGAGTTTCATGACAAGTCTGAGCTTGCAGAGCAGATGGAGCTTTTAAATGATGAGCTTACAAATCCTACAGACGAGGAAAGACAGTATATTGATGAAAAATGCAGTGCGATTATTGAGCATATGGCAGAGCTTGATGCACTCATCGATGAGAAGTCTACAGGCTGGAAGACCAATCGTATGGCAAAGGTTGATCTGGCAATTATCAGATTGGCAGTTTATGAGATAAAGTTTGAGGACGATATTCCTACAAAGGTTTCAATAAATGAGGCTGTTGAGCTTGCAAAGAAGTATGGTGCAGATGAGTCAGGTGCATTTGTAAACGGAGTGCTTGCAAAGTTTGCATAGCTTAAGAGGAACAGCGATATAGAGCATTGAACATGGCAAATAGAAATATATATTCGGTAGCGCAAGTAAATAGCTATATTAAAAATATGTTCGCTCAGGATTTTATGCTCAGACAGGTGAGTATAAAGGGAGAGGTGAGCAACTGCAAGTATCACACGAGCGGTCATATTTATTTCACAATAAAGGACGCGGGAGCAGCCATGAACGCTATTATGTTTGCGGGCAGTAGGGCGGCAGGACTTTCCTTCCACATGAAGGAGGGGGACCAGGTTATTGTGACAGGTTCCGTTGAGGTGTATGAGAAGACCGGCGCATATCAGCTTTATGCCAAAAAGATAGAGCTTGACGGAGAGGGCAATCTGTATCTCAAATTCGAGCAGCTAAAGCATGAGCTTGAGGAGATGGGCATGTTTGCCGCAGAGTACAAGCAGCCTATTCCGCAGTATGCCGGCCGTATTGGCGTGGTTACAGCACCGACAGGCGCGGCCGTGCAGGATATAAGGAATGTATCATCGCGCAGGAATCCATATGTACAGGTCATACTTTATCCGGCACTTGTGCAGGGAGAGGGTGCGGCTAATAGCATAGTGAAGGGCATACAGACATTGGATGCGATGAATCTTGATGTGATAATAGTCGGCAGAGGCGGAGGCTCCATAGAGGATTTATGGGCCTTTAATGAGGAGATTGTGGCGAGAGCCATATTTGACTGCCGCACGCCAATCATCTCGGCAGTAGGTCATGAGACAGACTGGACGATAGCGGATTTTGTGTCAGACAGGAGAGCACCCACACCTTCAGCGGCTGCAGAGCTTGCAGTCAGTGACTACAGACAGACGTTAGAGCGCCTTGACAATCTGCGCCGCAGGATGGACAGAAATCTGACAGGCCGGATTGATTTTTTCAGGGAAAAGCTGTCACATATTAAAACAAGACTTAATTTCCTTAGTCCACAGAATAAACTAAATGAGAATAAAAGGCGTCTGGCAGATATCGAGGATGCACTTGAAAGGATTATGAAGCAGAGGCTTTCGGATTGCAGACAGCGTCTGGCACTGCTTTCAGGTACACTGGATGCATATTCACCGGCCAAAAAGCTGGCACAGGGCTATGCGTATGTCGAGGTGGAAAAGAAGGGGGCACTGCACAGTGTATCCGATATCAATGCAGGCGATGACATAAATATATATCTGATAGACGGTCATGCAAGGGCCGTAGTTTCGGAGGTTATTAACGATGAACAAAGAAAATGAAAAAACACTGACACTCGAGGAGCGTTTTGCACACTTAGAGCAGATAGTGGCGAGGATGGAGAATGCGGATGTATCCCTGGATGAGGCCTTTGAGCTCTACAAGAAGGGGCTTGATGAGGTAAAGAGTGCCAATGATATGGTACAGGGCATGGAAAAGGTCATGCTTGTGCTAAACAGCGACGGACAACTGGAGGAATTCTGATGAGCTTAAATGGGAATTTAAATAAGTCACAATTCATGGAAGAGCTGCAGCAAAAGGTAGAGCATATAAATAATGTGCTTGAGAAGTTTCTTCCCGCTGAGGAGGGACGGCAGAGGATTATTTTTGAGGCCATGAACTATAGTGTGAGAGCTGGTGGAAAGAGGCTTCGCCCTATGCTCATGGAAGAGACATACCATATGTTTGGCGGAAGCAGTGCAGTGATTGAGCCATTTATGGCGGCAATCGAGATGATACACACATATTCGCTGGTGCATGATGACCTGCCTGCCATGGACAATGATGAGTACAGGCGTGGAAAGAAGACTACACATGCTGTGTACGGTGAGGCTATGGGCATTCTTGCAGGTGATGCACTATTAAACCTGGCATATGAGACCGCAGCAAAGGCTTTTGACATGGAAGTGACCGATGCGCGTGTGGCAATGGCATTTACAGTGCTTGCAAAAAAGGCAGGCGTGTATGGTATGGTCGGAGGACAGGTGGTCGATGTGGAAAGCGAGAAATCCGATGACTGTCCTATCACAAGGGAAAAACTTGACTTTATCTACAGGCTTAAAACAGGCGCACTTATAGAGAGCTCGATGATGATAGGCGCAATTCTGGCAGGCGCATCGTCTGATGAGGTATCACGCGTGGAGCAGATAGCGGCAAAGCTGGGGCTTGCGTTTCAGATACAGGATGATGTGCTCGATGTCACAAGCTCGCTTGAGGTGCTTGGAAAGCCGGTAGGCAGTGACGAGAAAAATAATAAAGCGACATATGTCACATTTGAGGGATTGGATAAGGCGGTTTCTGATGTGGAGCGCATCTCTAAGGAGGCAGAAAAGCTGCTTGATGATTTGGGATACGACGATGCATTTCTTAAGGAGTTATTTGAATATCTGATCCATCGGGAGAAATAGGATGGTTTTAGAAAAGATACAAAAGGAAAATGATATAAAAAAACTGACACCTGAGGAGCTTGAGCTGTTAAAGGATGAAATAAGGCAGTTTCTTATAGAGAGCATATCGGTGACAGGAGGTCATCTGGCATCAAACCTCGGAGTTGTGGAGCTTACCATGGCGCTGCATCTGTGCTTTAATCTGCCGAAGGATAAGATAGTGTGGGATGTAGGGCATCAGTCGTACACACACAAGATACTCACCGGCAGAAAGGATGGATTTTCATCGCTCAGACAGTATGGAGGCATGAGTGGCTTCCCAAAGGCGGATGAGAGCGACTGTGACTGCTTTAATACAGGACACAGCTCCACATCCATCTCAGCGGGACTTGGGCTTGCGACAGCCAGACAGGTAACAGGAGAAGACTACCACGTGGTTTCTGTAATAGGAGACGGTGCGCTGACCGGAGGCATGGCATATGAGGCGCTCAACAACGCTTCAAGCGTTAAAGGCAATTTTATTATAGTGTTAAACGACAACAATATGTCGATTTCAGAGAACGTCGGGGGCATCAGCCAGTATCTTTCAGGCTTTCGCACAGCGGATGCATACAGGGATTTAAAGAATAATGTTATGAATTCCCTAAACCATATACCGATCTACGGAGAGCGTATGGTAAAGCATATCAGGAATACAAAGAGCAGCATAAAGCAGCTTTTTATTCCGGGTATGTTCTTTGAGGAGATGGGCATTATCTATTTGGGACCTGTGGATGGCAGTGATATAAAGGAAATGTGCCGTGTGTTTGATGAGGCAAAGCGTGTGGATGGTCCGGTGCTTGTGCATGTGCTCACGAAAAAGGGAGCAGGCTATGGCCCGGCTGAGCGTTATCCTTCCAGATTTCACGGTGCAGAGCCATTTGTCATAGAGACAGGACTTCCAAAGAATAAGCGCACGAAGGCCAATTACACAGATGTCTTCTCAACAGTCATGAAGAAGCTGGGCGAGAGAAATCCAAAGGTAGTTGCGATAACGGCTGCCATGGCAGATGGAACAGGGCTTCGCAGATTCCACCGCAATTTCCCGGAAAGGTTTTTTGATGTGGGAATAGCCGAGGCACATGCCACGACCTTTGCGGCAGGTCTTGCAAAGTCAGGCCTTATCCCGGTTTTTGCTGTATACTCGTCATTTTTACAAAGAGCGTTTGACCAGATACTTCACGATGTGTGCATACAGAATCTGCATGTCATCTTTGCAATCGACAGGGCAGGGCTTGTAGGCAGTGACGGAGAGACGCATCAGGGTATATTTGACATATCATACCTGTCGGTCATCCCGAATATGACAATCATGGCTCCGAAGAATAAGTGGGAGCTGTCCGATATGATGAAATTTGCGGTGGCATATGACGGTCCGATTGCACTCAGATACCCAAGGGGTACAGCCTATGACGGTCTCAAGGAAATCAGACAGCCGGTAGAGCTTGCAAAGAGTGAGCTTATCAAAAAAGGAAGCAGGGTGGCTATCATGGCTCTCGGCAGTATGGTAAAGACTGCTGTTGACGCGGTAAAGCTGCTTGAGGCAGAGGGAATTTCTGCTACACTTATCAATGCGCGTTTTGCAATGCCTTTTGATAAGGAAGCAATAAAGGAGCTGCCGGCTGAACACAGCCTGCTTGTGACCATGGAGGAAAACGTGCAAAGCGGCGGCTTTGGTGAGCATGTGACGGAGTATGTCAAGACTAACGGCATTGCTCTTGAGGTGTTAAATATAGCACTTCCTGACTGCTATGTGGAGCATGGCAATGTCGAGGTGCTCAAAAAGGAGCTGCATGTGGATGCCGAATCGGTGGCTAAGCGCATAATAGCAGCATTATAGATAGAGGTAACATACAGTATGAAAGAAAGATTAGACGTATTACTTGTAAACAGAGGCCTTGCACCATCACGGGAAAAAGCAAAGACCATGATTATGGAGGGCAATGTTTTTGTAAATAACAACCGTGAGGATAAGGCGGGAAGCACATTTCCTGATGACTGCAATATTGAGATTCATGGAAAGACACTGCAGTATGTGAGCCGTGGAGGGTTAAAGCTTGAAAAGGCTATGAAGCACTTTGATATCACGATGGATGGCAAGGTGTGCATGGATATAGGTGCTTCAACAGGCGGTTTTACAGACTGTATGCTTCAAAATGGTGCTAAAAAGGTGTATGCCGTGGATGTCGGATATGGCCAGTTTGCATGGAAGCTGCGTCAGGATGAGCGCGTGGTGTGCATGGAAAAGACCAATATCAGGTATGTGACGCCCAATGACATAGATGATGAGCTGGATTTTGCATCGGTTGATGTGTCATTCATATCACTTACCAAGGTGTTAGGTCCTGCAAGAGCACTGTTAAAGGACGGTGGCGAGATGGTTTGTCTTATCAAGCCACAGTTTGAGGCCGGCAGGGAAAAGGTAGGTAAAAAGGGCGTGGTCCGTGACAAGAGCGTGCATGAGGAGGTAGTGAACAATATCATATCCTTTGCACTTTCAAATGGATTTAGTGTGTTAGACCTTGAGTATTCGCCAATCAAGGGGCCTGAGGGCAATATAGAGTACCTCGTACATATCAAAAAGACAGATGATCCTATAAAGGAGGAATCAGTGGATATTCATAGTGTGGTCGAGGCCGCGCATGGAGAGCTGGACAGGAAATAGACTATGAAACATTTTGTTGTGATAGCAAATGCCTATAAGGACAGGGATTTTGCACTTACAAATAAAATAGTGGCATACATAGAGCAAAAGGGCGGCACGGCAAAGGGTCTTATGAGCAATGTCGAGGCTATATCCGATAACGAGTTTGAGCTAGAGGATATACCACAGGATACGCAGTGTATTCTTGTGCTCGGCGGAGATGGTACACTGATTCGTGCAGCCACAAGGGTGGAGACACTTGAGATTCCGCTTATGGGAGTGAATCTCGGCACACTTGGCTATCTGTGTGAGGTGGAGGAAGCTACGGTATTTGACGCTATTGATTCGCTCATGGCTGATAAATACATGACAGAGGACCGTATTATGCTCACAGGGCATAAAAGAGGCAGTGAGACCTCGAGAGTTGCATTAAATGATATAGTCATCCATAGAAAGGGCAATTTGCAGATATTAAGCCTCAATGTGTATGTAAACGGTGAGTTTTTAAACAATTACCATGCCGATGGCATCATTGTTGCGACTCCGACAGGCTCTACAGGCTACAGTATGTCGGCGGGAGGTCCGATTGTGGATCCGAAGGGCGATATGATACTACTCACACCGAACAATGCTCACAATCTTACGTCAAAGAGCATTGTGCTTTCAGGCGATGATGAGATAGAGATAGAGATTCTAAGCCGCAGGGAGCAAAACGATGAGATGGCGTGTGTTAGCTATGATGGCGACACCACGGCAGAGCTGGCTGTGGGAGACCGTTTTGTTATTTCAAAGGCAGCCAATCATACAAAGATCTGCAAGCTTCATCAGAGAAGCTTTTTGGAGATACTCCGCAAAAAGATGGGAAATTATTCATAACACAGATAAGGATTGTTATAATGAATAGTTACAAATAATATTTATGAGGTGGCAGGACATGAAAACAAACAGACAATCCAAGATAATTGAGATAATCCAAAAGAATGAGGTAGAGACGCAGGATGAGCTGTCTGCGCTTCTTGAAAAAGATGGTTTTCGCGTGACTCAGGCCACAGTATCCAGGGATATCAGGGAGCTTAAGCTCACGAAAATCCCTACCGCAAGCGGCAGACAGAAGTACGCCGTGATAACGGATGCACCTGAGAATCTCTCAAAGAAATACGAAAGAGTACTCAGAGAGGGCTTTTTGTCAATGGATATGGCACAGAATATCCTCGTTATAAAGACTGTATCGGGAATGGCAAGCGCTGTCTGTGCTGCAATAGATGCCATGAAGATGAGAGAAATCGTCGGTTCGATTGCAGGAGATGACACAATTATGTGTGCAATCCGGACTGTTGATGATACATATGCGGTGATGAAAAAAATCCGCAGAATTGTGGAATAATGTTACATGAATATCAGATTATAGCTGAACTGTAACAGAAAATAACATATATCGTCATGCCTGGGAGAGGAAGGAGAAAATATGTTACAAAATCTACATGTAAAGAATCTGGCACTCATAGATGAGTGTGAGGTTGAGTTTTCCGACGGACTAAATATACTGTCGGGAGAGACCGGAGCCGGAAAAACTACAATCGCAAAGGCGATAATGAGAATTCTGCCGGATGTGGCAGCT
>ENA-OPDF01001848-OPDF01001848.1-human-gut-metagenome-genome-assembly--contig:-NODE-1848-length-11694-cov-3.250451_pt1 | contig 11694 bp, 8 predicted proteins | sample MGYA00241575_ERZ501501 | MGnify/ENA primary metagenome ERZ501501 (study PRJEB25962, sample SAMEA1972229) | human gut metagenome | biome: human gut; feature: human-associated habitat; material: faeces... | reverse complement strand
AGGTCAGTGTCTGGCTGTATTCCGAAGTATAACTTTTGTATTTTTGCAATGAATGATGATGAGCTTGCTATATTCAGAAGAAGACAGGTAGGCATCATTTATCAGTTTTATAATCTGATACCTATATTAAATGTGGAGGAAAACATGGCAATTCCGATGGAGCTTGATGGAAGAAAGGTGGAAAAAGCACAGATGGATGACATGCTTTTGCGCCTTGGACTTACAGAGAGACGTACTCATCTGCCAAATGAGCTATCAGGTGGACAGCAGCAGCGCACATCTATAGGAAGAGCCCTGATTACGAGACCATCTATAGTGCTAGCGGATGAGCCGACCGGAAACCTGGATACCAAAGCCAGCAACGAGATTATGCATCTCTTAAAGACCTCAAACCGTGAGCTCAACCAGACAATCATTATGATTACACACAATATGGAGCTTGCAAAGGCGGCTGACCGCACAATAATGATAGAGGATGGTAAAATCAGATGAATTTGATGAAGACACTCACATTAAAAAACTTAAAGCTCAACAGGAAAAGAACTATTGTCACGATAGTCGGAATAATTCTTGCAACAGCGCTTTTGTCAGCGCTTGTCACACTTGTGTCAAGCTTTCAGTACAGTGTGATTGAATACCAGAAGCAAAAGGGCGGCGACTTTCATGTGAAATTTTCGAATGTGAAAATGTCTGAGCTTTCGGAGTTTAAAAACAACAGAAATATTGAAAGCACATTTGAGACAATGGGAATGGGCTTTGCAAAGCTAGACGGCTGCAAGAATGAGGATAAGCCATATGCATATGTCATGGCAACAGATGAGGCCGGCTTTGAGAGAGGCTGCTTTAAACTGATAGAGGGGCGCATGGCAAAAAATGAGGATGAGATAGTCATTCCAAGGCACTTAAAGACAAACGGACGAATCGACATAAAGGTGGGAGATGAGATAACACTTGATGTCGGAAAGCGATATGATTCAAACACCGAAAGTGTCATATCGGAAAACTGCGCATATGAGCATGATGCAGAGACACTTACCGATACTGTGACAAAGCACTACAAGGTGGTAGGCATCATGGAAAGACCGGGCTATGGAATGGAGGACTATAGTGCCGCCGGATATACATTTGTCACATACTCTGATGAACTGGCATCAATTGATAACGGCACAAAGAGCGAGGCAAGCGAAGCTGACACTACACTCACAGTGTACAGCAGATACACTAAAAAGGCATTAAGAAACAAGGATGCTGTGACAGCAGATATAATTGGCGTGGATGAAAAGCTGTTTGCGAAAGCGAATAATTCATCTGTTGAAATGACTGCTGAGGAGAGTGACAGGTTTCTTAAAGAGATGGAAAATGCAAAATATGATATATATATGAATGGCTTCCTTATAAGCTATGAGTGTGTTTTCCCGATTGACGGTACATTTAAAGCATTGTTTACAGTGGCTGCTGTTGTGGCTTTGATAATCATACTGACATCAGTGTACTGTATCAAAAACAGCTTCAACATATCAATCACTGAAAAAATCAGGCAGTATGGCATGCTTGCAAGCGTGGGTGCTACGAGGCGCCAGATAAAAAGCAGCGTTAAGACAGAGGCTGCAATGCTTGGAGTGGTTGGTATTCCGGTGGGTACCATGAGTGGTATTTTAGCATCGCTTGTACTTGTTAAGGTGGTGAATGCGCTGTCAGCAGGCTGGCTTAACTTTGCTTTGAGCTTTCACACATCACTGCCTGCACTTATTCTTGCTGTGATACTGAGTATAGCGACCATTTATTTCTCCGCAACAGGCAGTGCAAGAAGGGCTGCAAGGGTCACACCGCTTGAAGCAATAAGAAACACAAAGGAGATTAAAATAAAGTCAGCAAAGCTTAAGACACCGGCGATTATAGGCAGAATCTGGGGTATCGGAGGCGTTATCTCATATAAGAATATAAAGAGGAACAATAAAAAGTACAGAACCACAGTGACATCCATTGTCATCTGCTCAGTAACCTTTATTGTGATATCGTACTTTATGTCTATGGCCTTTAGCGTTGTTGGGATGTCATATGCATCAACAGATTACAATATCGGAATAAATATGTCATGTAAAAAGAACCTTGATATTGAAAAGCTCTCTGAGCTTTTGAGTGGCATTGAAGGAGCAAAGGATTATCTGGTTGGAGCAGGTTATTATTTTGATGTAGATAAGCCAGAGTATACAAAGAAATATGGAGAGTATTGCGGGCAGCTTTATGATGACAGTGAGGATGTCTCACAAGAGTTTTTAATCACGGTTTTAAATGACAAATCATATGATAAGTATGCGTCTGACGCAGGCATAAAAAATGCAGATACAGGAGCAATTCTTGTGAATAAATGCACATTTGATGTGTATAATGAGAAAAGCTCGAAATACGTCAAAGAAGAGATGGAGCTGTACAAATATAAAGCAGGAGATACAATCGAGTGTGGCTACAATATGTATGATGATGCTTCTTCTGATGATAATGCCGTGGAAGGTGGTACTGAAAGCAGCACACAGGATAACAGTGGATACGTTGACGAGGAAACAATAAATAAAGGAGTCAGAAAAACTGTAGATGTAACTATTGCAGGTGTCACAGACAAGGTACCAACATGTTATAATGGCTACGGCAATACCTCGCTTTTGTTTATGAACCAAAAAGGCTTTGAAAGCTTATGGGCTGACGGCAAGAGCGGTAATGAGTTCAAACCGGGGAATGCGATATATTCGGCATATGTGGTTGCAGAAAATGCAGATGAATATCAGGATACATTCGAAAAGGAGACGGAGGAAAATCCTGAGTATTCGCAGATTAGTTTTTATGTCAGCAATCTGGATAAGGAGATGCGCGATGAAAAGTCACTCTTTACACTGCTTGGAGTATTTGCATACGGACTTATTGTGGTCATTGCCTTAATAGGAATCACAAATATCATCAATACCTTAAGCACCGGAATGGAGCTTAGAAGCCGCGAGTTTGCCACATTAAGAAGCATTGGAATGACAGATAAGCAGTTTGCTGGAATGGTCAGGCTCGAGAGTGTATTTATATCTGTAAAGGCACTTGTAATAGGTGTACCGCTTGGTATTTTAATAAGCTATCTCTTATGTGTTATGATGAACAGGATGGATGACGCAATCATTTATGAGCCGCCGTATAAAGCAATTATATTGTGTATAGTGGTTGTAATAATGCTGATTTATGCTATCATGAAACTATCAATGACGAAGCTTAGACACAATAACATTATTGAGACGATCAAAAATGAAAATCTGTAGGAAATGCGGGAGCTGATATGAAAAAAATACTTCTCATAGAGGACAACAAAGGAATAACAGAGGGACTGTGTGATACCTTTACAGAACCTGAATATGAGCTTTTGATAGCAGGCAGTTTAAAGGAGGCTGGGGCGCTTTTGAGTGAGCACCCCGGCCTTGTGCTGCTTGATGTGTCGCTTCCGGATGGGAACGGCTTTGATTTTTACAGCGAACGGCTGGAAAAAGAAAAAACACCGGTGATTTTTCTTACCGCAAGGGATGAGGAAAATGATATAGTAAAGGGCCTTGAGCTTGGAGCGGAGGATTACATCACAAAGCCATTTTCCGTAAGGGAGCTTGTGGCGAGGGTAAACCGCGTATTTTTACGTAGGAAAAGTGATGACAGTTCATCTGTCATACATGCAGGAAGCATAAGCTATGATTTGGACAAAAAGGAAGCAAGAAGGGATGGACAGTTGATTGCTCTTTCAAGTCTTGAAAACCGCATACTTGATCTGCTTTTTACCAATCACGACAAGGCTGTGTCCAGAAATGCCGTGCTTGACTGCATTTGGGAGGCAACAGGCAACGATGTGTATGACCATACAGTGACTGTCTATATGAAGCGCATCAGGGCAAAGCTTGGTGAGGATGTGATAAAGACTGTGAAGGGAATCGGGTATCGTGTTGATTCAGATGAAGCTCTTTAAAGAGTATCGGCTGACAGAGACAGTTCCCGGGGGAAAGCATGAGAAAGAAGAAATATAATTTAGAGAACAGAAAACATTTTGTGTATTTTGCAATAATATATACATGTATATGTGTGACGGTTATGGCTTTTACCGTCTTTTTTCAGTACAGGGCATATACGAGAAACTATAACATCACAGTGGCTAAGCTATGTGCACTCATTCATGAAAAATATCCCGATGTATCAGATGGCAGTATAGCCGCGATTCTAAATGACAGCAGCTTCGACAGCGATTATACAAATTTAAAAAGCGCAGAGACGCTCTTAAAAAAATACGGCATTGATATGGAAAAGGATTCTGCGGTTTTGTCAAATGAAAAAGCGCTTAAAGGGGCGCTTTGGCTAGACATATTTCTTGTTGTACTTTTTGCAGGGGGCTTTTGCCTTTACATTGTGCTTATAAGATTTAGCTTTAAAAGACAGGTCAGACAGGCTGCGGATTATCTGCGCCGCATAAATCAGGGAGACTACAGACTTGTTATGGCAGATAGCACAGAGGGAGAGATTTCTATACTAAAGGGAGAGCTTTACAAGACAGCAATCTATTTGAGGGAGTCTGCGGAAAATGCAAAGGCAGACAAGCTTTTGCTAAAGGATGCGCTTTCTGACATATCGCATCAGCTTAAGACACCGCTCACATCACTTTCGATAAATCTGGAAAATCTGGAAGGAAATCCTGATATGGCACCTGAAAACAGAAGCAGGATAATGCGCAGGGCAAAGCGTGATGTGGATAATATATCGCATATGGTGCAGGCTATCTTAAAGCTTTCAAGGCTTGAAGCGGATGTTGTGGAGTTTGATGAGAAGGATACGCTGCTGTCTGAAATTGTGTCTGAGGCAGCTGACAATGTTATGGCACTTTGCGATTTGAGAGACATAAGGCTGTCCATAGATGAAGGCTCTGATAAGGATGCCTGTATACATGCTGATGCATACTGGCAGTGTGAGGCCATTACAAACATAGTAAAAAATGCAGTAGAGCACGCAGAGAGTGAGGTAAAGATAGGCTTTTACAGGTATGAGATGTATGCAGAGATAACAGTGCAAAACGATGGAGAAGCCATAAGTGATGAGGACAAAAAGCATATTTTTACGCGTTTTTACAGCGGCAGCGGACAGCCGGCAGACAGCATCGGTATAGGACTTTCGCTGGCGGAAGCAATTGTGCGTCATGACAATGGATATATCCTTGTGGAGGATTGTAAAAAAGATGTATTAAATGAAAAAAATGAATGCAGTGGCACACGCTTTGTGGTAAGATATTTGTGATAAGTTGAGAAAAATTATCAATAAATACACTAGGAAGCGATAAAATGACACTAAAAGAACTTGGCATAGGACAGAGTGCCAGAATACTTACAGTAGGCGGTGAGGGCGCACTGCGCCAGCATTTCCTGGATATGGGAGTAATCCCAAAGGCCGAAGTAACAGTTATCAAATTTGCACCGATGGGAGACCCGATGGAGCTTCAGGTGCACGGCTATGAGCTCACATTGAGGCTTGATGATGCGGCACAGATTGAGGTAGAATTAATTGACAGCCGTTCAAGAAAACATGAGGGGCCTAAAAAGATAAGCAACACAGCCCATCCCGGACTTGGCGAGGAGGGCAAATACCATGTGAAGGGCAGTGGCAATCCCCTTCCGGATGGTGAGAAGCTCACATACGCACTTGTGGGAAACCAAAACTGCGGCAAGACAACACTTTTCAACCAGCTTACAGGCTCAAACCAGCATGTGGGCAATTTCCCGGGAGTGACGGTGGACAGAAAGGATGGCTCTATTAAAGAACATCCGGATACATCAATCACAGATTTACCGGGCATTTACTCAATGAGCCCATATACTAATGAGGAGATTGTGTCGAGAAACTTTGTGCTCGATAACAAGCCAAAGGCCATAATAAATATCGTAGATGCGACAAATATCGAGAGAAACCTGTATCTGACCATGCAGCTTCTTGAGATGGATATACCGATGGTTATCGCTCTAAATATGATGGATGAGGTGACGGCAAACTCAGGCTCAATCGATGTAAATAAAATCGAGGGACTGTTAGGAGTGCCTGTTGTACCGATTTCAGCCGCGAAGAATCAAGGTGTTGATGAGCTGGTGCGCCATGCGATACACATTGCAAAGTATCAGGAGCGCCCGGGCAGACAGGATTTCTGTGATGAGAATGATTTTGGCGGTGCCGTGCACAGATGTATACACGCGGTCAGCCACCTGATTGAGGATCATGCAAAGCTCGCCGGAGTTCCGATTCGCTTTGCTGCTACCAAAATTATCGAGGGAGATGCACTTATATTAGAGCAGCTTCATCTTGATGAGAATGAAAAAGAGGCAATAGAGCATCTGATTGTCCAGATGGAGAAGGAGCGAGGCCTTGACAGAAGCGCTGCAATTGCGGATATGCGCTTTACATTTATTGAGAAAATATGCGAGAGCACCGTGGTAAAACCGAAGGAGAGCAGGGAGCGTATCAGAAGTGAGCGCATCGACCGTGTTCTTACAGGCAAATACACGGCAATACCGTGCTTTATAGTGATAATGCTTGCTGTATTTTATCTCACCTTCAACGTAATCGGAGCAGGCCTTCAGTGGCTTTTGGAGCAGGGCATAGGAGCACTGACCGCGCTTACGGATAAGGCACTCACAGCGGCAGGCGTGAATGAGGTGCTGCACGGACTGGTAATAGACGGCATCTTTCAGGGTGTCGGAAGCGTATTAAGCTTTTTGCCGATTATCGTGACACTGTTCTTTTTCTTATCCCTCATGGAGGACAGCGGATACATAGCGAGGGTTGCATTCTTCATGGACAAGCTCCTTCGTAAGATAGGGCTTTCCGGACGAAGCATAGTGCCAATGCTCATAGGCTTCGGCTGTACGGTGCCAGCTGTCATGGCTACACGTACACTGCCAAGCGAGAGAGACCGTCGAATGACTATACTCCTCACACCGTTTATGAGCTGTTCGGCAAAATTGCCAATTTATGCATTCTTTGTTAGTGCATTTTTCCCGAAGCATGGCGGACTTGTCATGGGAGGACTGTATTTCATTGGAATAATTGTCGGAATACTTTTCGCATTTATCTACAGAAAGACTCTGTTCAGGGGTGACGCAGTGCCGTTTGTCATGGAACTGCCAAACTACAGGATGCCGGGCGCCAAGAATGTGTGCCAGCTGCTCTGGGAAAAGGCAAAGGACTTTTTGCAGAAGGCATTTACAGTAATACTTATTGCCACAATGCTTATATGGTTCTTACAGAGCTTTGACATACACTTTAACATGGTAACAGACTCAAAGGACAGCATGCTTGCTGCTATTTCAAGTATTATCGTGCCTGTCTTTAAGCCTCTGGGACTCGGCGACTGGCGTATATGCACGTCACTTATCAGCGGACTCATGGCAAAGGAGAGTGTGGTATCAACACTGGAGATACTGTTTGGAGGAACTGTTACGACAGCACTCACAACACTTTCAGCTGCATCTCTTCTGGTGTTCTCGCTGCTCTACAGCCCTTGCGTGGCTGCTATAGCATCCATAAAGAGAGAGCTGGGTGCAAAGTGGGCAGTCAGCGTGGTGCTTTTGCAGTGTGCGATTGCATGGGTGGCAGCATTTATTGTAAGAGTTATTGGACTGCTTGTGATGTAATTAAAAACAGACTATTCAGAACCACTGAGAACCAAAAAGATGATGTGTCATGCTTGCATGTAAGCAACAGGTTTTCTTGTTCTCAAGGCGGTTCTGAATAGTTACAAAAAATATAAAAGGAGATATTTGATGGAGATTAAACTGGAAAATGAATCACTTGAGCTCACGATAAACAGCTTCGGAGCAGAGCTTAAAAGCATCACCGGCAAGGAAACAGGTACACAGTATCTGTGGGATGCCGATGAGAAATACTGGAAGAGAAGCGCACCGGTGCTTTTCCCGTTTGTCGGTAGCTTAAAGGACAAGAAGTTTACCGTTGATGGGACAGATTATCCGATGGGACAGCACGGCTTTGCAAGGGATATGGAGTTTGAGCTTGTGTCACAGACAAGGGATGAGGCATGGTTTTCACTTAAATCAAATGATGAGACTCTTGCAAAATATCCGTTTGAGTTTGTGCTCGAAATCGGCTATAAGCTCTCAGGCAGTGAGATAAAAGTGACCTGGAGGGTGACTAATCCTGCGAAAAAGGATTTACTTTTCTCAATAGGTGGTCATCCTGCATTTATGTGCCCGGTCGCAGAGCAGGGAAAGCAGTCAGACTATTATCTGAAGCTTGACACAGACAAAGCAATCACCTACGGACTTATCTGTGACGGAGGACTTTTAGACAAGGATGACAATCTGCTTAATGTGGATGTGGATGGATACTGTCAGATAGATGAGCATATGTTTGATAAGGATGCGCTCATAATAGAAAACAGACAGGCTTCAAAGGTGAGCCTGTGTACACCGGATAAGAAGCCATACCTTACGGTGTCCTTTGATGCGCCTTTATTTGGTCTGTGGTCACCGGCAGGAATGGGAGCACCGTTTATCTGTATTGAGCCGTGGTACGGCCGATGTGACAGAGCAGGCTTTGCCGGAGAATTAAAGGACAGGGAGTATGGTAATTCACTGGCACAGGGTGAGAAATTTGAGAAGTCATATACGATTGCAATTGAGCTGTAGATTTTCTTGTTCTCGGGTGGCTTAAATACTTATTAAAATAATAATATAAGACATAATTAGAATCATGGGGCTGCGGTATATTGCAGTCCCATGATTTTTAGATAGTAAGGATTTTTCACGAACTGGAAATAATGTAATGTAGGATAGCATAACGCTATATGTGCCTTGATGCACCTGCTTTCTTCAAGTTTGCCTGAAGCAGCCATTTCTGATCAATTTTCTTAAGATCTTCACCGAATCTGACATGCAGCCGAACTGAGCCTTCGAGCTGCTTGATATGTTCAATGGTGCCCTTGCCGAACTTTGGATGATTGACATCGTCATTGATATTAAATTTTACAGTACTGTTTTTCTTTTTGCGGTATTCCTGCTCGCGTGAATATGTGTCGCGGATAGGAATACTCTTGTCAGTGATTTTCTTTTTGAGAACCTTATCATAATCGTGCTTAATAAGTCCTTCACCGGCTTTGTAGTAAGGAGTGGGAGCTGCTCCGATAAGTGAGCAGCAGTATTTCCACGCACTTCCGTGGATGCCGGGCTGCCAGTTGTACTTGTCCGGTATATCCATATTATACTGCATATAGTGGGCATATTCGTGCTTATATAAATCCATCCTGTCATCCTTTGACAAGGGCTTTGCCACACAGTAGCCGATGAAAAGCAGCGAAAAAAGAAATTCTTCTTCATCCTGCTCAAAGCCCGGAGTGTATGCACCGAGCCTGTCCGTATCAAAGCCAAATGTGATAGGAACCCTTGCACCGTTAAGCCCAAGCTGTCTGTCGAGCTTCTGGTAGAGAAAGCGGATTTCCGCGAGATGTATTTTTGTTTCGTTTTCGAGTAGTTGTCGTAAATTGTTGTCTATGTTCATAAGTATATTTCTCTAAAAAATCAGTTTGTTTTCAACACAGTAATGATATATTCCGTCATCCTCAACTGATTTGCATACAAAATCAGCCTTAGCCTTGACTTCGTCCTTTGCATTGCCCATGGCAATACCCATGCCTACGGCCTCAAGCATTTCAATATCGTTATGTCCGTCACCGAAAGCAATTGCTTCATCCTTTGAGAAGCCATAATGCCTAAGAACTGCAGCAACAGCATTGCCTTTGCCGCTGTTAAGCGGAATAATATCAACGGCCTTATCCCACCATGCAGTTATCTGTGAGTGGGGCGCGCCGGATAGAATCTGTGAGTGCTCATCTTTTTGGCAGGAGCACATAATCTGATAGATATCAGTTTTGCTTATGTCGTCAAAATTGTCAGCAATTTTAAGCTTTTCGCTGCCGAAGGCAAAGTACTGCTCTAAATCAGGATCGGTACCGTTTGTGACAATCATATGCTCGTTGCTGATTGCAATGGCGCGGTTCATCTGCTTTAGATTGGAGATTATCTGATATTTGTCATGCTCATTAATAGGATTTTTGAAGATGATATCATTGCCTTTGGTGACGAATGAGCCGTTAAAGGTGAGCAGGACATCAAAATCAATTCCATCAAAATGAGGCACACCTGTGTAGCCTCTTCCGGTAGCCATACAAAGGATGATGCCATTTTGGTGGAGCTGCCTAAGAGCAGCAGCAGTGTTTGCTGATAATTCTTTATGTCCCAGTCGAAGCAGGGTGCCATCCACATCAAAGAATGCTATTTTAATCATAATTCACCTGCCTGTTTTACTGAATTTCAATAATATTTCATTTACTTTAATCATAACATAATAAGCGCAAGATTAAAAACATTTATTTAAATTTCTGCCACAACGTAAGGTACGTAAGCCGGGGACTGAGGGGACACATGCACTTTAGCAGCTTTTACAATAGCAAATTCAGGATCATCCTTTTTAGGACGCCCCTTGCCACGTGGATTATCTTTTTTGACTTGCTTATATTCACTGTAAGCATCATGCCAGATATCTTTTCTGACTTCATCGAGAGCTGCCATAGCCAACTCGACCACATGAAAGGAATCAACGCAGCGTGCGCAGTTAGGAGTGTATTCATTTACACAATCTGTGATCCATCTGGCACCATCGCCAGTAACAACCTTGATACTGGATAGTTGCTCCGGAGTCAGCTGTTTATAAAACTTTTCAAGGACAGATTTACCATGATCTTCTGATGCCCATACAACTGTGTTGGTATCGTGATTAACGATTACTGTGATGTACTTGTGACCCTTTTTATAAATGGTTTCATCAATGCCGATATTAACCAGGCCATCAAGTATTCTTGAACGCTCTGGTTCTAAATCATGAAGAGTGCGATTGACACAGCGGCCTATGGTTTCCCAGTCCACTCTCATGAAGTATGATGTGGTGCTTCTTGGAAGATAGGATGCAAACCATGCAACGGTAAGGTCGAAATATTTGGTAAATCTACTACTCGGATATGCCCATGGAACTTCGGCAACAGATACCCCATGTTCAGGGCAGATGATACGATGTGTCTGGTATTTAACTTCAACCAGAATGCCACCCCAGTCCAGACCTCTCCAGATAGTTGATTTGCTGGAATGTTTATCATAAACAGGGCATGATTTATGGCAGAATGGGCAGTCGTTCTCGGGCCATTTATTAGGTCTTGCTTGGATACGAATATGTTTAACTCCATTCTTATCAGAGTAAAGATTACAATTTTTTATAACTGTGTTTTTGACATTAAAGGACACAAGTGGTTTTTTCAATATGTTGTTGTTAATTTATGGTGTTGGGCTTCCACCATTATGCCAGAAGCCTCGCAAAAAGTAGCTGAAACTGCAAAAATCACCAAAACAGCACCCCAAACCCAGCTCAAAAGCCGGAGAAAAGCCAGAAAAAAGTAGCTGAAACTGCAAAAACCCCCAAAACAGCTTCCAAAACCCAGCCATAAAGCCGGAGAAAAGCCGAGAAAAAGTAGCTGAAAGATAAAGTCCATATAATGGTGTAAATTACAAATTTATATAAAAAAGAGCCGATAAAGTCCATATAATGGTGTAAATTACAAATTTATATAAAAAAGAGCCGAGA
>ENA-OPDF01001843-OPDF01001843.1-human-gut-metagenome-genome-assembly--contig:-NODE-1843-length-11707-cov-2.636457_pt1 | contig 11707 bp, 9 predicted proteins | sample MGYA00241575_ERZ501501 | MGnify/ENA primary metagenome ERZ501501 (study PRJEB25962, sample SAMEA1972229) | human gut metagenome | biome: human gut; feature: human-associated habitat; material: faeces... | reverse complement strand
TGCTAAAATTTACCCGGCGGTCATCACGGACCTGCACGGCGGTGCCATCCTGACCAACCGCTGCCCGAACCCGAAATATAAGCAGTATACGTTCGTAAAGGAGGCAGAAGCATGATCTACACCGTTACTTTTAACCCGGCTATTGATTACGTTGTGCGTCTGGACGCACCGCTGGAGGTGGGTGAAGTGAACCGCGCCCAAGGCGAGGATTGCGTGCTGGGCGGCAAGGGCATCAACGTGTCCGGCGTGCTGGCGCAGCTGGGCTGCGAGAGCGTGGCACTGGGCTTTGTGGCCGGGGAGACCGGCGCATGGCTGGAGCGCGGTCTGGCGGCACAGGGGCTCAAGACCGACTTTGTGCATCTGGAAAACGGCATGACCCGCATCAACGTCAAGATCAAGGCCGGGCAGGAGACTGAGCTGAACGGCGCAGGCCCTGCCATCCCGGAAAGCGCTTTGCAGCAGCTGGAAGCCCAGCTGGATAAGCTGACCGAGGGCGATATCCTTATTCTGGCAGGCAGCATCCCGGCAAGCCTGCCGCAAAGCGTCTACGAGCGGCTGCTGGCGCGGCTGCAGGGCAGGGGCGTGCGCGCGGTGGTGGACGCTACCCGCGACCTGCTGGTGAACGTGCTGCCCTACCACCCCTTCCTCATCAAGCCCAACAACCATGAGCTGGGCGAGATCGTGGGCAAGGTACTGACCACTGACGCAGAGATCGTGGCAGCTGCCCGCACTTTGCAGGAAAAGGGCGCGCGCAACGTGCTGGTAAGCATGGCCGGGGACGGTGCGCTGCTGCTGGACGAGCAGGGACAGGTGCACCGCATCGGCTGCCCCAAGGGCAAGGTGGTCAACAGCGTGGGCGCAGGCGACAGCATGGTGGCCGGTTTTGTGGCCGGGTATCTGCAAAGCCGCAGCTACGCGCAGGCGCTGCGTCTGGGCACGGCCTGCGGCAGCGCAACGGCTTTCAGCCTTGGGCTTGCCACAAAGGAAAAGATCGACGAGCTGCTGGCGCAGCTTTGATAGGATAAAAGGAACAAAGGAGGAACGTTTATGCGCATTACCGAGTTATTTACCGCACAGTCCATTGCGCTGGACGAGGCGCTGCAGACGCAGGAGGAGATCCTGAGCCGTCTGGTGGAGCTGCAGGCCACCCACGGCAACATCACCGACAAGGAGGCTTACAAAAAGGCACTCTACGCCCGCGAGGCCGAGGGCTCTACCTATGTGGATAACGGCATCACCGTGCCCCACGCCAAGACCAATGTGGTCACCCGCCCCAGTCTGGCCGCCCTGCGGCTGAGCACCCCGGTGCAGTACAACGCTGAGGATGACGGCACCACCGACCTGCTGTTTGCCATTGCCGCACCGGAAAACGGCAGCCTGCATGTGGATATGCTGGCCCGCATGATGCAGATGCTGATGAACGAGGACTTTGTGGAAAAGCTGAAAGCCGCCAAGACCCCCAAGGAGTTCTTGGAGTGCATCGATGCACAGGAAGAAGCACAGTTCGGTGCAGAGAGCTTTACCCAGCAGGCTATCCCGCAGGACGGCTACCGCATTCTGGCTGTGACCGCCTGCGTCAACGGCATTGCCCACACCTATATGGCCGCCGAGGCACTGACCAAGGCCGGTGACAAGCTGGGTCTGCCCACCAAGGTGGAGACCAACGGCTCGGACGGCGCAAAGAATATCCTGACCCGCGCCGAGATCGCCGCCTGCGATGGTATTATCGTAGCAGCGGAGAAAAAGGTGGACACCGCCCGTTTCGACGGCAAACCGGTGCTGTTCACCCGCGTGGACGACGGCATCCATAAGCCGGAGGAGCTCATCAAGAAGATTGCCCACGGTGAGGTGCCTGTGTTCCACGCCGAGGGCGGCGCAGCAGCCGAGGACGACACCGCCGGTAAGGACAGCTTTGGCCGCAGCCTGTACAAGAACCTGATGAACGGCGTTTCCCATATGCTGCCCTTCGTGGTAGGCGGCGGCATCATGATCGCGCTGGCCTTCCTGCTGGATGATTACAGCATCAACCCCGCAAACTTCGGCATGAACACCCCCGTTGCCGCCTTCTTCAAGACGGTGGGCAACGCAGCCTTCGGCTATATGCTGCCCATTCTGGCAGGCTTCATTGCCATGTCCATCGCCGACCGTCCGGGCCTTGCCGTAGGCTTTGCAGGCGGCGTGCTGGCTATGAACGGCACCAACTTCACCGACCTTGCCGCAGGCAGCACCACCGGCATCTCCGGCGGCTTCCTTGCAGCTCTGCTGGCCGGTTTTGCAGCGGGCTACATCGTGCAGTTCCTTAAAAAGATCACCGAAAAGCTGCCCGCCAGCCTGAACGGTATCCGCCCCATGCTCATCTACCCGCTGGGCGGCATTCTCATCGTAGGTGCGATGATGTGCGCCGTGAACCCGGTCATGGGCATGATCAACACCGCCATGACCGACTGGCTGAACGCACTGGGCGGCAGCTCCAAGGTGCTGCTGGGTGCCATCGTGGCCGGTATGATGAGCGTGGATATGGGCGGCCCGGTCAACAAGGCAGCCTACGTCTTTGGCACCGCAGCTCTTGCCTCCGGTAACTACGAGGTGATGGCCGCCGTCATGGTGGGCGGCATGGTTCCTCCCATCGCCATTGCCCTGTCTACCACCTTCTGCCCCCGCAAGTGGACGCTGGACGAACGCCGCAACGGCATTGTGAACTACGTCATGGGCCTGTGCTTCGTGTCTGAGGGCGCTATCCCCTATGCAGCAGCCGACCCGCTGCGCGTCCTGCCCAGCTGCGTTGTCGGCTCTGCGGTCGCCGGTGCGCTCTCCATGACCTTCGGCTGTGCACTGCGTGCACCCCACGGCGGCATCTTCGTATTCCCGGTGGTGGATCACGCTGCGCTGTACTGTGTGGCGCTGGCTGTGGGCAGTGTGCTGGGTGCAGTGATCCTGAGCCTTATCAAAAAGCCCCAGCCCGCCGAGGCGAAGTAACAAGCCATTTTCTTTCTCCATACGGATAGTTCTTCATAAGAGCAAAGGGGACTGCCGCACACCGCGGCAGTCCCCTTTGCGTTTTGCGCAGGCACCATTTTCACAAAAAACGGGACAATATACCGCCCAAAACGGCCTATCCTGCCGGAATTGCGTTCAGCGCTTTGTTTTGCATTGCACCCCACCCCGGGCTGTGGTATACTTATATTCGTGATTTTAAAGCCCGGGTATGGTGTGCCGGGCCACCAGAGAGGAAACGAACGATGAAAATAGGATTTGACAACGACAAATATCTTGCGATGCAGTCCGAGCATATCCGCGAGCGCATCAAGAAGTTTGACAATAAGCTGTATCTGGAATTCGGCGGCAAGCTGTTCGACGATTACCACGCTTCCCGCGTGCTGCCCGGCTTTCAGCCGGACTCCAAGCTGCAAATGCTTTTGCAGCTCAAGGAGCAGGCTGAGATCGTCATCGTCATCAGCGCCGAGGACATCATCAGCAGCAAGGTGCGCGGCGACTACGGCATCACCTACGATCTGGACGTGCTGCGCCTCATCGACGCTTTTCAGGAGATGGGGCTGTATGTGGGCAGCGTGTGCGTGACCAAGTACACCGCCGCCGCCGAGGTGGAAGCCTTTGAAAAGCGGCTGAGCAGTCTGGGCATCCGCACCTTCCGCCACTATAAGATCCCCGGCTACCCCAACGATGTGGCCCGCATTGTCAGCGACGAGGGCTACGGCCGCAACGAGTACATTGAGACCGAGCGCCCGCTGGTGGTCATCACTGCGCCCGGCCCCGGCAGCGGAAAGATGGCCGTCTGCCTGTCCCAGCTGTATCATGAATATAAGCGGGGCGTCAAGGCCGGTTACGCCAAGTTCGAGACCTTCCCCATCTGGAACATTCCCCTGAAGCACCCGGTCAATCTGGCCTACGAGGCTGCTACCGCCGACCTGAACGATGTGAACATGATCGACCCCTTCCATCTGGAAGCCTACGGCGTGACCACCGTGAACTACAACCGCGACATCGAGATCTTCCCGGTGGTGAACGCGATGTTCGAGCTGATCGCAGGCCAGAGCCCCTATAAGTCCCCCACGGACATGGGCGTGAACATGGCCGGCAACTGCATCGTGGACGACGCAGTCTGCTGCGAGGCCTCCCGCAAGGAGATCGTGCGCCGGTACTACAAGTGCCTGTGCGAGCAGAAGATCACCGGCACCGCCAAGGAGAGCGAGCGCTACAAGCTGGAGCTGCTGATGAATCAGGCCGGGCTGACCATGGGGGCCCGGGAAGTGGAAAAGCAGGCACACGCCCGCAGCGAGGCTACCGACGCCGTGCCGCACCGGCTGCTGCCATTGAACTGAGCGACGGCACTGTCATCACCGGCAAGACCGGCCCGCTGCTGGGTGCTACCGCAAGCGCCCTGATCAATGCGCTCAAGTATCTGGCGGGCATCCCGCAGGAGACGGATCTGGTCAGCGCCGCTGCCATCGAGCCCATCCAGACCCTCAAGACCAACTATCTGGGTGGCAAGAACCCCCGTCTGCATACCGACGAGATCCTGATCGCCCTGTCCAGCTCTGCCGCTTCCAGCGAGCTTGCCGCAGCAGCCATGCACCAGCTGCCCAACCTCAAGGGCTGCGATGTGCACTCCACCGTTCTGCTTTCCAGCGTGGACAGCAGCACCCTGAACCGTCTGGGAATGTACCTGACCTGCGACCCCGTCTACGAGGAAGAGGATCGCAAGTACCATAAGCTGTAAAAATAAAAAGAAACTGGTAAACACCCCGGTCAGCGCCGTCAGGCGCTGACCGGGGTGTTATTGCTTGCCAGTTGTACGCAGTTGTGGTACACTTGTTCTGCTTAATTTTTATAGCAGATAGGAAAAGAGGAACAACAACATGGAACAACAACACAAGCGCAGCGCATTCTCCGGTAAGATCGGGTTCGTGCTGTCTGCCGCAGGCGCTTCGGTGGGTCTGGGCAACATCTGGCGCTTCCCGTATCTGGCAGCCAAATACGGCGGCGGCATTTTTCTGCTGGTATACATTCTGCTGGCAGTCACCTTTGGCTATACCATGATCGTGGCCGAGACCGCGCTGGGCCGTATGACCCACAAAAGCCCGGTCAGCGCCTACGCCCACTTCGGTAAGGGCAAGGGAATCCGGTTCGGTGGTTGGATCAACGCCATCATCCCCATTTTGATCGTGCCGTATTATTCGGTCATCGGCGGCTGGGTCATCCACTATCTGGCCGAGTATCTGTGCGGCCGCGGCAGCAATCTGGCAGTGGACGGCTACTTCTCCGCCTTTATCACCAACGGCTTGCAGGCCGAACTGGCCTTTTTGCTGTTCAGCCTGTTCACGCTGGGCATTATCTTTGCCGGTGTGCGCAACGGCGTAGAGTGCGTCTCCAAGGTGATGATGCCGGTGCTGGTGGTGCTGTCGCTGGTCATTGCGGGCTACTCTGTCACCCGTCCCGGTGCACTGGCGGGTGTGAAGTATTTTCTGGTGCCCAACCCCAAAAACTTCTCCTGGATGACCGTGGTCACCGCCATGGGGCAGATGTTCTACTCTCTGTCCATCGCCATGGGCATTCTGGTCACCTTCGGCTCCTATATGAAGAAGGATGTCTCTATCGAGGAGTCCACCGAGAACGTGGAGGTGTTTGATACCGCCATTGCCATCATGGCTGGCCTGATGATCATCCCGGCGGTGTTCGCCTTCTCCGGCGGCGACCCGGACACCCTGCAGGCCGGTCCTGCGCTGATGTTCATCACCATCCCCAAGGTGTTTGCCAGCATGGGTCTGGGCACCGCGGTGGGTGTGCTGTTCTTTGTGCTGGTGCTGTTTGCAGCGATTACCAGCTCCATCGCCCTGACCGAGAGCGCTGTCTCCACCTTTGAGGACGAGCTGGGCTGGGACCGCACCCGCTCCACTGTGCTCATCGGCGCCATCATGGTGGCGCTGGGCAGCCTGTCGGCGCTGGGCTACGGCCCGCTGGCCGGGGTGACCGTGTTTGGGATGCAGTTTTTGGACTTCTTCGACTTTTTGACCAACTCGGTCATGATGCCTATTGCCGCCATTGCCACCTGCCTGCTGGTGTCCCGCGTCATCGGCGTGGAGCAGATCGCGCAGGAGGTGGAGCAGGACGGTCAGCGCTTCCGCCGCAAGCCGGTGTTCAATTTTATGATCCGCTGGCTGTGCCCCATTTTTGCAGCCATCATTCTGGCAAGCTCGGTGGCAAACGCCTTTGGCTGGATCGCCATGTAAATGAAAGAAAACAGATTTTCCGGCAGCAGAACGCAGGCTTTTTAACAGGACAAGGGGGCCCTTATGAAAATGGAAACCTTGAAGCAGCAGATCCTGACAGCAAAGGGTGACGTGCGGGCAGAGCTGGTGCTGAAAAATGCCCGGGTCATCAACGTGTTCACAAACGAGATTGAGCAGGCCGATGTAGCCATCCGTCAGGGGGTCATCCTTGGCGTGGGACACTATACCGGCGAGACCGAGCTGGACTTGCAGGGCAAGTATGTCTGCCCGGGGCTTGTGGATGGGCACATCCACATTGAAAGCTCCATGCTCTGCGGCCCGGCCTTTGAACAGGCGGTGCTGCCCCACGGCACCACGGCGGTGGTCACCGACCCGCACGAGATCTCCAATGTAGCCGGTACGGCAGGGCTGGACTTTATGCTGGAGACTACAAAAGATCTGGCGCTTTCGGTCTACTTCATGCTGCCCTCCTGCGTGCCTTCCACCGGGCTGGACGAGTCCGGCGCGGTGCTGGAAGCGGAGCAGCTGCGCCCCTACTATCAGCAGCCCCGGGTACTGGGGCTGGCTGAACTGATGAACTCCTACGGCACAGTGCGCGCGGACGAAAAGATCCTGCAAAAGATCTGTGACTGCACCGCTGCGGGTAAACGCATCGACGGGCACGCCCCCTTCCTCAGCGGGGAGGAGCTGAACGCCTATATCGCCGCCGGGGTGCAGTCCGACCATGAGTGCTCGGACATCCATGAAGCCATGGAAAAGCTGCGGCGCGGGCAATACATCATGGTGCGGGAGGGTACCGCAGCCCAGAACATGGAAAGCCTGCTGCCCCTGTTCCGGGAGCCCTATTGCAGCCGCTGTATGCTGGTGACCGACGATAAGCACCCCGGAGACCTGTTGCAGGGCGGGCATATCGACTATATCATCCGCAAGGCCATTGCCGCCGGGGTAGACCCGGTGGTGGCAGTGCGGATGGGCACCCTTGTCCCGTGTCAGTACTTCGGTCTTGCGCACAGCGGCGCGGTAGCCCCGGGCTATACCGCCGATTTGATCGTGCTGTCGGATCTGGAACAGTTCACGGTGGAGCAGGTGTATAAAAAGGGCAAACTGGTGGCGCAGCAGGGCAGAATGCTGCACCCCGCCGCCCTTACTGTGGACAAGGCACGCTTTGCGCGGGTGTTCGATTCCTTCAACATGGATGAGATCACCCCGGAGCAATTGCAGCTGAAGCAGACCGGCACCCGGCAGCGGGTGATCTGTCTGACCCCGCACGCCCTGCTGACCACTGAAAAAATCGTTCCGTTCTGCCAGCATCCGGGCACAGCGCCCGGCGTGGACGTGGCGCAGAAAATCGTCAAGCTGGCGGTGTTCGAGCGGCATCACCGTTCCGGCCATGTGGGCTTGGGCTTTTTGGGCAACTACGGCCTGCAATGCGGCGCGGTGGCTTCCAGCATTGCCCACGACTCCCACAACCTCATCGTGGCGGGCACCAACGATGCCGACATGGTGCTGGCGGGCAACACGGTGCGCAAAAATAAGGGCGGCCTTGCCTTTGCACTGAACGGACAGGTGGTAGGGGAGCTGCCGCTGCCGGTGGCAGGGCTTATGAGCACCGAGAGCGCCGAATCCGTGGAGGAAAAGCTGCAGGCGCTCAAGGCGGCACTGAAAGCCCACGGCATCTCGGAGGACATCGACGCTTTTATGACCCTTGCTTTTGTAAGCCTGCCGGTCATCCCGAAGCTGCGGCTGAACACCTACGGTATCGTGGATGTGGATGCCCAGCGGATCGTCCCGGCGGTGTTCTGAGAGCGATGCCTGAGAGGGCAAACTGTAAATCTGACGTTTTGATCGCAATGCCGGACAGTCTGCGGGCTGTCCGGCGTTGTGTTTTTACGGCAAGATAGCTCTTGACTTTTTGACACAGAACCGGTATGTTGATACTGTCCGTCTGACACACAGCATTGCATTTATAATATAAGGAAACTTTATGGAAAAACGCAGTACACCCTCTTTGCAGATCACCGACCGCTTTGGCGCGCAGACGGCCTTTGCCAGCCTGCGCCTGCCGGACGGCACCGAAGCCACCATACCGGCAGAGCACGCCGCCGCCATTTATGTCAACGAGCAGCCCGCCTTCCGGGTGGTATGCACCCCGGCGCTGCTGCCGCAGCTGGCCTTGGGGCGGCTGCTCACCGAAGGATGGATCGCGTCTGCGGACGAGGTGGAGCAGATCGCCGTCTGCGCCGAGGGCGCAAAGGTGCAGGTATATCTGCGCCACCCGCTGCCTACCCGCCGCGCCGCCGCGCAGGAGGTGGCCAGCTGCTGCACCGATAATATCGCGCTGGGCAGCCCGGTGGAACTGCAGCCCCTGCGCCCTGTGCCGGGGCTGGCCTTGCAGTCGGAATGGGTGGAGCGCCTGACCGCCGCCATGCACGCCGGGCTGCCGCTGTACCGCGCCACCCGGGCGGTGCACAGCTGCTTTGTGCTGCACAAAGGGGAAATTGTTTTTGCCTGTGAGGATCTGGGGCGGCACAACGCGCTGGATAAGGCGGTGGGCTGCGCGGTGCTGGCAGGGCTGCCGCTGGCAGAATGCGTGCTGTACACCAGCGGCCGGGTGCCGCTGGATATGGTGCGCAAGGCCATCCGCGCCGGGGTGCCGGTGCTGGTAAGCAAAAGCATGCCCACCGTGCAATCCGCAGAGCTTGCTGCGGAATACGGCCTGCAGCTGGTGTGCGGATGCAAAATCCCTAAAGTTTAAGCAAATATTACAAAAACAATAGTTACAAAACGGAAAAGCCTGTCTGTTTCTGTTGACATACTCCGCGCACACATGTTAATATATTATCGAAGAGACCGCTCCGCTGTTGCAGCAGCCAGAGCGGCCTCAATTGTTGTCCGGGGTTACCCGGCAAAATAAAAAACAGGCAGGTGATAATATGAAGCAGGCAACCAACCCGTTTGCGCCCGTACCGCTGTGGCGTAAGCGGCTGCCGGGCTATGCAGCCATGGGCGTTGCGACCATCGCCTTGGCGGTCGGTCTGACCACCTTGCAAAGCGCACGCACCACGGTTGCCGGTACCCTGCTGCCGGTGTCGGAGGCGGATGCAGCCGCCTACGGCATCAGCGCAGTGTATCAGCTCGACGATGGCAGCTACCGCGTGGAGGGCTCTCAGAAGGGCTTCCAGAGCGATGTGCAGGCTGCCGTGACCATTGACGCCGAGGGCAATGTTTCCGCAGTAGAGATCCTCTCTCAGGACGAAACGGAAAGCCTTGGCGGCCAGTGCGTCAACCCGGAGTTCACGTCCCAGTATCAAGGCGCAGCTCCCTTCACGCTGGCAGGCAAAAGCTACACCGTAACGGACCCCGTTACCGGTGCCGCCTATGCCGCTGCCGGTGCGGCGGAGGAGCAGCCCGCTGCTGCCGGGGATTTTGACCCCGCACAGTGGCGCACCTTCGATACCTCTCCCGAGGCCGAGGCTACCCGCAAGATGTATGCTGCGGGGCTTACCTTCTCGGCGTTGAAGGGCGAGGCACTGGGCGATGAGCTGGCTCCGCCGCTGGATTCCAGCGCAGAGGCCGTGGCACGGCGCAAGCTGTACGCAGCCATGCTCAGCAAGAGCGCACTGGACGGCGAGCCGATGGCAATCCCCTTTGCGGATCTCTCGGCAGAGGAGCAGTCCAAGGCGCGTCTGGAGCAGGCCAGCCTGACCACCACCGGCAATGCGTCCGGTGCCGTCAGCGCAGACCTGACCGAGGTGGACGCCCTTTCCGGCGCGACCATCACCTCTTCGGCTGTGACGACCATCGTCAACAACTCGTATTTCTATGTGACCGGGGTACTCTGCGCAGAGTGACCTCAACGGAGGAATGGAACCTATGGCAAAAACTGATTTCCTGACGGCTGACATGACTCGCCGTCAATTCATGAAGATCTCGGGCAAGAGCCTTGCAGGGCTCACCCTGTCCGCTTCCATGCTGTCCCTGTTCGGCTGCTCTCAGCAGCAGGTGGATTCCGGCGCAGTGGCCACTTGGGCACTGCCGCAGGGCCTGCTGGTGGTCAACGCAGACCTGTGCACCGGCTGCCAGCGCTGCGAGATCAACTGCACCCTGACCAACGATGGCGTGTGCTCCTCTTACATCAGCCGCGTCAAGATCCAGCGCCGTCTGAATCTGGACGGCGCAGGCAACGGCCTGCTGTCCGGCACCGATAACTGCTTTGTCTACTTCCCGGACACCTGCCGCCAGTGTGAGGACCCCGCCTGCGGCAATGCCTGCCCGCAGAAGGCCATCACCACCGACAGCCGCGGCATCCGCGTAGTGGATACCGACAAGTGCATCGGCTGCGGTGCCTGCCATGATGCCTGCCCGTGGCATATGCCCACCGTCAACCCCGAGACCGGCAAGTCCTCCAAGTGCATCGCCTGCGGTGCCTGCGTGGCAGGCTGCCCGTCCGGCGCTCTGTCCATCGTGGATTGGGATGCCGTTACCAGCGCAGCACAGGCTGCATACTTGGATCTGTAAGGAGGAACTACAATGGCTGAAAGTTATGGCTGGGCAGGCAAGATCCTGCGCGTCAACCTGACCACCGGCGAGATCACCACGCAGGATGACGAAAAGTACCATAAGTATATCGGCGGTATGGGCATGGCCTACCGCATTATGTATGAGGAAGCTCCCATGGAGCTGGACCCCTATGACGAGAAGGCTCTGGTCATCTTTGGTGTCGGCCCCCTGACCGGCGCAGGCGTGCCCTGCTCCGGCCGTATGAACGTGACCTTCCGCTCCACCTGGTCTAAGGGTCACTCCATCATTGACGCACACATGGGCGGCCACATCGGCTCCATGCTGAAGTATGCCGGTTACGATGGCATCGTGGTCAGCGGCATCTCTGAGAAGCCCGTCTACCTGCGCATTGAGGACGGCGCGGTCTCTCTGGAGGACGCAACCGAGATCTGGGGCAAGGGCACCTTTGCTGCCAACAAGTGGATGGTAGAGCAGAACGGCCGCGAGTTCGAGACTGCTTCCATCGGCCCTGCCGGTGAGAATCTGGTGGACTACTCCACCCTGAACACCAGCTTCGGCAACTCCGGCGGTGCCGGTCTGGGCGCTGCCATGGGCAACAAGAAGCTGAAGGGTCTGGCCATCCGCGGCACCGGCAGCGTCAAGGTCGCTGACCCCAAGAAGGTGCTGGAGCTGTCCAACTACATGATGGGCAACCTGATCGGCGGCAACAACAACCACAACGTGCCCGCACAGCCCCAGAGCTGGGCAGAGTACAGCGCCACCTCCGGCAAGAACCGCTGGTCCGGCGCGCCCGGCCGTATGTGGAAAAAGGCTCCCGGCGGCCCCGTGGATACCGGCGAGCAGCCCTACAACGATATCAACAAGGTGGCTCTGCGCTGCTTCAAGGGCTACTTCGACTTCGGCGCTCCCGCTGCCGAGTACACCGTGAAGAACGGCGG
>ENA-OPDF01001842-OPDF01001842.1-human-gut-metagenome-genome-assembly--contig:-NODE-1842-length-11711-cov-2.300789_pt1 | contig 11711 bp, 7 predicted proteins | sample MGYA00241575_ERZ501501 | MGnify/ENA primary metagenome ERZ501501 (study PRJEB25962, sample SAMEA1972229) | human gut metagenome | biome: human gut; feature: human-associated habitat; material: faeces... | reverse complement strand
GTATCTTCGCCGTGGTTTATTCTATGGCTATTCAGGCACGTCCCGAAAAAGCGAACGAAATTTCCGGTTTGATGATTACGGGGGTTGCCGGTGGTGCTATCGCTCCTCCATTGATGGGGATCTGTGCCGATGCTGTCGGCGGACAAGGTGGTTCAGTTATTATTATCGCTATTTGCACTGCTTACCTGTTATTCTGTTCTTATGGAATTAAAGTAGCTAAGAAATAAGTTGAATATTATTGAATGGCTTTTAACTAAAAGTCCTGGAGAATTGAAGATTCTTCAGGACTTTTTATTTACAGGAGGAGTCTGCCGCTCTCTATTTTTTCTTCCGGCTTCTGCCTACCACTTGAATACTGAGTTCATATAGGAAATAGAGAGGTATAGAGACCAGTAATAAAGTGAAGACATCCGAAGTTGGGGTGATGATCGCTGCTATGACCAGGATACCCACTAAAGCATATTTCCGGTATTGTTTCAGCATGGGAGCGGTGATCAGTCCTAATTTAGACAAAAAATAAGCGATAATAGGGATTTCAAAAGCTGCTCCCAGCAATAACGAGAGCATGGTAAAACTGCTGATGTAGGAAGAGATCGATATTTTATTGACTACAAGTTCACTGACCTGATAGGTTGCCAAAAAACGGAAAGAAAGCGGAAAGATCACGAAATAATTGAGTAAGATGCCGGTAATAAATAGGAAAAACCCCGGAATCATAATTTTCAGGCAGGTTTTACGTTCGGCTTCATGTAGGGCCGGACTGATAAAACCGAACAACAAATAAATGATGTAAGGAGAAGCGAGCAACAAACCGGCATAAAACGCAGTGCTCATATGAATCATGAATTGTGAGGTCAACTGGATATTGATCAGCTCTACATGAAAGTCTTCTACTTGCAGGGAAGGCATGGAAAAATCGGCCGCCAGTCGGTTGAAAAAACGATAGAGAATAAAATCCGACCGCTGTGGAGCCAGGACGATATCGAAAAGTAATTCTTTATTCAGAAAAGCTATACAAGCCAAAAGGATAACGGCTATGGCAATACGAAAAAATACCTTTCTGAGTTCATCCAAATGATCCCAGAAAGTCATCTCTTTCTCATTTGCTTCCTGCATGCTTTTAAAAGTTGAGAATTACTTTTTATCGTTATTATCGGGATTCAAATCATTTTCAACGCCATTCATGCCGTCTTTGAAACTTTTTACTCCTTTCCCCAAACCTTTCATCAATTCAGGTATTTTCCGGCCTCCGAAAAGTAACAACACAATCAACGCAATAAAAAGAATTTCTTGTCCACCCAAACCAAAAATCAATAATCTTTCCATTTTTTAATTTATTTATCGCACAAATTTAATGATTTCTCCCGGATTTTTCTAAGCTTATGGTTATTTTAGAACTATTTTTGTTCATTACGAATAAGAGATCGTGATTCAATTGCTATACTCCATGCTAAAGTTTATGAAATAATTTTTGGGAGATATTGATTTTATTTCTATTTTTGCAATATATTTCAATTCCATCCGACTCTGTGCGGATGATTATACTTACAAATCAATAAAATCCATAGCATCATTTCTATGTATGACATTCTGGAACTAAATGACAAATTGCTGGCAGATTTGCGGCAGATTGCTAAAACGTTAAATATCAAAAGAGTAGAGTCTTATAAAAAACAAGAACTAATCTATAAAATATTGGATCAGCAGGCTTTAGTGGCTGCTCAGTCTGAACCTGTTGTAGAGCCTGCTGCTCCCGAAGCCGCTGCTCCGGTTGAAAAAAGAGAGAAAAAACCGAGAATCCGGGTAGTTCGTCCCGGAGTAGAGAAAGTAGGTGACTCTAAAGGTGGGGTACAAAAATTCGCCCGTCGCGAAGAGAAGAAAAAAGGAGAAGTAAAGAAGGAAGAGGTGAAAAGCGAAGAGATAAAGAACGAGAAACCGCTGCGTGAAGAAGTAAAAAAGGAAACTCTAAAACAGGAAGAACCTAAAAAAGAAGAACGCCGCCGCGAAGATTTCCGGCAGAATCAAAATAACCGCGAAGAAAAATGGAGCGGAGGACGTAAAGAATTTGCCCGGAAGCCTCAGAATAATCCCCCAAAAGAGCGGGCTAATCGTTTTGTACATGAGGATATCATAGAAAAAGATCTGGATTTCGGAGATGTGATCGAAGAAGAATTCGATAAAGAAAATTACGATTACCAAGGTGAACGCGAAAACGATACGATACAACCGGAATTAGTAGAAGTACAGGAAAACCGGTATGAGGAAAACCGTCAGGAACCTGCGATTGGAAATGGAAACGGAAATACTAATCCGAACCGGATGCGGTTCGATAAGCGCGATAAATATTATGAATTCGAAGGTATTATTCTGAATTCGGGTGTATTGGAAATTATGCCCGATGGATATGGCTTTTTGCGTTCCTCGGATTACAATTACCTTAACTCTCCCGATGATATCTATGTTTCGCAAAGCCAGATCAAGTTGTTCGGTTTGCAAACCGGAGATACCGTAGAAGGAACGGTACGGCCGCCGAAAGAAGGAGAGAAGTATTTTCCTTTGATCAAGGTGGAAAAAATAAACGGGAAAACTCCCGATGCAGTCCGGGATCGTATTCCTTTCGATCACCTGACTCCTCTGTTTCCGAATGAGAAATTCAATATTACCGGTAATGGAAAAGCTACCATTTCTACCCGAGTTGTAGATATGTTCGCTCCGATCGGTAAAGGACAGCGCGGTCTGATCGTCGCTCAGCCTAAAACCGGTAAAACCGTATTGCTGAAAGAGATTGCCAACGCGATCGCTGCGAATCACCCCGAAGTTTATCTGATCATCCTGTTGATCGATGAACGTCCTGAGGAAGTAACAGACATGGCACGGAGCGTAAGAGCCGAAGTCATTTCTTCTACTTTCGACGAACCGGCAGAAAGACACGTCAAGGTGGCCAATATCGTTTTGGAAAAAGCCAAAAGAATGGTGGAATGCGGACATGATGTGGTGATCCTGCTGGATTCTATCACCCGTTTGGCACGTGCTTACAATACGGTATCGCCCGCTTCCGGTAAAGTTCTTTCCGGTGGTGTAGATGCCAACGCTTTGCATAAACCGAAACGCTTCTTCGGAGCTGCCCGGAATATTGAGGGCGGTGGATCGCTGACTATTTTAGCTACGGCTTTGACCGAGACCGGCTCGAAGATGGACGATGTGATTTTCGAAGAATTTAAAGGTACCGGTAATATGGAATTGCAATTGGATCGTAAGCTTTCCAATAAACGGATTTATCCGGCTGTGGATATTACTGCTTCCAGCACTCGTCGCGAAGATTTGTTGCTCGAGGAATATACCCTCAACCGCATCTGGATTCTGAGAAACTACCTGACCGATATGAACTCTGTGGAAGCAATGCAGTTTGTGAAAGATCGGCTTGAAAAAACAAAATCGAACGAGGAATTCCTGATTTCGATGAATGACAAATAAGAAATTAATTTCAATACTTTTTTAAAAGTGCCGGGAGTTTTTTACTTCCGGCACTTCTATTTTTTGTGGAAAAATTCTTTTTTACTTTCAGATTGTAAGTCAAAATATACTCTTACAATAAAATATACTATTCTTATCGTTTTTTACTGCTCATTTGTATATTTGTAATAAGTCTAAATAGCACTTTGTTGATAAAATTGCAATCTCCAGATTGCAATATATTTATTTTTCTTCTATCTTTGTATGGCAAAATTGTAAGAATGAACAGTTTAGTATCGACACATATAGCTCTTTTACAGGATCGGGTATCTTCTATCCGGCGGGGATTGATGGACCGGATCGATCGGAATAGCCGTCTGATTGCGGTAAAAGGAAGCCGTGGAGTAGGAAAAACGAATTTTCTGCTGGATTACAGTAAAGAATATCATCCGCAGGATAATACCTGTCTGTATGTGAATGTCAACAATCTGTTTATCGTTAACGACGGATTGTTTCATTTTGTAGAGCATTTTTATAAGTTAGGAGGGAAAGTGTTGTTGTTGGATCAGGCCCATAAATACCCCGAGTGGGATAAAGAATTGAGGGCTTGTTACGATGCTTTCCCCGATTTGCAGATTATTTTTACGGCTTCATCAATCGTCAGGATCAAATCGAATGCCTATCTGAAAGGGATTGTCGATATGTATAATCTGAGTGGGTTGTCTTTCCGCGAATTTCTGGAATTAGAAACCAATCAGACTTTTCCGGTTTATTCTTTTGCAGATATGGTCGAACGGCATGAGGAAATCGTCGAGGATATCCTGAAACATGTACGCCCTTTGGCTTATTTTAATAATTATCTGGAATACGGCTATTATCCGATTTATCTCGAAGAGAAATCACACATCGATTATTTGCTGAAAAATATCAATCTGACACTGGAATTCGATATTCCCTATGCCAGCCAGATCGAGTTGAAATATTTAGTGAAGTTGAAACAATTGCTGTATATCGCTGCTAAAGATAATACCTGTAATGTGAATATCAGCAAGTTGAGCGGACTGATCGGCGTGTCGAGGGCTACTGTGCTCAATTATCTGAATTACATGAAAAATGCGCGTTTGCTGACTTTATTGTATGATACGGATAATGACGATGATTGTGGGAAAAAGCCAAAAAAATTGTATATCCATAATCCGAACTTGCTGAATGCAGTCTGTCTGGAGGATGTGGATACGACTGTGTTAAGAAAATCGTTTTTTCTGAGTCAGTTATGTCCGATGAGCCGTATTACTTATACCGAACGTGCCGATTTTTTGGTAGACGGTAAGTATCGGATTGCGGTTTGCGGAGAAGGGGAAGGACAGAAATTCGATTCCTCTTTGGTAGTTATGGAAGACATGATCGAACGGGGCAAAGGGAATATAATGCCGCTTTGGTTGGCGGGGTTTACTTATTAAGGTTAAAAGCTATAGGCTGAGGGCTGGAATAAATATAGAGTAATAACAAGATAAATTGGACACCGGAAAAGGGGTTCAATTTGGAATTAAATAAATTTAATTTTATAACGATGGCAAAAGAGAAAAAATTTATCACTTGTGATGGTAACGCTGCTGCTGCACATATTGCGTATATGTTCAGTGAAGTATCGTGTATCTACCCGATCACTCCATCTTCACCGATGGCTGAGAACGTTGACGAATGGGCGGCTAAAGGAAGAAAGAATATGTTCGGGGAAACCGTTCGTGTCATTGAAATGCAGTCTGAAGGCGGTGCTGCCGGTGCTGTTCATGGTTCACTGCAAGCCGGTGCCCTGACTACTACCTATACCGCATCACAGGGATTGTTGCTGATGATTCCGAATATGTATAAGATTGCCGGAGAATTGTTGCCTTGCGTATTTCATGTAAGTGCGCGTGCTTTGGCTGCTCATGCATTGAATATTTTCGGAGATCATGCCGATGTATATGCTGCTCGTCAGACCGGATTCGCTATGTTGGCTTCAGGTTCTGTACAGGAGGTAATGGATCTGTCTGCCGTTTCTCACCTGACAGCTATCAAATCACGGGTTCCGTTTGTGAACTTCTTCGATGGTTTCCGTACTTCTCACGAAATCCAGAAGATCGAAGAATTGCAGATGGAAGATATCAAAGGATTGGTGGATATGGATGCTTTGCAGGCTTTCCGCGATCGTGCACTGAATTCTGAAAATCCGGTTACCCGGGGAACAGCTCAGAATCCCGATATCTATTTCCAGGGACGTGAAGCTTCGAATAAATTCTATGATGCCGTACCGGATATGGTGGCTGACTATATGGATAAGATCAGTGCGATCACCGGTCGTAAATATCGTCCGTTCGATTACTATGGAGCTGCCGATGCAGAAAATATCATCATCGCTATGGGATCGGTTACCGAGACTATCCGTGAGGTGATCGACTATGAGAATGCAAACGGTCAGAAAGTGGGTATGATTGCAGTTCACCTGTATCGCCCGTTCTCTGCTAAATATTTTATGGAAGCTGTTCCGGCTACGGTTAAACGGATTACAGTGTTAGACCGTACCAAAGAACCGGGAGCTAACGGTGATCCTTTGTATCTGGATGTGAGAGATATCTTCTATGGTCAGGCTAATGCTCCGGTGATCGTAGGTGGACGTTACGGTATGGGATCTAAGGATGTTACTCCTTCTCAGATTATTGCCGTTTACAAAAATATGGAACGTAACGAACCGAAAAACCAGTTTACGATCGGTATCGAAGATGATGTTACCTTCCGTTCTCTGCCTGCTGAAGCAGATGTTAAAATGACTCCTGCCGGAACTTATGAAGCTAAATTTTATGGGCTGGGATCCGATGGTACGGTCGGGGCGAACAAAAATTCGATCAAAATTATCGGTGGAGCTACCAATAAATATTGTCAGGCTTATTTTGCTTACGATTCAAAGAAATCAGGCGGTTTTACGGCTTCTCACCTGCGTTTCGGTGATTGTCCGATCCGTTCTACTTATTTGATTACTACTCCTGATTTCGTGGCTTGTCACGTACCTGCATACATCCATATGTACGATGTATTGAAAGGACTTCAGAAAGGTGGCTCTTTCCTGTTGAACTCTATCTGGGATGAGGAAGAGACTAAAAAACACCTGCCGAACCATATGAAACGCTATCTGGCAGAAAACGAGATCAATTTTTATATCATCAACGGAACGAAGACCGGCCAGGAATTAGGGTTGGGCAACCGTACGAATACCATAATGCAGAGTGCATTCTTCAAAATTACCAATGTTATTCCTTATGAAGTGGCTGTCAGCGAAATGAAACACGCTATCGACAAGTCATACGGTAAGAAAGGTGAGGCCATTGTCAATATGAACTATGCAGCTGTTGACGCAGGAGGTAAAGAAGGTAACCTGATAAAGGTAACTGTTCCTGCCGAATGGAAGAACCTGCCGGATGATGAGATCAAACACGATGAAAACCGTCCGGAATTTATCCGCAATATCGTCGATGTGATGAATGCACAGAAAGGGGATGACCTGCCTGTCAGCGCATTCAACGGTTATGAAGACGGTACTTTCCCTGCCGGAACCGCTAAATTTGAAAAACGCGGAATTGCTGTAAACGTGCCCGAATGGCAGGTAGAAAACTGTATCCAGTGTAACCAGTGTGCTTATGTTTGTCCTCATGCTGCTATCCGTCCGTTCCTGATGAGCGACGAAGAGCTGGCTGCAGCTCCTGCAGGTACTCAGGCTAAACCGGCTATCGGTAAAGAATTGGCCGGTTATAAATTCCGGATTCAGGTATCTCCGCTCGACTGTACCGGTTGCGGTAACTGTGCCGATGTATGTCCGGCCAAGACCAAAGCTTTGGTGATGAGACCGCTGGAATCTCAGATGGTGGAAGAAAACCGCTGGGAATATATGGATAAAAAAGTAGGATACAAGAAAATAGTTGAACCGAATAATGTGAAAAATTCACAGTTCACTCAGCCGTTGTTCGAGTTCTCCGGTGCTTGTGCCGGTTGTGGTGAAACTCCTTATATCAAACTGATTTCTCAGTTGTTCGGAGAACGGATGATGGTGGCCAATGCTACCGGATGTTCCTCTATCTATGGAGGTTCTGCTCCTTCTACTCCTTATTGTACCAACTATGAGAGCGGACGTGGACCGGCCTGGGCGAACTCATTGTTCGAAGACAATGCTGAATTCGGATTCGGTATGGCCGAAGGGGCTAATCGTCTGCGCGAACGGGTAAAACGGTTGGCTGAAGAAAATCTGAATAGCTTCTCTGCCGATACTCAGGCGGCTATCAATGCCTGGATCGAAGCTTACGAAGACGGTGACAAGACCCTGGCTACCAGCGATGCGATGGCTGCTGCTTTAGCTAAAGAAACAGCTCCTGCCGCTAAAGAGCTCCTGATCCTGAAAAACTACTTTACGAAGAAATCACAGTGGATTTTCGGAGGTGACGGATGGGCTTATGATATCGGTTACGGTGGTGTCGACCATGTCTTGGCCAGCGGTAAAGATGTAAATATTCTGGTGGTAGATACCGAGGTTTATTCCAATACCGGAGGTCAGTCGTCTAAATCTACTCCTGCAGGTGCTGTTGCTAAATTTGCTGCCAGCGGTAAACGGGTGCGTAAAAAAGACCTGGGTATGATGGCGATGTCTTATGGTTATGTATATGTGGCACAGGTGGCCATGGGTGCCAACCAGGCTCAGTATATGAAGGCGATCAAGGAAGCAGAGGCTTATCCCGGACCTTCTTTGATCATCGCTTATGCTCCTTGTATCAATCATGGTCTGAAAGCCAGCATGGGGAAATCACAACAGGAAGAGAAGAAAGCTGTAGAATGTGGTTACTGGCAGTTGTACCGCTACAATCCGATGCTTGAAATAGAAGGGAAGAACCCGTTCCAGTTAGATTCTAAAGAACCCGACTATACAAAATTCCGTGAATTCCTGATGGGAGAGGTGCGTTTCAACTCCCTGATGAAAGCTACTCCGGAAGAAGCAGAACGGTTGTTCCAGGCAACGGAAAACGATGCGAAATGGAAACTGAACGGCTACAAACGTTTGGCTGCTATGGAATACGGTAAGTAAATCCGGGCGAGCCTGTTTATAAGAAAGAGGTGTTGGAATCGACAAGTCGATTTCGACACCTTTCTTTTTTATTTTTCATTATATATATTATATATTTGTAATCCCTCTATTCTGTGTCCGGCCTTGTCAAAGTGAGTATTTATTTTGCGGAATGGTAGGGATACCATTGGTTCGGCGGTGGTGAAAGACGGGATGTTCGGGTTCGAGGGGCAAGTTTCAGAACCGTTTTACGGGTACATTTCCATTGAAAAGAAAGACGGAGAGTGGGGAGGTAAAGCCTTTAGCCTGTTTGTCGAGAATTCGGATATCCGGATCAATGGAGGGAAGATTTGTTTAAAGTACGAATCACAGGATCACAGTCGGAAGACCTGTATAATATTTAGGTAACAGATAGATTCCTTGTATGAAGAGCGGAATGAATTGTATACGAGATGTGGAGCGTATATTCGGGATATTTATACGAAGGTGTATTTTCGGAAAAATGTATCGCTCCGGGGATCGAAGTGGAAAAACAAAGTCAGGTTTTGGAAGAAAAGCTGGCCGAGCGTTGTAAGTTGGCCAAAGGAAGGCCCTGCGTCGACTTCAAAGTGGTGGATGTGAACGGAAAAGAGGGGATGTTTTCCGATTATGTGAAGCCGGGTAAGTATAATATGCTGGAAGTATGGGCATTGTGGTGTGGCCATTGCCGGGTGGTAATTCCACACTGAACCTCGATCTGCTGCTGGAAACGCTTTACGGTGAATGATGCCGGTAAGGTATTTGTAAGGGGGTGACGGGTTTGTCGTTCCCTGTTTAATTATAAATTCAGAAAATATGAGAACGATTTGTTGTGTATTCTTGTTTTTCTTTTTATGTGCGGGAGGATATGCCCGGAAAAATACTCCTGCCGGACAGATTTTCCGGACAAAGCCCTGTTTACAAAGCCTGACGGGAAATGGAATTACGGTCAGCTGGCTGACTCATGTACCGGTATACAGCTGGGTGGAATACGGTACGGATACCCTGGAGCTGGAGAAAGCCCGGACGATGCTCGACGGACAAGTAGTCTGTAACAATTACATCCATAAAATCCGACTGGAAAATCTGGAAGCGGGCGAGACCTATTATTACCGGGTTTGTTCCCGGGAAATCCTGAAGTATGGAGCTTATAGTAAAATTTTCGGCCATACAGCAGTTTCGCCGTTTTATTCTTTTCGGGTACCCGGTGAGCGGGAAACCGGTTTTACTGCTCTTGTTTTCAATGATATTCATCAGGAGTTTCAGACAATGGCAGCCTTGTGCGAACAGATAAAAGGGATAGACTATGATTTTGTGATCTTCAATGGCGATATGCTCGATGCTCCGGGAGATGAAGATGAGGTCGTGAAGGCATTCTCGTTTTATCATAGCCTGGTCGGAGCTACGGAAAAACCTGTCTTTTATCTGCGAGGCAATCACGAAATACGCAATGCGTATTCTCTTCACCTGAGACGGTTGTTGTACTATATGGGCGAGAAGACTTACGGTGCTTTCAATTGGGGAGATACCCGGTTCGTTCTGCTCGATTGCGGAGAAGACAAAACGGATGACCATTGGGTGTATTACGGTTTGAATGATTTTACCCAGTTACGTAATGAACAAGTTGATTTCCTGAAAAAGGAGTTGTCTTCCAAAGAATTCAAGAAAGCCGGGAAACGTGTCCTTATTCATCATATTCCTCTTTATGGAAATGACGGAAAGAACCTTTGTGCAAATCTGTGGACCAAACTATTGGAGAAAGCACCTTTCAATATCAGTCTGAATGCACATACTCATAAATATGCTTATCATCCGAAAGGTGAGCTGGGCAACAATTATCCGGTTATTATCGGTGGCGGGTATAAAATGGATGGCGCTACGGTGATGATTCTGGAAAAGAAAAAAGACGAACTGAGAGTGAAAGTTCTGAACGCAAAAGGAAAGATTTTACTGGATATTACCGTCTGAAACGATTGGGAATAAAATAAAGGCAGGCTGTCTCGATATAAAGAGGCAGCCTGCTTTGTTGAGTAACCGTAAAATGTTACTTCTCTATATGAATAATACCTGTATATCCTCCTCCTCTGCTCATATCTATGGGCAGTTTTTCGTTGTCCTTGATAACTTGTTCTATTATTTGGGAGTCTTTCGCCTGTTGGCCGGCATTTACTCCATCTATATGTGCTTTTATTTTCTTCGGTCCATTTCCTATGAATGATAAATCAATCTCAATATGCCGTGGGGTAGCTCCGTTGATTACTCCGATATACCATGTATCGTCATGCCGGCGTGCAAGAGCGATATATTCGCCCACTTCTCCCTCCAAAGGGACTGTCTCATCCCAGGTTGTAGGAATACTTTTGATAAATTCAAAACTCCGGAGATTCTTGTCATATTTAGTAGGACTGTCCGAAATCATTTGCAACGGGCTTTCGTAGACTACATACATGGCTAACTGGTGGCTACGTGTGCCCTGACTCATCGGTTCATGTTGATTTTCATAGAATGTTTCCGGATGTGCGTTAAGCATAGCTCCGGGAGTATAGTCCATTGGGCCTACCCACATACGCAGATAAGGGATGATTACATCATGTGTAACCGTGGCTCTTTTGCTCCATTTGTTATACTCCAGTCCTATTACTCCTTCGCGTGTCATCAGATTCGGGTATTTGCGTCTCATGCCCTCGTTGGGGTAAGAACCGTGAAAGTCTACTAATAATTTGTATTGAGTGGCTTTAATAGCTACTTGTTCGTAGAAGTTAACCATTTTGGCATCATTACGGTCCATAAAGTCTATTTTGACTCCTTTCACTCCCCATTTGCTGAATTGTGCAAAAGCCTCATCCATTTGTCGCATGATGTTTACCCATTTCGACCATAACTGGATACCTACTCCTTTTTTTGTTGCATATTCACAGATACGCGGAATGTCAACATCGGGATTGAGGGTTAACAGATCGTTACGTGCCGACCAGCCTTCGTCGATCAGGACATATTCGATGTGATGTTTGGCTGCATAGTCTACCAGATAGAGATATGTATCGGTATTAATGCCACTTTTGAAATTTATATGATAGATATTGCGGTCATTCCACCAGTCCCATAATACTTTACCGGGTTTAACCCATGTATAGTCGGCGGCTTGTTCTTTCTC
>ENA-OPDF01001838-OPDF01001838.1-human-gut-metagenome-genome-assembly--contig:-NODE-1838-length-11731-cov-2.440990_pt1 | contig 11731 bp, 9 predicted proteins | sample MGYA00241575_ERZ501501 | MGnify/ENA primary metagenome ERZ501501 (study PRJEB25962, sample SAMEA1972229) | human gut metagenome | biome: human gut; feature: human-associated habitat; material: faeces... | reverse complement strand
GTTAGAAAGTACGGCGATTTTAGCGTCAGGGAAAAACCGATCCCGGATAGCGACCGTATCATCAATGATTCCACCGAATTCCGGGTGTATCGTAGGCTCTCCGTTTCCGGCAAACGTAATTACATCCGGAGCGATCCCTTCCGCTTTCATGGAACTTAGTTTTTGCTCTAAGGCTTCCCTCACTTCCGTACGAGTAGGCAGTTTACTATGGGTCCTATGATTCTCATTCAATCCACATTCGCAATAAATGCAATTAAAAGAGCATAATTTCCCGTCTGTAGGAAGTAAATTCATCCCTAAAGAGACACCTAGGCGCCGACTATGTATCGGGCCAAATACAATTTTATCAAAAAGAATTGTAGACATAGCGCTGTTTGTTTTTACCCACGCAAATCTACTCTAAAATTTCCAGCGAAGCAAAGCATAAAGATCTGTTTTATCAGAACCGCTTATCTCCTCCGTATCAGTACCTATCAAATCCCTGTCCCAATAATGGGTGTGAGCCAGTTTCGCGGATAAGGATAAACGTTTCCAAATATCCAGACGAAAGGTAAGGGCAAACCGCATCCCATCCCCATAAAAAGAGGGCATATTAAAGGCATACAATATATTCTTCTCATACGAACTGACCCGGCTATTGTAATCATCCGTATGAAACCACGCTAGATAACCATCCATTTGAAGAGGTAGGGTAGTGGGCTTCCAGCCTATACTTTGGGATATCATAATTCCTTTATTAAGTTTCTTTATAGGATCATCGAATAGAATACCATCTAAGGAAGTCTTAAAAATAAAAGGAGAAGAAAAGTTATAAACCTGTTGAAAACGAATACGATGTTGTTTATAAGAATTGATTCTCAATAAATTATCATTTTCAAAAGTTCCATTCTTTTCTTTTTGCCGGTATTTATAACGAAGATAAGCTGAATAGTTTCTACTAGGGGTATAATCTATCTGAGCCATATATTCCTGTCCTCCGGAAGGAGCGTCTATCCCGTATTTCAACCAAGGAAAACGGAATAAGTCCGCATAAACGGATAATTTCCAGCGGGCGATCGGGGTTAATTGCAATCCCATATAAACCCCTTGCTCGTTTTGAACCGTAGAGCCTTGCGAGAAAGCATTTCCAAACAAAGCTTGATAACGGCGATCGTAATAGCGGTATAATACCAAGAAAGATATATAAGAAGCGGGTGTTAACTGCAAGGCATTCAAGGTAGAAATAGCTCCGTTTTTCGAAAGAGCGGTCTCGCCATAAAACTTAATACGGTTACTTTTCAACATATAGTCAACACCGATGTTGAAATTGTTGGAACCTCTGAAATAGAACAAATTATAAGGTTTTGGATCGGGGTCCATCTTAAACTTACCGAATGAATAGGAGAGAGCCGTTAAACCTACATGAAAATGAGATGTAGCATAGCGGATATTTCCTCCATATACCTGCATCGTTATCATTTTCCTCTTTTCCCAATCCCGTTGTAAACGATGAAGTCCATCCGTTTTTAATGAGGTGAATGTCAAGCTATCTACAGCCGCATCCATTTTCCGGTACGAATAGAAAACACTTATATCCAAGTTTCTAATCGTGATCGTACTAGCCACCCCTCGGAAGAAATCCTGTTCATTGGTTGAGAAGTGCCTACGGAAGCCATTTGTCCTTCGCTCCGCTTGAGCGACTACTGCCGTACGACTAGGAGAAAAGTCATTGCTAATCACCAGACCTTGTCCGAAAGACATCTTGTAATCCCCTATAGCCAAGCTTTTTAACCAGTTGATATCTTTTAGGAATAGATGTGCGGAATAAAAGTCATATCCTTTATGATATGCGTTCCAAAAAGGTTCGCCCGCATCTTTCTCAGCTACGAAGCCTGCTTGTAAACGATCCTCGAAAGTATAGGAATAACGTAAGGAGTGATAGAAAGGTTCTCCTCTATATTTACGATTCGGATATAACGAAAGTATGCTGTCCGTTTGTTCACCATATCCCTTTTTCTGTTGAAAACATTGATCATACCTGATTTGTAATTCATTACGACCATATTTCAACAGGTTCTTAACCGTAAGCAACCATTTTTCAACAAGATTATCACCTATATAAACAAATGGAAGGAGAAGAGATATCGTCTGAAAATCGATATCCTCTATATTCTTCAACTCATAGATGCTAACCATATTTCCGTATCGTTTCCGATAGGAGAGGAGCTGCTCGATTTGGCGATCGGATAGAAAAGGGAATCGCTTCAGTTGCTCTTCCGTCACGGCATTCAAATCAAAAGGATGCTCAGTTAAATAAGATAAATCGGCATACAAACTTTCGATACGCTCCGTATCCTCGGTTTCCAAGGCTAGTTCCTCTACATACTCCATCCACTTATCAACAGAATATTCTATTTGAGAATTAGCGTAATAACTATTTATCAACAGGATTATCGACAAGATTATAAACAATCGTTTCATAGCTAAGTATCATTTAAAAAGAGAATGATAAACCAAGACTGGTACTCATCCCTAAAATCGGATGGTAAATAGAGGCTACATCTATCGTAAAGCAAGAAAAGTTATAACCAATTCCTAAAGAGGGCAGGAGAGGAGCGGTCTGTATTCCGGCACGAATAAAAAAAGAATCGAAAGCAGTGTATTCAAGACCAAAGTTTCCAACAACTAGGTTTTCATTTTCCGTTCCTACACTTCCTGTAATTAACAGACTGTTTATAATCTCCCATTGAAAACTTATTTGAATTAAATAATAATTAAAATCTTCTATTTCAATATCTTTATCTCCTATAGAAACAGAAGGAAAATTCATTATTAACATTCCTATTAACAACTTATCAATAGGAGAGAAAGTGATTCCAATATCTGTTGACAGTCTGGATCTCGTATTTTCCAACAACTCGGTTTGCAAGAAACTATAGTGAACTCCAAGCCCTAACGCCCATTTATCCCCCAAGCGTTTCCCTCCCAGTACACGAACCATCATCTCCCTATATCCGTCAAACCCGAAAACAGAGATATCAACACCTGCGGATAATAGTTGATTCGGATAATAAAAACTACCGGACATCGTACCCAATTCTTTCAACATGTACCGATTAAAGTATTCTAAATGAATGGATTTTTTATCTTTATCGACAATAAGGGCCGGATTGAATAAAATAGATTGCGTCGCCACATTCCCTCCCATTCCCACGCTACGAACATCCGGTAAACGTAAGTTATCAACACCATGTACATACAATGAAAATACCCCCGCAAACAGGGATAGCAATAGATATTTCATAGTTAAGATTTTGTATGGTTTCTATTTATTCTTCAAGTTTTTCTTATTATCCTTATTTATCCTACGCTGTACCTTTTTAATATCCTCATTAGGAGAAAGTTGTTCAGGCTTAATCCCCCTTTGCAATAACATATCACGTACAGCAGTATTGTTATCAATATGTTCTTTTTCAATAGGAGATTGTCCATATAGATCCTTCGCTTGCACATTTACGTTTGTCATTTCAGTCGCTAGGTCTTTAGCTTTTATACTTATAGTCGGTAAAAAATCAGCAATAGGTCTATTCGTGGGGACGTTCATTCTCTTTTTCAACATCTGTGTACTTAAATTGAATAAAGCTTGATCTCCCTTAGAACGAATAATCGCGAATCCTTTATTATCAATACCTCTTTCGTATAAGATTCCGGATAATTGTTTTTCAGTCTGACTTAATTTTTCTCTGGCCTTTAAGCGTTCACAATCCAATAGGCGTTGTTCAATCACCTCGGCCTTACGGGTTTGTACCGCAAAATAAGTCTGAGCGAAAGCTACTTGTGGTTTACGACTATCACCATTTTGTGCGATTAAGTAGCATGCGTAGCGTGTTAATAAGATGTCATTTATTTGTTGCTCAGCACCATGCCCCACAATAATCACTTTCCCGACATCGGGAAAGTGATCCTCTATATTTTCTCCCGCATTCCGGCACGCTTCTTTGGCTTTCACCACTACATTATTGATAAAGTTATCCCATTTGGCATATCCTAATAGAGGTTGTAACTCTCTGGCACTCCAGCATTCTATGCCTTCTACCTCACATGAAATGGATTCGAATTTTCCGAATAGGGCGGTAATTTCTTCTTTCTTCATAGTTAATATATTCTTAAGTTGTTGTCAATTGCGCAAATGTAATGTTTTATATTCATTTAGCAAGTTATTAACAGATAAATGATGCTGAGAGTCACGCAGTATTTATATTTTCGCGGTATATGATACGAAAAGGGATATATTGTATTTTGGCTCTACTCGCTCTCTGTAGCTTTAAAGGGATGGCGCAGGCGGTAAAGACAAATATTGTTCCGGAAGGTTATCAGAAAGCTCAACTGTATGAAGGTGATACAATGGCTGTCGTCAACCTTCGGGAAGTTTTCATATATCCTCAAGTTAAGTTTAAGAATAAGCGTGAACAAGCGAAGTACAATAAGTTAGTACGAGACGTAAAGCGTACTTTGCCCTATGCCAAAATGGTGTATGATACGTTGATAGAGACCTACGAATACATGGAAACCTTACCGAATGACAAGGCCCGCCAAGCCCACTTGAAACGGATGGAGAAAGAGTTGTTCGCCCAATATAAACCGGAACTAAAAAAATTATCCTTCTCGCAAGGTAAGCTACTTATCAAACTGATCGATAGGGAATGTAATCAATCCAGTTACAATTTATTGAAAGCCTATCTAGGAAGTTTCCGTGCGGGCTTTTGGAATTTCTTCGCCGGAATGTTCGGAGCCAGTCTGAAATCGGAATACGACCCGAAAGGTAAAGATGCCATGACCGAACGGGTCGTCGTATTGGTTGAGAATGGTTTAATCTGATAGTTGCTTGAAAAAATCCCAGATCACGATACCGGTAGTAACCGATACGTTCAAGGAATGCTTTGTACCGTATTGAGGTATTTCAATACATATATCACAGTTATCAACCACATTTTGTTGAACGCCTTTTACCTCGTTACCCATGACGATAGCGTATTTCTTTGTTTTGTCTAACTGCAAGTTATCTAACATGACACTACCTTCTGCTTGCTCCACGGCACATACCGTATACCCCTCTTGGCGCAGTTTATCAACAGCCTCCGGGGTATCCTTGAAATATTCCCAATCTACGGTTTCTTCCGCTCCTAAAGCGGTCTTATGGATCTCCGCGTTCGGAGGGCAAGCCGTAATACCACAAAGATAAATAGCCTCTACCCGGAAAGCATCGGAGGTACGAAACACAGAACCCACGTTGTTTAGACTTCTAATATGGTCTAAGACAACGATTAAAGGAATCTTCTTACTTTCCTTAAAAGCCTCGGGAGTCAGGCGGTTCAATTCGGTTACTTTTAATTTTCGCATAACAAATATCTTTGACCGCAAAAGTAGCGAATATCCGTGGATATGCCGTTGAAAAGCTATTAATAAGTAGTGGACATAAAATGAAAAATATTTCTTGCTTTATTCAAATACTTGTCCATACACCCCCCTTTCTCAAATTAGCAAATGAATAAGCCACTTATTTATTACGCGCTATCAACAGCCCTTATACACCTATTGACAGCCTTGCTGGAGGATCTATTTTTTCACAATCAAGGTTATCAACAATAAACAGCTAAATATTCATAAAGTCTATAACTATAAGAATTACAATCTATAGATAGACATCCATGCTGTTGGTATCCTTTTGATAAACCGTTCACAGACTTTAATAAGTCAATAACCAAAGATTGTAACAAAAATGTATTAACCATTTCAACAGCCTATCATATTCATCATATTTATTTTTAAAATTAAAGATTAATAAGAATATAATATAATGATTGTGGATAACTCTTGATGGTTCACGACAGCTCATCCATCGACAGCAAAGATAAGAATCTTTCTTGTTATTTCTATAAATGAAGAAAGTTTATACCTTTGTGCTTTGTGAACAATAGGTTGATAAACTAGATAAGATGAAGATTATCAGTAATACTTTCTGTGGATAATATTGTTTATATATAGTGAAAAGCCTATTGGGAGCAGTAGAAACAGGAATCATTAATATATAAGGCTATGTTGACAAACCAATCAATCGGGTACATGGATGCGCCCGTTCCTAAGGATTTAGACCTTAAGGAAGCGATCGACAAGTTACGTAAAGAGAAGAATGCGATTATTTTGGCGCATTACTATCAAACAGGCGATATACAAGATATAGCGGACTATGTGGGAGACAGTCTGGCCTTGGCACAATGGGCGGCTAAGACGAAGGCGGATATCATCGTGCTTTGTGGGGTTCACTTTATGGGAGAGACGGCGAAGATCCTCTGTCCGGATAAGAAAGTGCTGGTACCGGACTTGAATGCCGGTTGCTCCTTGGCGGATAGTTGTCCGGCTACGGAGTTCGCCGAGTTCGTCAAGCAACATCCCGGTCATACGGTAATCTCTTACGTGAATACGACCGCCGCCGTGAAAGCGGTCACGGATGTGGTGGTTACTTCCACGAACGCCCGCCAGATCGTGGAGAGCTTCCCGGAAGGTACACCGATGATTTTCGGTCCGGATCGTAACTTAGGTAATTATATCAATAGCATCACGGGACGTAATATGTTGCTTTGGGATGGCGCTTGCCACGTGCATGAGCAATTCTCATTGGAGAAGATCTTATCTTTGAAGAAACAGTACCCGAACGCGGAAGTGATCACCCATCCGGAATGCAAGCAGCCGGTTATACAGGTCTCAGACTTCGTAGGATCGACCGCGGCTTTGCTGAAGCATACCATTAAGTCCGACGCGAAACAATTCATTGTAGCGACGGAAAGTGGCGTTATTCACGAGATGCGCAAGCAGAGTCCGGATAAGGAATTCATCCCGGCTCCTCCGAACGACAGTACTTGCGCTTGCAACGAATGTAATTTTATGCGCTTGAACACGATGGAGAAGCTATATAATTGCTTGAAGTTCGAGATGCCGGAGATATTCGTGGACGAGGAGGTACAGAAGAAGGCCATCAAACCGATCAAGAAGATGTTGGAGATCTCTGAGAAGCTGGGACTCTGATCCAAACAAATGCGGGATAGATCTCAACCGATAGGCCGGACTTGAGTGATATAAAAGCTAAGCCCGGTCTATTATATGTAAATAATCAAAATTATGTACAATATCTACAACTATCCTTATAATCCTTTGAATTTAAAATATTTATCCTATTGTTGTAGATAGGAAAACATCTACAATAGTAAGTCTTTATCTACCATCATTTCCCGCTTTTAGTAAGTGTCTTTGCCATGCCGTCAAAGGAATTTTCTACACTCTACGTATATAATCAGTCCGTTTTTCTTCCTTTCTTTATATAGATAAAATATTAATATATAAATATTTGTGGTTTTTTATGGTATAAAACAAAAGTTTTACACATAGAAAACATTTGTTTTCATAGAAGAAAACTAAAGTTTTGTACTGAAGAAACTTCTGTTTTCCCATATAGAAACTTTTGTTTCCCTAGGAAGAAACCATTTGCTTCGCTAGGAAGAAACCATTTGCTTCGCTACTCGAACTCGGACGATCCCGGGAAAGAATATATCAAGAATGATCGCTATTAATTACCGTAACATTCTGAATTTAGTTACTTTTGCGTAGAAATCTAATTGTAATTCTCAATATCATGAAAAAGATAGGACTAATGTTGGCCTTATTATGGGTGATTTGTGCGCTCTCATGGGCTTCTTCTCCGGATGCCCGTATTAAAGGGCAGTTAATAGATGCCTCTACGAATCAAGTGATTAATTATGCGGATATCTTTCTGTTTACGATGGGAAGTGAAAAACCTTTGCAACAGACTTTTCCGGACGATCAAGGACGTTTCTCGTTTACTAAGGTGGCTCCGGGTAATTATGTGGTCATGGTCCGTCTGATGGGATATGATGTGTTTACAAAGAATGATATCATCTTGGATGCCTCGTCTCCGGTGGATTTAGGTAAGTTGATGATGAGTCCTTTGGAGGTAGGTATCGCCGAAGTGGAGGTAGTGGCCGAGAAACGTCAATTGGTTTATAAGTTGGATAAGAAAGTGGTCGAGGCCTCTTCTAATATGATGGGAGGAGGCGGTTCCGCCGTGGATATATTAGAGAATACGCCTTCCATACGGGTAGACGCGGAAGGCGATGTTACTTTTCGTGGAAGCAGCGGCTTTTTGGTTTACATAGATGGTAAGCCGAGTGTCTTCTCGGGTACACAGGCTTTGGAGCAAGTCCCGGCCGGGCATATAGAGAATATAGAGATTATCACGACGCCCTCCGCCAAGCATGATACGGAAGGCGACGTGGGTATCATTAATATTATCACGAAGAAGCATTCCCAGCGGGGATTGAGTGGGATGGTGAATCTCTCGGGAAGTACGTGGCTTTCCCGCCATGTCGATTTCTTGTTGGCACAGCAACATCAGCGTTCCCGTTGGTACATCGGCGGACAGTCCACCAGCGGCAGGGTGAAGATCTGGTTCACCACCACCTCGTACTCCCACGGTGGTGGGCGATCAGACCACTACCTCGCATTCCGTCGGGCCTCGTACGGGAAACAGCTATCATTATACGATGAAAGGCGGTTGGAGCCTGAATCTTCCCAAGACAACCATCGCGTTGGATCTGGAGGGCGGCTATGGCGGAAATAAGCGTAAGGGAGAGATGAACTATAAGGAAACCCGTTCGGTAGCGGGCGGCTCTCCGGTGACGGAAGATTATCGAAGCATAGATGATTATGATAATGATGAGAATATAGGTTTGGGAAGTCTGGCGGTACAGCATAAGTTCAACGATAAGGGACACGAGCTTTCCGGTAGTGCTTATTACAAATATGGCGGCCATGCCTTGGAATATTTCTTTAACGACTTGATGTCCTTGGAAGGGCAACGCCAACAGGGGCACCGTGCTTATGAGGCCGAGCACCGGGAAACGATGCGTATCAATCTGGATTACGCCTTGCCTTTCGGGAAAGGAGGTAAGCTAGAGGCGGGTTACCAATATTATTCTTATCTGGAAGACGGCGATTACAATATGGAATGGTGGGACCCCAAGGGACAAACGTTCTTTTGGCGTGACGATATCTACAACACGTTTTATTTTCAAGAAGGGGTGAATTCTATCTATACGATTCTTTCCCATACGTGGAAGAATTTAGAGGCGCAAGCCGGCGTTCGGGGAGAGCATACGCATACGGTCTTGCGAAGTTCCGTGGAGGGAGCGGATCGTACGAAGAATCGTTTTGAGTTTTTCCCATCGGTGCATTTGGGCTATACGTTCCCGAATGAGCATCGCTTGTTGGCTTCCTATTCCCGTCGTACCACACGTCCGCAGCTTTTCTATATGGAGCCTTATATTACGTATCGCGACTTTTATACGGCCGAGATCGGTAATCCGGATATACGTCCGGAGTACATCAACTCCTTTGAATTGAACTACCGGAAGAATTTCGGGGAAAATACGGTATCCGCTACCGCCTTTCATCGGTATCGAAAAGATAAGATCGAGCGGTTGCGTGTTCCCTATTCAGCTGGTGTAACCTTGGATTCGATGGCGAACGTAGGACATGATTACTCGACGGGTATCGAGCTAAGCGTCAGCCTGCATCCGGTGCGCTGGTGGAATACCACGGTCAATGGAAACGTTTATCACTATAAGGTGAAGAACGAACAGGCCGCCGGTGGAAATACGACCTCTAGCACCAATTACGATATCCTATGGAATAACCTGTTTAATCTGGGGAAGTACACACGTATCCAATTGGATGGTAGTTTTGTAGGCCCTTCCGTAACGACGCAGGGCCGTACGGACGCTTATTGGTACGCGAACGTAGCCGTCCGTCAGCAACTATGTAACCGAAAACTAACCGCTACCTTAGCTTTCCGGGATATTTTCCGTTCTGCCAAATATATCAGCGATATCCAAACGGCAGATTTACGTTCCCTGACACGTATCAAACCCAAATATCCACAAATCACGTTGACGTTGAGTTGGACATTTAATAGTTTCAAGGCTAAATCCACCCAAGCGAAAGAAGATCGCTCGGAGATGTTTGAGGGTATAAAGCATTAGTATTATATCTTCGCGGTTATTATGCTATTTAATTCGATTGAATATTTGATTTATTTGCCAATCGTATTTTTATTGTATTGGCTTGTCTTCGGAAAGCGACTACGACTACAGAATTTATTTGTAGTCGTAGTTAGTTATCTTTTTTACGGGTGGTGGGATTACCGGTTCTTGGCATTGATAGCCCTTACCTCTTTCTGTAGTTGGCTGAGTGGGATAGGAATAGAGGAAGTACGTGCGAGGGCCGGGAAGATACCTCGCTGGTTCGATAAAGGTATCGTGGTTGCGAATGTCATATTTAACTTACTGATACTCTCTTTCTTCAAGTATTACGACTTTTTTGTGGATAGTTTGGTAGATGCTTTCTCTTATATAGGGATTTCATTGCACATCTCTACGCTTTCTCTCTTATTACCGGTCGGGATTAGTTTTTATACATTCCAAGCCTTAAGTTATACGATTGACGTGTATAGAGGTAAATTGCCGGTGACAAGAGATATCGTTTCCTTTTTCGCGTTTGTTAGTTTTTTCCCACAGTTGGTGGCTGGCCCTATCGAACGGGCTACTAACCTGTTGATACAATTTGAGAGACCTCGCAGCTTCGAGTATAACGACGCTGTAGATGGGATACGACAAATGATGTGGGGGTTTTTCAAAAAAATCCTGATAGCCGATAATTGTGCCTTGGTCGTAGATGACATATTCGGGAACTATGGAAATTACCCGGCTAGTACTTTGCTATTGGGAGCCGTTTTGTTCTCATTCCAGATTTATGGAGATTTTTCCGGATATTCAGATATAGCTATAGGTACAGCCAAGTTGTTTGGGATACAGTTGAGGCAAAATTTCCGGTATCCCTATTTTTCTTTAGATATAGCCGAGTTTTGGAGACGTTGGCATATCTCGTTGAATACTTGGTTTGTAGATTATGTATATATTCCCTTAGGAGGTAGCCATAATGGTTTCTTTAGACATATTCGGAATATCTTGATCATATTTTTCTTGAGCGGTCTTTGGCATGGAGCGAACTGGACATTTGTGGCTTGGGGTGTTTACCATGGTTTGCTATGTATAGCATTGTTGATACTAAAGAAATATGTAAAGATAAGGTTGATACCATCAAACGTTGTGTCTATGTTGGTTACATTTGGCTTCGTGGTGATCGGATGGATTCTATTTAGGGCCGAGAATATATCAATGGCACTCGATTATATATATGATCTGTTCTCCTCTTCTTTATTCCGTGTGCCTAAGGTAAGTGGGGCCAATAATGTTTCTGCTTTATTATCGCTTATTTTCATTACTTGTATGTTAGTGATCGAGTGGATGAATCGGAAACAGCCGTTTGGATTTGATATTAGGAAAATACGAAGTATATATATACGATATACTTTATATGCGATCCTTTTATTTTGTATATATTTCTTCGGAAATAACGCTTCTAGCTTTATTTATTTTCAATTCTAGCAAGTATGAAACCAACGCATAAACAAATAAAGAGTATGATAAGATTCCTGTTGTTTCTGGGGATCTTGTTGTTTTTGTTCAATCAGATCACTCCCTATCTCTATCGATTATTGCCTAACGACTACGTACGAACACGACTTATATGGAGTACATTAAATAATCCGGAAGAGCGTCCG